>Ga0265314_10000718_pt1 | contig 40070 bp, 57 predicted proteins | sample 4126metaG_FD_203106 | JGI IMG/M metagenome (GOLD analysis project Ga0265314, IMG submission 203106) | Rhizosphere microbial communities from Carex aquatilis grown in University of Washington, Seatle, WA, United States - 4-1-26 metaG | ecosystem: Host-associated > Plants > Roots > Rhizosphere >...
GCCGAGTTCGAGCAGCGTGTCGGCAGCGTCGCGCACCGTCTTCGCGCGGTTGGAACTGGTGAGCCCGAGGAAAGAGAGTAAACCGGTTTGGCTGGGGATTGAGAGCGCCGCAGCGCTGCCCGACGTATTGGCTGCGTTGTTCGGGATGTCGGCACTGACGAGCGCCCGGAAAACCGGCTTCAGCGCCGATCCGCTGACTGGTCCCGCGAACACTTTATTGGCGGCTTGCGTCGCGTGGGTGAGGGCTATGTTGCCGGTGGCGTCCGCGCACAGCGGCCCCGATGCAAAGAGATTCGAGTAGGTGTCGCCAGTGGCGCAAACGGCCAGGTTCCCGTTCACCTCCGGCAGCATCAGCAAATAATCCGCGCTATACGCGTACGGGGATTCCAGAGTGATGCCGTGGTCCCAGGCGTAATCCTTGAAGCGCGCGCTGCCGACGCCAACCGTCTGGGACGGTCCCACCTTCAGCAGCTCGGGCACCAGGTCGCACTCTCCCGGCGGCGAGGTCAAAGCGCAATCAGGCCCAGGAGGGCCTTGCGGGCCGGGCGGGCCGGCTGTGGTCAGAGTGCCTGGAGTTCCAGATGGAACGTATTTCCCGTAATCGCACGTCGTCGTGTTCGATCCGGGGTCAAAGCTGCACCATGCCGAAGCGCTCCACGCCGGCTGAATGCACGGATCGGCTACCCAGGTCTGGCCCGTGACGTTGTCGTGGATCGTGTCCTGGTAGCAGAAGTTGGCGGGGTTTGCCTGCGTCACGTCCGCGAGCTGCAGCGCGCCGTACGCTGCGGCGATATTGCCGGCCACCACATTGAACTTAACCGGCCGGGGAATGACGCGGCCGGCCGCGGTGACGTTGGGATAAACCGGCGTCCCGTGCGCATCGGCATACGGCGTGAAGGTGATGCTTCCGCTCTGGAGCACGTTGCCCGCGGCGTCCGCGATCGGTAGCGAGTTGGTAAGCTGCGCGTACGGCGGATACGTCTGCGCCGCGCAGGGCACCACCGTGATCGCGAGGAGCGCGAAGACACGGAACGCGCAATGCTTCAGTATCTGTGGTTTCATAAAGCTCCCTGCTGCGCCTGGGCGATGGCCGCCCATGTTGTGCTGGATGGGCTGGACGGCAGCACGAATTGCGCGAACTCGGCGAATGGGGCGAGCAGCTCGCCTTCCGTGGTGTAGAAAAACGCGCCGTAGGTAGCGGCTGGATTGTCCTGGGAATCTGTTGTCGACTCCAGCGCCAGTGAAGCGATGGTGAGGTTGGTTCCGGAGAGTGTGCACGCCGCCGGCACAAAGAAATTGCTGCTCTCGGTCTGGTCAGCGCTGGGTTTGCCGCAGTTCACTACCGTGCCATCGGCCGCGATGAACGATTGCAACGCATAAACCCTGAGCTGCACGTCGCTGTTGATCTGCCAATTGGGGATAGTGACCGAGGCGATGGTGATCGAGGCCATGCGCCCATTCTTCGCGCGCGCGAGTCTTTAAGAGTGAGCCTCAAGCAAGGCGAGAGAATGATGCGAAACGGGCCGATGTTCGCTGCGCGTTTCGCGCTCGCGCACGCGTTCGAGGTAGGCCGCAAAAGAGCTGCGGGAGAATCGCCAGCCCATGCCCAGCTTGTACGCCTCGAACCGCCCTTCCTCCACCATCTTGTAGATCGGTGTCGGCGTTGAGTAGCCGAGCACGTCCTGCACTTCCTTGATGCCGATGGTGTCGCTGAGCGGGAACGGCAGCAGATCCTCGTCGCGGTGGCGGAAGTGCGGCGAATCGAGCGCCGGCCGCCGATCGCGGATGGCGTGCTCTGTGCGCAGCCGGTCGCAGAATTCCACAATCGAGGAGTACTTCACCCGCTTGCGCGAGCCCTTCCGGTAGTCCACGATGGCGATCTTCTCTTCCAGGAAGAGGTTGCGCACGGCCGAGTGCGATATCCCGAGGATCTTCATCGCGCGCTTCATGTCGACGTATTCGCGCTCGGGGAAAGGGAGCAGAAGCTGGTCGACGTTAGCCATTGCGTGCCTCCTCGCCGGCGGCCGTTGGCGGGGCTTTCGGCTGCCACTTGCCCTGGCGCGAGGCCATGCCTTTGAGCGCCCAGTAAACGCGGTTGGCTTGCTTCAGCGTGCGGATCTGCGGGTTCTCGCGATTCGACAGCGGCGAACGCGGCGAGCGCAGCCAGGCATCGAGCTGTGCCTGACTCCAGCCCAGCAGATCGCGCACGTAAATCACGCGGTCCAGGTCCTCAGCGGTGGCCAGCGTGATCTCGTTGGAACTGTTGCCGCGCCGGCCTTCCGTGCCGGCCTTGTGCGCGGCGTCGCGGTCCAGCCGGCGGCGCGGCGGCCGCGTGGCGGCGATGCCGAGCTGCCCCTGCGCGGTGTCGATGAGGTGCTGCGCCTCGCTCAGCGTCAGATCCTTGAAGCTGGCGATGGGCCGCTGCACCAGCATCTGCGCCCAGCCGATCCGCGCCTCACGCGTGGCCGGCTGCTGCGTGTGCGCGCAGAGCTGGCCGTAAAGCACCTGCAGGCGCTTCATCTGGCCGTCGCTGATGGAGTGACTCGTCACGATTGCTTTCTCTTCGGCCTTCCCGGCGCGCGCCGCGCATCCTCGCCGCAGTGCTGACAGATCAGCGGCTTGGGAGGTCTGCGGCGCGCCCGCCAATCCTTCACCTTGCAAATCGGCGAGCAGAAGCGCCGCGTGCCTTCCACCGGGTTGTGGCACTCCGGCCACTGGCACTGCCGGTGATATTCCTCGGTGGTCACTTGCGCTCTCCAACGCCCTGCTGCTTGCCATTCCCTAATTGCTTCAAGTTTGGCGACGCGTAACACGAGTCGCCATCCGCGTCCGTCACCTTGAGAAAAGCCACTTCAACCTTCGCCGTCTCGATGACCTGAGAGGCTACTTTAGCGATCGCCAGCGCGCGGTCGATCTCCATCGGCTTGTCGTCGTCTTTCAGCGCTTCGATGGTCTCAAAGAGATGGTTGCGCAGATCGTCCATCGTGTTCTTCATGCAGCCTTCCTCCGTTTGGTCGCCATGGCGCGTATCACGCCTTTCAGGTAAATGACCTCCTTCAGATCCGGAGGCAGGTTGTGAATTGTGTTGCGCCGCATCATCTCGGCATCGGTGATCAGTTCCAGGTTCTCGATTGCGCAGTTGCTGCGGTCGCCGTTCTTGAAAACAACCTTGTGTCCAGCGGGGATCGGGCCGCGATGCTCTTGCCAAGTGCGGTGATGCAGGAGCGGCCAGATGTCCTTGTGCCATCCTGCCGGCAGCCCGTTGATGCGCTCACGGATTTTCACGCGCAGGAAGCCTTCCGGATCAGCAACCACGGAACCGACTGGGTGCCACAGCTTCTCTGCAAAGCCGCTGCGGTTGCCTTTCTTGAACTGCGTTTCGCTCATTCGGCCGACGCTGTAGCCGGGGCGCCGCTGCCCCTTGTTCGCGGGAACGTGGCCTTTCGGAAAGCGATTCCCTTTTCCTGATTGCGCGAGCCCAGCTCCGCACGCGGCCGCGCACACCTCCATATATGCGTCGCTCTTCTTGAGTCCCATCTTCCCGGCCTGCTGGTATACCTTTCCACGCGAGCGGCCCAGCAGCTTCGCGATTTCGTCAGTGCTCGTCTCTGCGTACATGCGCTTCAGCGTGGTCCGTTCTTGTTCACTCCAGCGCTCGCGTTCAAATTTCCGCGGCCGCAGATCGAGCTCCCGCTGCATCTTGCGCGCGGTGCTTTCCTCGCAGCCGAGGCGCGCAGCGATCGCCGCCGGCTCCTCGCCTTCCAGCGTGAGCCAGGTCAGCCGCTCGATGCCGCGCTTCGTCCACTGAAACATCACGCGTTCCTCCTCGCGATCGCGCGCTGCTGGTGCGGCGTCAGAAGTGACGCGGCCGGCTTGACGCCGCTGGCGATCATCCGATCGACGATTGCCTGCAACCGCGGCTTGTTAATGCTGCTCAGCGTGTCACCCTGTTCGTAATAACTGACGTAGGGATGCTCTTCGCAGAGCGCGGTGTTGATCTCATAAGCCGCGCAGCCGGAAAGCCGGCGGCCCTTGATCGCGTCCTGAAAATGCTTCAGCTTTATGCTTTCGTCGCTGCTCATCGCGCCTCCAGCCGGCTTTTCGGGCCGCGCTTTTTCAGGAAGAACTCGGCGCGCTCGCCGTCGTCGACAAAGTGGCAAAGGCAATGGCAGTTTTTCGCCGCGCACGAGCTGTGGCTGTCGCTGGCGCAATAGCTCGATCGCCACTCCGGATCGGCCGTTGCGCGCAGGCACCGTTTCGTCGGAGTTGAATACGCGCCCACGGAGTCGCGCAGATGCTGCACCTGGCGGTCGAAGTAGATGGAGAACTGCGTCATGCCGTCCTCCGCTCCGCGCCGGCGGCGCCGACGCTGGCCACCGGCTTGCGCGGTGGCAGGCCGTTGCGCAGCAGCTCGCGATTGACCAGCATCTCGCGGATATCCGCGCGCCGGATGCCGTGGCACCGGAGACCTTCCCAGATGTACTGCGCGCCGATGCCGATCTCGGCCGCGGCGTCCTTGACGCAACCATCGTGGCGCAGGACGCACGCGAGGAAGTAACGGAAACGGAAATTGCGAATGGCTTGCCGGTACCGGGTCATGCCAGCTTCCTTTCCTCGGCCGAGGGCGCGGCCACCACAGCCGGCAGCTTGCGCACGCTGCCCTTGCGCGGGCCGCGCTTCCGCGCCGACATAATCTTGATCCGCTCCAGCAGCTCCTGCGGCTGGCACTTTTTCTTCGACAGCAGCGCGTCGGCCGCGTGGAGCTGATCCGCCATCTTCACCGGGTCGCCGAGCAGAATCATGGGTACGTGGTGGGCGATCTGTTTCAGTTGGCGCACCAGCTTGTTGCCGCCGGCCGGCAGCGCCCAGTCAACCAGCGCCAGTTCCACCAGGTGCTCCGAATAGAACGCGATGGCTTCCTGCGCGGTGCGCGCCGCCAGCACGCGGAAACCGTTGGTGGAAAGCATGAATGAGAGCACCGACAGGTCGTTCTCGTTCGCGTCGACGCAAAGGATAATTTTCTTGGGTCTCATAGCGTCCCTTTCTGTTGTTGCAACTTCTTTGCCTTCATCTCGCGTTTGCGGCGCCGGGCCGCGGCCTTCGCCGATCGCTGCCGCCGCACGAATGTCTTTGCTGCGCCGTGTGGATCCGCGAGGAAGCGTTCGCAACGACGGGTGCTGCTGATAACCCGTCCGGTCTTTCGCGCCGCGCGCACATCTTCAAGAGTGAGAACGTCGCGAATACCGAGATAGCTCAGCGTGCGGCAGAGACTGCCCACCAGAAGCATCAGCGCATCGCGGCTTAATTTCTCCATCTCCACCTGGACAAGTTCGCGCGGACCTTCGACAAAATTGGGCAGAATCATGCGGTGGCCGCCTTTTCCTGTTTCGCGCCTTCGCTCTTTAGTTTGAGTAGCCGGTCGTACTTCTCCTGCAACGCCTGGCGCACGTCCGCGGGCTTGCCTTCTTCCGTGGCCACATTCATCTGCGCGGCAGTCACGGCGAGCAGGTAATTGACCCGGCTACCGTAGACGCGGCCGGCGCGGGCCGTGGCGTATACCTCCGCGCGCACCGTGCAGCTCACCATGTCCCAGTGGCGCAGGCACATCAGGTGAAACCGCGGGATCCTCGCCGTGCAGCCGATCGCGGCGCACTGTGTGCTGAGATCGGGCTTAAAGTTGGACTGCATCACCTCACCTCCTCGGGCCGCGGACCGTAGAGCATTGGGCGATAAAGCCACCCGTGATAGCGATTCGTTTCGGGAAGTTCCTTGTGCCGCGCGGTCATCCTTGTTGCGAGACGGACGGCGGATATCGCGCGTTTTTTGGCCCCAATCTGCAAATTGGGCTCCCAGGTGACGCCGCCATCGCGTGAAAGTTCGATGATCCAGACCTCATGCTTCTGCACCCTGTGCCTCCTTTCTGCGGCGCTCGATCAGCTCGTCCAGGAGCTGCGCCGTCTTGCTGGCGCGGAGCCGCTCGCTTACGGTGTTTTCGGGGTCGCGGTTGACCTGGACGAAGTGCTCGCGCAGCACCAGGACTTCTCCGATGCCGATGGGCGCCGCGTCGGCCGGCGTCTCCGCGCTGGGAGTCTCAAATAAAGTGGATCGATCCCTCATGCCTTCTTCTTTCCCCGGAGAATGTCCAGCTTGAAAGTTGCGGTGCGGATGGCGCGCTTGAGAAACCGCTCGCGCCGAATCGACTGGGAGAACGCCGTCCCGAAAACCCCTGGGCTGTTCAGTCTCAGCCGGCGCAGCTCGCGTTTGAGATCGAGCCGCTGCAGGCGGAGCCACTTTATGGTTTCCGCGAGATCGTAAAGCTGCAGTCCGTTGCTCATGCGCTCATCCCCGCGCGGAGGGCGTCAATGATGTCCAGGGCCGCGCGTTCCCCGATGAAAACCTTCATCACGTCGATCTCGGTGCGCACCTGGTCGCGGATGTTGGCGATCATGATGTTGAGATCCTGCTCCGTGATGGCGATGAAGTAGCCGCCGCGCAGGCCCAGCTTGGATGCGGCGATGGGCACGCGGAAGGACAGCCGCAGCGACTGCGCCGCGTCCTTCACCGCGCGCTCGCCCAGGCCCGTTTGCCGGCTGATTTCGCGGATGGTGACGGTGTTGGCGTGGCCGCGGCGAAAGCGCACAGCGGAGAGAACGGCATTTTCCTTCGGCTTCAGCGTCTCACCAAACTTGCCGCCGGGCTTGCCCATCAGCAGGGCGAGGATCTCCGCGTCAATGCGCTGGACGCGCTCGGCTTCCGTTTCAGGAAAGAGTCCGGGTTGGACGGCGGCGGCGGTCAATGGATCAGCCCTCCCTGCGGCGGTGCATACAATTCACCGCCGCATTTCATCGCGGCCAGGGCGGCGACGGTGTTTTCCCGCCATTTGCGCACGGCCTGCACGCCGCCTTCCGCATTGCCGGTGCGCAGACAAGCCCTCGCGACGTTGAGGCACGCGGCTGCCTGGAGATGCTTGCTGCAGGCCTCGCCCATCAATTCGTCCAGCGCGCCGGGCCGTCCGTCGATCTGGGCCGCGGCGAAGTGCTCCGTGGCTTGTTCAATCAATTCCTGGATGCGCTCGTCTGTCATTGCACGGCCTCCGTTGTTACCAGCGAGTCTTCGAGCAGCTCGCCGCATTCCTTGCACCAGGTGCGGTGGACGTGATGCTTGCGGCCGAAGGAATCGATTGGCAGCGGCACCTGGCGCGTGGCCATCTCTTCGCCGGGCGCGATGGGATCGGAGCACTCATCGCAGATCTCGGCGACGGCGGCGCGCACCCACTTCATGAGCAGGGCACCGTCGCCGTCGCGCACCTCGCGGATGGTCGCGCCTTGCATCAGTTCGCCTCCTGCTGCTCAGCGCGGCATCGTGGGCAGAGATCGACGCGCGCGCCCTGCGGAGTGACGCGGCTACTCCAGCCGGCCCGTTGGCGGGCTTCCTGGCGCAGATCGCGCCCCGTGAAAATTGCGCCGTCCATCGGGCCGTCCGCGGGGAAGAACTGTCCGCACGTTTCGTGATTGGCGCAGTAGAGCTGGATCCGCGTGACGATCATCGACGGCCTCCGTTGCTGCGGGCTGCGGCCGTGCGCCGCTTCAATTCGTGATCCAGGAGCTTGATGCCTTCGCCGAGCGCGCCGATGTCCTTGATGGCGCGGTCCAGGTCCTCCTGGGGCAGCGCCACCGCGCGTTCGTCCTGGGATGCGTAGGCGGCTAACTTCTGCATGGTGGCGCCGATGTCGTCGAGCAGCGACTGCGAGGCTTGCCAGAAGGTCCAGGCCAGGTCAGGCGCTTCGGCTCGCGGCTGCGGGATGGTGGCCCCCGCGGTCACTGCTGCACCGCCTCGCCCGCGCCGTCCGCCTGATTCCGGTAGCCGTAGCCGGAAGCGCCGACATGGGTACCGTCGCCGGTCACTATTTCCGCGGCGTCCATCTCATGCTGTGTCAGCTCACCTTCGTCCGCCTGGGAGACGGGGCAGAGCCCATCGGCCGCGGAAGGAACGTACGCGGGATCCCGGTGCGAACTCGCGTGGCGCCTGAGCCGTTCTTCGAACTCGGCCGTGCAATTCGCCGTGCCAAGGATCGGGATCGCCGGCTCAGCGGCGTGGACATAAGTTGTGGACCGCTTCAGGGAAAAGCGCAGGAACGCGTCGGACTTCTGCTCAACGTCGAGGTCCTCCCACCATTCGTCCAGTTCGTCTTCATCGAGACAGCAGACGGCTGTGGGCGCGTCGAAGGGTAGTCGTTCGGCAACGGGCTCCAACCCGGCCAGTAGCCGCAATTCGGGATCATCCCCAACAACGCGCATTCCTTCCTGTGAACGCTCAAATAGGTCGAATTCGCCGTTTCTATGGGTCTGTTTGCAGAGGCCCATCGTTGCGAGCGTGCTTAGCTCGAAAACGACCAAGGTCAGCGAAGAGCATGGCTGTATGCTTGCGAAAATCTCGGCGGCAGTGGCCGCTGCGGCCCTGCGATAGAGATCGAGGAGCAAAGATTGGCGCAGTGAATGGAAATCTGTCATAGGTTCCTCCGGTGACGTTGGTTGAGGCCGGCGCGGGCTGAGCGGGCGCGCGCCGGCGGGGTTTACTTCTTCGCGCGGGGGGTCCTGGCGGCTTTGGCGGCGGCTTTCTCTTCCTTCTTCCGCAGCACGGTGGCCAGGGTGACGCTCAGCGACGGCGCCTTGGAGTCCACCTTGAAGCAGCGGGAGAAGATGCCCAGCAGGTGCGTCTGCGCGTCCTGCTTCATGCCGCCGATGGCGAAGGCGAGGATCTCCGCCGCGCCCTTGAGCAGCGTGTGGCTGGTTTTGGTTTGGAAGAGCTGGCCGAATATCCGCGGCTTCTTGGCCCGCGAAAGCTCGGCCTGCAGCTCCTTCACTGTGGCCTCGTCGATGTCGATGGTTGATCCCACGGTGGAGTCGGCGATGTAGATGACGCCTTCCAGGCGCGTGGTCTTCTCCGCGTGGGGCGCGAGATAGCCCTGCGCCTGCACCGCGGCGAGCAGCTCGCCCTTGGCTGCGCTGCGAACCTGGTTGGCCTGCTCCACCGCGATGCACGCGTTGTCGTAGGCAATGCAGAGATTGTCGATCTCCTCGGGCGTGTAAGTCTTCTTGTCGGTCATCGGACATACCTTTCGCTGGGTGGTGCGGTGAATGTTTCAAGCCATTGCGAGAGCCGCTTGTGCATGCAGGTATCGCCGCAGATGTGCTCGACGGTTACGCCGGGTACCGGATCGTGGGCGATGGGATCGTTGATGGGCAGGAAGGCGATGCCGCAGACGCCAACGGCGGAGACGCGAGCGACGAACCAGTGATTGTTCTGGCGCTTCGCGATCCCGCACACGTTGCACGTAATCTGCTGGTCGATTGCCATCACTTGCCGCCCTTCAGGCAACCAGGGCAGACATCGCGCCAGCCCTTCTCCGTTTTGTAGGAGAGCCAGCCGAGCCGCTTCTTCAAGTCGGCGCGCAGTTCGCGCTCAGTCATCTCGCTGGTGTCCACCGAATCACAGCCTTCCGCGCAGTTATCGCAGCGGATCAGCATGTATTTTTCCGTCGCCATCACTTACCGCCTTCGGTGGAGGCCACGCGCATTTGCGGCTGGGGCTGCGAGAGGATCTGGCGGACGCGGCCGGAGTGGAACGCCACGAATACCGTGGCGGCCACCCAGAGCAGCATGAGCGCGATGCAAAAGATGAGGGTGTAATTGGCGCAGCGGCCAACGTGCCGGGCCAGCATCAGCAAACGCCGCTGCCGCACCCAGCTTTCGTAGCGCACGGCCGGCGTTCCGGGTGCGAATGTGTAACGCGAAGTTGCATTCATGCGACAGCCTCCGTTGTCTCAGGAACCGGTTGCGGGGTTGCGGTCTGCGCCTCGGCGCGGACCTGATTGAGGGCGTTGGTGAGGGTGCGGACATTGATGTAGGCGCGGCCGTTCTCAAACGCATCGCGCGTGGTGGCGGCGGCGATGAGCTTCTCTATGACCGCCTCAGCCTGGCGCGCGGGGCGGCCGGCGAGCAGCTCGCCGATCTCGCGCTCGACGATGGCGCGGGCCTCGGCGCGATCGAGCCCCGGCAGCCGGACCTTGTCGATAATCCGGCTATTCCACTGCTCCAACGTGGCCGAGAACTCGTCAAACTTCTTTTTGAGATCGTGCGAGCCGGCCAGGAGCAGCGAGAAGTGAGGCGGCTGATCGAGCAGCTCGCGCAGAGTCTCAAAACACTCGATGGAGAGGTGCTGCGCCTCATCCACGGCGAGCAGCACACGGTTGGCGCGGTAGTCGAAGCGGATGCTCTGGAGCATGGGATCGATGTCGTTGCCGGCGCGGCAGCCCAGGGCGATGGAGACGCGGCGCACCAGGTCGCGGGGACGGATGCCCTGGCGCGCGTAAACGTAGAAGGCGCGGGCTCCGCCCTCGTCGGCGAGCTGCTCGCGGTTGAGGCGCTGCACCTCATGCTCAAGGACAAAGGTTTTCTGCGATCCGGGCGGCGCGTAAAGCATGTACGCCACCGGCCGCGGCAGCAGCTTGCGGAAGGTCTCGCGGATGAGGCGGACGTTGGCGGTCTCGTACAGCTCGCCCAGGATGAAAGCAGGCGCGCCGATGGGATGCGCGTCCATGAATTCCGCGGCGGCGCGCTGGATGTTGCGCCCGGTGCCGCCGACCTTCTCGTACGTTCCCGCGAGAAAAAAACCAAGCGCCGACTTCGAATAGTTGATGCGCCGCGCAAAGTCCGGCACGGACAAGCCCGTCCGGGAAAGGTAGTCGCGGATCCGGTCAGCGACCGCCGTGTTGACGCCGGCTTCCGCTGCCAGAGCTGCGCGGTTGCCTTGGGTGTCGATCTTCACTTCAGGTCCTCCAGGATGTCGGCTGCGATCTGGGTGGCCGTGCGCGGGGCCACGGCGTTGTGGTTGGGGCGCAGGCGGGGTTTGCGCTGGGTGATGACGGGCGAAGTGTTGGAGGGAAGCTGAAGGCGCGAGAAGAGCATCTCCTCGCCATTGCGGGCGCCGGCCGCGCGGGCTTCACCGGCGATGGCTGCGATGGTGAGCCGCGTGGCTTTTTCAAGGCCGCGGCGCAGCTCCATGCTCTGGCCGATCTCGGCCTGGACATCGGCGTCGTTGGGAGCAAATCGGGTGAATGCCTGCGCCACCAGCCAGGCCAGCGGGCGGCCGTCCAGGTCGCAGGCCACGGCGTGCTCGGGATCGTGCGCGTCGTAGGCGACGAGGATCTCCGACTCGTTGAGGTGGTGCATGGAGGCCCACGCCTGGCGGTCTTCAGGCTGCGGCGTGTAGCGGCGCTTGTTGAGGCGGACGCCGCAGGAGTCGACCTTGCAGCGCTTGTACTCAGCCATCAGCAGCGCCAGCGCGGTGAAGTCCGGGGCGGGCTTCTGGTTGGGATTGGGGTTGTCGGCGAAGACTTGATTGGGGCTGGCGCCGTCCATGCCTTCGCCGGTATGAGGATGATTGTTGTAGTCCGAGATCCACTGCAGGCAGCCGAGGATGAAGGTGCTGGCCGGCATGTGGCCGGACTCCGCGACGCGGCCGCGCTTCATGAGCCAGCGGTGGCGGCTCATGGCTTCCTCAGTGGCCTCAGGGCGCGTGAACGGCGTGCCGCTGGTGTAATTCGCGCCCAGCGAGTCATAGCCGGTGTGCTCTGTGCGGAAGAAGCGCTCAATGCCTTTCGATTGCGGGTGGCGCGGGATGCAGTGAGTGACGCCGGCGCCGATGCGGGCGATGAAGCCGGTCTCCTCGATGGGGGCTATCTGCTCCCATCCCATCCGCGAGAAAGTGAAGCCGCTGGCCGCGCCCTTGGCCACTTTCTTATAGTCCTTGCCGTTGTCGACATAAAAAAGATCGGGAGGACCGAAGTCGATGACCGCGCGCAGGATGGTGGCATTGATGGCGCTCGATCCGCCGAACCATGCCCAGCTTGCGCCCACGATCTTGCGGCTGCGGTAATCCATGAACGCGGAGAGCACCACGCGCACCGGCGCGCCCAGCGGCTGATCGGTAAACACATCGTTGGCGACTTCGCGATCGTGGATCATCAAATCCCCAACCCAAATTTGGTTGGCGTAGACATCGGTGTAGCCGCGGATGAGGTACGGCGCCATGCGCTCCCGGTACGCGCGCTTGCCTTCACGGGCCAGGGCGGAGATGGCGGGAGAGACGGCCTGGGGGAGGAACGCGCGGACGGTTTCGTAGCTCGGCAGATCGTTGGGATCGAGGCCGAGAGTTTCAGCCTGCGCGCGGATCTGCTGCCAGATGACGGAAACGCTTTGCCGGCTGCCGCGCAGCTTTACGCTGTCACCGCGTGTGTCCACATCGCCCAGCCAGAGATACGCGGCCAGCAGCGCCGCTTTGCGATTGCGCGCGAACCATCTGCTCTGGCCCTTGTCGCGGCGGATGCGATCGGCGAGGGCCGGAAAGCCGCCCTGGCGATAGCGGGCCAGCCAGCGCTGAAGAGTGCGCGCGGTGAGGCCGTCATTGCGCTGCTCCAGTATCCATTCCGTGAGGCGCGCCTGGCTGTCGAGCGGGCGGCCGTCCGGCAGGCGCAGATGCAGGAAGGCGCGCGGATCGGCGGCGAAGTCAATCAAGGGTTGGATAGTGGCGTTGCGCTCGGCGGCCTGCTGCTGCGCCTCGGGATCTTTCAAAAGGACGGGATAAGAGGACACTGCGGAGATTCCTGAGAAGAGCGGGCCGAGCGGCGCCATCGGGAGGATTGTTGCCGGCTGCGATGGCGCCGCTGTTCTGGGGAGGGAGCTTAGAAGGTATTCGCGCTGCGTGCGGCCGGAGGTGCGCGGCGCTTCGCGAGAGATCACTTCACCCGAGGCCGCTTTGGCTCTCAGCCAGCGCTCGGTCCAGCCGGTGCGGCGGATTGTTTCCTCCGCCGAGATCCAGTCCGGCGCGACCAGGGCGAGCTGCGAGAGCGCGGTCATTGGCCGCCTCCGCGCGTTGCAATCTCGGCGTCGACGCGCGCCATCTCGGCGCGAATGGCAGCGAGTATCCTCTCGGAGCGATGATGCCCGGCGGCAGCCGAATACACCGTTACGCGCTGTACCTTGAAACGGGAAGCTACGCGACCGTAAACGCCAAAGTACTTACGCCCGCGCGAGAATAGGTTCCGTTCCTCTTTTGAAAAGGGGCGCGCCGAAGGATCCGGGAACGCGGCCGGTGCTGAGTCTGCTTCTTTCATTTCCTCGCGAAGTGCAGCCAAGATGGATCGGCTGCAGGTTTCCCCGCGCACGACGCAACTGACCGCGTCCGGGCTCACGTTTAAGCGCGCCCGCACTTTCGACTGAACGCCGTAATAGCGTCCTCCCAGTCCGAACTGCCGCCGTTCTTTTTGAGTGAAAGGCGGGTCATACGCGGAGGATTTCGTGTAAACAAGATCCAGCGCCCGTTCGCCTTCCAATCGGACGATGGTAGTCAAAATGGCATTGGCAATGTGGCGCGAGCGGGCTTTCCCCCGGAAAACATTTCTGAGCACCCCTGGGGAAACGCCGATCTCCCTCGCGATCTGTGCGAGAGTTCCACAGTGGGGACCGCCTGCACGGAACTTGCGCATCAGGTCTAACGGGAGGACCAGGAAGCCGCCGCTGAGTCCATCGATCTTCGAGGAATCGCCAACAAGAAGATCGGCTTTTCCGCTCACGATCACCGCGATCATCGCGGTGAGGAGATTGCCGAGCTGCTCCATGCGAGAAGGCTGATGTCCTTTCATGCCGCCTTCTCCATGCGCCGCGGCCTCTTGAGCCGGGATATAATCCGTTCCGCTTCATCCAGAAGGCGGCAGGAGATGCGGGCGGAAACGTGTAGTCCGAGCGCAACTTTGCGCACATGGCTCGGCGAAACCCCCGCGTCGCGGGCCACGCGACTGAATATCCCGTAAGGAGCGTTTTCGAAGAGCGGATGGATGGGCCGCTTTTTACGCAACGACTTTGGGGAAAGTCTGTTAATTTGGTACTTCAAATCTTGTCCCTCTGAGGTTGGAAGAGAGAATATCGGTGACCGACAAATCTGTCAACAGAAAAATCGGTGACCGATCTTTGCCCGAAGATGTCAAGGCAGAGATCAAGCAACTCCGCTACCGTCTGGACCTGAACCAGCGCGAGTTCGGGGAACTCGTTGGCGTGCCTCCGAACGTGGTGTCGGAATGGGAGAAGGGGCGTTACGCACCCTCGGCCACCGCGCTTATCGCGATCGGGCACATCGACGCTGAGAAAAGCGGCTGCTGGTACCAGAGGGCCGGTGCGAAATACGCGGAAAGGCTTAAGAAGGTTTGTCCCAGCAATGCAGGCTCTCCCGCAGAACAGGGCATCGATAAGGACCTTTTGACCTATGTCATAGAAGCGTTGCACGCTGAACTGTCGATAAGGGGACGCGAAGTCTCGTCCGGCACGTTCGCCGAGATAGCAGTGTTGTTCTACGACCTTTGTCACGAAGCGGGGCAGCGGGACTCGTCGCTTGCGGGGAGGCTCCTGAAAATCGCATGAGCAGTTCAAACTGAGGGTTAATTCTGGGGGAAGACGTGACGGACGATGGCAAACGACTGAGAGTCGTCGAACAGATCAAGGACGTTCTGGACAGCGCGAGGCCGGAAGATATTGCACCCGACGCCGGCGTCTCAATAAATGTGACGGGGAAAGGCGGCAACCGAATTGCCGGGCGGGATTTTTACGACCAAAGCGTCAGGGTCGAAAAGGTGACGCCGCCCGTCGTGATAGTGAAGACGGGCGAAGGCGTGCTTAATGCGGAAGAGAAGGCGGAGGTGCAGCGACTGGTGAATGAGGTCGTTGATGGCTCAGGCGCGAGGAGGAAGCGAAGGACCCACGCTTCTGTCTACGCTCAGCTAAAGAGATTCATGCATGTGAACTCTTATGCTGAGATTCTCCGATCAGATTTCTCAAAGGCGGTTGCCTATCTGCGAAGAATGGGCGCGATAGACAATTCCCTTCCCTCCGCTCATAAGAGGAACCCTCATTGGCGGCAAAAACGGATCGCGGCCATCCATGCCCGCTGCAAAGAGCGGGGGTGGGAGGAGTGGAGAGTAACGCGCATGAAGGAAAAGTTCGGCCGCGGGTCGATGACCCAGATGCCGGATTCGGAAATCGAGGCGCTTTATCGGGCCGTGATGTCCAAAAAGTGAGAAAGTGGGCGAGTATGGCAGGCTTCTCATTCGATATTAGATGCGACTATGTTCGAGGGCCGCTCGCTGCTCGGATGACGCGCAATATCCTCGAATGGAACTCGATTGAGGACGTCGATGCCGTAGACGCGATCGTGGGTGGCGTGCTGGCGTTGGTGAACGCCGGGCAGACGGAAAGCGAATTCCTTAGATGGTGCGACAGTGTCGAATCTCCCTGGCAACTCGGGCGCCTGGATCGCAGTTCGCGGCAAATCATATTTGACAGCATTGCGTTCGAAGCCTCTTCCTTTGAGCGGTTGAATCAGATGCGCGAGCCCGACACGGCGGCCGCGCTGCCGCTGTGGCGTTATTGGATTGGCGCGGAGTACTGCGCGCCCCATGCTTGCTTGGACGGCTTTGTGGCGAGGCACGACGCACCGGTTTGGGAGTCGATCTACCCTCCAAATGGCTGGATGTGTGGATGCTCTGTGACTCCGATGCTGGAGTCAGACCTAAAGTGGGAGAGCAACCCTAAGTTTTCGGTCAGCAACGAGATTATGGAATTGTGCCTGTCCTGGTTGAATGAGTATCCGCAGCGAACCTATGATTTGCTGCGCTGAACAGTCGGCATCCCCTAAAATGCCGCGTTTGGTAACTGCAAACTCCGCCTCATCTCGCATCGTAATTGGCCTTTGAGCCGCTCACGCGCGGCGTCTCGGCAGCGCTCTTAGTCTGACTTCGTCCTCGCCTCCGGGGACGTTGGCGATCACACATTCTTTGAAAGGAGAATGTGTGGAGCGGCCAGAGCGCGCAGCCAGAAAGGGCGGTCCCGAGGCCGCCCGGTTGCGCATAAGCGGGTACCGCGGCGGAGCGGGGAAACCGCCGCGGAAGCCGCCGCGCCCGGAGCCGGGGAAGCGGAGGCTCAAGGTGAACGCGCTGCAGCGAACATTCCTGGACACGATTGCGCCGTGGGCGCAGGCCGCGCAGCGCAAGTGGGCTGTGCCGGCGAGCGTGACGATGGCGCAGGCGATTCTGGAGAGCAGCAACGAGAAGGGCTGGGGGCAGAGCGACCTGGCGCGCGAGTGCAACAACTTTTTCGGGATCAAGGCGGCGCACAGCGCGGCTCCGAACACCTACAAAACTTTTTCAACGCATGAGTACGTGGGCGGCGAGCTGGTGACGGTGCCGGCGGAGTTTGCGCGGTACGACTCGCCGGCGGAGAGCTTTGAGGCGCATGCGCGGCTGCTGGCGCGGGCGCGGCGGTACTGGCCGGCGATGCGTGTGCGGACCTCGCCCGAAGCCTTTGCCGAGGAGCTGCAGCTCTGCGGCTACAGCACCAACCCCAACTATGGGCGGAGCCTGGCGACGCTGATCCGGCTCTACGACCTGACGAAGTACGACGTGCGGCCGGATGGCCCGGCCGCGGTGCAGGAGGCGGCATGAGTCTTTTTCATCGGAAACCAATGGTGGGCCGCAAGCTGACGTGCTCGCAATGCGCGCACAGAACAGTGAAGGGCACGATGCGCGTGCTGCGCTCGGTGGTCTTCGTCTTTTGTCCGGACTGCTGGATCGATAAGCATGAGGCGTGCGAGGCGCAGATGTGTTCCGTGGCCGGGGTACGGCAAAAAGCGGCCGCTTGAGCGCGGCGAGAGGAGAACGGCAATGGCAATCTTCGACAGTTTTGTGAAGCCCGTGCTGGACAGCGTTACCACAATGATCGGGCAGTTCCACATGAGCCCGGAAGAGAAGGCGCAGGCAACGCAGGCGATCAGCGACGCGGCCGAGAAGGCGAAGGCCGCGGCCGACGATTACGAAGTGCAGCTCAACGCCATTGCCGGCCAGAATATCCGCGCCGACGCGCAGAATGGCGACAAGTACACGTCGCGGGCCAGGCCGAGCTTTATGTACGTAATCATCGCGGTGTTCGCGTTCAACTACATCGGCATCCCGCTGGCGGAGATCTTCGGCTCAAAGGTGCAGCCGATTGAGCTGCCGGGGGATCTGCTGACGCTGTTCGGGGTGTGCGTGACGGGCTACGTGTTTGCGCGGACGGCGGAGAAGGTGACGGCACTGCCTGGCGACAGCCAGATCAAGCTGCCGTTCGGGCTGGGATCGATTGGCAACAACGCGCCGGGGGCGCAGAAGTAAGGGAGGACATATGCTGGCGCATGTTCTGACTTTTGTGATCGGCATCATTTGTGGCTTTGCCATTTTTTGCCTGGGCATGGTCTACGGCCGCCGGCGGTGGGCTGACGCGCTGACCAAGGAACAGCAGATCACCACAGCTCTGCGAACCGAGGTGGCCAGGCTGCGCACCGATCGCGACGATGCGAGGGCGACGATTACCCAGATCAAGGGCGCGGCGGCCGAGGCGAAGCTCGACATCAAGAAGGTGTTTCCATTCCTGACGCTGATTTGCGCGCTGGGTCTGGGACTGCTGGACGCGGCCATGACCCTTGCGAGTTGTGGCGGCAATTATGCGTATGCGCAGGCGAACACAATCACGGTGCAAGCGCCGATTTCGCCGGGGATTATCCTGCCCGCGCCGGGCGTGTACTACTCGCCGGGCACCGATCTCGAAGCGCTGGATGCGCAGGTGATTGAAGTGGCGCAGCCGGGCACGAACATTGCCTTTGCGGCGTACACGCTGACCGACGAAAAGGTTGTGGACGCGCTGGCGGATCGCGCGGCGCACGGCGTGACGGTGCGGATCTACCTGGACCGGGGCGAGCTGCAGGCGGAGTGCCGGGCGGACGCGACCTGCGCGCGGATCCCGCTACACAAACTGATTGGGGCGCCGGGCGTCGAGATCCGGGTGAAGCGATCGAAGGTGCTAATGCACTTGAAGGCGTACGAGGTTGAGGTGAACCGGCCGGAGGATTTCGACGCGTTTTACGTCCGCGACGGCTCGGCCAATTTCAGCGAGGCGGGAGAGCGGCGCCAGGACAACAGCCTGGCGCTCGCCACCGACCCCAAAACCGGGGCCGCTTTCGGCCTGAAATTCCGGGCGATGTGGGCTCGGCCGGACAACCTGACGGTGGCCGAGGCGTTGCGGTAGGGCTCAAAAACCCGAAATGCCCGTTGCCGGGCCTTGAAGGGGGGTAGGTGCATTCCGGGGTACTGGGGTACGCACCGGCGTTTCTGTACCGCGGTACGGCATTTTTACGTGCGATCTGGAGGGGGATTTGGCAGTTGGGGAGATGGTTTAGGCAATTTTGGGGTCTGGAGGGTGTTTTGGACGAAGTGATGGCGGTTTTGGGGGAGGGCGGATGGCAGGGTTAGGGTTTGCTGGGGCGGCCAAGCCGATGGAGATCCAGGCGCGGTTCCGGGCGGGGTGGGTCCAGTACGCCGCGGTGACCCTTGGCGGGGCCGGCGGCATCGCCGTGGTCCTGGCCGTTTTCAACCTTCTTCAGAAGCAGCCGGCGGACGGTTTCAAGCTGCTCGTCGCGTGGGGCCCGTACCCGTTCATTATTCTGGTCGGCCTGGCCATCGTGGGCAAGTTTCTCTCCCGGCTGAGCGATTCGCTGCAAACCACGTTCAGCGCGGTGGTGGAGAGCAGCCAGCAAAGCGCCTCAGCGCATACGGAGACGGCGAAGGCTGTGACCACGCTGGCCGACGCCACCACGCGGCTGGCGGAGCAGGGCGGCCACTCGGCGGACGAAGTGCGGCGCCTGGCGATTTTCGCGGCACAGGAATTCCCGTCAGTCTACGAACGGTTTGACAGAACGGACGCGGCGCTGGGGAAGCTGACCGGCGCGGTGACTCAACTGCTAGAGCGAGGGCGCGATGGTAACTGAACTGGAACTTCGGCAGATGAAACGCCGGCGCGGCAACATGCTGAAGCTGATCCGGCAGGGGCATGAGAACCAACTGGACCGGATGAACGACTCGGCGCTGCTGGGGCTGATGCAGGACATCGGCTCGCACATGAGCCCGCACCAGGTGATGACCATGCTGCAGGACCTGCAGGAGCTGGGCTACGTGAAGTTCGACCAGCACTTCGACGCGGAGAAGGAGCGTTACGTCGCGGAGCGCATCATGCTGACTTCGCTGGGGACGGCTGTCGCCATCCGGCGGCACGACAACGACAACGTTCTTTTCAGTTAGGCGGGTCATGAACAAGCGCAAGGCAGTCACGGCCGCGAAACGGCGTCCCAGGACGGGCGAGAAGCGGCGCACCAACCAGCCGCTGAAGATTGACCGGCTGCCGGTGCAGGCCAGGACTGCGATCAAGGACCTGCGCGATGCGGGAAGCACCTGGCAGGAGATCGAGGAGTTGTCGACGCTGCGGCCGGACGAAGGCGGCTTTGTGGATTGGAGCAAGCTGGACGCGAAGACGCGCCGGCTGTTCCCTGGAAATCGCGTGCCTCTGGAAACTCTGCGCCGCTGGTTCGACATCAGGGTGAGCCAGGTGGTGGCGGACCTGGCCGCGCGCTCAGTACAGGCGCGGGAGATTGCCGAGGCCTTCGCCAAGTCCGTTGTTAAGGGTGAAGACGAGGCGGTGCTGAACGCGGCGCGAGATCTGATTTTGGGCTTTGTGGGTGAAGACGCGACGGCGAAGGGGCGGCTGGCCGCGGCGAGCAAACTGATTGCACTGGCCGAAATGCAGCAGGGGCGGCGCGCCAACGACATCAAGGAGCGGAAGGTGGCCACCGACGAGCGCAAGCTGAAGCTGCTGGAAGCGCGCGAGGCGCTGATGCGGCGCAAGCTGGAGGCCGAAGCGGAGAAGGCCACGAAGAAACTGAAGCGCGGCAACCTGAAGCCCGAGGACCTGGCGGACCTGGTGCAGCGCACCTTTGGCATTGCACCGGGGGCCGCGCATGCCTAAAGCTACAAACGTTACAAATGTTACAAAGCTGGCGCCTGCTCTGCCCCTGCGCCGGTACCAGACGCGCTGGGTGCAGGATCACTCGCGCTTCAAAATTGCGGTCAAGTCAGCGCGCATCGGCTTTACCTTCGGCACCATGCTGGAGGCGGTGCTCGATTGCGTTGAGACACCGAAGACCACCTGGACCGTGCTCTCCGCCTCGAAAGCGCAGTCAGTGGAAGCGATTGAGACCGGCAACCGCCAGGTGGAGTTTCTGGAAGGGACGGCCGAGCTTTTCCAGAATGAGGACTGGTACGACGAGCTGGGGCGGATCGAAGGCATCCAGCAGCGCATCACGTTCCCCAACGGCGCGCGCATTATCGCGCTGCCCGCCAATCCCCGCACCGCGCGCGGTTATCCCGGCAACGCCATCCTGGATGAGTTTGCGCACCACGAAGAGAGCTACGCCATCTGGGCGGCCATCACGCGCCAGGTGGCGCTGGGGCACAAGGTTCGCGTACTCTCCACGCCGAACGGCGAGCAGGGCAAGTTCTACGACCTGTGCAAGGAACTGGGCCTCACAGACGGTGTTGAGCCTGAGTTCAACTTCCAAATGGTGAAGGGCTGGAGTGTCCACTGGATCGATGTCAACATGGCGATCGCGGACGGCTGCCCCATCAACATGCAGGAGATGCGGGACCTGATCAAAGACGATGACATCGTCAACCAGGAGTTCTACTGCGCGTTCCTGAAGTCCGGTGGCGCGTGGATCCCGCTGGAACTGATCCAGCGCGCGGAGAATGACGGGGCCACGGTGGACTGGCCGGGCGGCTACGTCGCGAGCAATCCGCTCTTCGGCGGCATCGACGTGGGCCGCACGTCGAACCGCACCACATTCTGGCTGAAAGAAAAAGTGGGTGACGTGCTGGTGACGCGTGTGGCCATGGCTCTGCACAACATGCCGTTCCCCGAGCAGGCGCGCAAGCTGGCGCCGCTGGTGAAGCTGACCCGCGTGACGGCGATCGACTCCACCGGCATGGGCATCGGGCTCTTCGACGATCTGAACGAGCTGGCGCCGGGGCATGTGATGGGCGTGAACTTCGCGGGCTCGAGCCGGGCGCGCGACGAGCAGAAGAAGAAGCATCCCGCGCTCTCTTCAGTGGCGGACGGCGCGGTGCGCCTGAAGGTCGACATCGCCATGAAGCTCAAAAAGAGTTTTGAGGAAGGCCGCGAGCGGATCCCGTACTCGCTGGACATCCGCACGGAGCTGCAGGCGGTGAAGCGCACTGCCACGGCCACCGGCGTCACTTTCGACGCGCCGCAGATCGCGATCGAGACCGGCGTTGCCGGCGGCAAGAAGCAGAAGGCATACGCGCACGCCGATCACTTCTGGGGCTGCGGCCTGGCCACCTACGCCGCGAACGCCAACGTGATCACGCTTGAAATCAGCCAGAATCCGGCGAGCGCCGGGATCTCTTCGCAAATTGGAGGATATTGAGATGGCAGACGAAGCCGTTGACAAGGCCGCGCCGCCGCTGCCGCCCAAGGGATCGCTGATCTCAGACCAGGCGCTCTACCTTACGCAGATCTCGCTTTACCGGAACACCATCGCATTTGGCGGCACGCGCAACCCGAGCACCGTGTGGCAGAGCATGACTTACAACCAGGCCACCACGATGGCGTACTACCGGGAGCTGGAGGAAAAGGACTCCGACGTTGCCAACTGCCTGGACTCGCTCAAGATGAGCGTCACCAAGCGTCAACGCAGCGTGGCACCCGCCAACGACAAAGATTCGCGGGCGGTGGACACGATGGAATTTATCGAAGCGCAACTTGCCGCGGTCGACTTTGACGCAGTGCTCGATTGCATTTTGGACGCAGCCGGCTACGGTTTCAGCGTGCAGGAGCTGATGTTCGACGTGAGCGCGGGACAGGCATCGCTCACGGGTATCGACGATTGTCCGCAGGAGCTTTTTCTTTTCGGCGATCGCTTCCGCCCCCAGGTTGGGCCGCTGCAGCTTCTCGAATCGCCCTGGGCGTCGAGCGGCGCCGAGGTTCCAGAAAACAAGTTCCTCATCACCACTTATCGCAAGCGCGGACGCGACCGCATGGGGCGGCCGCTGCTGAAGGAAGTGTTCTGGGATAGCTGGTTCAAGCGCAACGTGCTGCGCTTCTGGCTGAAGTTTGCGGAGAAGGGGCCGGGCACGGCCGTGGTGCGCTACGCCGACTCCAGCGACCCAGAACAGAAGCAGCTTGCCGCGGACCTGGCGCAATCGATCGTTGACGGAACCGCGGTGGGCGTGCCCGCAAATTTCCAGATCGAGCTGGAACTGCTGAAGACGGCGCGCGCGCAGGATCCGGCCGTCTATCAAAAGCTGAAGGAGCACCACCAGTATTCGATTGCGCGCCGCATCCTGGGTGAGACGTTGACCAGCTTCGGCAACGAAGGGGGAACGGGGTCAAAAGCGCAGGGCGACGTGCATGCCGACACTTTCGATTCTCGTTCCATGTCCCTATGCTCCGCGGTGGAGAAGGTAGTAAACCTGCAACTTGTGGCTCCGCTGGTGCTATGGAATTTTGGACCGGATGCGCCGATGCCCGTATGGTCGCTGGATAAGAAGCAGAAGCAGGATCTGCTGCAGCGCATCAACATTGACGCGACGGCGCAGCGCATGGGCAAGAAGATCCCGGTGGGCTACATGAACACGACGTACCAGATTCCGCTGGCGCAGGGTGAAGACGCCGAGGATCCGAACGACGTGCTGGTGCCGAACGCGGCCGCGCCTAACGTGGCCATCACGGACCAGGCGCGGGCCAGCTTCAGCGAGGGCAAGGACCAGGCCGCGGGCGAGCTGAAGCAGTTTGACGCGCTGTTTGCGGACCTTGCCGCCAAATCGCGGCGGGTGATGAAGGCGCGGATCGGCGAGCTGGCGGCCGAGGCGCGGCCGGCGGTGGTGAAGTAAATGGAATTGATCTATCACCAACCAGTCGGACAGAACAGGCCGAAGCGCGGCGACCTGGTCCAATCCAACGTTGGTGACAAGCGCGAGCGGACCTGGCTGGTGCTGACGACTCACGTTCTGCCGACGCGACGGTGCGACTTCATGGGAATTACAGCGCAGCGAACGCGGGTCTGGGCCGAACGATGGTGGGAACTGGATCCGGAGATTCGCACGGGTCTCTTCCGCAGCGCCGAGCGCGCCGGCGGTCAGCGTCTCCACGAATTCCGCAGATTCCCGCCGAAGCGTAGACCCACCTTTGAGCAGTACATGAGGAGCGGACTGCTGAAGACCGCTGAACGCTGCAATGGCTGATCTCGCGCACCCCGCTCAGTACCAGCTCGGCGAGCTGCTCGCCGCGCACCTGGCCGCGGCAGATGTGCTGGGCCGCGCACAGGTGGTGCGTACAGTCCACAAGCGTACCGGCCGCGCGATCGAGATCGGGCAGCGCACTTCGCGGATCCACTTCGGTGAGGCGGACGACGCCGGCGACGATTTCCCGATTGCCTTTAAGACCAGCCTGCCCAACGACGACATCGCCGCTTATCTGCGCAACCTGACGCCGGTGAGCCGGGAGGTGTTCGACGGGCTCACCGCCGCCTACCGCCGCGATGCGTTTACCCTGGCCGGCGTGGCAGATCAGCGATTGATTGCGAAGATCCACGAGGAGCTGGTGGAGCTGGCCCAGCGCGGCGGCACCGGCGAGGAGTTCAACGAGGCCGCGGATCAACTGCTTTCCGACGCCGGCGTGGAGAGCCTGAGCGCGTTTACGCTGGACACCGCATTCAACACGGCGATGCAGCGCGCCTTCAGCCGCGGCCGCTACGACCAGATGAAAGAGCCGTCTGTGATCGCAGTGCTGCCGATCTGGCAGTACTGGACGGTGGGTGACGATCGCGTGCGGCCGGAGCATCGCGTGCTGGACGGCTTTGCGGCGCACGCCGACGATCCAGTGTGGCTGAAGATCTATCCGCCCAACGGATTCAACTGCCGCTGCAGCGTGATTCCGATTCTGGAAAGCGACCTCAACCCGAAGGCGCTGGAAGAGGCGAAGACGCCGGGGTTGGCGCGGCTTCCGCTGCTCGCGATCCTGAAGGTTCCGCAGCCCGGATTTGGCAAGGTTTTCGCAGCGTAGGCGAACTTTACTCCCCGCTCACCGCACCCCGCGTCCCGCGCGTGAGACTCATCGCGTGGCATCCCTCACCAAGACGGTGGACGGCAAAGCGCTGCCGGCGGACAAGTTCGCCATGGTCGGCGATCCCGATGATGTTTCCACCTGGCATCTGCCTGTCGACGACGATCATATTCAGTCGGCGGTGGACAGGTTCGGGCAGGAGACGCACGGATCGGCCGAACAGAAATCCAAAGCCGCGCAGAAGATTGCCGCCGCCGCCAAGGCCAAGGGGATCGATACCAAGGCTTTTGAAGCGAAATATCTGAAGTCCACCGCGCATGCGGACTTCGGCGGCCAGTGGATCGAGATATTCAAGGCCGGAAAATACGCACCGCAGGGAGACTGGAATGGAACCGCTACCGCGAGCGATCTTCAACGTGTAGCCGCGAGCTACGATCCGGTGTTTCACGAAGCGCCGGCAGTGATCGGGCACCCCGCGGACAACATGCCCGCGTACGCGTGGACCGATCGGCTGAAGGTGGACGGCGACAAGCTGCTGGCCAAGTTCCGCGAAGTTGATCCGGAGTTTGAATCGGCGGTGCAGACGGGGCGATTCAAGAAGCGCAGCGCGTCGTTCTACCTGGACGGCGGCAAGCTGGCCGGGCTGCGGCACGTAGGTTTCCTCGGCGCCAAACCGCCCGAGGTGAAGGGCCTGAAAAATCTCACATTCGACGATCACGGCCAGAGCTTCGCAGTCGCGGAGTTCGGCGAGGAGGAAACCGTGGAGAAGTCTCTGAAGGAGCAGCTCGCCGAGCTTTTCGCTCCCATCCTTGGCGGCAAGAAGGACGCCGCCGCCAGCTTCAGCGAAACCGACGTGCAGGCGGCTGTGGTGAAGGCAATTGCGGACGCAACCAAGCCGCTGCAGGACCAGGTGACCACGCTGAAGAGCGACCTGGACAAGCAATCCGCCAGCTTTGCGGAGCGCGAGAAAAAGATTGCCGGCAGCGAGAGCGCGCAGCGCGCGGCCGCGGCCATCGCCGGGCTGAAGGAAAAGGGCCGCTGGATCCCCGCGTTCGACAAGCTGGGAGGCGCCGTGCTGTTTACCGCACTGGCCGAGAGCACCGTGACGGTCGAGTTTGGCGAGGCCGACAAGGACGGCAAGAAACCCACGGTGACGCCGCTGCAGGCGCTGGTGACCTTTATGGAGAGCCTGCCCAAGATTGTGCCGCCCGGACGCCTGGTGGAGATGGGCACGGCATCGGCGCGGCAAGCCAAGGGCACGGGCGATCCGTTTACCGACGCGATCAACGCCCGCGCCAAGGAAAAGAACATCAGCTTCTCCGAGGCCATGACGCAGGTGGCGGAAGAGAGCCCCGAGCTGTCCGCGTTTCCGCGGGCAGCCGGAGCGGCCTAAGTTCCATTGCCGCCCACGGCGACGTGAGCGGCCCGGCGGTGCGGCGCCGGGGAGAGATTGCCGGGAGCCGCATTCCCCGGCGCGACTTTTGAAGCCCAGGAGGGCGCAATGGCAAACATCTACGTTGAAGGCCAGGGACCGCAGGGACCGCAGAACAAGCTCTCCCTGGTTCCGGCAGACACGGCCGCGAACGGTTACACGCGCGGGCGGTGCGTGAACTTCGGCTCCGACAACCTGCATGCGGCGCTCGCGCTGGCAGCGGCCACGGCGTGCCTGGGCATCCTGGAAGAGGATGCCATCAGCACCAAGAATCCGGGCTCGGTCATCGTGCACGGGCCGGCGATCGCGCAGATCGGCGCCAGCATCTCCGCTGGGCAGCAGCTCACCACGGACGCCAACGCACGCCTGGTGCCGGCCACGGCGAATCAGCCGGTAGTTGCCGTCGCGCTCGAGGCGCAGACCTACGTCGCGGCGAACAGCTCCGGCGTAACGAGCTGCGCGCTGGTGTTCTTCTTCGGCATGCTCGGCTCTCTGGCCCAGGTGGCCAGCGACGCGGTGACGCATGCCGTTTCTTCGGGTGCGATCGCCATTGCGAACGGCGCTATCGGGCTGGGCAGCGCGGGGCCGCTGGCGATGACGCTGGACACGCCGACGCTGGCGCAGGACGGCACCGTCATCACCATCACAGCGGAAACGGCGCAGGCGCACACGGTGACCACATCCGCGAACAAGATCAACGGCGGCTCGCTGGTGCTCACGTTTGCGGCGCAGGGCGACACCGTGACGCTGGAGGCGACGGGGCAGATTTGGAACGTGCGCTCGCTTTCCGGTTCCGCGTCGGTGTTCGGCACGGTGACCACGGCGGCCGCGAACGCAGCCATTGCCGTGGCAAGCGCGCTGGTGAAGCTGAACGGCGCGGGCGCGCTGGCGATGACGCTGGCGAACCCCACGGTGGCCCAGGAGCGCACCAGGCTGATGATTGTGGCCACCACCGCGCACGCGCACACGGTGACCACGGCAGCGAACAAGATCAACGGCGCCGACGACACCGTGACGTACGCAGCAGTCGGGGACGCAATCCTCCTGGAAGCGCGCAACCAACAGTGGATCGTGCTGGCCACCATCGGCGCAACCCTGAGCGAGGTGTAGCAGGCGGCAGTTGGAATGGATTCAGCCCTGGGCCGCGCTAACGGCCCAGGCGCAACGCAAAAGCAGAAGGCGGCAATCAGCCGCGGAGGGTAGGTAAATGGGTGGATATGTTGGGTTGATGCCGGCGGGGACGCTGAACGTCGCCCTCTCGAACTTCGCCAAGGCGTATCGCGACCAGAAGCTCGTCGGCGATCTGATCTGCCCGCGCGTCCCGGTTGACCGGCAGAGCTTCCAGTACGTGATCTGGTCGCAGGACGATTTCCGCGTGCCGGATTCGACGTACCGCGCGCCGGGAACCGAGCCTAACTCGATCCGCAACAGCTACAGTACGGACACGTATTTTGCCCGTGCGCACGCTCTGCAGGGCGACATCCCGCTGGAGACCGAGGCTTACAGCCAGGGCCTGGGATTCAGCGCGCGGCAGAAGCTGACCGCCAGCCTCACCAAGCGGCTGAACCTGGCCCGCGAGGTGGAGATCGCCACCGCCGCGCTGAGCACCGGCAACTTCCCCAACGGGACCACGCTCTCCAGCTATTCGCTGTGGGACACCTACATCACCAGCTCGGCGAATGACGTCTCGAACCCGCTGACCGACGTGGAAAATGCCAAGGAAGCGCTGCGCCAGGTGGGCATCGCGGATGAGGAGATGCTCCTGATCCTGTCGAGCCCGGTGGTGAAGATCCTGGCGAACCATCCGAAGCTGATCGATCGCTTCAAGTACACCAACCCGCTCGGCTACATCAGCATCGACCAGATCTCGTCTGCGTTCGGTGTGAAGTGCGTGCGCGCCGGGGCGGTGCAGGTGAGCAAGAACAACGCCAAGACCTGGGTGTGGGGCAACCACGCATTCCTGGGCTACGCGCAGAGTTCGCCCAACATGGAAGATCTGAGCTGCATGAAGACCTTCTCCTGGACGGGCGAGGCGGACGGCGGCGTGCAGAACGGCCTGGTGGCTCCTGGCGCCGAGGGATTCGCGGTGCAGGAGTGGCCCGATGCGCAGCGGTCAAAGAAGACGGTGTGGCAGAGCGCCGAGTGGTACTACGACACCAAGGTAACGGCGACCGAGACCGGGTACCCGATTCTGAACGCGGTCTCCGGCGACACCATGGAGACGGTGGCAGGCGACACCGAGGGCTAAGCGCCCTGAGTCATTGAGCAGGTGGGCGCGTCAGAAGATGGCGCGCCCTTTTCACAGAGACGCGGTTCCGAATTCAGGAGGGAACGATGGCGAACAATAGCAGCACAAAGAATGCTCCGGAAGTTGCCGAGTACAAGGTGCTCGGGAAGCTGAAGCATGACGGCAAAGACTATCGCAAGGGAAGCAAGGTGAAGCTGACCGCTGACCAGGCCGCCGCACTGAAACCCTTCAACGTCATCGAGCCCGCGAAGTAGTTTGTCGCGGGGTCACCAATCGCACAGTCACCGATTCGAGAACAAATGGCGTACGCGGCACAATCCGACCTGGTCCCGCTCCGCATCACCGCCGCGGAGCTGACCCAGCTTTGCCTGGACGTGCCTTCCGGCAATCCGACGACGGACGCGGCCACGGTGGCCAGCGTTTGCGCGGCGGCTCTGGAAGAGGCGAGCGGCAAGGTGGACAGCTACTGCCGCGCGCGTTACGTGACGCCGCTGCAGGTGGGCGACGACGTGCGCGCCCTGACTCTCGACATCGCGGTGTATTTGCTCTTCAGCCGGCGGCGCAACGCGAAGATGACGGAGACCATCCGCCAGCGCTACGAGGACGCGATCGCGTTTTTGAAGGACATTGCCTCGGCGAAGGCTTCGCTCGATCAGCCGGCCGGCCAGGCGCAGCCGCAGGCCACGCTGGCCGGGCCTCAGATGTCCGATCGCGATCGCCATCTCCAGTTCAGCGAACGCAACATCGAGGGCTTCGTATGATCCGCATCGACGCCACTCGCGTGCGCAAGGCCCTGGCGCGCTACGCCTCGAATCTCCATCCCTCGAATCGCGCGCGGTTGATGCAGATCCTCGGCCTGGGGCAGCTCCGCAGCATCTACAAGACGTTTGCGGAGGAAGGCTCGCCGGCGGGAAGCTGGCCGGCCCTGGCACAGAGCACCATCAAGCGGATGAAGGGCAAAGCCGCCGGGCACAAGTTGCTGATCGGCCGCGGCACGCTGCGCAATTCCATCCGCGTGCAGTCGGACGAGACGCGCGCCATCATCGGCACGGGACTGATCTACGCGCCGGTGCACCAGTTCGGTTCGCGCGACCGCGGCGTGGGCATCGGCCCGAAGACGGAAAAGGAAGCCGGCGCGACGGTGAAGGTGAAGGCGCACAGCTACACGCTGCATCCTCATCTTGAAGGCAGGCAGCGATCGCTGCGCCTGGAAGGGCCAGCGCTGGAAGGCAAGCGCGCTCCCCGAATGCGCTACACGCTGACTGGCCCGCGCAACCTTTCGCGGCAGACGCTGAAGGAAGGCGGCCGGCGCGAGGCGCTGAAAGTGAATGTGGGCGCGCACCACCGGCACCAGAACATTCCGCCGCGGCCGTTTCTGGTGTTCCGTCCGGAGGATCCGCAGCGCATTGAGACCGAAGTACGGATCTGGAACGAGCAGCAGGCGGCCAGCGCCGGGCTGGAGGTGAAGTAATGCCTACCATGTTTCTGCCCGACGACGTGGAGACCGCGCTCTCCGATTTACTGAAGGCCCAGCTCACCGGCATTGAAACGTCGCCGATCGGCGAGGCCGATATCGACGACGATGACCAGCTTGTGCTGAAGATGCCTTGCGCGCGGCCGCGCTACGCCGCCAGCTCCTACGCCGAGTCAAATGACCTGACGCAAACCACTTACAACGCGGAGCACGCTTACGAGATCTGGTGCGCGGACGAGAACCTGACCAGCAAGGAAGCGCAGCGCCAGGCCGCGAAGGCAATTGTGCGCCAGGTGCTTCCCGTGCTGGCCGGCGCGCGGCTCACCATGCCGGACAACAGCGCCAGCAAGACCGCGCCTATCCGCCTGCTGGGAATCGATTCGATTGTGGGCGACGTGCTGGGAATGATTTATGTGGTGCGCGTTTCCGTGCCGGGTATCGCGCAGTTCTCGGGGGTGAACGCATGAGGAAGCAAAGCAAGATCGAGCGCCGCTCCGATTACGTGCGCATCCAGTTGACGCCCGAGGGCGAGGCCTTTGCCGCCGGCGCGCTGCGCGTGAGTAATCGCCACCTGGACTACATCTTCAAGCCAGGGGAAGTGCAGGAAGTGGTGGAGCGGTACGAGTGGACGCACGTCCTTGGCGGCATGAAGACGCCCGAGGGCGCGCCCATTTTCACGCTGGTGGACGACGAACCGGCCGCCGAAAAGGCGGCGAACGAAGTCAAGCAAGGGGGAGACGCCAATGGCGGGCTTTGAATCACAGAAAAAATCGGCACGGCTGCTTTACTACGCGCCCAACAAACAACCGTCGTACGGCACCGCCCTGGTCAATGGGAAGTTTGTCGCCGGCTGGCAGCAGCGGTTCGACGGCGCCGGCATCCTGGAACTGACGCCGACGAAGCGCACCGACAAGAACATGGCGAAGGGCACCGAGTTTGCCACCAACGAGCAGACCACGGGCTGGGACCTGAAGTTCGGGCACAAGTCCGACCTGGACGCGCGCCTGGCCGGCATGATCATGGCGTTCCTGCTGGGCTCGGACACCATTACCGGAGGCAGCGCGCCCTACACGCACAGCATGGCGTTTGAGGAGACCACCACGCAGGCGGTGGCCACCAGCATCTACATGGTGGACACGGCGGCGATTGAGCGCACGCTCATCGACATGGCAATCAGCGACGTGACGCTGACCATTCCCGCGCGCGGCCCGTGCACCATTGAAGTGAACTGGATGGGCACGGGGCACTGGACCAACGGCACGCAGGCCACGCCGCCGGCGCTGGACCAGCCCACCTACATCCTGGGCTCGGACTGCACCATGCAGCTCGGCCCGGTGGGCAGCCTGGCGTCCATGGTGGGCCGGCACATGACCACGACGTGGAAGTGGTCTACCGGCGTGGTGAATCACACCGCGCCCGGCGGGGGACTCTACGGGCTGTTCCCGCGGCTGGGACTGCGCAAGTTCAGCTTTGAATCGACCATCGCAGCCAAAGACACCGACGACATCTCCACGCTGCTTGAAGCGGACACGCTGTGCGGGCTGACCTGGGCCATCAACTCGGGCGCCCAGGCGCAGTTCAACATCACCGTGCCCAACTGCAGCCTGAAGGCGGCGAAGATGGGCTTTGACGGAAACATGACGGTGTGGCAGATCGAAAGCGACGAGACGCTGATGCTGGTGAGCGGCGGATCGCCGTTTACCGCGCAGGTGATCAACGGGGTGGCCAGCTACCTGGCGTCGTAAGAGCAGGGAACAGGGAACAGGGATCAGGGATCAAAAAAACAACGGAGGCAACAATGCACTACGGAAATGGTGAAGAAGCAAGAGTCGGCGACCTCGCCGTGTTTATGGAAAACGATGAACAGGTCGCGGGTCTTGTCAGCAAGCTGCTGCCGAGCTGCGGCTCAACCTGCAACCTTCAAATCATGCCGCTTGCACAACGGACCGGCACAGATGGCTCATGGTTCCCGATTGTGGGCCAGAGCGGCTGGTACAAAACAGCCAGCAGTGGATTTCCGCTGGTCCCCAAAGAGGGACAGCAGGCGACCGGCTGACACTTTCGCATGACCGGCGCGCGTCCGGTGACCTTGATGCGCGCCGCCTTTTTCCTGTAGCACCGGCTGCGTTCTACGGCGGCCGAGAGACCGGCGCTCACGCTCTGCGAGGCGGTCAAGATTCACGGAGTCCTTCACTCCGCCGGCAACACAAAATCCAACCGTGAAGGAATTTCCATGACTACATCCGCATCTCCGCTTATTAACCTGGCTGCCGGACGCACGATCGTGATCCAGCAAAAAGGCCACGCCTACACCTTTAAACTGCGCCGCATTGAGGAGAAGGACTGGCTGCGCTACTTCGCGGCCATCGTCTCCACATCAGAACAGAAGGGCCGCGAAGTGACGCGCGAGACCGACGCCACCAGCGCCGGCCTGGAACTGCTGGAGACCGTTCTTGAGAGCGTGGACGGCTACCGGCTACCGGCGGGCGTCTCCGGATTCAGCGAAGCGAGCGACCGAAGCTGGATCAGCCAGATCCCGATGGGGCATCGACTGGGCGTGCTGGATGTGCTGATGGACGTGCGCCTGGCGGAGGACGAGGATGACGAGCTGCCATTGACGCTGGGGACGGAAACGGTGGCGCTGGAAGTGCTGTGGACGGCGAACGCGGATGGCCACATGACGCGCGTGCGCACCGTGCACGAGTTCCGGCCGCCCAGCGCCGAGCAGACGCGCAGCTACATGCGCGAGAGCAGCCGAGCCCGCGTGGTGGGCGGGGCGCGCAGCGGCAAGACCATTTACACCGGCGCGCAGAAGTCGCTGTGCGGGATCTACGACGAGCTGATTGTGAGCGTGGCCGGCTACGCGATCAACGGCGAGGAACTGGGGCCGAACGCGGCGGCGGAGAAGATTGCGCAGTGGATGGACGCGCGGCACAAGGTGGCGGCGGCCTCGCGGCTGTTTGCCAGTGTGGAGACGGAGGGCTGATGAACCGCTTCAAAGGGTTGAATCACGACGCGAAGATCTGGCACAGCGCCAGCGGCCCGCTCAAAAGCCTCAAGGTGAAGCGGCCCGCCGGCATGAGCGGGCGGCAGTGGAAGAAGGCGAGAAAAACCGCTCGCCGACAAGAGGCTGTGCCCGCATGATCGACGTCACGCGCGACCAGGAAGGGCTGATCCAGGCAGTGCAGGAACTGCTGGAGGAGGAGTTTGCCTTCTCGCGCGTGCGGCGGATCTTTGACGCGGCGGAGGGCGAAGAGCGCGAGCACGCGCTGCGCAGCCTGCCGCCGCGCTTGCTTTCTCCGGGCTACTACCGCTGGGCCGCATACCTGTTGTGGCTGGAGCAGCGCACTGAATTTCTGAGCCGCCTGGACGCCGCGGAGATGGAAGGCCTGGTGGCGGTGAAGCGGGCGCGCGGCCAGTGGGAATCGCAGCATCCGGCGTGCCCCTGCGGCGCGCGCCAGGAGAGCCGCTTCCAATCGCACTGCATGAGCTGCGGGCTTACGTTCCACAAGCGGGAGGCTGCATGAGCGGCGCGTCCGGTTCCGATATCCAGATCTCCATCACCGTGGTGGACAAGAACGGCGTGGCCACGGTGCAGCAGCTAGAAAACGCTGTGAAGAGCCTGGGAGACGCCGGAGAGACGGGCGGCCAGCGCGCGGGCAACGGCATGAAAGCGATCGGCGGCCACGCGCTCACCTCGCTGGATAACGTGAGATTGCTCCGCGACGATCTGGGTATCCGTATCCCGCGCTCGATGGAGAGAGCAATTGCGCAAAGCCAACTGCTGAGCACGGCCATTGGCGGCATTGGAACGGGGTTGCTGGCCGTGGGCAGCGTGGAGATCTTCGCCCGGCTTGGCGAGGGCATTTACAACGCCTACGAAAAGTATGTGAGCCTGACGGCCGTGGCGCAGCAGTACAACGAGGAGCTGGCGAAAAAGAAGGACGAAGACTTCATCAATCCCCACACTATCGAGACGGCGATTCTGCGCCTCAACCAGGCGACGGAGTCAGCGCAAAAGCTCCATGACGTGGCTGTCTCAATGCGCGGTGACTTCTGGTCAGAGGTGGCCGCCGGCTTTGGCACGGGGGGACTACAGGGCGGAGTGTTGGCAGGCGCAACCAATCTGGTGGGATCGCATGGCCTGGAGGAATCGTCTGTAAACGCGCGCGGCCAGGCGGATGCGCTTGAAGAGAAGGACGCGGAGCTGCAGCAGCGCATGTTGCTCGGTCGCATCGACCTGCGGCACGCCGGCGACGCTGACCTGAAAGGCCTGGCGCAGATCAACGCGGAAGAACAGAAGCGGCTGCGGACCATTGAGCAGCAGGCTATATACGCCAGGGGACTTGATAGCGCAAAGGGCAATCCAGCGGCGCAGGACGCGATCGGCGCCGCCGAACACCAGCAGATGCAGATTGCCGAGGTGGAGGCGAACGCGAAACGCGCGGAGCTGGCCCGTAATGAGATTGGCGAGCTGGAGAAGCTGCGCGCGCAGGCGCTGCAGGCCGGACTGCAGGGCAACGCGCTTTACTACGCGCAGGAGCAGAGCGAGATCGACAGCGTCACGCGGAAGTTCCTTGACGGGCAGATGACGCGCGGCACAGCGATCAACGAGGTTTACGCCATCCAGGACCGCTTTTTTGGTGAAGCGCAGAAGCGCCAGGACGAGCTGGACGCGCAGACGCGGAAGATGGAGGCCGATGCAGCTACCGCTGGCCTCACCGGCATCGCGAGGATCCAGGCCGAAAATCAGGCGGCGCTGGCGGCGATTGACGAACGCGAGCGGAAGGAAGGAGCGGGATCCGAAACGGGCGCGCAAAAGAAGGACTTCGATCGCCAGCGCGCGGCCACCGGACAATCAGGCGCGCAGAAGCAGGCGGAGAGCGAGCGCCAGTACTACGAAGAGATGACCCAGATGATGGACGGGTTTGTTGGCCACAACCTGCAAGGGTACGCACAGATTGCGTTGGAGGCGCAAAAGGACGCGGAGCAGGTGGCGAAGAAGTGGGGCGAGACGTGGGGCCAGATGACCATGATGGATGCCGGCTACCTGGATTCGCTGGAAAACATGGCTGCGAATATTGGGCAGATTTACGCGCGCGCGGACCGGGACGTGGTGAAGGAACACCAGCAGACGATGGACGAGCTGCGCAAGGAAGAGGAGCTGGCGGCGCGCGACAGCCTGCCGCCGTGGGTTGCCGCGGAGCTGGGAATTAAACAGGAATTCGACGATCGGCTGCACAAGGCGAAAGAGATAGAAGATCAGCAGCTTGCATATGCGGGCGCGAACGCCGATTTGCGGTTCAAAATTGAGCAGGATTACAACGCGCGAGTGACCGCGGCGGCGGCGGTGGCGAACGCGCAGATGCAGCGCCAGATGGAGGAGACGCGGGACAAGCTGGCGTCGTCGCTGAACAGCTTCTTCCAGAACCCGGCGAAGTTTATTGAGAACCGCGCCATGGAAACCGCGTTCCAGTACATGGCGAACGGGATGATGCAGCTTTTCCAGGGGCACCAGGGGAACGCCGGCGTTGGCGTGCTGGGCTGGCTGTTCGGGATGAACGGGCAGGCGTCGACCTCGACCAATCCCGGCACGTTTGGGCACAGTCTTTTTTCGAGCGGCGGCGACACGACGGGGTTCAGCGCGTTCAGCGCGGGCTCGTCGACGCTGCAGACGGGCGCGCTGACTCTCCAGACCGCGTCTCAGACGCTGCTGCAGGCCGCACAGAGCATGATGACGCAGGGCGGCGGCGCCGGCGTGGCGGCGGATCTGGGGCTGCCGGGCTTTGGAGGAATCTCCTCCGGATCCACGTCGTCCGATCTGGGAAGCGCCGTGGGATCGGCGGCCGCGGGTGGAACGGGCGGCGGCGGCGGCATCAGCGACGCCGATATGGCACAACTGGCAGGCGACACCGGGCCAAACGCGAATGGCGGATTCAGCAGCGTGGGCGGCGGCTTGACCCAGGGCGCGGCGGCGGCCGGCGGCACCACCGGCAAGTGGATGGGCGTGGGCGGCGCTGCCGTGACGGGCGCGATGGGGCTTTACAGCGCGTATGAGAATTCAGACCCGGTGGGGGGAGCGATCAGCGGCGCCATGAGCGGCGCGGAGATTGGCACCGCGTTTGCGCCGGGAGTGGGGACGGTGATTGGCGCGCTGGCGGGGGGGGTGGCGGGGCTACTGGCGGGACTGTTTGGCGACAAGGGGAAAGGCGAAGCGCAGGACCTGGACTGGAAGACGATTCAGCCGGGCATTGCGAACGAGCTGCAGCAGTTCAACTCCGGGCAGACCGGATACAACCAGGCGGCGCAGTATCTGGACCAGCTTCAGGTGGAGTCGATTGCGCAGACCAACTCATGGGGCAGCGGCGCGCGGAGCTGGTACTCAGGACACATTCTGCCGGAGATTCAGGCGGCCCAGGCACAGCTTGCGCGGGAGGAAAAAGGCAACCGCAGCCTGGTGGGCCTGAGCGCGGCGCAATACCACACCGGCGGCATTGTGAACGACTTTGGCGACCTGGCTCTGAACTCCGCCGAAGGATTCATCCTGGCCAAGCGCGGCGAGACCATGATGACGGCGGCGGCCACCAGCAGCTACGCGCCCATGCTGCACGCGATGAACAACGGCGCGATAACGCCGGCGATGCTGCGCGGATCGCAGATGGTGCCGGCCGGCGCGGGCGCGGGCGGCGGCGCGCCGATTTACATAAGCGCATGGGATGCGCAGAGCGTGCAGCAATGGCTTGCGCGCGGCGGCGCTACGCAGATCCGCCAGGGCAGCAACATGGCCACGTCGCAATACGGCGGGAAGGGAGTGCGCTGATGCCGCAGACGGACATCATGAACCCGACGCCGCACCACCCGCTGAACCCGGACTATAGTTTCCAGCGCAAGCGGCCGGTGACGCACCTGAACCAGAAGGCGAAGCTGGGCGCGCCGTACTTCCGCAACCTGACGGACGTGGGCCACCAGTTTCTTTTGAATTGGATGGACCGGCCGGTGGAAGCCGCGGACGAGCTGAAGTGGTACTACGAGCAATATCGCGACGGCTACTTCACCTGGATTGATCACGAGGGCGGCGGCCGAAACTACGTGGGCCGCTTCAGCTCACCGGTGGAACCGCAGCCCACTGCGCACAATCACTGGTCCATCCAGATGGTGACCTTTGACGAAGTGCCGGGGGCCACCATGCTGCAGTATCCGAACCGCTGGGATAAGGACGCCATTTGGCAGTTGCTGGTGAGTGACTTTGGCGACGTGATGGTGGCCACGAACGGAAGCTGGACGCTGACTGCGAACGCAGCCGCGCTGAGCAAATACAACTGGGTGGGAGCCAACACCAACACCACGGACTGGGCCGCGTACCGTTACCTGGGCTACGGCTTTCAGTTCTGGGCTTACACCGGGCCGGCGATGGGAAAGGCCAACCTGGTGCTGGACGGAACGGTACTGACGACGATCGACTTTTATTCCGCCGGCAGCACGCAAAGGGTGATGCTGTGGCAGCAGCTCGCGGTGCCGCTGGGCGTGCACCTGGTGCAGCTTGTGGCCACCAACACCAAGAACGGCGCATCGAGCGCAAACACCGTGGCGTGGGACGCGCTGAAGGTGATGCGATGAACCTGCCTCCGGCTCCCAACGCGCCGAAGGCAACGCCCGCGGCGGGCTCACTGGCGGGGATTGTAGGCGCGGCCTCGGGCCAGGCACCGGTATTCCTGCTGGACGTGGTGCGCACCAACGGAGACAGTTTCCACTGGGCGGACGCGCCGTTTACCACCACACCTGTGCACACCGGCAACACTCCGGCGTGGGCGGCAGGGCTGCTGAATCCGCCGCCGATTTGGGATAACTACTACTTCCCCTGGCTGATGAACGCGGACGGATTCCACCTGTACCGGACCATGCAGGCCGACTCGGCGACCTTGGTTGTGCAGAATGTGACGGGTAACTCCCTGCAGCGCGACGTGGCCGGCCTGCTGCGCGGAGCTACATTCGAGGGCGCGCTGTTTGCCTTTCGTATCTTCCAGCCGGAGTCGCAGGAGGCCACATTTGAATATCATGGACGGCTGACCCTTGTAAGTGCGGGCGAAATGCAGTGCCAGTTCGGCACGGTGCCACTGTTCGACGAGGGGAACGTTGACGCGAACCCTTACGAGTACTCCGAGATGTGCCAATGGACTTACGCCCACCCAGGCTGTGACGACGCCACGAACAATCCCTGCCAGAACACCTACTCCACCTGCAGACAGACCAACCGCTTCCGCGGGGTGCTGAACACGTTCCAGGTAAATGTGGGCAACGGCGACACTTTGGCCCAGATACAGACGGCGGTGCCCAACCGCGCGAGGATGTTCTGATGCCGGCGCAGAACTTGACCACCGCGAACGTGGGTATTCCGATACCGCTGGCGTACGGGTTCAACCGGATCACCGGAAATCAGCTCGGCTTCATAACTAACCCGCCGTCGACGTCGACGCCGCCGTATCCGCCCATGGCCGGCAGTTTTCCGCTGATGCAGGTGGGCTTTTGGGCCGGCGGCGAGGGGGAGTGGGACGGCCCCGACTCGGTGTTTATCTTTAACAGCCGGATGCTGGCGTACTCATCGAACGGCACCTATATTCCGCCTGACCCAACGACGGGCACGATTCCCCCGGACGGCAGCTCCGACTACACGTCGCCGCTGGTGGGCACGCTGAATTTCTTCCACTTTCATCCGGGAGTTGATGCGGCGCTGAACGGGCACCCCGATAACGCGAAGCAGGGACTCGATTCACTGTGGGGCTGGTTCAAGGGCCTAGTAACTTCGCTGCGCTACACACGCACCGCTTACTGGGGAATAGGTTGGACGCCACAGATTGGCTCGAGCCCCGGCGCGATGACCCCCGTGCTGGACATGCGTTGCATGCGCTGCCGGATCTACGACGCGAGCGGCAACCAGATTGGGTACCAGTTCACGACTAATACCATTTGGCATGTTGTGGACATGTATCTGCGCCGGATAGTGAAGCCGGAATACCACATTGATGCGACCCTGGGGCCTGACCCTTTAACCGATGCGGAGCGGAATTGCTTCCGGTGGGACCTGATTGCGGCGGCCGCAGACGCATTCGATGCACTCGGTTTCAGCGGTTCCTACGCGTTTACGGCCGGCGGCAACGTATCTGCCGCGGTGGAACAGATGCTGCTGGTGTGCCGCGGTTACAGGCAGTTTCCCGCCGGCCAACTCGCGCTCTATGTGGATGGTCCGCGGGATCCGGTTTTCACCGTCGCCGGCGCGATGCTGCTGCCGAATTCATTCCAGGCAGACGAGTCGCTGGTGCACCAGAACCCTAACAGGTACATTGCCAACTGGCTGGAAACCAATTTGCCGGCCGTATGTGAGATTGCGACCATCTCGCGGAGTGGGAGCACCACCACAATCACGACCACCGGCCCGAATCCCTGCGCGGAGCATGACTTTATTGTTGTGGGCGGCGTTGAGGATGATCGCTTCGATTCAGGCTATTGGGTGCAGAGCGTGGACGACAGCGGGGTGATCACAGCGATCGGCGGATCCGCGCCTGACAGTACGTCTTCGGCTGGGGGGTTTATTGGCTATCTGGAGGCGCGTTTCTCCAAGCGGGCGGCTGAAGCACCGCCTCACCAGCAGCACCAGATGGCGATGGGCCAGGTGCTTCCTCCGAGCGCCGGCGGCAGCCGACTGAAGAGGGTAAAGGTCACTTACGATTACGCTAACTCGACATGGCAGCAGGCCATGCTGGTGCTCTTGTATGAGCGCTACCGGGACATCGGAGCGGACGTAGCCCCCTATCAGCCGCCGCAAAAGGTGCAATTAACTTTGTGGTCCGAGAGTGTAGATACGCCTGGAAATATCTTATGGAAGCGAGCTATCTGCGGAAATGTGATTACGCTGGACGAGACTGTCTTCCATGAGTTTGCCGGGTTATGGGAGATTGTTGAGGTTGAGCCGCATGGCTTGCAGGTGGATCCACTGCTGCAGGGCGGCGGCGAGATTCCCCAGCCGAGCGCGAATGCGGGCACGATCATTTTGACGCTGCAACAGTGGAATGCCGCGCGGTTCAGCGTGACCGCACCGGTGGCGACGGCGAGTTTCCAGGTTGTGCCTGGCTCCTTCTTATTTAGCGGCGCTGGGGGAACCAGTTGGGCTGTTACGGGCGGAACTGTGACCTTGACCTCTGCCAGCGGGCCGCCGTCAGGGACCTATGAGATCACGGTAACGTGGTCGGGCATTACGGGCACAGCACCTGCCGGCGGCTTGCTGGATTACGACGATGGGGGCGTGGCTGTGTATTCGAATCAGTTTCCGATCCAGGTGGTGATTTATGACCCCACCAGCGAGGGGGGGAATTGCGTCTCGGTTTACCCGAGCGGGAGCACGCCACCGGGAGGGTCCTCTGTGATCCTGACGGTGGCATCCCCGCCGGCTTTGGCGGCCAGCGCTTCCTACACCGTGTAGCTATATGGGGGAAGGGGATTGTTGTGGGGTTGTGTGCCTATGAAAAACCGTATATTTTCGGTTTGCGAGGAAATTACCGGAATTCTTTGTCGCTGCTTGCGACACGTAATTCCGGTAACCATCGACACGTAATTCCGGCAGCCACATGCGGCAGCGCGATCCCCGGCAAAATCTCTTAGTCTCGAATAATGGACCATCGAGGGGTGCGCGTCATCTTCATCCGCCACGGCGAAAGCACAACCAACGCGGGCGCCGTCTGCGAAGACGGTGCCCTCGTGGAGCTGACCGAGCGCGGCTGGCAGCAAGCGCGCGACCTTGCAGCCGGCTGGACCGAAACTCCGGACCTGATCGTCACATCTCCCTACACGCGCGCTCGCCAAACGGCCCAGCCCACC
>Ga0265314_10000719_pt1 | contig 40058 bp, 26 predicted proteins | sample 4126metaG_FD_203106 | JGI IMG/M metagenome (GOLD analysis project Ga0265314, IMG submission 203106) | Rhizosphere microbial communities from Carex aquatilis grown in University of Washington, Seatle, WA, United States - 4-1-26 metaG | ecosystem: Host-associated > Plants > Roots > Rhizosphere >...
TCCTGTGCCACTTCCACAGCCTCTTCTTCCTCCAGTCGGTGCTCGGCGACAAGCTTCGCCAGAAAGGCGCAATCCACGCGCCGCGCCACATCGTGCCGCGCCGGAATCGAAAGGAAGGCCCGGGTGTCGTCGTTGAACCCCACCGTATTGTAGAAGCCCGCCGTCTCCGTCACCCGTTCGCGGAAACGCATCAGCCCCTCCGGACTGTCGTGAAACCACCACGGCGGTCCCAGCCGCAGGCACGGATAGTGCCCGGCCAGCGGAGCCAGTTCCCGGCTGTAGGTCGACTCATCCAGCGTGAAAAGAATGATCGTCAGCTCGCGCTCATTGCCAAACTGGTCGAGCAGCGGGCGCAGCGCGTCCACATAATTCGTGGGCATCGGAATGTCCGCGCCCACGTCGCGACCATAGCGCTCATAGAGCTCGCGATTGTGGTTGCGCGCGCTGCCCGGATGAATCTGCATGACCAACCCGTCTTCGACGCTCATCCGCGCCATTTCGGTCAACATCTGCGCGCGAAATAGTTCGTGCTGCTGGGCATCAGTGTTACCGGCAAGCACTCGATGAAAAAGCTCCGCGGACTCTGCCGCGGAAAGTTTTGCGGTTCGTGCGCTGGGATGCCCGTGGTCGGTTGCCGTGCAGCCGAGTTCGCGGAAGCGGTCGCGCGTCTTGCGCAGCGCGTTCAGGTAACCCGCCCACGTCGACGTGTCTTCCCCCGTCTTCTCGCCGAGCTTCGCGATATTGTCCGCAAACCCCGCAAACTCAGGATCGACAACCGGGTCAGGCCGAAAGGTCGGCAGAATCCTTGCCTTCCAGTTCGATTCCCATATGGCCCTGTGATCGGCCAGCGAATCGAGCGGAGAGTCGGTCGTTGCCAGCACTTCCAAATTAAAACGCTCGTAAAGAGCGCGGGGAAGGAACTCCGGCGTCCGCAGCTTTTCCGAAATAGTGTCGAAATACAGATCGGCGGTCCTTTCTGACAGCCGATCGTTCAGCCCGAAAAGTTCCTGGAAGGCAAAGTCCAGCCACAAGCGTGTCGGCGTTCCGCGGAACAGGTAATAGTGGCGAGCGAAAATGTGCCAGACTCTCCGCGCATCCTTCAGCTCCGGCTGACCAATATCGAGCTCCTCAAACGAGACTCCCTGGCTGTAGAGCATGCGATAGATGTAGTGGTCGGGCTGCACGAAGAGCTTTGCCGGATCGGGGAAAGGCTCGTTCCGGGCAAACCATGCCGCTTGCGTATGCCCGTGTGGACTAACGATAGGCAACGAACGGACCTGCTCATAGAGCGTCCTGGCGATCTTTCGTGCACTGGGTTCGGCAGGGAACAGACGGTCTTGATGGATCAGCATCACTCCGACTCCACCTTCTTGCTTCGCATCGGCGAACGGCGTTGCAGTAGCGGCGATGCAACCTGACCACCAGCATACACGCGCTCCTCCTGGGCGCGAATCTCAATACGGCGGACTTGCCTTGACACAGGGATGGCAATGGCCTAGTCTGCGAACCGACAAGCGAATCCAGCAATTAACAAAGGCGGAATGAATGAAGAAAGCGATGTCTGCCGCGCGAGGAATGCGAGCGCGGATGCGTTCCCGTGCGTTACTAACTTACTGTTTCGTCGTCCTAACGGTCCTGGCACCGGTCGGAGTCAGGGCGGCGGATAGTTACGAAGTGACCGTCGAACGAGGCGTGCCCGCGAAGATGCGCGACGGCGTCACGTTGCGCGCAGATATTTGCCGCCCCAAGGCAGACGGCAAGTTTCCGGTGCTGTTGACACGCACCCCCTATGACAGAAACGGATCGGCAGACTTTTGCCTGAGGGCTGCGGCACGCGGCTATGTAGTGGTCACACAGGACGTTCGGGGAAGATACGCCTCGGAGGGTGATTGGTATCCCTTCAAGAACGAATCTCAGGACGGCTTCGACACGGTCGAGTGGGCGGCAGGGCTTCCCTATTCCAACGGAAAGGTCGGGATGTTCGGCGGTTCTTACGTCGGCGCGACGCAGTATCTAGCGGCCATTGCCCAGCCACCTCACCTGGCGGGAATTTGCCCTAACTTCACGGCCTCCAACTATCACGACGGATGGACCTACCAGGGCGGTGCGTTCGAGCAATGGTTCAACGAGTCGTGGACGACGGGATTGGCGGAGAACACCATGAGCCGCCGCGTAGAATCAAGCAATGACGCGATTGGTTGGACTCAAACCCTGCCGCTGCGTTCGTATCCCATCCTCGAAACACCCCCGGCTGCAGGGCTGGCGCCTTATTTCACCGACTGGCTCGCGCATCCCGACTACGACGACTACTGGAAACGGTGGTCGATCGAAGATCACTACGCGAACGTTCAAGTTCCGGTATTCAGCCTGGGCGCGTGGTACGACATTTTTCTGGGCGGGACGCTAAGGAATTATTCGCGCCTCAAGAACGAGGCCGGCACGGAGGCAGCGCGCCGCGGCCAGCGACTGATGATTTACGTTGGCGGCCATGCCGGCGGATGGAGTGAGGCAAAAGTTGGCGACGTCGATTTCGGAAACAAGTTGCCGTTCGATCTGGATGAAGCGATGCTGCGCTGGTACGACACTCTCCTGAAAGGCACAGCGAATGCATCGGACCACGAAAAACCGGTGAAGATCTTCGTCATGGGCAAGAACGACTGGCGCGAAGAAGATGACTGGCCGCTGCCGCGCGCAAAGGCAACGCGGTACTACCTGCACTCGGCCAAACCCGCGAATGGTCTTGAAGGAGGCGGCACGCTGAGTACAACCGCGCCAACCGAGGAGAAGCCCGACCAATACGTCTACGATCCAAGCGACGCGGTCCCCACGATTGGCGGGCCTCTTTGTTGCGGTCCGCTGCCGACGGGGATCGGTCCCGAGGACCAGCGGCCTGCCGAAGCGCGCGGCGATGTGCTCGTATTCTCGTCGCCAGCATTTACCCAGAACACCGAAGTCACGGGCCCGATTTCACTCGACCTGTATGTCAGCAGTTCTGCGGTCGACACGGATTTTACCGGGAAACTGGTGGACGTCTGGCCGAACGGATTTGCCCAGAATTTGACGGAAGGCATTTTGCGCCTCCGCTACCGCAATTCGCAGGAAAAACCGGAACTGGGAAATCCCCGGGAGATCTATCACATCACCCTGGACCTTTGGGCGACGAGTAACGTCTTCCTGCCCGGACATATATTGCGCCTTGAGGTTTCCAGCAGCAATTTCCCGCGATTCGATCGAAACCTCAATACGGGTGAGGATCAGTCGCGTGGAACGCACGGGGTGAAAGCAACCAACGTCATTTACCACGACAAGTCTCGGCCTTCGGCTCTGGTTCTCCCGATCGTGCCGTGACGAGTAACTCAAAGCGCCAGTGCGACTGGCTAAGTTAGTGCGCGGAGTTCGGGTAACTGAAATCGAAAACGTAGCTCCCGGAGCCGGCTTCCGCGAACACCGCATCATCGCTTTGCCGCGCGCCCGAAATCCCCGGACTCGACTGCAGAGGTTTCCCGTTCTCCGTCACCTGTTCCAGCTTGGCTTTGGGCAGCCGTACGGTAGCAGTTGTGTTCGCGGGAACCTCGACTCGCAGCGTCATCTTCCCGTCCTTCAGTTCCCATGACGAAGCGACTTTGCCGTACATACTGTGCACCGAAGCTTTCGCCATGCTCAATCCTCCGCCGGGATGCGGCTGGATCAGGATGTGTTTGTAGCCCGGTTGCTTGGGGTCGATCTCAATCCCCGCAATTACGCTATACATCCACTCGCCAATCGCACCGTAGGCGTAGTGATTGAACGAATTCATTCCGCTGTCCTGGAAAGATCCGTCCGGCTTGATGCCATCCCATCGCTCCCAGATAGTGGTGGCGTCCTTCGTCACCGGGTACAGCCATGAGGGATACTCTGTCCGGTTCAGCAGCATATAGGCTTCGTCGAAATATCCGTAGTCGCTCAGCACCTGGCAGATCAGGGGCGTGCCCAGAAAACCCGTCGTGATGTGCTTGAACGCGCGGACATCCTCGGCTAAACGTTCGGCTGCCTCCTTGCGTTGCGACTGCGGCAAGAGATCGAAAGCCAGGGCAAGCGCATATGCGGTCTGGGTGTTGGAAGAAAGCCGCCCATTCGGAGTGACGAACTCTTTTTGGAAGGCAGCCCGTATGCGATCCAGCAGTCCGGCATAGAAAACAGCATCTTCCTTCTTCCCCAGGACTTCGGCCGTCGCTCGCAGCAAGTCGGTGGAGCGGGCAAAATACGCAGTCTGAATTAAGTCCTTGTCGGTAGTGGCTCCAGGATAATCCGATTCTGTTGTGGCGAAAGCGAGCCAGTCCCCGAAGCTAAATCCACTGCTCCAGATGAATCGGTCGCCCGCTTCGCGCCGCATGTATTCCACCCAGGCCTTCATGCTGGGATACTGTTCCTCCAAAATGCGCCGGTCGCCATAGGAGAGATAAAGCGTCCAGGGCAGCACCGTCGCCACATCGGCCCAGCCGGCCGAGGCGGACTCTCCCTTCCGCGTCTTATGCGAAAGAATGTTCGGAATCACATGCGGCACGGCCCCGTCGTCTTGCTGATCGAGAGCAACATCCTTCAGCCACTTGGTGTAGAAGGCCGCGGAGTCGTGATTGAAACATGCCGTCCGGGAAAACACTTCCGCATCTCCGGTCCAGCCCAGCCGCTCATCGCGCTGCGGACAGTCCGTCGGAACGTCGACGAAGTTTCCCTTCTGCCCCCAGACGATGTTGTGCTGCAACTTGTTCAGCAGCACATTCGAAGTTTCGAAGGTGCCGGTAGGATCGATCGCCGAATGAACCACAACCCCGGTGAAAGCATCGAGGGTGAGTTCTCCGGGCCATCCGTCGACCGCTACATAGCGGAATCCCTGAAACGTAAAATGTGGTTCGAAGGTTTCGATGCCTTGGCCTTTTGCGGTGTAGCGATTGGTCTCCTGGGCCGCCCGCAGATTCTCCGTGTAGAGATTGCCTTTGCCGTCGAGAACCTCGGCATGACGCAGCGTGATCGTGGTGCCGGCCGGCGCCGTCAGCCGGAATCGCACCCAACCCACCATGTTCTGTCCCATATCAAGCACGGTGTCGCCGTTTGGAGTCTTGATTACTTTGACCGGCTTGACTTCTTCAATCGCCAGCACCGGCGGCCCAGCCGGAGCCACCAACTTTGCCTTGGGCGAGTCGAGCAACGTTACGTCCTTCCAGTCCTTGTCATCGTAAGCAGCGTCGCTCCATCCGGCGCGCTCCAAACGCGCATCGTAAGTCTCGCCGTTGTAGATATCGGACGTCAGAATGGGGCTGGTCGTCGCCCTCCAGTTCTCATCAGTGCCGATGACTTCCTGCTTGCCATCCTTATATGTAATGACCAACTGCGCCAGCAAAGCCAACTTCGTTCCGTAGGAATTACGGTTGTGCCCCCATGCCATGTTTCCCCGGAACCAGCCGTCACCGAGCAGAGCGCCCAGGCAGTTCTTTCCCGGTTTCAACTGCGCGGTGACATCGTAGGTCTGGTACTGATAACGAAAATCATAGGCGGTCCATCCCGGCGTGAAGTATTGGTCGCCAACCCGCTTGCCGTTCAGCTCCAATTGGTATAGCCCCATCGCCGAGGCGTAGAGCCGGGCGCTGGCAATATTCTTCTTCCCTTCAAAGATGCGGCGCAACATCGGCGCAGGGTTGGACTTCGCCGGATCTTCCTCCACATGGGGAGTGATCCAGCGGGCCTTCCAGTCGGAGGCTTGCAGTAATCCCATTTCCCAATAAGCCGGCTCGCTCCACGCCGAGGTGCGGCCCTGATTATCCCAGACCTGCACCTGCCAGTAATAGCGCTGGCCGGTTTGCAAAACCGGTCCCTGATAGACAACTTGAATGGAAGCATCCGAGGTTTGCTTGCCCGAATCCCACAGCAACCGGTTCTTTGCCAAATTCGCGGCGGAAGCCGCCACGCGAATTTGGTACGCAGTCTGAGCCGTTCCTCGTTCCGATGAGACGATCTCCCAGCTCAGGCGAGGTTGTAGAACGTCAATCCCGACGGGGTTGGATTTGTACTCGCAGCGCAAGTTGGTAAGAGTCAGGGGCGTGGCAGCCAGACTCAAAGCAGCGATAAAGGGGATGATGAGACCGACGGAATATTCAACGACCTTGCTCAAACGCATGACGACCTCTCCCAGGTTGATGACGACAGCGTTTCGATTTGCGATTCGACGCCGGGATCATTTCACACGCGGTACTCAAAGTCCATGCGCCGCAGGATGACAGTCGAAAATCTCGGTTTCCCCAAATCTTGTCAACCCCCCATTTCGACGATTTCCCCCATAACTCATTGCATCGGCTGGCAAAATAAAGTTCGAAAAGTTGGCGGGGTGGGTGGGTCGAAATTGCTATAATTGAACTAGAGGTAAGCAAAGGGTGCGGATTCACTCCCGCGCCCTTTTTCCTTGGGTGTCTTGAAGCCCTTGTCCCAGCCGGTCGGTAGCTGGGTTTTACTGATGACTGACGGCTGAAAGCCTGACGGCTGCCCCTAACTCCTTATTCCAGAATATTTTACGTATAAGTCCTTTAGATTCAAAGACCGAACAGAAAAATTCCCGCTAACTCCATGATTCCATTAGATAGAGGGGGGGAGGGGGAGGGGGTACTAACCAGTAAACACCGTCCCGACCCCGGGTTGGATCGCGATGGATCGAAGTGACGATTGCCCCGGCCGCTTGTGTGTGCGTGAGAACTCATTTTCGAGCAACTTGGCGGGAACCTGATGTTCGAGAATCCAGCCCCAGAGGGGCGACCCAGCTTAGCCCAGCGCTTCAGCGCTGGGAAAAGTGGAAGAAACGACCAAAGTCCCGGAGGGACGACCCCGTTCTCACGCACACTCCGCTTGCCCAGAAAAAGCCCATTACCCTTTCAAGGGCAATGCGCCCCGGCCAGCCGCGTTCCACTGTTGGCGCATGAAACTGGTGAGTGCGTTGCGATCGCGAAATGCTTCGGTGCCACCTTCCTTAGTGGTTGAGTACGCTCCCGCCAAATTGGCGAAGGCCAGGCAATCCTCCAGTTTTGCTTTCCGCAACAGTTGGTGGATGAACCCCGCATCGAAACTGTCTCCGGCGCCGACGTCGTCTACCGTCTTCACGGTTGGAGGTATCAGGCTCGACTGCTCCTGCCCGGACCGGCAGATGGCAGCCGCAGCGCCACGCTTCACTACTACGACCTTCGCCAGCCCAGCGAGTATGTTAATGGCTTGGGAAAGATCTTCCGTGTGCGCAATCTTCTTCGCCTCACGGTCGTTCGGAAGAAAGACGTCCACATACTTGAGCACTTCCAACAAGTCCCGATCCCACTTGTTCTCGGGGTCGTCGTTGGTATCGAGTGACGTGGACAATCCCGCAGCTTTCGCTTGGCGGAACAGATCCAGGATTCGCGGGCGCAACGCCCGGTGCAGATAAAACGACGAGACGTGCAGGTGCCGCGCCGACCGGACGTATTCCATGTCGATGTCGGAGTACTGCATCTCAAACATGGTGCCAGGAAATGTGAGGATGTAACGGTGCTGTAAGTAAGGCAAGGCAACGGTTAGTCCCGTCGGTGTCCGCCCGGCTGCCTGCTTTACGTGGCTTACGTCAACCCCGGCAGCCGCCAGCCGTTCCAGTGCCATTTTCCCCAGCGGGTCTCCGCCCGTTTTCGAGATGAAACCGACCTTAGTTCCGAGCATGGACAGGTTATGGGCAAAAATCGCCGACGAACTGCCCAGCGTGAGCGACAGACCAGTAGCCAATAGCTCGCGATCCAGTACCAGATCCTTGGGCAACCCGTAGAGGATCAGATCCAGATTGATTTCACCGACCACGCATATGTCCAGTACCGGCATCTTTGTCCTCATTCCAAGTGCGCTTGGGATTTAAGACTCAGTAATCAACCCATAGCGGATCTGCGCGGGGTCGAGTTTCTAGGTCTCTGACCGCTTGTTGATGGATCAACTTCGGGTGCCCCAGGTCCCGCCTTTGGGACCTGGGATCGGATGGTGCCCAATTGCGAAGCACACAATCACGAGGTCAGAAGACCTAGTCGATCTGTTTCGAGCCGATCCACGGATAACACCGCACCGTAAGCATCATACCTTTCTACCCATTCCACATGCTGTCGCGTAGCAACGCAGCACCAACTGAATATGATACCGGATGATTGCCCCCGGCTCGTTCTCCATTTGTTCCGCCCTGATTGCCTCGTACTCCTGAGGCAGATACTGGCTGATGAGTGTCAACGGGGCCGAATACGTTGTGAGGTTCTCGATTAGCCGTTCGATCTCTTCCTGAACCGCGGTTTCGTGCCAATAGTACCGGCAGCGGTCGCTATAACTGTAGGCCCGCGAGAAGCGCAACTCATGTTCATCCCCGTGATAGTAGGAGCGCCAATGCGAAGGGTCCTTCAGCATGACCTGATCGAGCGCCTCTCGCACCTGCGACAGTCTGAGGCCTTTTCGTCCGGCAACCAGCTCTCGTTCGATCGCACTCAAGGAGAACACGGCTTCCCGAAACGCAAAAGTCAACCAGGGACCCACTTTCAGGATGGCGAAGTGGTCTTCTACCATCCCCGCCAGAGCACTGAGAGGCTGGTAGTCCGTGGAATGTGCTTCGTATACGAGCGCGGGACTCTGTGGCAATCCCGCCGACAGTGCACGCGCCTTGCTGCGATCGTATTCAAATACGACGTTGTCCCCGAACTCCACTCCTGGCTGCACCACAACCGCGATCACTCTCTGCCAGGCAGCGGACAGGCCTCTCTCCGCAAAGGTCGCTTGAAAGACCTGCAAAGTCTGGTGGAGGCTCTCGATCGTGGTCACGGCAGGAGGCGTACCCTCCGCCGACTCACCCCCTGGAGCGGGGACTTCGGTCCCAATGACATACAAAGGAAGGTCGGCGCCGGGCGGCAAGTCCTTCAGCGCCGCTTCAGCAGCCTCGCAAAGTACAGCGGCCCGTCGCGCAACGATGTGCTCAGGGAGGATCTTGGGGTCATCGGCACACGCCATACTCGCATCAAGATGGATTTTCCCGTACCCGGCCAGCACACAAGCGCGGACTAGTTCGCCAGCCTCCCTCAATGCGGACTCTGATGCCGCTGCCCTCCACGGAAATGGCCCGAGATGATCCCCACCAAGCCGTATTCGCTCTCTGGGGAGCCCCAGGCGTCGCGCCGCTGAGTGCACAAAATCTGCGAACTGGCTCGGCGTCTGTCCAGTGTAACCGCCCAGTTGATTGACCTGACTCGAAGTGGACTCCACGTGCAGGATAGAACCATCTTCCTTGGCCTGCTCGATGGCCGCGTCGATAACCCAGGGATGCGCGGAGCAGACCGCATAGACACCCCCTTTCCCCGAGAGGCGATTGCGGATCGCGACATCCTGCAGGCTGGTGTTGGAGGTCACGGCTTAGTTTCATCCCCCGTGTCTTTCGGCTCGGCGGGCTCGAACCAGACCACCGCCCCCTTGTCGATCTCCGGCAGATCGAAGTGCGTGCCCCCGTTTTCGAAACGACCGGTGATCGTGGTCTCTTCGCCGAGAAATGGCAGGAAGTGCCCTCGCACCTTGCCCGGCACAGTTACCTCGGCGTGTTTCTCGGGAGTTTGCACAGCGTTTTCTTTGGAGCGCAGACCCTGGAAGTTGGCGAAAAACACGTGCGGTGCCCCGTCCACGGACGCGATCTGCGCCGCAACCATCGCCGATGCCTTCACTCGAATCTCGCCCGCACCCAAGCCGTCCAGAAACCGCTTTTCACTGTCGGGCGAGCAATCTTCAAAGTGACTTTCTGCCCGCGCGATGTAGGTAGCTCCCGGCGAATCCGCAAGGTGGACTACGTTGCGCTGCCCCCGCAATTCTTCGCTCAAAGAGCCGGTGGCGACAATTTTTCCACCGCTTCCGGAATACTTTCGCAAGGCAGCCGTCTCCTCCTTCGAAAGGATGCGCACATCCGGCAGAATCAAAGTCTTCCCGCGGAATGAACCCAGCGTCCTCGGCGTTACGATCTGATACTCGCGATGGCTCTGTATCAGGAGCAAGAGCGTGCCTTGGTAAGAACTAAGAAACTCTTTTGTGAAGTAGTTGCGCGTACCCGGAGAGAAGTAGACGCCAACCGGATCAATCGCCGTCCGCGGATGATAGAACGTCTTCTCGTGCGCAGCAATCCATGCGAACACTTGCTTGCGCGTCGCCATGTCGTTCGAGCCCGACATGACATGCGTCGCCGCATCCCACACATTCGCTCCCGCCATGATCTCCGACATGAAGAGGTTCCGCATCGGCTCCGGGGCGCTGACCTTTTTATCGCCATCCCACGAGTAATTCAAGATCCAGGTCGCCTTGCCCTCGGCAAACGCGCGGAACGTCTGCATGCCGATCTGGTAACGGAACCAGTCGAGCGGCGTCCGGGAAGCCGCCATGTGATCCCCGCCACCAAACTCGTACTCGTGGGCAATGGCATCGTTCACTGCGTACAGGCTGTACACATCCGCGCCCACGCGCACCGCTTCTTCCTCAATGCCCGGGTAAATCTCCGGAATCGTTTTGATCTGCGGATTCACAGCCTTCGCTGTCTGGTCGATCTCCCGCATGAAATCGGTCAGCGACTGGATTCGAAAATCGACCCACCGGCGAAAATTCGGATCCGAGAAATCGCCCAGCTTCAGGTCGTGCCGTGCGTCGAGTCCAGTCTGCTTACGAAAGGCCGCCACGGTTTCGTCGTCGAAGCTGGCCCAGGTGTCTTCCCAGCCATCGAAGTGCGTCATCCAGTACGGAATGTCGACGTAGATTCCGTCAATGCCGGTCGCGGCGATCTGCCGCACGCGCTCCATATAGATCTTGCGCCACTCCGCCGCGTAGGGGCTGATCCACACATCCTCGTCGCCTTTTGCGATCCAGAAGGCATCGCCACCGCCAAAGACCGCGGGTTCTCCCGTGATCTTGCGCTGCAACCACTCCGGATGGTCCTTGACCACCGAATGCGGCGATTGCGCGGCGTTGGCCGTGATGCACTCCAACCCCGCGATGTACACGAATGCGTGGTTTCCCGCCTTGTGAGCACGTTCGGCCACGGCACGAATCGCGGCGAGTTTCTCCTCTGGATGCAGGAAGCTCTCGTAGCGACCCGGGATGTCGTTATCGACCTCGATGCCGAAGACGTGGCTATCCTGCGCATCTCGTACGATCTGGTCGGCGTTGTTGCTCTGCAGCCCGTACGCCGCGATGCGCACAAAATTCGTCCAATTCTGCTCACGTGAGTCGGGAGCAGCGGCCAACATTACAGCAAACAGCATCAGAAAGAAGATGGCTAGACAGCTTTTTCGTTTCATGCCTGGTCCTCGTTATGAGTATGGTGATTGCGATGTCTGTTACTACGACGCACGATTCCGCCATCCCGGTGCTGCTGACCCTGCGCGCTAGAAACCAGTTGTTGGCATGCCGCCCGTTTCGTCGTTCTGGCCGAGACCGGCCGTCGGGCGCAGCGTCAAACTGCCATCCGCATTCAGACCTTGCCGGCAAGCCCAACGCACCGGATAGCGTTGCCCTTTGACTTCGATTTCCGCTCTGAGTCTCAGTCCCTTCCAGTTCGTTCCCTTGGGCAACGGGAACTTCGCCTGACGGACTTTTCCTGGAAGAGGGTAGCCAGCGTCAAGGCCCCCTTCAGCGATCACCTTCCCATCGTCGCTGGTCACCGAGACGCGCAACACGCCGGGGACGCCGGCAATCCCGTCGTTCGTAAAGCCAATAATCAAGCCCGGATAACCGCCCTTCAGAAAGGATCGCCTGTGCATTGGCAACCTCCTCCGCCTGTCTTCGGACAGAATTCAGGATGAAGGCCCGACCCCAGCCTCGGCTGAGATCGGAGCCTGATATCGGGTCTGCGGTTAGAACTGGAACCGCGCCCCAAACTGCATTCTGCGGTAATTGTTGGTGGTGGATGTGACCGTGCCGAAAGAGCCATCTCCTGATCCAACATCCGGGAAGGCAAAGCGTTGATGATTGAAGGCGTTGAACATTTCGGCGCGCACCTGGAGTAGCTTGCCCTCGCGGATCTTGAACTCCTTGGAAAGCGAAGTATCCAGGTTGCGGATGCCGTCGCCTCGCAGGTTGGAGAAGTACCGGGGCGCGTTGCCGGGAATGTTGTCGCCAGGATCGGCGAAACAATCCTGATTCAGGTAAAACCCTCCTGTTGCGGCCGCTTGGCGGTAACTCAAGCCGGTCCGGAGTTGCGGGCAGATGACGTTTGGCCGCGGGTTGCCGTCGGCCAGTCGCCCCACGCTGTTCTGTGTAGCCAGCGGCTGCCCGGACTGCAGCGTTATAACGCTGGAGAGCGACCAGCCGCCAACAATGCCGTCCAGCACCTGGTTCATACCGCCTCCAATCCAGCGGTCCTTCCCGACGGGAAGATCGAGAATGATGGCTGCAGTCAAACGGTGGGGAGTATCGTTGGCGCTGATCGAGTGCTCGGCCCCGAGATCGTCGAGCAGTTGCGGGTTATCTAGCCACAGGTTACCCAGCCAGGCATTGCGCCCAGCAGAAGAATCGTCCGTAGATTTGGAGAAAGTGTAGTTGCCTTCAAAGCTGATGTAGTGGCCGGCATGCTTCTGAAAGCGGATTTGTAACGAGTGGTACCAGGAGTTGGCATTCATCTTGGGCAGCCCCTCGAAGCCGCCAGCATATTGCGGGTAGGGCTCCAGCAGCAGGGATTGCGGAATCTCGGCATCGAGGTAGAGAGAGTCCGCCACGTCGGCCTGGTTGAACATCGGGGTCGGACAATACGACGTCGGCGCGGCCGCGCTCGTGAAGCAGGATTGGAAAGGGTTGGGCACATTCGTGTCCAGATACTTCGTTACGTCGTTGTTGTTGGCGTCATGGGTCGGGTTCAACGTCGCAACCAGCGCATTGCGGACAGACGAAGGGATGAAGTTGCGGTTGCGGGTGGACATGCCTCCGGCGCCGGCCCAAGGCAAGTGCGTACTGCGGTTGGCGGAATAATCTACACCCACCACGATCTGCCCCGGAAACATGTGCTGGACGCCCAGGTTCCATTGGTAGATCTCGGCGTTGCGAACGGTCCCGGTATCCAAGTCGCTGGAGTTGCCGAAACCCCACTGCGCAAACTTGCCGTATGTGGTTCCCTGCGGCGGCGCGAGGCCGCCAGGAAATGGGCTGTCACAGTTAACCTGCAAGTTGGAAGGTCCGAGACATGCGAACTGGGTTGCGTAATTGTCTTTGGTGAAATACATCTGGGCCGTCTTCGCGAATGCCGGGCCAGCATACTGGTAGTTGGTGGCCACGTTCATCCCATAGAAAACTCCAGCGCCGCCCCTCAGGATTGTGTTGGAGGCGAGTTGATAGGCAAAGCCGAAACGCGGAGCAAAATTGTTCCGATCCACTGGCGAGTTGCGGTGGCCCGAGGTGGGAAACACGGTCGTCCCGACGATGTTGCCAATCTGTCCAAACTGGGGAAATAATCCGGAGCCATCCCGGTCTACGGGAATGGTGATTCCCGTGTCTCCAGTGAAGTTGCTGAACGAGAGCCGGTTGTAGCGCTCGTTGTAGGGAGTGCTCCATTCATAGCGCAAGCCCAGATTGACCGTCAGCTTGGGCGTGACCTTCCAGTTATCCTGTACGTAGAAGGCGGTTTCCTTCGACTTGTCCGCCACCGCCGGAACGATGTGAAGCGAGGCCCCATAGGCAAAACCAGTCAGGATCGTGGCAAACGGGTTCCCCTCATTGTTGTCTCCCAAGCCCGCATTGGGTTGAGAGGTGGTTACATCCCGTGAGAAATTGAAGATGCCGGTGGGATTGTCGGGTTGCCAGAAGTAGTTGAAGAAAACGCGCTGCTCGCCGCCGAACGTCACCGAATGAGCGCCTATTGCCCACTGCAAAGCGGAGGAGTAACTGACCAGGGTGTGGGCAAAGTGAGTATCGACGCAGCACTGATCAAAAAGCGACGTCATACCGGCATCGACATTGAACGTGGGCATGCGGGTCAGCCCATTGGCTGCCAGGACCGGCGACAAGCCGACAGAGTCCAGCTTTGGATAGTTGTTATTGATGCCGGGGGCATGCACCCGGTCCACGCTGATGCGGTTGGTCCAAAGTTTGGTTGGCGTGATGGCCCAGTTGTACTCCGCGCTACCGTTCTGGGCGGTCGTGGTGTAAATAGTACCGTCACCGTCGTTGCCGAAAACGGTGGGTTGGGTGAATATGTCGTGATGACGACTGTAACGCCCGCCGATCTTGTGGTTAGCCGTGATCTGATGATCCACTTTGACATCGAACTGCCAGGCCGGATCGGTGGAAAGGATGACCTTACGGAAGTTGGGATCCGGATAGGTATCGCCGTCTATCGTGGCGTGCGGATAAAGATTCAGGATCGCCTGCCCGATGGAGTCGATCTTGTCGGGAGGGATAACGTTGTTCACAAATTGTGTCCGCGGACAAGGATTGGAAGTATCGTGGTTACCAGCGCACGGGTCGTAGATGCCGGCGGTTGCGGTCGGACCGGTAGGATCGTTGGGATCTGGCAGGTTCGCGGGGCTGTGGGAGAAATCGCCCCCACGCTCGGCTTCGGTGGGAACGATCCCTTCCAGATTGCCGGGATCCTGCTCGCGAACCTTCTCGAAATCGACAAAGAAGAATGTCTTGCTCTTTTTCAGAGGACCGCCGAGAGCGAAGCCATATTGATCCCGCAAGTGGTCGGGCTTTTCGCCGGAGTTAAAGTAGTCGCGGGCATCAAACGTCGCCCGCTGCCCGTACCACCACCCGCTGCCGTGGAAGACGTTCGAGCCCTCCTTCAAGACCATGTTCACGATGGTGCCGCCGTTGTTGCCGAACTCGGCGGAAAAGCCGTTGTTCTGGACCTTGAATTCCTGCACGATCTCGACCGAAGGCTGGTAGTAGACGTTGGAGTTGCCGCCCTCGCCCTGTTCCGGCGCACTGAGGGGACTGCCATCGAGGGTAATTTGGGCCGTGGCGTTCCGCTGGCCATTGGAAACGAAGTTGGTACCGGTAGGATAGTTGTCGGTGACCCCGGAACCGGTGGTTTCCGTCACCCCGCCCGCCAGAAAAACCAGCCCGAACATGCCGCGGCTGTAAAGCGGAATGTCGCGCACGTACTCGTTGGTGACGTCCGTGCCGAGAGAGGCACTCTCCGTGTCCAACAAGGGCGGAGCCGAAATGACCTCGACGGTAGTGATGATCCCCAGTGGGTGCAGTTCGAAATCAATCGTGGTCTGCTGGTCCACTTGCAGGACGATATTCTTTTTCTCCACCACGCGAAAACCCGTTGCTTCCGCCCTGATGGTATAGACCGCGGGGCGCAGGCCGGTCAAAAGATACATCCCATGATCATTGCTGTGCGCCGTGAGAGGAATATTGGTGGCGTCGTTGGTGATCGTGACCGTTGCGTTCGACACTACCGCCCCGGTCTGGTCCGTCACCACGCCTCGGATCTGCGCGGTGTAACTGGCCTGGCCGAACAGTGCCGACTGAAGAAGAAGCAGAACCAGACCAATGGCGGCAATTAAGTACGGGCGAAACGGTGGATACTCGGCACGTCGAACTCGCATGGACAGCCTCCCGCAAAGACCAAAGCAGATATATTCGTATGCTTACGCTTTATAACGTTTAATTTCGCCTCACTTTTACTTCTGATCCAGCTGCTTTGTCAAGCGTAAAACGCAAATCCGTGCCGCCGGTCCCGACTCTATGCTTCCAAATGCAGGGCCTCCGACCCTGCGGCCATCGACGACTGCAAACCGCGCTTGCAAGAGTCCATGCTCTGGGGAGGCCGCCCGCGACCCATCACGCGATCGCCCCTTGACAATATCGAACCATAGAAAGTAAAACGAACCTATTCGCAATACATCACAATATTTTCGGTTGGCGAAGCTTATCCAACTGGACGGGCGGCGACATGGAAAACCAACCTGATCGGGGCATGAGATGCCGACCAGAGAACGACCGATGGTTCTTTTCGAGGATGAGACGCGGGCGGGCCATCGCGCAGACGTGCTGTGTTTTGCTCGGCCTTGTGCTGCCTGTCTGGAACTCCGGACAAAATAATTCGGGCCACAAATCTCCTTCCGCTGGCGCGCTCAACGGCGCAACAGATCTTCAAATCCAAAGCTCAGTCTTGCGAATCGAATTCGACCGCAACCTGCACAGCCAGGTCGTCGCCTTGTTCGGTCCAACTCCAAAAATCCTGGCTCCGTTTTCCGCATCGGAAACGGTCACCGGCGTTCGCACCTGGACGGACTTCGCCCTGTCTGCCAGCCGCCGGGAATCTGTGTCTGACGCTTTTGGCGCGGGAGAGCGGCTGTCGCTGACAGGCAAGTCCGGCGATTTGCGCAAGGACGTCTCCGTCACCATGTATGCGGATTTCCCGTCCATCGCCATCTTTGACGTTACGTACACGAACGAAGGGGCTGCTCAGCTCACAATTCGCGGTTGGGCTAACCAGCAATATGTGCTGAGCTCTGTCCCGGCGGCCCGCGGCCCCGCATTCTGGTCCTACCAAAGTGGTTCCTACGAGAAGCGCCCCAATTGGGTGCTTCCGTTGCGCGTTGGATTCAAGCAGGAAAATTATCTCGGCATGAACGCCAGCGACTACGGCGGAGGCACTCCCATTGTCGATGTGTGGCGCAAAGACGTTGGTCTCGCGGTCGGTCACGTCGAACCTGGGCCGCGGCTCATATCCCTTCCCGTGTCCATGCCGGATGCGCGTCATGCCCGCGTTGCTGTCCGCTCGACTCGGGAGCGCACGCTCCAACCAAGCGAGAGCTTCCACACTCTTCGCACCTTTGTCTCCGTGCATCAGGGAGACTATTTCCACACGCTCGCGGAATACCGCCGTCTCATGATGCGGCAGGGATTCCAAATGGCGTCGGCGCCCGACAGCGCTTTTGGCCCGATCTGGTGTGCCTGGGGCTATGGCCGGTCGGTGCAGCTCAAGCAGGTCTACGACACTCTCCCCACCGTCAAGAAAATGGGCTTTGCCTGGGTTACGTTAGACGATGGCTGGCAGAACAACTACGGCGATTGGGAGCTCGACCCCAAGAAATTTCCCAACGGCGACGCGGACATGAAAGCCCTGGTCGATCGGATCCACGCGGAGGGCTTCAAAGCGCAACTGTGGTGGTCGCCGCTGAGCGCCGTCACAGAGTCACAGCTGTTGAAGGATCATCCCGACTTCCTTCTCCTCAATCGTGATGGATCGAAGCGGAAGATTTCCTGGTGGAACTCGTTTTATCTGTGCCCTGCCGACCAAGGGGTTGTGGAGTATCACAAAGCGCTGGTTCGTAAGATCCTCGGGGAGTGGGGATTCGACGGCCTCAAGTTGGATGGTCAGCATATGAACGCCGTTCCTGCCTGCTACAATCCTGCGCACCACCACCAACGCCCAGAGGACTCGGTCGAAGCGCTGCCCGATTTTTTCCGGGAGATTTACGACACCGCCCGCAGCGTAAAACCGGATGCCTTGGTGGAGTTTTGCCCTTGCGGTACAGCCTATTCATTTTTCACCATGCCGCATTTCAATATGTCTGTGGCATCCGATCCGGAAAGTTCGTTTCAGGTTCGATCCAAAGGCAAGACATTGAAAGCGCTCATGGGCGACAACATTCCCTATTTTGGCGACCACGTCGAATTGAGCGACGGGGCGATTGATTTCGCTTCGACCGTTGGTGTGGGCGGAGTCGTGGGTACGCAGTTCGTGCTCCCGAATCTCGCCAAGAAACGCAGCACCTCGGACCTGACACCGGAGCGGCAGAAGATCTTTGAGGAGTGGTTGCATATCTACAAAGACAAAATGCTATCGCGAGGCCAGTATCTCGGAGGTCTTTACGACATAGGATTCGATCGTCCGGAGGCTCATGTTATCCGCAAAGGCCAGGAAATCTACTATGCGTTCTTCGCCCGTCATTGGAGCGGACAGATTGAGCTTCGCGGTCTGGAGGACCGGCCTTATCGCATCGTCGATTATGTGAACAACAAAGATCTCGGAAGCGTGCACGGTCCCCAGGCCACACTGTCCGCGGAGTTCAACCAGCATCTGCTGATCGAGGCTCGGCCTGAATAACGCAACCGGGAGTGGAACCGCATCCCACGAACGCAGGCGAGTGCCCGCCGGCGGCGAACCGAATCGGAACTTTTCGCTAGACAACCGAAGGCCATGCGAGATACAAGGGAAGTGCCCGGAAGTTGCCCCATGGGCGCGCTGGAATGGTTCAAAGTTCCTGAATGCTAAGCGAAGAGCGGCAAAGAGCGATCCTTGAGTTACTGCGTCGTGACGGTCGGGTCCTGGTCGTGGACTTGGCCAAGCAGTTCCACACTTCCCAGGTCACCATCCGCAAGGACCTGGAAATCCTCCATGTACAAGGCCGCGTTCACCGCACCCATGGCGGGGCACTGCCGGCGCGCGACGGCGCCCTGGAAGACCCAACTCTACGAGAGAAAGAGAAGCTGCATCGCAAGGAGAAGTTGCAGATTGCCGCCGCCGCGGCGCGCATGGTCGCGGAAGGGCAAGTGGTCATCCTTGATTCCGGCACGACAACGACCGGCATCGCCCGCGCCCTCCGAAACTTTCAGAACCTCACGATCATCACCAACGCGGTGAACATCGCCGCCGAACTCTCTGGCTCGACGGTGGAAGTGATTCTGACCGGGGGCAATCTGAGAAAGAACTCCTTTTCTCTAGTGGGGCCCATTGCCGAGGAGACGCTCCACAGGTTGCATGCGGATATCCTTTTTCTAGGGGTCGACGGCTTCGACGTTCAGTACGGGCTCAGCACACCCAATCTTTTGGAAGCGAAAGTAAACCGCGCCATGATCGAGATCTCCAAGACAGCCGTGGCCGTTTGTGATTCCAGTAAATTCGGGAAGCGCAGTCTCTCGCTGATTGCTCCTCCCACCTCTCTTCAACATGTCATCACCGACTCCGGCATCCCCAAGGCGGACCTGAGTGCGCTGAAGAAATCCGGAATCGAAGTAACGGTCGCCTGACAGTCTTGCTCCGTGGGAACGCGGGGAGATCAGAGTGGCCGCTTCAGAATCTGGTTAGCATTGTCCCGATACACACGGCGCAGAACTTCATCGGGAAGAAACAGTCCATGAATATTCCACCGGCCCTGGCGAGACGCATGGGACGGATATTCAAAATACTGGTCGTCGGTTTCCAAAAAGCGATAATGCAACCGGTACATCTCTGGTTCGGGGACAAGATCCGTGCCAAACAGAATGCGGCCGGAATACTTAAGGAAGAAATTGCGGGCGGTATAAGGTTGACGGCCCAGTTCCGCGCAACGGGCGCCGATGTCCACCGACACATTCGGATAGGTGTCCAACAGGCGGCCAACGTACTCCAGATTCTCCGGACGCTCGGCAACGTGCGCCGCCACGAATGTGGTTCTTGGATGCCTCGCGAAGACGCGGTCGCGCTGGGCCAGGAGTTCCTGCTTGCTGAAGTGAGACCCGTGGAAGCTCCATTCGGGATGCGCGGCTAACTCCTCGTAACGCTCGTTTTCCGGGTCGATGGGCAAAAAGAATGCGTCCGGGTCCGCAATGTGAAACATGATGGGAACACCCAGTTCTGCCGCTTTATCGAACAGAGGAGCGAGCCTTTCATCATCCACCTGCAGAAGTTTGCCGTCCGCGGAGAGGCTGGTTCCGAGGTCTTTCCACAATTTCAAACCGCAGGCACCGTGCTCTACCAATTCGTCCAGCCGATCCACGGCTCTTCGGAAGAATCCGGGAGACTGCAAGTCCGACCAGTCCATCCATCCATAAGTCGCAAAACGGTCGGGAGCAGCCGCATGGTACTTGCGAATCATTTCGAGGGCTTCCCGGCCGACCCGCATGGTGATATTGACGATCAGTTCAATGCCGCATTCATCCATGATTCGCAACACATTGTGCGGATCCTGGGCATCGAGATGGTTGTGGTAGTCAATGACTGGAAATTTGGGGCGCCGCACCTCGTGCTCAGGAACAACGAGCATGGAGCGGGGATGGTAATCGCTGAGCCGCAGGTCCACGGACGCCTTGGCGGTTACCATCTCGATGAAAGCATCTTTGCGCGGTATCTCTTCACTCATGGTTCTCTCCCGCATCAAGTATTTGCGGCCCGCGACACGCGTCGAACGGCCACGCGACGACGGTTGCGACCGAGGAAACTCGACAGGCGTGCTAAGTCTGGCTGCCCGCCTGTGCCCCCGACTTGCAGCGTGGACATAGCGCCGCAAGCGTTGCCTTCAGTAAGGCAGCCATGCAAATCTCGGCCGGAAAGGAAAGCATGCACAAATCCCGCCGCGAACGAGTCTCCCGCGCCGGTCGTGTCCACGGGAGAAACCTCAAACGCCGGCACTGATGCGACCTGATTGTCTGCTGCTGCAATGGCGCCGCGGCGGCCGAGTTTGACGACCACGCAAGGCGCTCTTTCGGCCAGTTGGCCCAGCGCCGCCCGAACATTTGTCTCCCTCGTCAACTGGAGCGCTTCTTCTTTATTGATAAACAGAATCGTTGTCTCATCAATCACCCGCCAAACGTCCTGGCCCCACGAGGACAGAGGGTCCGAGTTCGGATCAAACGACGTAGTTAGACCAAGTTTCCTGGCTTGACGCAGAATGCGCGGAAAAGACGGCCGCAGAGCTGTCTGCAGAAAGAAAGAAGTCATGTGCAGATGGCTGTGTCCCCGTAAGGCTTTCATGTCCAGATCGGCGTAGCGCAACTCGGAAATCGCTCCCAGCACAGTCACTAGTGCACGATCGGAGCGCGTGCTCAGCGAGATCGTGACACCCGTCTTGGTTGTGGGGAGAATGCGGACATGCTTGGTGGAAACACCAGCCTTGCGCAGTGATTCCAGGCAGAAATGTCCGAACTCGTCGTCCCCTACTCTACTGAGGAAACTGACAGGATGCCGCAGTCGTGCGGCGCCACAGGCGAAAATTGCAGAAGCGCTACCCAGAACGGTCTGGAAATCCTGCGCCAGGACTTCCCCCCCGAGCGCCGGAGCCGAGGCCAATCCGCTAGCCACAAGATCCACGTTGAGCTCGCCAATGACGGCAACCGCCCGGCCATGCGCTGCGGCTTGATGACGTTTCGTTTCATTGCTATAGTAGTTTCTAAACATTTCTATATATTTCGCGATTGTTTGGCAGTATAGTGCAATTGATAGAAGTTGGGAAGGAGGGAGCTTGATTCAGGGGCACGTGACAGACGGACTGCAGGCGCTGCTCGGCGCCAGCGAGAAAGAAAAAGAGGCCCGCGGCACCCGCTACACTCCGCAGGAAATACAGCATCAGCCCGCGACCTGGCAGACGACTTACAAGATTTGCGCAGAGCGGCGTCTTGACCTGATCCAGTTTCTGCGTACCGCAGGCATCGGTGCAGAACACATGCCCCGCCCGACCGTGTTTCTGGTAGGCGCGGGCACTTCCGATTACATCGGCCGCGCTCTGACGCCCTTGCTGCGCCGCTTGTGGGGATGTGAAGTGTGGGCAGTTCCTAGCACCGACCTGCTGACAAACCTTGAAGACTTCGCTTTCGCGGACCGGCCCTATTTGTGGGTTTCGTTCTCGCGCTCCGGCGACAGTTCCGAAGGGTTGGCGGTGCTCGAAAAGGCGATCGAAAGATATCCCAAAGTTCGGCACCTGTTGGTGACCTGCAACCAGGAAGGCGGGATGGCCGCGGTTTGCGAGAAGACACCCAACAGCGCCTTTGTGCTTGCGTTGGACGATACCGCGAACGATCGCGGACTGGCCATGACCAGTTCTTTTACCAACATGGTGGTTGCCGGACATTGCCTTGCCCACGTGTTTTCTCTCAACGATTACGAGCCCACATTTTCCGTGTTGAGGCAAGCGGGAGAAAGATTCCTCGAGCGCGCGCAGGAAGTTGCCACGGCGATTGCCCAGGAAGATTTCTCGAAGGCGTGTTTTGTGGGTTCGGGAGTGCTGCGAGCCGTGGCGCTAGAATCAGCCCTGAAGCTGGTGGAGTTAACCGCCGGCAAGATACAAACCATGTCCGAGTCCACGCTAGGGCTGCGTCATGGCCCCATGTCGGCGCTGGACGAGAACACGGTATTCGTGAGCTTCGTTTCCCAAGACTCGCGCCGGCGGAATTATGAATCGGACCTGATCGAGGAGGTCCACAGAAAGCACCTTGGAAAGTTGCGAGTGGCGGTGGTCCCCGATTCCAGGGATATAGACGGGATCGGCCGGTTCGCGGATCACGTGCTTTCCTTGCATGCACCCGGCCTCGGCGACGAATACCGCGCGCCCGTGGACGTGATACTGGCCCAGTTGCTGGGCCTGTTCTGTTCGTTGCGGCTCGGGCTCAAGCCAGATTGCCCCAGTCCGAACGGCGCCATCAGCCGGGTCGTTTCCCACGTGAACATTTACTGATCGCTGGCGGCTCACTGAAGCCCGGAAACGCGACCCGAGCCCGTCACCACCACGAGTTGTTGAAAGTACTCGAAAGCCGAGATCCGAAAAAGCTCTTGAGCCGCGCATGATGCGGATTTCCGCTAGCCCGCCGCTAACCCGCTGAGGCTTACGCTTAACGGCACCATCAGCTGAGATCGTGCGAGGTGCGGCGGATGATGTCGTCTTGCGTCGCTTTGTCGAGAGTCACGAACAGCGCACTGTAACCAGCCACGCGCACCACCAAGTCACGGTACTTTTCGGGATGCCGCTGGGCGTCGAGTAGAGCCTCGGTGCTCACCGTGTTGAACTGGACGTGCCAGAGCTTCAGGTTTCGAAAACCCTTGAGCAGCGTCACCAGGCGGCGCAGCCCTTCCTCGGAGGCCAGGCTCCCCGGAGACAAGCGCAGGTTCAACAACTGAGCGAGGCTCTTGATGGTTGGCAGCCGGGCGGCGGAACAGAGCACTTTCGTGGGGCCGCCCGTATCGCATCCGTGAACAGGCGACACCCCTTCGTTGATCGGTTCTCCGGCACGGCGGCCATCCGGCGTCGCGCCCACGCTCGCTCCCAGCGGCACATTGGCCGAGATGTTCGACGTGGATCCGGCATACCCACCGCCGATGGGGCCACGACCGTAGCGCGTGTGGTGATAGCGGCTCGCTTCCGCGAGATACTCGTTCAGGACGCGGGCCGCGAATGCGTCCACCTCGGCCAGGTCATTGCCGTACTTGGGGGCGTGCAACAGGCGCTGGCGCACCAATTCGCCGCCCGGATTCTGGAAATCGGCGGCCATCGATTCCAGCACCTGGCTCGCCGTCAGCGCCTTCTCGTCAAAGACCCGCGTCTTGAGGGCCATGAAGGAGTCCGCCACGTTCGCGGCCCCGGATTGCAGGCCGCTGATGATGTCATAAACCGCGCCACCTTCCTTGATCGTTTTGCCGCGCGCGATGCAATCGTCCACCAGCGCGGAGCAGAACGCATCCGGCACCATAGTTTCGAGACACAGGTCGGCGACCGTATCCATCTCGATGCTGAGGCGGGTGTAGAAGCGTAGCTGTTCGCGATAGGCGTCGTAGATAGCTTCGATGGAATCGAAGGCGGTGAGATCGCCGCGTCCCGGCAGTAGCCGTATGCCGGTGGCGGGATCGCTGCCGTTATTCAGGGTTAGCTCCAGAACCTTGAGCAGGTTCAGGAATGACATGCCCGTGTTGCGGTAACCCCATTTGCCGGGCACGGCGGCTTCGATGCAACCCACGATCGCATAGTCAAAGGCATCTTCGGATCGCACGCCCTTTTCGAGCAAGGCCGGTACGATGATCTCGTCGTTCTTGATGGCGGGCATTCCCATGCCAAGGCGAATGGTCCTGGCGCACTCCATCAGGAAATGATCCGGAGTGCCGGTGTGAATTCTGGCCGAAACATTCGGCTGGGGGAGACGAGTCTCGCGGATGGTTTCCAGAACCATGAAGGAGATGTCGTTAGTGGCGTCTTCGCCGCGGTTCGTCTGCCCTCCAATCGTCACGTTCTGATAGGTGGGATAGCCGATGCCGTAGCGCGTGTGGCTCCAGGAGCGGATTTTGATGATGGAAAACAGCTTGAGCCACAGCAACTCGAGTAGCTCCTGTGCCTGCTGCGGCGTAATGCGGCCAGCTTCAAGGTCCGCTCGATAGAACGGCCAAGTGTACTGATCGAAGCGGCCGAGAGAAAACGAATGACCGTTACTTTCGATCTGGCTGACCAAATGTACGAACCAGGCGCATTGCACAGCCTCGTGGAACGTCCGCGCCGGCTCGGCTGGGACGCGCCGGCAGACTTCGGCGATCCGCAGCAACTCCGATCGGCGCCCCGCATCGCTGGCTCCGGCGGCCTGACGCTCGGCTTCGGCGGCGTAGCGCTCCGCAAACCGGATCACTGCCCGCAAGGCGATGGCGGATCCTTCGAGGAACGCCCGCTTCCCGAACTCGATGGCATCGTAAGACGACAACGCGGCACTGGCGGTCTGGACCTCTTCAAGGATTCCGGTCAGACCCACGCGCAGCACTTTCGGGATGTTCACAATGATGTGGCCATCCCCGGAAGAGATGTTGCCGCGGCCCGCGATTGCGCCAATCTGTTCAGCCTGGTTTACTTCGGAAGGCCGCATAGCCTTGGCCCGGTCGTAGAGCGTTTTGCCACGCCAGTACGGACCGATCTTTCCGAGAATGGCCTGTTTGACCTCTGGGGAGACGGTGTAGACATCGGCGCGGCGCTGGGGAAATTCGTCGATTTCGTCGACCAGAAAATCGATAGCGTATTCGGGGAACAGGGGAGCGGCGCGCGGCGCACTGGCCTGGTTGCCGACGATCAACTCCCCCTCGTCGATGCGAATCGTCATGTGATCCAGAATGTGGGCCAGGGCCTTCGCGCGGCGCAGTACTGGCGGGTCCGGAGCGTACATCTCGTACGCTTCGGTCACCAGCAAACCGCGTTCGGAGCAGACCGACGGCGTGGTGTCCAACACTCGCTCGCGCAGCCTCTGGACCCGTGTCGTGCAGCCGGTGGGGGCCGTGGTCTCGGTCATTGTCCCATTCTCAGTCTCAGTCTCAATCATGGAGTCTCCTTGCCGGATCGATCTCCGACGATTCGTACCGTGAGGTTGTAGGACCGTATCAACTTCGCCGCGGACTGTACCTGGTCGTCCGGTATCAGTTCGGCATCCCACCATTTGCCGCCGCGCCCGAGAGCCTCGTATTTCGCACGGGCCAATTTGTGATAAGGCAAGAGATCCAGCGAGCGCACGGCCGGACCGAGCTGGGCCACAAACTCAGCCGTCCGGCGAAGGTTGTCGTCGCTGACGTTGACTCCGGGGATCAGCGGCATGCGCACACAGATCGGCGCGCCGAGCGCGGCCAGTTTCCGCAGGTTGGAAAGGATCAGCTCGTTCCCCAACCCGGTCCAGTTATGGTGCGCGTGGCTGTCCATGTGCTTCAGATCGAAGAGCCACAAGTCGAGGTACGGAAACAGCGATTCGAATGTTTCCCAGGGCGCGTTGCCCGTGGTTTCGATGGCGGTGTCCAGATGCTTCGCTTTTGCCAGGCGAAGAAGCGCTTCGGCGAAGGCTGGCTGCAACAGCGGCTCACCGCCCGTGAGCGTCAGACCGCCGCCGTCCTCATAGAACGCGGCGTCGCGCAGCACTTCACTCAGGATCTCGCCAGCCGGCTGGCGGCGGCCGGTCCATGTTGTCGCCTGCGCCGGACAAGAGCGGACGCATTCGCCGCACCGCGTGCACACCCGGCGATCCCACTCGATGTGATCCCCGGCAAGAGTTCGGCCTTCGGCGGCACAGGTTTCGACGCAGGCTCCGCAAGCCAGGCAACTGGCAGCGAACAACAAAAGCTCGGGCCTGACTTGCTGCGATTCCGGGTTCGAGCACCAGGCGCAACGCAGCGGGCAGCCCTTGAAAAAGACAGCCGTGCGGAGACCGGGTCCGTCGTCGAGGGAGTAGCGCTGAACATCGAACACGGTTCCTTCCACACGCTCCAGCTCACTCCGGTCCTCATCGGTGAGGGGCAGGGCAGCGCGGGCGGCCGCAGTCCAGTCGAGCGGCACCGGGGCGACATACTGAATCTGTGCAGCGTCCTCGCCGGACTCGATCTCACTGAAGACTGCCGCGGCCCCGCCGATGACGCTGACATTCGCCTGGAAGCGGCCCGGGACAATTCGCCCCGCACCCCACAACACTGGGTGGATGTTCTGCCGCAGCGATTCGATACAAGGGTCCAAAAGCATCGACCCGATGTTGGTCAACCCTCCGCCGATTACGATCAACTCCGGATTCAGCACCTGGACGATCGTCGACAACGCGATTCCTAGATAGCGGCCGGTGGAGATGATGAGATCCTGCGCCACCGGGTCGCCGCGCGAGGCAACCTCGCAAATCAACTCGCCGTTGATGAGCTGAGGGTCGTCCCAGCACAGGTCGCGCAGCTCGGTCTCTTCGCCGGATTGGATCCGTTCCCAGGCTCGATTGCGGAGGGCGATGCCACAGGCGTATGCCATGAGGCAGCCGCGCTTGCCGCAACTGCAGCGGCGGCCGTCGGTTTCGACCACGGTGTGTCCAATCTCGCCGGCCGTGCCGGTGTAGCCCTGGTACAGCTTGCCGCCAACGATGATGCCCATCCCGACACCGGTGCTGAACGTGACATACACCACGTCGTCAGCGCCGCGCCCAGCGCCATAGCGATGCTCCGCCACCACGGCGAGATTGGTATCGTTGTCGAGCAGGACATGTTGGTTGAGTCGTTTGGAGACAATATCGCGCAACGGCACCTGGTCCCACTCCGGCATGTTGGAGCTGGTTAGGACGACGCCGCGGCGGCCGTTGGTGTGTCCAGCGAAACTGAGGCCGACGCCGGCCACCTCATCGGCGCAGATTCGGGCCTGTTCCAGAACCGCCCGGTAACCCCGTTCGATGGTGTCGACAACCTGCGCTGGGAGTTGACCGGCGTGCTCTTTGCTGACGTGGACGGACACCACGTTCAGGGAGCGGTCCAGCACGCCTGTCGCGATCTTGGTTCCACCTACGTCAATGCCGATTGCGTACGGCTTCATGGGGCGAGAGTCCGCTCAGGAGGGTCCATCTTCATTCTACATCGGGGAAAGTCGCCATCAGTTCTGCGGGCGCTCAGGCGGTGACTCTTGCATCGAGGGTTCCCATAAGATCCAGAATCATGTGCAGGACTGCCTCATTGCCAATCGCGGTATTGATCATGGTGTGGTAAATGGAGCGGTCAGGCCATTCGGTGTGGAAATACTTTTGGATAAAATCGACGCGTTCCCGATCGACCGTATCGACGCGTTGTTCGGCCTCCTTCTCGCTTTTCCCGCGAGCCACCAGGCGCCGCACTTTATCTTCTCTCGGAGCGTAAAGGAAGACCCGCAACGTGTCCTGGCGATTCCTGAGAAACTGTTGCGATCCTCTTCCGACGATGACAGAGTTCCCCGTCTTTGCCGCGTGCTGAACCACATGCTCCGTAAACTTCAAAATGCATTCGCTGTCCACCAGCTTGAGCTTGTGCGCATTGATGCTTCCCTCATAGCTCCCGCGCAGGAACGATTTGAAGAGCCGATAGTACAGGGGATCGGTTTTTTCCTCTCGACACTCGACGACTGATTTGGGACAGTCGGCAAGCCGCGCGATCTCCTCGGTCAGCAACTGATCCCAGAGCTTCCAGCCGAGCTGCTTCGCCAGCAGTTGAGCGATTTCGCCGCCGCCGCTTCCGTACTCGCGTTCAATCGTGACGATTTTTATCATCTCTGTCGAAATCCCCAGTCCCAACCGTTCAAAGGTCTAACGGTTCAAAGGTCTAACAGTTCAAATGTGTACAGCGAGAACGGGACATGGTCCTAACTGCAGCACCCGATAGGTTGTCGAACCAAACACCGCTAGATCCAACGCGCCACGGCCACGCACTCCCATAATCACCAAGTCAACCTGCGTTTCCAGAGCGAGTTGGATGATTTGCTGGTATGGTTTTCCGACGCGTACCGCCGTCCTGATCTTGACGGTCTTGCGTCCCTCCGGTGGGATCAGTTTATCGAGTTGCCGCGTCGCTGTCGCTGTGGCCTCCTCCGTCTTGGCTGGACTTGGGGCATCCTCCAACACGTGCAGCAGGGTGAGCTCAGCGTCGTACTCCGTTGTCGCGGAGATCGCATAGCCCAAGGCCTGCTCCGAATTCTCGGAGAAATCCGTGCAGAAGAGAATTCGATTCAAGTGGTGGGCGTGACTGCACTCTTCACCGGCGGCGATATCTGCGGACATTGGCTCGTGCGGCGGCCGGCATACGGCCAGCACCGGGCAGGGAGTTCGGCGCATCACTCGATTCGTCACCGACCCCAGCACCAGGCGGTCATATCCCCGTCGCCCGTGCGTTCCCATGACGATCAGGTCCGCTTCCTGCGCTTGCGCAAACGACAGAATACAGTCCGGAGCTGCTCCCTGCTTCACCACCAACTCCGGCCAAATTTCACCGTGGGTGTGTTGCTTCACAAATTGCTGCAGTTGCTGCTTGTCGCCTTCGCCAAGCACCCGGCAGAAGTCCGCATAGTCTCCCGTAGAGGCGACGTAATCGGCGTAAGGATATCGCGACAGTTCTACGATATGCAGCGCGACTAACTTGGCCCGATAATGCTCGGCCAGCGATAGCGCATGGTGATAGGCCCTTATCGAGTACTCCGAGAAATCAACGGGACAAAGGATGATTTTAATTTCCAGCATAACTGCGTCTCTGACTCTTATTATCTACTGCATTACATCGGGTTGATTATTTACTCCACTACGCTTGGCCCACCGCCGCCCGGATCATTCTTCTTCAAAACAAAAGCCAGACAGAACATGATCGCCGCCCCCACGGCAAGAACCATGAATGTATCGATGTATGCCAGGCTTGCCGCCTGCGCTTGCAGGGACTGGTAAATCCTGGCGTAAGCCTCGATGTGCGCCTCGTGCTTGCCCACGCCAGAGTTAGCCAGATGCTGAGCCAACCCGTTCGCCGAATTCACAAAATTGGGATTGTCGACCCGTACGTCCTGCACCAGCCTGGCCTGATGGAATTGCGACCGCCGCGCTATCAACGTCGTGACCAAAGACGTACCCACGCTGCTTCCCATGTTGCGCATGAAATTGACGATGCCCGCGACCGCGTTGTTCTTCTCCGGCGCAATACCGATGTAAGCCACCAGCGTAATCGGCACGAACAGGAATCCCAAACCGATCACCTGGGCAATGCGCAGCCAAACGGCGGCACTGAAGCTGATCAGCAAGTCAATCCGCTTTGTGGAATAGAACATGGCGATGGACAAAGCCAGCCAGCCGAAAGCGATCAGGTAGCGCGCCTGGAACTTCGTCGTCATTTGGCCCATGATGGGCATCTCAATCAGCAAAACCAGGCCTCCCGCCGAAAGCGCAAGCCCAGCCAGTTGGGACGTGTACCCTACGAGCGTCTGGAGGAACTGCGGCATTAGGACTAGGCTGCTGAACAACAGGATTCCCAGAGTGAACATCATCAGGCTGGAACTCGCGAAGTTAAAGCTCTTGAACATACGGACATCGATGATGGGCGCCTTTTGATGCCACTCCCAGACAACCAGCGAGATTAGGCACACGGTCGCGATCACGACTAAAGTCGTGATAAAGCTCGACCCAAACCAATCGTCTTCCTGTCCCTTGTCGAGCAATACCTGCAATGCGCCGATGCCCAGCGTCAGCAGAGCGATGCCAATGTAGTCCAACTTGACCCCAGCCGACTTGAGTCGACTTAAATACGGTGGGTCTTCGACAAAGCGCCGCACTAGAAACCATGTGGTCAGGCCGACCGGAAGATTGATGAAAAAAATCCACCGCCAGGAATAGTTAAAGGTGATCCACCCGCCGAGGGTTGGCCCGATCGTGGGCGCCATGATAGCGGTTATGCCATACAGCGCAAATGCCAGGCCGCGTTGTTGCGGTGGAAACGTGTCTGCCAGAATGGCCTGAGCCATGGGCTGCAGGCCGCCGCCACCCATACCTTGCAGCACTCGGAAGAGCAGGAGAAACCCGAGATTCGGTGCGATACCGCAAAGCAAGGAACTCACGGTAAAGACGCCGAGACAGGCCATGAAAAAGCGCTTCCGTCCGAAGGCGCCTGCGAGCCAGCCGCTGATCGGCAGGATGATAGCATTCGAAACTAGATAAGAAGTCAGCACCCACGTACTTTGGTCGTTGCTCGCGCCCAGATTCCCGGCCATATACGGCAGGGCCACATTGGCGATGCTGGTGTCGAGGACCTCCATGAAGGCTGCCAGAGCCACGACAACAGCAATCAGCCAAGGATTGTACTTGGGCCGCCAAACCTCCTGCTCGATGAGCGCAGCGGAACTCATTTCAGGTACACGTCGGGCACCACATTCATGCCCGGTCGAAGCCGACGATCCCGGTTCTCCCCCGGATCGAGAACGATTTTTACCGGAATCCTCTGAACAATTTTCACGTAGTTTCCGGTGGCGTTTTCTGGCGGAAGTAAACTGAATAGCGGGCCGGTTGCTCCCGCAATGCTGTCCACATGGCCCTTGAAAGTCCGGCCGCTCGAATCAATATGGATTTCCGCTCGTTGTCCAACTTGCATGTGTTTAAGCTGGGTCTCTTTGAAATTGGCGGTGACCCACACTTCATCAAGCGGAACCACGGTCAGGAGTTGCTGCCCGTCTTGAACGTTCATCCCAACCACCACCGTCTTATTCACTTCCCCACTGACCGGAGCAACGATTTTCGTGTATCCGAGATTCAGTTGGGCCTGTTCGAGCAGTGCGCGCTTTTGCTCAACATCCGCGATCGCGGCCCGTACGCGGGCCCGGGTCGACGACACTTGTTGCGGCCCGGTCTCCGCGTATTTGTGGTTCGCATCGGCTTGCGCCAGGCGGCTCCGCGCCTGATGCACAAATTGTTCTGCAGCGGACTCGTTGGCGCCCGCAGCCGCCACGGTCGCCGTGCTGGATCTTGCCGCGGCCAATGCTTGGTCGTAGACCTGCTCCGCTACTTCGCTCTTGTCGACCAGCAACTTGTAGCGGTGGAGATCGTCCTGCGCTTTCACGTCATTCGCCTGAGCCTCTACAAGCTGGGCATGGGCCGCAGTCACCTGCCTCTCAGCAGCGATGACTCCGGCGTTAGCGTCTTCGATGCCGGACGCAGCGAACTTCAGTTGGCTTGAAGTATTTACTGAAGTGATCGGAACCGTGATATTCAGCGATTGGGCCGTCGCTTCGGCATTGGCGAGATTAGCTTGCGCCTGGGCAACCGCAACTTCATAGTCTTTCGGATCGACTTCAACCAGCACTGTGCCTTTCTCGACCCATTGGTTGTCGTCCACATTGACGCGCACCACGTAGCCTGAAACCCGAGCGCTGACGGGATAGAGATGAACATCCGCCTGGGCATCGTCGGTAGATTCATAGCTGCTGAAGTAGCGCCACAAGAACACACCGCCGACAAGCACCGCCACGATGGCGGCTAGAATCACAAAGTTTCTGCGGCGCCTGGAACTCCGACGCACAGGCGGCTTATTGTCCCTCTCCGTCAAAGTCGATGGCTCAACCGGGGACTCCTTGTCTATCTCGGGCACCGTATGGGGTGGGTTTTCCGCCATGTTCATTTTCCTCTGAACTTTTGTTTGACCCCTGCTCAGCGACTCCGAGAGCGCGAGCGAAGGAAAGTTTTGCGTAATTATAATGCAGAGACTCGGGATGTACTGTTCGTGCGCGCTCGCGGCTAGTACCGTGACCGCACGATCACTACGCCGCTGAAAGCCGGTAGCGCCGGCATCTTGCCGGCTGTACCGAAGGCGCGGCGCGCGATCATGGCCGCAGTGCCGGAAAACGGCGACGATGATGGTTGAATTCTTCGAACGTTTGTCTCTCTGCAATTGGGAAGCAGCCTGCCCGGTCAACGCGGTCACCTTGGCATCAGTCGGCACGACCGGACCTGCCCTTGACCACTTGCCACAACGCGACGATCTGAACCAATCCCCACACGGGCCTCCGATCACATCGCGCAATGCTGCGCCTGGTCGGTGCGGGCCATCTATGTTCGTTTGCACTCGTACCGTTGAAGTGGGAAAATTAGCGGGTTGTGGGGGCATGTGGGGCCCCGACACCGCTCCTTTCTAATAACCGAAAGTCGGCCACTCGCGTCTCGCTGCGGACTCGATTCCGCAGAACGAATTGCTCACTCTCCTCAATACTGGCGTTGAGGGAGATCCATATGTGGAGGAATACACCATGAAGAGGGCACCCATTTCCCTTGCCGGCTCCGAACTCGGCGAAGTTCGTCATGTCTGCGCGTTTTTCAACAGCGACGATGAAGAGTATCGCGTGTTGCTTCCGTTCATTAAGGACGGGTTCGAGTGTGGCGACAAGGCGGTTCACGTCGTGAATCCGGATCAACGTCGCGACCATCTGCAGCGGTTGGCTGCGGCAGGGATCGACGCGACGGCCGCCCAGCAGAGTGGACAATTCGAGCTTCGAATCAACAGCGAAGCATATCTTCGGGACGGCCGTTTCGATCAGAATCGGATGCTGGAGGTGTTCGAGCAGTTGGCCAGCGGTAACGCCAAGGGAGGATTTCCGCTCAGTCGCATTTGCTGCCGGATGGACTGGGCGGTTGAAGATCGATCGTACGTCGAAGACCTCATCGAGTTCGAGTCGCGTGTCAATGATGTGTGGCGCCGGCATGACGACGCGGTCATCTGTACCTACCATCTTTCAAAATTTGGAGGAGACACAGTGATTGACATCATGCGAACGCATCCGATGATCATCATCGGCGGCATTCTTCAGCAGAATCCGTTTTTTGTACCGCCGGAAGAGTTCCTGCCTGAAGTTCGCGCACGGCGGGCCAGGCGGACGGTGTCACCCTCGGCAGCGGCCTGACATGCACGGGGAAGCACAACTCGAACCTCTCGCCGAACATCCCGTCGACGAGATCAGGCGTCTGCAGCGCTGCATTAATGATCTGGTCAGCGTCCTCGCTCTTCCTGCCATCTGGACTGGTAGCGAGCCATCTCAGATTGTCAGTACCTTGCTCGACGCGCTCCTAGGTATGCTCCACCTGGATCTCGTCTATGTGCGGTTGAAGGACCCGGTCGGCGACGCGCCCATCGAGATGGTCCGGGTCGCTCCAACGCTAAAGCTGGCGCTAAAACTCACGACCCGGCCGCAAGAGATTGGCGAGGTACTCAACCACTGGTTGGGAGATGACCCACAGAAATGGCCTCCGCTGGTACGGATCGCTATTGGAGGCGAAAACATTTCGATCGTGCCCTTGCGACTGGGGCTGCAGGGTGAAATCGGTGTAATCGTAGCCGGGTCTCAGCGAACGGATTTCCCGGGGCAGACCGAGAGGCTTCTTCTGAGCGTAGCGGCGAATCAGGCGTCGATCGGGCTACAAGAGGCACGGCTCCTGAGCCAACAGAAGCGCGTCGCCAGCGAACTCGATCAACGCGTCGCGCAACGAACTCGAGACCTTGCCGCAGCCAACGAAGAGCTAAGAAAGGAAATTGCTGAACGCAGGCTGGCTGAAGAGAGGCTGCGTCGAGAGGAGCGAGAACTGAAGCGCAGTGAGGCATTTCTCGCGGAAGGCCAGCATCTCAGTCGAACCGGCAGCTTCTCCTGGCACGTGGAGACAGGCGAAATCACGTGGTCAGAGCAGCTCTATCGCATCTTCGAGTTTGAGCAGGATGCGCCCGTGACGATCGAGCGGATCGGAACTCGAGTCCACCCGGAAGACCTCCCGCTAGTGATCGACATGATCGACCGGGCGCGAGGCGCCAGCAGCGATTTTGAATTCGAGCACCGCCTGCAGATGCCCGACCACTCGGTCAAGTACCTGCACCTGGTCGCTCACGGAACCCGAGACCATGATGGTCGACTGGAGTACATCGGCGCGATTCAGGACGTTACACAGCGCCGATTCGCGGAGGAGGCACTCGGCAAGGCCCGATCGGAACTCGCGCACGTGGCCAGAGTCACGAGCCTCGGAGCATTGACGGCGTCAATCGCCCACGAACTCAACCAGCCGCTGCAGGGCATCATCACCAACGCCGGTACCTGTCTGCGGATGCTGGCCGCCGATCCTCCCAACGTTGAAGGCGCCCGCGAAACCGCGCGGCGCACGATTCGCGATGGCAACCGTGCGTCCGAAGTGGTCACGCGATTGCGCGCGCTCTTCAGCAAGAAGGACGTCACGGCTGAAGCGGTAGACCTGAATGAGGCTACGCGAGAGGTGATTGCGCTGTCGTTGAGCAAACTTCAGAGAAGCCGGGTAATTCTGCGGCCGGAACTTGCCGACGACCTCCCGCCGGTCACAGGCGATCGTGTCCAGCTTCAGCAGGTCATCCTGAACCTGTTCTTGAACGCTTTAGACGCGATGAGCGGCGTCGATGATCGTCCGAGGCGGTTGGTGATCAGAACCGAACGAGACGAAGGCGATCGTGTGCGCCTCGCCGTGCAAGATGCGGGAGTCGGTTTCGAACCTCAAGGTGTGGACAAGCTCTTCGAACCGTTCTACACAACGAAGCGTGGCGGCATGGGGATCGGGCTATCCGTCAGTCGCTCCATTATCGAGAGTCATCAGGGCCGTCTCTGGGCAGCACCAAATGATGGCCCCGGAGCCACGTTTTCGTTTTCTATTCCTCGCGTACCCGCGCGTGTGGCGGGTGCCCACAGCAATCGCGACATTGGGACGTCTGCCGTAACCGATACGGATGCAGCGTGAGAATATCGATGCATCTCATGACACCCAGAGAATAACTACTTGCCACGTCGTGGGCGCATTGGTCCTGAACACTTGGAGAAGTCAACCCGGTGGCGCGGGCCACGCTGGCGCTGGTGCAAACCGATACCAAAGCACAATGGACGCTCTCCCGTCGAGTGGCGCATTCTTGTGCCATGGAGTCCCGCCAGGAAAGGAGCACAATCGAACGTCCACTCGTGTCAGTGGTCGATGACGATGAGTCCGTGCGCGAGTCGCTTCCCGACTTGCTGAGGGAGTTCGGCTTTGTCGCCCGCGCATTCTCGTCGCCGGAAGAGTTCCTTGCGTCCGATTGCGTCAGCCAGACCAGGTGCCTGATCCTCGACATCGCCATGCCGGGGATGACTGGACCCGACCTTCAGCGGGAATTGAAGTTTCGACGGCAGCAGATTCCGATCGTCTTCATCACCGCTCGAAAAAATGAGACTGTCCGCCAGCGAGTGCTCGAACAGGGCGCCGTGGAGTGCCTGTTCAAGCCCTTCAGCGACACGGCTCTGCTGGAGGCGCTCAACACCGCACTTCGAGTAAACTGAGCGATCCCTACTTTCTTAGGTGCTCTCGGGGAAATCTACAGTGAATTTAGCCCGCGCCCCTGGCTATGAATTGGGGTCATCAGCCATGTCGGCCGCCACACCAATCGTGTTCGTTGTTGACGACGACGTCTCCGTGCGCGAATCGTTGGAATTGTTGATCCGCTGCGAAGGCTGGCAGCCGGAGACGTTCGCGTCCGCCCAAGAATTTCTCACCTGCCCACGAGTCCTTGCTCCGAGCTGCCTCGTACTTGACGTTTCTCTTCCCGGCCTCAATGGCCTCGACCTGCAGAAGCGCGTCGCCGTCGAACGGACTGACATGCCGATCATCTTCATCACGGGCTACGGCGATGTGCCCACGACGGTCCAAGCCATGAAGGCGGGAGCCGTCGAATTCTTGACAAAGCCATTCAGTGATGACGTGCTGTTAAGCGCCATCCGGCAAGCCCTGGAACGCAGCCGCGTTGCTCTTGGTCACGAGGCGGAGATACGCGCACTTCGAGATTGTTACGCGTCACTCACTCCTCGCGAGCGGGAAGTCATGGCGTTGGTGGTCTCCGGTCTGCTGAATAAGCAAGTCGGCGGCGAACTCGGCATCAGCGAAATTACGGTGAAGGCGCACCGCGGCAAGGTGATGCAGAAGATGAAAGCCAACTCTCTCGCGGACTTGGTGAAAATGGCCGCGAGACTCCGCCTCGCAGCGGCGCCGAAAGACTGACGCTCCGCTGTCGGGTCGTTCTCCGCTTGCTCTCCTCTTGTCCCCTTCTTTCCGCTCCCTCATACACTGGTCGTCGCGCATACCTGATACCTGGGTATCGACATTATTATTGCGCCCAGGCACCATCAGATATCGTTCCTCCTCATCACGATGATGGTCTCATCGTCCAGAGGCTTTCCGTCTCCGCGAAAGGCACGGAGCGCCGATGCGAGCTGAGTGCCGAGCGCTTCGGCGGAGCTGGCGTCAAGCGCGCGCGCCATATTCATCAGGCCGTCCTGACCAAGTTCATTTCCAGCCGGACTAAGGGCTTCGGAGACGCCGTCGCTGTATAGCACCATGAGGTCGCCGGACTGCGGCTTGATGACTAAGCGGTCGTAAGTGACGTCGGCGAGCAGGCCAAGCGGTACGCCGGCCGGCCGCCCTCGCTCGCTCGCGGGTTGCGTTTCAAGCCAGCTCCACTCGTCGCGCGAGGCACGATACCAAAGAGCAGCAGGGTGCCCCGCATTTGTCATTACCGCCAGACCCCGACGGCCGTGCCACCCGACCGCCACCATCGTGGCGTAGTGCCCGCCGCCAAGTTCTTCTCGAACCGCCTGATTAAGATCCCGCATCAATGCGATCTGTTCCAGGTCGCGAAGGTAGCGCTGCATGAGTTCTCGGAGTTCCTCGCCAAACACTGCCACTGCCTGTCCATGGCCGCTCACGTCGGCAAGCGCGATCCGCGAGACGATGCAACTCGGGCACACTGACAGGTAGTGGACATCTCCGCCAGCGTGATCTGTCCCCAGCGGCACCGAATGCACCCATGCAGTTAGACCTGGCAGTTCGACCAGACTTGCGGCCCGCTGGTTACTGGCCCAAGTTTCCGCACACGCAAGGCGCTGCGGGACCGACTGCATCGGATTCTCGTTAGGTTCACCGAAGGCCGCGTTAGCGTTCATCGCTCTCCTCTCTCAGTACCCATGCTCATTACGCCACGCTCAGTACCCACGCAGGCATCCGCGCCGCGGAAAACGTGCTTGCAACGATAAATCGGCCAACGGGCACGCATTTCATTTAACGTAGCCGTCGACATCGACGATAGCTTTAGCAAAGGCCTGCGGAGCTTCTTGCGGCAGATTGTGCCCGACGCCTCCGGTAATGGTCCGGTGCACATATTTGCCGGAGAATTTGTTGGCATAGGCACTGGGCTCCGCATGTGGCGCCCCGTTGGCATCGCCTTCAAGGGTAATGGTTGGGACGGTGATGACCGGGCTGGCTGCAAGCCGTTTTTCCAGATCGTCGTACTTCGGTTCGCCTTCAGCCACGCCAAGCCGCCAGCGGTAATTATGGATCACGATGGCGACGTGATCCGGATTGTCAAACGACGCTGCAGTGCGATCGAACGTGGCGTCATCGAAGTTCCACTTCGGGGAAGCCAGCTGCCAAATGAGCTTGGCAAAATCGTGCCGGTATTTGTCGTAGCCGTCGCGGCCATGATCGGTAGCAAAATAAAATTGATACCACCATGGGTATTCAGCTTTTGGCGGCAACGGCGCCTTGCCGGATGCCTGGCTGCCGATCAGATAACCGCTCACCGAGACGAGCGCCTTGCAGCGGTCTGGCCAGAGCACGGCGATGTCATCAGCTGTCCGCGCTCCCCAATCGAAGCCGGCGAGAATTGGCTTCTCGATCTTGAGAGCATCCATGAACGCGATGATGTCGAGCGCAACTACCGATGGCTGGCCATTGCGGAACGTGTCGCTGGAAAGAAAGCGCGTCGTGCCATATCCGCGCAGATACGGAACGATCACCCGGTATCCCGCCAATGCCAACAAAGGGGCAACGTCCACAAAGCTATAAATATCGTAGGGCCAGCCGTGCAGAAGAATTACCGCAGGGCCATTGGCAGGGCCAGCTTCCGTGTAGCCAACATTCAGGAGGCCGGCATCGATCTGTTTGAGTGCGCCGAGTGATGTGCTCCCAGCGTTCGCAGTGGCGTTGGCTGTTGTTGGTGCAGTCGCATTCTCGCGCGCGAAGAGTGGGCTCCCTGCGAACAGCGTGGCTCCAGCGGAGGCGCCCGCAATTGCCAAGAGACGACGGCGTGATATCCCGATTGATTCTTTTCGTTTCATGATTAATCTCCTTGTTTCGTCAACTAAGCAAGCGTTCGGAATGAATTGAAGTGTCTGGCGGCTACCAACGGCCAGCGTGAGCGCCACCATCCACGTGAAGCACCTCTCCGGTTACTTGACCTGCCTGTGCCAGATAGAGAACAGCGTCGACAACGTCTTTTACCTGCGCGACTTTTCCCATGGGCTGCAATGTCCTAAGAGAGTCCTTGGCATTATCCTTGTGCAGTGGGGTATCCACGACGCCAGGGGCGACGGCATTGAAGCGGATACCTTCTTTTGCATACTCGATGGCGAGACTGCGAATCAATGTATTCAGGCCCCCTTTCGTCAACATCGAAACCGAGGCATTGATGCCCGCGATGGGCTGATCGGCAAGCGCGGCAGTGATGCTCACAACGTTCCCCGATTTCTGCTTCAGCATCTGTTTCACCGTGAGCTGAGTGATGTAAAGGAATCCCAGCAGGTTGGTCGAGACCAGGGCATTGAAGTCCTCGGTGGTGAAATCGGCGAACGGTTTGGTGCGGAAGATTCCCGCGCTGGTCACCAGAACATCGATGGTTCCGAACTGCTCGATCGCCGCTTCGACAGCCTTGGCAGCGGTCTCCAGTTTGCCGATATCGCCATCGACGAGAACGAGGCTGGGTAAGGCAGTCAACGACTGACTGACATCACGAGACGTTGCGACGACGTAATAACCCTCCTTCAGGAAGGCCTCGACCAGACCCGCACCAATGCCCTGCGATGCTCCCGTGACGATTGCTGTTTTCTTGCCAGACATACATTGCCTTTTGTTTGAAGGCTCGGATCCATACGCAGTTGAGTAGCCGGCGTTCTCACAGCGGCCTCAGCCAGCGGGCCGCGCCACCAACCCTAACTGTGAAGAACCGACAAAGCCTCGAACCAATGCGGCGATCTCATCGGCAGCCGTATCCAGTGCGAAATGACCGGCGTCAAGAACGTGAACTTGAGCGTTGGGCACATCCCGCCGATAGGCTTCCGGCTCCGAGATGTCGAACGAGGGGTCGTACTTTCCCCAGATCACCAGCAAGCGCGGCTGCTTCTCGCGCATCCATGTTTGCCATTTCGGGTAGGCGTCCACATTCGTTCGATAGTCGTAGAACAGGTCGCTTTGAATCTCGGCTTGGCCGGGCTGATTGAGAAAATAAAACTCATCGGTCCAGAGATCGGGGTCGTAGCGTTCCACGTTCGGATCGTTTCCCACATGGCGCGTCCGCGTGGTCGCCAGCGAGAGTAGATTGATGCGAAGCGCGCTTTCGTTCGCAGCCCGATCGGCCCAAAAGGCTCGCCGCGTCTTCCAATTCGCCCCTAGGCCTTCGTTGTGCGCCACTGCGTCCTGGACGATAAGAGCCTCGATCCGCTCCGGGTGGTCCACGGCTATGCGGAAACCCACGGGGCCGCCGTAATCCTGCATGTAAAGCGTGTAGCGCGAGAGCCCGAGCGCTTCGGTGAAATGATTCATGACGTCGGCATAGTGATCAAACGTATAGGCGAAGTGTTTCGGTTCCGGCCAGTCACTGTTTCCGAAGCCTGGGTAATCGGGCGTAACCAGGTGATAGCGATCGGAAAGCCGGGCGAAGAGTGGCTCGAACATGCGCGATGAAGAAGGCAGTCCGTGGAGCAAGAAAATCGTTGGCGCGTCTTTTGGGCCGGCCTCTCTGTAGAAAATCGAGAGCCCATCTATCTGTATCGTGCGATAGAAAGTCGGGTGTCCCATGGGACGTTCCTTCCCTCCGGCGTGGGCCAGCAATTGAAATGATGCGGGCATCACAGACGCGATCAATGCCATGCAGGAAACCCGCACGCATCGGGTACAACGGGGCGAAATGAAAAGACGCATCGTTTAACTCCGATCATGCAAGCTCGTAGACCAGCGTCGCGTTCGTCTCTCGTGGCTGCCAACCTCACATGGTCAGAACAACGCGAAACTGT
>Ga0265314_10000720_pt1 | contig 40041 bp, 33 predicted proteins | sample 4126metaG_FD_203106 | JGI IMG/M metagenome (GOLD analysis project Ga0265314, IMG submission 203106) | Rhizosphere microbial communities from Carex aquatilis grown in University of Washington, Seatle, WA, United States - 4-1-26 metaG | ecosystem: Host-associated > Plants > Roots > Rhizosphere >...
CGCAACGGCGTGAAGCTGCAGATACTGCCATCGGACGGCGCGCTCGACAACCTGCGCCGGCTGCGCGATCCGGCGTTCAAGGTCGACGTCGGGTTCGTGCAGGGCGGCTTGCTGGTGGACGGCGACGCCGGCGATCTCGTGTCGCTCGGCAGCCTGTTCTATGTGCCGCTCGCGGTGTTTTATCGCGGTGCAAAGCCGGTCGAGCGGCTGTCCGAATTCAAGGGCAAGCGCCTGGCGATCGGCCACGAAGGCAGCGGCACGCATTTTCTGGTCGTCCAGTTGCTCCGCGCCAACGGCGTCGACAAGAACAGTGGGTCGCAGCTGCTGAATCTCGGCGGGGAGGAAGCGGAGCAGGCGCTGCTCGCCCACAAGGTGGACGCAGCGTTGCTGATGGGCGATGCGGCGACGCCCGCGGTCATGCGCAAGCTCGTGCACACGCCGGGCATTCATATGATGGATTTCAAGCAGGCCGACGCGTACGCGCGCCGCTACCGCTACCTCTCCAAGCTCGAATTGCCGATGGGATCGATCGATTTCGCGAAGAACACGCCGGCGCAGACGGTGGCATTGATCGCGCCCACGGTCGAACTCGTCGCGCGCCCGGACCTGCATCCCGCGCTGTCCGATCTCCTGATCGAAGCCGCGCGCGAGACGCACGGCCGGGCAAATCTGCTGCAGCGCGCCGGCGAATTCCCGGCGCCGCTCGAGCACGAGTATCCGATCAGCGACGATGCGACGCGTTACTACAAATCGGGCAAGGGATTTTTGTACCGTTATCTGCCGTTCTGGGTCGCGAGCCTCTTCGACCGCACGATGGTCGTGCTCGTGCCCATCGTCGTGCTGCTGATCCCCGGCGTGAAGCTGGTGCCCGCGATCTACCGCTGGCGCATTCGCATGCGCATTTACAAGCGCTATGGCGAGTTGATGGGGCTGGAGCGCGACATACTCGCGCGGCCCACGCCCGGGCAGCAGGCGGAGCTGAGCAAGCGGCTCGACGAGATCGAGAAGCGCGTGAACGGCGGCAAGATGCCGCTGCCGTTCGCCGACCAGTTTTACGTGCTGCGCGAACACATCAATTTCGTGCGCCGGCGGCTGGAGGCGAGCGCGGGCGGGGAGTCGTCGGCCTGAATCGCCGTGACGAAGTGTGAGAAAATCGCACGTTCGGAAACAATCGCAGGATCCCCATGCAACTCCCGCTCGAAGATATCAAGGTGCTCGACCTGACCCACGCGCTCGCCGGGCCGTTCTGCTCGACCATGCTCGCCGATTTCGGCGCGCAGGTGATCAAGCTCGAGCCGCCGGGAGAGGGCGACATCGCGCGCGCGTGGGGTGTGCGCACGGCGGGCGGGGAATCGTCGTACTTCGTGAGCCTGCACCGCAACAAGCGCGGCATCGTCGTCGATCTGAAGCACCCGCAGGGCAGGGAGCTCTTTTTCAAGCTCATAGAAAAGTGCGACGTCGTGCTGGAAAATTACCGCGTCGGCGCGTTGAAGCGGCTCGGGCTCGATTACGCCGAGGCCAAGAAGCGCAATCCCGGCATCATCTACGCGTCGATCTCGGGTTTCGGCCAGGACGGCCCGTACCGCGATCGCGCGGCGCTCGATCTCATACTGCAGTCCGAGAGCGGCATGGTCAGCGTCACCGGCGACGAAGGCAGCAGCGGCACGCGCGCCGGCGTGTCGATCGCGGACATGACCGCGGGCATGTACGCCGCGTACGGCGTGATGCTCGCCTTGCGCATGAAAGAGAAGACCGGCGAAGGGCAGGAGCTCGACGTGTCTATGCTCGAAGGACAATTGGCGCTGCTGAGCACGATGATCAGCGCGTACTGCGCGGACGGCAAAGTGCCGAAGCCGACGGGCAACACCTATGCCGCGCTCGTGCCGTACCAGACTTTCCACACCAAGACGCGCGATCTTGCGATCGCCATCGCCGGCGACAAGCTGTGGCGTAAATTATGTCCGGCCATCGGCTGCCCCGAGCTGACCGACGACCCGCGCTTTTCCCGCGCGCTCGAGCGCAACAAGCATCGCGCCATTTTGCTGCCGATGCTGCAGAAGGTTTTTCTCACGCGCCCTTATGAAGAATGGGAGCCGCTATTGCTCGCCAACGATATACCGGTCGGCGCGATCAACGATCTCGCGCAGGTCGTCGAGCATCCGCAGGTGAAGGCGCGCAACGCATTGGTCGAGGTCGAACACCCGCAGGCGGGGAAAGTCCGCGTGATCCGGTCGCCGGTGCGGCTCTCGAAGGCGCCGTTCGCCGTGCGCTCGCCGTCCCCCATGCTGGGCCAGCATACGAACGAAGTGCTGCGCGACGTGCTGGGAATGAGCGCCGCGGAAATTGCGGCGCTCGCAGCCGCGGGCGCGCTGGGCGTGAAACAGTGATTTTCGCGGACGTCACCCTATGAGTTTCGTTTTGCGCGGCGTGAAGAGGGTGGATGGCAGGCTGCAGGCGCGCGATGTCGGCGAATATCTGAATTTCGACGAGGCGGTGCGGGTCGCCAGGCAGCACATCGACGATTATATCTACCGGGAATACCGGCGCACCGTAGCGCAGGGCATAACGGTCGGTCAATTGTACGAGCATTACAAAAGCGGCGGCGAACTCATGCTGGTGCAGCCCAAAATCAAGGGCGATACCGCCGTAATGAAATTCGACGCCTACGAATACGCCGCCAAAAAATGCGCCGAGATCTGCTCCCAGGTGCCGCCGCCGAAAACAAAGTCATGATCGGCATCCGGGGCCCGATGTCGACGGTGCCTGCCGCCGCCGGAGACGGAAAACAGGCACGGACCGGCGACCGCCGGCCGGGCGTGAAAGCGCGCTGATCAAATCAGCGATAAGATTGACGTTTTGGAGGCCGAGGTAATTCATATGAACAAGCCCGCAGAAGCACCCGTCACGCAAGCGCTGCCGCTCTCCCGCATCACCGTGCTCGACCTGACCCTGGCGCGCGCGGGCCCCACCTGTGTGCGCCACCTCGCCGACTGGGGCGCGAACATCATCCGCATCGAGCCGGCGGAGGTCACCGGTGAAGACATTGCCGGCAAGCGCGAAGGCTTCGACTTCCAGAACCTGCACCGCAACAAGAAAATGGTGCGGTTGAATCTCAAGTCGCCTGAAGGCCATGCGGCGTTCATGAAGCTCGCGGCAAAGGCCGATGTCATCATCGAGAACATGCGTGCCGAAGTGAAGCACCGGCTGAAGGTTTCCTACGACGACGTGAAGAAGGTCAATCCGCGCCTCGTCTACGGCAGCATCAGCGGTTTCGGCCAGAGCGGGCCGTACGGCAAGCGCGCCGGCGTCGACCAGATCGTGCAGGGCATGGGCGGCCTGATGACGATTACCGGGCTGCCCGGCCAGGGCCCGGTGCGCGTGGGCATCGCGATCGCCGATCTTACAGCGGGCAACCTGCTTGCGTTCGGCGTGATGACGGCGCTCTACGAGCGCGAAACGACCGGCGTCGGGCGCTGGGTGCACACGAGTCTTCTGGAAGCGCAGGTTTTCATGCTCGACTTCCAGGCGTCGCGTTACCTGATGTCGGGTGAAGTCGCGGGCCAGGCCGGCAACGACCATCCGACGGGCGTGCCCACGGGCGTGTTTCCGTCCAGCGACGGCGTTTTCAACATCGCCGCGTCGTCGTCGCGCGTGTTCGCGCGCTGCTGCGAGGCGCTGGGCAAGCCGGAATGGAAAGACCGCGAAGAGTGGAACACCCAGCAGAAGCGCAGCAAGGCGCGCCAGCAGATCAACGCCGAGATTGCCGAAATCACCAGGCACAAGCCGGCGCAGCACTGGATCGAAGTGTTCGAGGCCGCCGGCGTGCCGTGCGGCCCCATCAACACCATCGACAAGGTGTTCGCCGATCCGCAGGTGCAGCACCTCGGCATTGCGTCGCCGGTGCACAGCGACAAGCTGGGCGACATCAAGCTGGTCGGCTCGCCTCTTAACCTGACCGGTGTCAGCAAGAAAATACGCAGCGCCACCGCTGACGCAGGTGCGCATACCGACGAAGTGCTCATGTCGGTCGGCTACACGAAAGAACAATTGCAGCAAATGCGCGCCAACGGCGTCATCTAAAAAGGGTTGAACATGGATACGGTACAGACGGACGAAAAAGACAAGATCCTCGGCACCAAAAAAGGCGCGATCGGCACGCTGACTTTCAATTACCCGGAAAAGCTCAACGCGATTTCACCGGAAATGTCGCAGGCGGCCGGCCGGTTGCTCGACGATTTCGACGCCGATCCGGCGATCCGCGTCGTGATACTGCGCGGCGCGGGCACCAAGGCGTTCGTATCGGGCGGCGACATCTCGAAATATGAAGGCAACCGCTCCACGCCCGAGCAGATCGCGGCCTACAACAAGATGACGGCCGGCTTCCGCGCTTCGCTGCGCGGCATCGGCAAGCCGACGATCGCGATGATCCGCGGCTGGTGCCTGGGCGGCGGCCTCGCGATCGCGCTCAACTGCGATCTCAGGATCTGCTCCGAAGACGCACAGTTCGGCGTACCCGCCGCGAAGCTCGGCATCGGCTACAGCGCCGAATCGCTGGGCCAGCTGATCGAGCTCGCCGGCCCGTCGGTCGCCAAGGAGATTCTCTTCACCGCGCGCCGCTACACCGCGTACGAAGCGCATCGCGTCGGCATCGTCAATCACGTGTGCCAGGCGGCCATGCTTGAATCATTCGTGAATTCGTACGCCGAAACCATGGCCGGTAACGCGCCGCTTTCCATCGTCGCCGCCAAGCGCGTGATCGACGAATACGTGAAAGATCCGGAGAAACGCAATCAGAAGCTCGCTGACGATGCGGTCGCCGCGTGTTTCGCGAGCAACGACTACAAGGAAGGCCGCAAAGCGTTCATGGAGAAGCGCAAGCCGGTGTGGACGGGAAAGTAGCGCTTGAAGCCGCGGCGCCACGGGGATGCTGATGAGTGACTGGAGCAAGGTGACGCGGCCGATTCCCGTTCCGAACGAATTGTCGAAGCCGTTCTGGGACGCGGCGAAACAAGGCGTGCTCGCGCTGCAGCGCTGCCAGAGTTGCGGGCACTTCCAGCAGCCGCCCTATCCGACGTGCGTCAACTGCATGAGCATCGATCTCAAGTTCGAGCCCGTCGCGGGCAAGGGCGCCATCTACGCGTACACGATCATGTATCACACCGGCGACAAGCGGTTCGCGCCGGCCGTGCCTTATGCAAGCATCATCGTCGAACTCGACGCCGCGCCGGGGGCGCTGCTCGTCGGCAATCTGCTGGAAGCTCCCTATACCGAAGCGAAGGTGGGGCGCCGCGTGGAAGTGGTGTTCCAGCCGCTCAACGACGACATCACCCTGCCGCAGTTCCGGCTCGCGCGCGCCGGAGGCGCTTCGTGATGTGGGATAACCGGTGCAAGATCGCGGTAAGCGGCGTCGGATTTTCGCAGGCGACACGGTCGGCGGAAACCCCGCTTGCCGCACATGCGCTGCAGGCGGTCAAGGCGGCGGTGGAGGATTCCGGACTCGCGATGCCGGACATCGACGGGCTCGCGACTTACCCGGAGCTTCCCGCGACGGGGCACACCACGGTGGACGGCATCAGCATCGTGTCGGTCAACTGCATGATGGCGATGCTGAAGCTGCCGAACCTCACCTGGCACATTCAGACGGGCTCGGTGAATATCGGCGGCGCGGTGCAACAGGCGACCAATGCGTTGCTCGCCGGCGTATGCAAATATGCGGTGGTCTGGCGCGCGATGCACAATCCGCGCGGCACCTACCAGAATCTGCCCGGCGCCCAGGCCACCGGACCGCTGCAATTCACCGCGCCGTACGGATTTGGCGGCCCGGGGCAGTTCCACGCGGTCGCGTACGCGCGCTGGCTCGAACGGCACAACCAGCAGCGCGAGAAGATGGCGACGCTCACGGTGACGCAGCGCAAACACGGGCTCAAGAATCCGCACTCTTACTTCAAGGTGCCGCTCACGCGCGAGGAGTACCTGAACTCGCGCATGATCGCGCATCCGTTGTGCCTCTATGACTGCGACATCCCGGTGCAGGGCGCCGTCGCGATCGTGCTGACGACCGCCGAGCGTGCGCGCGACCTGAAACCGCGTCCCGCGTACCTCGCGGGCTACGGCCAGCGCCTGGTGTTCGAGGTGGCCGGCCGCATTCCGAGTCTCAGCAATTACATGGACGCCGGCCGCAGTTCGGCGCAACTCACCTGGCAACGCTCGGGCTTCACGCCGAAGGACGTCGACGTCGCGCAGATTTACGACGGATTTGCTTCGTCGGTGATCTACGGGCTCGAGTCCTACGGATTCTGCAAAGAGGGCGAGGCGCTGGACTTCATCCAGGGCGGCCGCATCGAGCTCGACGGCGATCTTCCGCTGAATACGTTCGGCGGCAGCCTCAGCACCGGGCGCATCCACGGTCTCTGGCACATCATCGAAGGCGTGCTGCAGGCGTCGGGCCGCGCCGGCGAGCGTCAGGTGAAAGACGTGAACGTTTCCTTCGTCGGCGCGAGTGCGCCGATAGTCGAGGGAACCACGTTCATCTTCGTCAAAGAGCCGTACTGACGAGAAGAACAAGGCGTCCTTCGGTTGTGACTGCCGTTATTCCAGACGCAGTCCGGCCGCTGCTACGACTTTCGCCCACGTGGCCATTTCCGCGCGGATGTAGCGGGTAAATTCCTCCGCGGAGTTGCCCACGACTTCGCCGCCGTCCGCGGCGAGCCGGTCGCGCAGATCGGGCGATCTGACGGCGGCTACGATGTCGCGATTGAGTTTGGCCGCGATGGCTGCTGGCACGCCTGCGGGCGTCACTATGCCGTTCCATGCGCTGACGTCGAAGCCGGGCACGCCGGATTCCGCGATCGTCGGCACCTCCGGCATCGAAGATGCGCGATGTCCGCTCGTCACCGCCACGCTGCGCAATCTGCCGGCATTGACGTGTGATGCCACACCCAGCGTCGATCCCAATGCCATTTGGATCTGCCCGCCGATCAAGTCGGTGATGGCGAGCGACGAGGAGCGATAAGCCACGTGCACCATGCGCGCGCCCGTGCGCAGTTTCAGCAATTCGACCGCGAGCTGATTTTGCGTGCCCGCTGCGCCGTAGTTGAGCGCGCCGGGTTTGGCCTTGTCGTACGCGACCAGCTCCTGCACTGTCCGCACCGGCAGTGCGGGATGAACCACCAGCACGTAGGGAACGTGGGAGGTCATCGTGACCGGCGTGAGATCTTTCAGCGTGTCGTAAGGCAGCTTCGCCTGCAAACTCGGATTCACGCTGAAGCTCGCCGCCACCATCAGCAGCGTATAGCCGTCGGGCGCGGCTTTCGCGCCGAGCTCGGTGGCGATGACCATGCCGGCGCCGGGCCGCGGATCGACGACGACCGGCTGCCCCCATGCCTCGTTCAGTTTCCTGGCGACGGCACGCGCTACGACATCCGCGGTCGTGCCGCCGGACGCGACCGGCGAAATCAGGCGCACTGCGCGTGTCGGGTACGGCGCAGCAGCCGGGCTTTGCGCGTGCGCGTGAAATGCGCACAACACCAGCAATGCAACGATAGATCGGGATATCAGGTAACGCCCTCCGCGGCGAGCGCCTCGATCTCTTTCGTCGTCATGCCGAGCAGCTCGCCAAATACGTACTCATTGTCCTCGCCGTAGCACGGCGCGCCGCGGTCAATATGGCCGCCGATATACGCAGGGCTCGCGGAGAGCTTGATTGGCACCTCGGCGAGCGGCCAGCGCCCGATTTTCGTGCCGGTCACCTCCGTCAGCCACTCGAGCGCTTTCAGTTGCGGATCGCGGTCGCAGCGGTCGCCCGCGGTCTGGCACACGCCGGCCGGCACGCCGGCCTTCTGCAGATCGATCATCGTCTGATACGCGTCGCGCGACTTCGTCCAGTCGCGCACCTGCGCATCGAGCGCATCCTGGTGATGAAGCCGCGCGGCGAGCGTCGCGAAGCGCGCATCGGTCGCCCATTCGGCATGCCCGGCGACTTTGACGAACGCGTTCCATTCCGCATCGGTGAAGCACGCGATCGCAATCCAGCGATCGTCACCGGCGCACGGATACGCGCCGTGCGGCGCCGCGGGTTTGTACGGAGAGCGGTTGCCGAAACGCGTCCAGATGCGCTCGTTCGCCGACCAGTCGAGAATCGCCGGGCCGTTGATGAAAAGCCCGACTTCGGTCTGCGACGCGTCTATCCACTGGCCTTCGCCGGTCCGGTTGCGATGGTAGAGCGCGCTCAACATCGCGAGCGCAAAACTGTACGCGCCCATCCAGTCGAGGTAAGAGTAGCCCCATCCAGCGGGCATCGCCGGCTCGGGCAGCCCCGACATATCGGACAACCCGGCGAACGCATTCGCGATCGGGCCCACGGTGCGGAAGCGGCCGTACGTTCCTTGCGCGCCCATGCCCGACTGCTGCACGTAAATGATGTCCGGTTTGATCTCTTTCAGCACGTTGTAGCCGATGCCCCAGTTATCGAGCACGCCGGGTGAAAAACCTTCCGCGACAATGTCCGACATCGCCACGAGCCGTTTCACGATCGCGAGGCCTTTCGGATGCCGCACGTTTAACGAGATGCCGCGCTTGCCCGGGTTCTTGTTGTTGAATTGCCCGCCCATGTTGAGATCGGTCACGCCGGGCAGCGGCGATGTCGCCTTGTCGCGCGCCTCGCGTCCGCCGACCGGCGCCATCGCGGCGAGACGCGTGTCCGGGTGGCTCTTCAATTCGATCTTGATGCTTTCGGCGCCGAACGCGCTCATGAATCGCGTGCCGCCAGCGGAAGCGAGGAACCACGAAAAATCCACGATGCGCACGCCGTTCAGCGGAAACGGCTTGCCGCGGCGCGACGGTTTTTCATTGGCGTCGACGCGCGCGGATGTACTGATCGCCGGATGCGCGCGCTTGACCGGCGTCATCACGGAGGCGGCGTCTTCGTTGATGCGCGGCGCGCGGCGGCCGACCGCCCACGAGTTCGCTGTGCTGATCCACTTGCTCGTCGCGTAGCGGAACGAACGGCCCAGTTCGGGATGCTCGATGTCCGTGACGCTCTTGCGCGCGAGCCAGTGCGGATCGATCGCGTTCTCATGCGGCTTGCGCAGCGGCGCGCACAGCAGACCCGCCTCCTGCGCCTCGCGCCATGGAAAGTTTTCGTAAGTGAACGCGCGCACGAAACGTTGAAACGCCTCCATGCCTTCGTCGCGCTTCTGCGTTACCGGCCCGGTGCCCGGAATGAATCTTCCGCCCTTCGCCACCTCGGCGGTTTCGGGATCGAAGCCGGCGGCCATGCCGTGGCGCTCCATCAGCTCGGCGAGCCGTTTCGGGTCGTCTTCGCGATTGCCGAGGCTCGCCATCACCCAGCGCCCGTCCTTGGTATGCGCAATCGACGGATTCGGCGCGATCGATTCGCGCGCGTGCCGGCAGGTCTGGCGCAATATCGGCGCGCGCCGCATCACCCACGTCATCAGATCGACCTCGGTGGATTTCGCCACCGCCTCGTGGATCGCGCACGATACGTGCTGGCCCTGGCCCGTGCGAAAGCGGTAGAGCAGCGCGGCGACGATCGCCATCGTAAGCTGCTCGCCCGCGATGTGATACGCGTGCCACATCTGCGGCGCGATCGGCGGCAGGTCGTACTTGCCATCGGGCGCGGGATCGTAGCCGCAATTCATCATGACGCCGCCCAGCGCGAGATGGATCAGGTCCGAAGCCTTGAAGCCGGACCACGGGCCTTCATCGCCGAACGGCGTCACGCGCGCGTGGATCAGCGCAGGGAATTCTTTGTTGAGCGAGGCCGCGCTCAATCCATAACCGTCGAGTTCTCCTTTAGGCGTGGATTCGAGCAGGATGTCGGCGCCGGCGATGAGTTCGCACAAGCGGGCGCGATCCTTCTCCTGCTTCAGGTCGAGGACAATCGAGCGCTTGCCGCGGTTGTACAGCCAGAAAAAAAGCGAGCCTTCGGGGTCCGGCTTGTCCTCGTAAAAAGGTCCGATGCGGCGCGTAGGGCTGCCGCCGGGCGGCTCGACCTTGATGACGTCGGCGCCGAGACCCGCCAGCGTGAGTCCGCAGTACTCGGCCTGCTCGTCCGCGAGTTCGATCACGCGGATACCCGCGAGAGAGCCTGCGCCGGAATTTTTGTTTGGTACTGCGATGGCCATCATCTTCCCTTCAATCGTAACGGTCGGGGATGGTCGCGGCGAGACGTTCGCGCCGGCTTGCACTGCAGGTTGTTCTCCCCCGAACAGCAGACAGGGAGCTTATCACTTACCGCGCGCAGCCGAAAATCGCCGCAACCCGCTGCAGCAATCCGCCGCTCACGCTATCATCCGGACTCGCGCACCAAAGGGACGACACAAAGGGATCCGCCATGCCGTGGAAATTCGAGTTGTTAATGAAGCCCGGAACCGAGCAGCTCATCACCGAAGGTCCGGTGTGGGACGCCGAGTATCTCTATTTCACGCAGATCCGCCAGAACAAGATTCTGCGCTACGACCCGAAGACCGGCGCGATCGACGTCTGGCGCACGGGCACCAACCGCACCAACGGTCTTGCGTTCGACGCTCACGGGAGACTGTTCGGCTGCTGCTCGGGCGGCCGGTCCATCGTGCGCTTCGATCCGGACGGCAAGAACGTCGTGATCGCCGACCGCGTCGACGGCAAGCGCCTGAACACGCCGAACGATCTGGCGATCGACCGCAAAGGCCGCATCTGGTTCACCAACCCGATCAACCCCGGCAACTGGGATCAGACCGAAGTCCCTGAACTCGACAACCGCTCGGTGATCCGCTGCGATCCGCAGAAGGACGGCACGTACACGACGACGCGCGTCACGTTCGATACGGTGCAGCCCAACGGCATTCTCGTCTCGCCGGACCAGAGCACCTTGTACGTCGTCGACGGCAACTACGACCCGGGCACCGTCCGCGATCTGCGCGCTTATCCGATCCATGAAGACGGCAGCCTCGGCAAATTCAACACGCTCTTCACCTGGGGCAACGACGCGCGCGGGCCGCATCGCGGCATCGACGGCATGTGTCTCGACGTCGACGGCAACATCATCGCGACCGCCGGCTATTACGTGAGCGGCTCGGGCCCGATGATCTATGTGTTTACGCCGACGGGCCGCGTGCTCGAAACGCATCCGGTCGCGGCGAATCGCCCGACCAATTGCTGTTTCGGCGGCCCCGACCGCACCACGCTGTTCGTCACCAGCACCGAAGGACATTTCTTCAGGGCTGAGACGGACCGCGTCGGCTGGGCGATCTATCCGTAGTGCTGTATTGCATCGTTGCACCTCCTCAACTTCGTTGGAAAGAAAACCACCATGTCCATGAGCCGCCAGTTCGGCGAATTCGTCGCCAATCTCAAATATGAAAATCTGCCGCCGGAAGTGATCGACCGCGCCAAAAGCTGCACGTTGCAGGCGTTGATATCGGCGCTGCTCGCGGTCGATATGAAGCCGAGCAAAGACGCGCTGGCGCTGATGCAGGAGGAAGAGGCCGGCGGCGGCGGTGCGGCGACCGTGCTGGTGAAAGGCGCCAGGCTCACCAAGGGTGGTGCTGCTTTCGTGAACTCGGAGATGATGCTCGCCGGCGGCAAGTGGGACACGTTCCGCATGCTCACGCATCCGGGCACTGCAATTCTGCCTGCCGCATTGGTCGCGGCCGAAATCACGGGTTGCTCCGGCAAAACGTTTCTCACGGGCGTCGTGGCCGGCTATGAAGTCATGGAGCGCATGGCCGCCGAATTTATCCCGACCACGATGTCGCGCGGATTCCATTCGGGCCCCGTATTCGGAATTTTCGGCGCCGCGGTTGCGGCCGCGAAAATCCAGGGCCTCGACGCGAACCAGACGCACAGCGCGATCGCGCAGTGCGTGAACCTCGCCGCCGGCAACCTCGAAGGCGCGCGCAGCGGCGGCAAATCCCTGCGCGAAGGCGGCGCGGTGCGCAATGCGTTGCTCGCGGTCGCCATGGGCAAGCAGGGCAAGGTGAGCGGCGAGACGACGCTGGAGGGCGACGCCGGCTTCTACCACGCGTACACCGGCAACAATCGCGGCACGCTCTCCTATAGTTATACCGGCGACACCAAGACAGACCTCGCCAAAATCACCGCAGGACTCGGCAAGACGTGGATTTTTCCGGAAACGCTGTTCCGCATTTATTCAACCGCCGGCTACAACATCGCGCACATCGACGTGACTGCTGCGCTCTGCACGGAACACGACATCCAGTACAAAGACATCGACCGCATCGAGGCGGTCGTCAACTGGTTCGAGACCGAATACCCGAGCCCGGCATTTCGCACGCCCGACTATGACGGCAAGCCCAAGGTCCGCAGCACGCAGTACTTCACGGCGTACGGCGCGGCGACGCGCGGCTACCCGCTGCTGCGCGCGTCGGTGCCGATGCCGGACGACACCGATCCGCCCGAGGTGCTCGACCTCATGCATCGCGTCACGATCATTCCGATGGTGCGCCGCACGCTGTTCGGTCCGCGCATCACGGTGTTCACGAAGGACGGCAAGAGTTACACGAAGGAGGGCACCGGCCGCGAATTCATTTTCGATTTCGAGGGTCTGTTGAAGCGCATGTCGCCCACTATCCCGGGCATGCCGATTTCGGCCGCTCAGTTCGCAAAGCTCGTCGATGCGTGCCGCAATTTGGAACGTCTCGATAAAGCGACCGACAAGCTGATTGCGCTCACCGTTGCTGCGTAAGCACTGCCGTGGTTCAATCGATGGTGATGCCGGCGTCCTTCACCACTTTCGCCCAATACTTCAGTTCCGACTCAAGATAGGTCGCGAAGTATTCGGGCGTGCTGGCGGCCGGCTCGAACCCGTTTTTCAACAACTGTTCTTTTACGTCCGGCGCGCGCAGGATCTCCACGATCGCGGTGTTCAGTTTTTCGATTATGTCGCGCGGAGTGCCCGCGGCTGTTACGAGGCCGAGCCAGTTGCGGATTTCGAATCCCGGCAGCCCGCCGGATTCCGCGATCGTGATCAGGCCCGGCGCCATCGGTGAGGGTCCCGCAGTCGCGACACCAAGCGCAACCAGGCGGCCCGACGTCACGTGCGGCATGACGACCGGCACGCCGATCAGCATGACCTGTATCGTTCCGCCGATCAGGTCGACGACGGCGGGTGCCGCGCCCTTGTAGGGAATGTGCCGGATGTTCACGTGCGCCGCGCGGTTGAACATTTCCATCGCGAGATGGCTGGCCGATCCGTTGCCCGGCGTGCCGTAGGTCAACTCGCCGGGCTTTGCCCTGGCGAGCGCGATCAATTCCTTCACCGTCTTCGCCTGCAATGAAGGATGCGCGACCAGCACGCTGGTGAGGTTCGCCACCAGCGCAATCGGCGCAAAATCTTTCAGCGTATCGAAGCGCACTTTGGCGAGGGCGGGATTGACGGCGAGTATGCCCTGCGTCGGGAGCAGCAGCGTGTAGCCATCGGGCGCGGATTTCGCCGTGAGTTCCGCGCCGATATTGCCGCCCGCGCCGGGGCGGTTGTCGATGACGACCGGCTGGCCCCAGCGCTCCGTGAGCCTCTGGCCGAGTATGCGCGCCAGAAAATCGTTGGGTCCGCCGGCGGCGAACGGAACGATCAGGCGGATCTGCTTGTTCGGATAACCTGCAGCAGAGTTCTGCGCTTGCGCATCCGTTGCGATGGCGGGCATCGCCGCGGCAATCAGTGCGGCGACACGAAGTTGAATATCATTCAGCACGGATACCGGCCGCCTTGATCAATCTTGTCCACTTGATCGTTTCATCTTTCATGTACGCCGCAAACTGTTCCGGCGTGCGGTTGTCGACATCCAGTCCCTGGCGGGTGAAATCGCTTTTCGCATTCGGCTGATTCAGCGCGCGGTTGATTTCGGCATTGAGCTTCGCGATGATTTCCCTCGGCGTTTTCGCGGGCGCATATATCGCGAACCATTGCGCGACTTCAAAGCCCGGCAGACCGGATTCGGCAACCGTGGGCACGTTGGGCGCGGCGCCGGAACGTTGCAGGCTGCTGACGGCCAGCGCCTTGAGTCTGCCGGAGGTGATGTGAGGCAACGACGTCGCCACCGCGCCGATCAATAATTGCACGTGGCCGCCCAGCACGTCGATGATGGCCGGGCCGGCGCCCTTGTATGGAATATGCACGAGCTTGATGCCGGCCTCGAGATTGAGCAGTTCGCCCGCCATGTGCGACGACGTGCCGCTGCCGTTCGACGCGTAACTGATCTGCCCCGGCTTGCTCTTTGCCAGCTGGATCAGTTCTTTCAGGTTGGAGGCCGGAACGCCCGGATGCGCGACGATGATGTTGGGGGTCGCCATCAATATTGCGACCGGCGCGAAATCCCTGACCGCGTCGTAGGGCAGGTCTTTTTGCAGAATGGGATTGATCGAATGCGTGCTGGCCGTGCCGTGCACGAGCGTGTATCCGTCTGGCGCCGACTTCGCGGCCATCAGCAAGCCGATGGCGCCGCTCGCCCCGGCGCGATTGTCGATGACCGACGGTTGCCCCCAGGCGTCCGTAAGTTTCTGGCCGACGAAGCGCATGATCGCGTCGCCCGATCCGCCCGCTGAAAATGGCACGATGATACGGATGGGCCTGGACGGATAAGCTTGTACCTGTGCTGGTGTCATCGCCGCTTGCGCGACGGCGGCGCTTCCGCTGATTGCAATCAGGACAGCGGCAGCGGACGCCGAAATTTTATTGATCATCTGACAACTCCTCGCGTCCGCGCGGCGATAGTAGAATCAAGCTCTGGCGGAATGTGCAGTGTGACAGAATCCGCCGCGCGTTGCAGACCCGCAGGATCGCCCAGACGATGATCACCCGTTCGCCGCTCTTATGCGCAGCATTTTTATTTTCGGCCGCACCGTACGCCGGCGCACAATCCTATCCATCCAAGCCCGTGCAATTGATCGTGCCTTATACGGCCGGCGGCGGCGCCGACGTCGTCATGCGCGCGGTCGCGCAACGCCTTGCGGAAGCATGGGGCAAAAACGTCGTCATCGACAATCGCGCCGGCGCGAGCGGGATGATCGGAACTGAACTCGCCGCGAAGTCCGCGCCCGACGGCTATACGCTGCTCGGGCACACGTCGTCGTATCCTGCGACTGCGGCGATCCGCGAGAAACTGCCGTTCGATCCGGCGCACGCTATCGTGACGGTCGCCGCAGTCGCGAAGACGCCGCTGGTGCTTGTCGTGCATCCTTCGGTGCCTGCGAAATCCGTGAAGGAGCTCGTCGCGCTCGCGAAACAGCATCCGGGGAAATTGAATTACTCGTCGGCCGGCACCGGCGGCAACAATCATTTTGCCGCGTCGCTGTTCGCGTCGGCGGCGGGGATCAGCCTCACGCACATCCCGTACAAAGGTGTCGCCGAAGCGTCGATCTCCGTAATGTCCGGCGAAGTCGAGATGTTGTTCGCGAGTTCGCCCGCGGTGAGTCCGCAGATCAAGGCAGGCCGCTTGCGCGCGCTCGGCGCGACGAGTCTCGAGCCTTCGGCCTTGCTGCCCGGCCTGCCGGCGATCGCGCAGTCGGGCGTTCCCGGCTACAGCTATGAACTCTGGTGGGCGATATTCGCGCCCGCGGGAATTTCCGCGGAGCGGCGCGACTTCATCGCGGGCGCGATCGCGCACATACTCGCGAGCGCCGACATGAAAAAATTTCTGGCCGAACAGAACATCGAGGCGTGGGTGCTCCCGGCGGCGCAATTGAACGATCTGCTCCCGCGGGAAATCGAGCGCTACCGCAAAGCCGCGAAAGCGGCGGGAATACAGTCGCAATAGCGGTTACGGACCTTTCGCCGGCGTGACTTCGGCGCCGACGCGCTCGACGATCAGCTTGTAATGCTCGGGCCGGCGGTGCGCCGCAAAGTTGAACACGGTGCGTTTCAAATCGACTGCGAGGTCAAGGTCCGCATTAACGCAAATCACCTCGTCTTCTTCGCTCAACGATTGCGCCGCGATCTCGCCCGTGGGTGCTACGATCAGCGAATGACCGAACATGCGGTTGCCGTCCTCGAAACCGCATTTCGCCGATTCGACGAGCCAGATCGCGTTCTGGTACGCCATGGCCTGCGCCGTGATGAGGTGATGATGCACGCGCAGCGCCGGCGGCTCCGGATAGGCGAGGTTCTCGCTCGGCGTGTTGAAGCCCAGCGCGACGATCTCGGCGCCCTGCAGCGCGAGCACGCGGAACGCCTCGGGCCAGCGCCGGTCGTTGCAGATCAGCATGCCCGTGACCGTGTCCATGAAACGCCAGACGCGGAAGCCGAGGTCGCCGACTTCGAAATATTTTTTCTCCAGGTGCTGGAACGCGGCCTCCGGCTTGTGTTCGGCGTGGCCGGGCAGATGGATCTTGCGGTACTTTCCAACGAGCGTGCCATCGGGGCCGACCAGGATCGCCGTATTGAAACGTCGCGTGCGGCCTGCTTCCTGCGTCAGCTCCGCGTAGCCGAGATAAAAACCGATGCCGAGTTTCTTCGCTTCGTCGAACAGCGGTTGCGTTTCGGCGGACGGGATCGTCGCTTCGTAAAACTTGCGGTCGACTTCGGCTTGGTCTTCGTACCAGTAGCGCGGGAAGAAAGTCGAGAACGCGAGTTCGGGAAACACCACGAACTTGGCGCCCATGGCATGTGCATCGCGCAGCAGTTTTACGAGCCGTTTGGTCGCGGTCGTCCGCGTGTCGGCCAGGTGGAGCGGGCCCAGCTGGGCCGCCGCGATTTTCAGGTGTCGGGACATCGTAAGCCTTAACTGGGGCGTTGAAGAGCTGGTAATTCGCGCAGGAAAATCCGCCGGCCGCGCTTGAAGCCGGCGAGCGGCAGCGCGCATTTGGCGATGACGTCGGAAGGCCGCGTCTCGCCCCATACGACGAGATCCGCCGCCTTGCCCGCCGCGATGCCGTAGTCCGCGATACGCATCAACTTCGCGGCGCGGTCGGTAATCATCTCGAAGCACACGCCAAGGTCTTTCGGGCCGTCGCGCTGCACGACGTTCGCGTAGAGGTTGGCGATGCGCGTCAGCGAGCAATCGCCGAACGGCGTGAACGGGTTCAGCACGTTATTGGTCGAGATCGCGCAATTCGCACCATTCTCGATCAGCGTGTTTGCATCGGTCACGCCGCGCATCACTGTGTGCTCCATGTGCCGTCCCGCATTGAAGAGATCAGTTGCCGGCAGCACCGCAAGCGACACGCCCGATTGCCCGAGTCGCTTGCCGACGGCCGCTTGCTGCTTGACCGGCATGCACGAAAACTTTGAGCCATGGCCGAACGCGACGCGGCCTTGCCACCCGATCTTGTCGGTGATCTCGCAGACCTGCGGGTAATCGAGCTCATTCACGTCGTAACCGCCGTCGAGATGGAAATCGACGTCGATGTCGTGCTCCTGCGCGAGTTCGAACACTCGGCGAATTTGCGCGGGCCCGTCCTTGTCGTAGCGGATACCGCCGCCGATCACCGGCGCGCCGCGCTTGACGCAGCCGACCAAGTTCTCGTCGGCGCCTGCGACGCCGGTCCAGCCTTCCTGCAGGAACACGCACGGCTGGATATCGATCGCCCACGCGTAGTCCTTGCGCAACTGCTCGATCGCCTCGAACCCGAGCAGCCCCACGTTCGGGTCGACCTCGACCTGCGTGCGCATGTGCGTGACGCCGTGCAGCAGGCACTGCTCGAGCGTCGCGCTGGCGCGTGCGTAAATGTCTTCGGGCGTGAACGTATGCTTGATCGATGCGGTGCGCTCCATGTGATCGCGCACCATGCGGTTGGGTTGCAGCGGCACGCGGTCGACGATCATCGCCTTGTCCAGATGGAAATGGCTTTCGACGAGCCCCGCCGAAACGAGCCCGCCGGCGGCGTCGTGCGCGGGCCCGTCGGCCTTGAGATTGGTTTCGACCGCAACTATGCGGCCGTTCTGGATGCCTATGTCTACAGCAGGAGAGTCAGGCGCGGCGCTGGCAAGCCGCGCGTTTCGAATTATGAGATCCAATGCCATGGTGCGGAATTTCCGATAACAACGCCAAGATAGGAGCCGCCATGATAGGTCATGGCTGACGACCAGAGCAATTCGCGTCATGGCGCACGGACCCCCGTCGTTTGCAGGGTTGCACGCTATCGCTCACGCGGCTATGCGGCTTACGGCCAGCACGTCCAGGGTTTGTCTGATGATTTGTTCCAGCGCGTGCACGATGTCACCGCGCGCCTTGGCCCCGTGCAGCACGCCGATATCAAGCGGTCCCGGATCCGGATAGTCGCGCTTGCTGCTCAACACTTTCATTCCCGGCAGCACCGTGGAGCGCGGAACAATGGAGACACCCAGTCCCGCGCTCACCGCGGCCTGGATACTTACCATGCTCGATCCGGTGAAAGCGACTTTGCTCGGCCGCTTGAGCCGCTTCATCGATTCGATTGCATGCTCGCGCAGAAAGCAGGGGGCGGGCAGGAGGGCGAGCGGCACCGTATCGCCGCGCGCGAGATCGAAATCCTCCCGCGCCACCCAGACCTGCGCTTCGCTCCATATTGCCTTGGCGCGCTCGCGCGGCGCGAGGCGCACGATCACCGCGTCCAGATCGCCGGCGGCCATGGACTCGCGCAGATCGCGCGAGAACCCCATGCGCACTTCGAGCTCGACACCCGGATAGGCCGCGGCGAAGCGCCCCAATATGCGCGGCAGTTCGGTGGGCACGAAATACTCCGTGATGCCCAGGCGTATCAGGCCGGTCACGGGCGGTTCGGCAATGCGCCTGAACGACTCGTCGTTCAATTCGAGGATGCGCCGCGCGTAATCCAGCAGCGTCTCGCCCGCCGGCGTGAGGGCGAGCGAGCGGCTGGTGCGCTCGAACACCTTGTGCCCCAGCGTTTCCTCCAGCCGTTTGATCTGCACGCTGATCGCCGACTGGGTGCGCGCGACCAGTTCTGCGGCGGCGGTGAAGCTGCCCGTGTCGGCGACGGCGGCGAAACTGCGCAATAGGTCGATGTCGAGGTTGGCGGTCGTCATGATTGATGAATATTCAGAATGATTGATATTTAAACAATTCGTTTAACAAATACATTGTGCGGGCCTAGAGTGACGCTGTCAATCACGACAAGGAGACCACGATGGACCGACTCACTGAAATCCGGCATTACGAACGCGAGGCGCGCCGCTTGCGCGCCGAATATGCGAAAGATCTGACGGTGCGCGCGGTGATCGCGCTGGACCTCGCGATACGCCGCCTCGCTCATCGCATTCTTTCGTGGCTGGCGGGGGCTGCCCATACCAGCCTGACCCGCACCGAACGCGGCGGCTATGGTTGATTTGAGAACCGCCATTCCCGGATCTCATGCGAGCAATGAAAAATGCCCGTTTGAGCCGGGTCATGGCGAATCGAATTGTGGTGGTTAGCTATCGTTTTGGAGAAAGTGATGTTTAAGCACAGCTCGGCTGTTCCCGCAGCCGCCGGTTTTCCCAGCGCTCCCGTTGGTTACATCAAGGGCGTGCTGTTTTGTCTCGCCGCCACGCTGTCCTGGGGCGGCATGTTCCCCGTCATGAACGAGGCGCTGGTCCGCATCGATCCGTTTACCTTTTCGGCATTGCGCATCACCCTGGCGGGCGCGGCTTTTCTGGCCCTCCTGCTCGTGCGCGAGGGGAGAGGCGTTCTGAGCTTCGACGGCCAGAGCATTTTTATGGCATGGTTCTTCGGCACGGCCGGATTTGCCGGGTTCGGGTTTCTGGTGTTCTACGGCCAGCAGTTGGCGGGCAAGGACGGCGCGCTTACGGCATCCATCATGATGGCTACGCAGCCCATGCTTGCTCTGCTCGTGACCTGGGTCATCCGCAAAAGCGCTCCCCCGCTTTTTTCGTTTGCCTTCATTCTCCTTTCGTTCTGCGGCGTCGCTCTGGTGGTTACGAAAGGCAATATCCACCGATTGATCGCCGAACCGCAGAATTACGGCGCGGATTCGCTGATCGTGCTTGGCGCATTGTGCTGGGTGATCTATACGGTGGGCGCGAGTTTCTATCCGAAATGGTCCGCGGTTAAATACACAGCGTTTACCACGGTGCTGGGGCTTACGAGCATTTATGCCATCAGTGGCGCGCTGATCGCGGCAGACGTCGTTGCCATGCCCACTATCCAGGCGGTTGTTTCAGTCGCGCCGTACCTGGGTTATATGGCATTGTTCGCGGGCTTTATCGGCGTTCTGAGCTGGAACACCGGCAACAAGATCATCACGCCGTTAAACGGCGTGCTGTTTATGGATGTGGTCCCGATGACCACGTTCGTGATTTCCGCGCTGCAGGGCAACGTGCCGCTCGGTGTTCAGATTGCCGGGGCCGGCATGACCTGCTCGGCATTGATCCTGAACAACTGGTACTTGCGGAGCCGTGCGTCCGCAAATACGCCCGTGCGGATTCCATTGCATTTACGCAAGAGCGTCAGCGGCTAGCGGCAAAGAGCGGCTCCGGCCCTGTGTATCCTGAAAGGGGCCGGATCGCGCGCTGCGCGCGTGCAAGCTACTTCTTGTTGCGCGACTCTTTCAGGCAATTGTTGAGTTCGTCGCCGGCCTTCTTGCCGGCGCACACGGCCATGGCTTTGTTGACTTCCTCGCAGCGCGCCTTTTTTTCCGCGGGCATCTGGCTGCAATCGCGCGCGTAACCCCCGGCGAGCTCTGCGCCGCATGCCTGGAAAGCGAACAGGCCGAAAGCGCAGGCAACGGACAATCGCATCGACATTTGTTTCATGAAATGCTCTCCCGGTTAACGTCGTGAAAGAGGATTGAGCCAACTGCTTTTGAGTTCAGGTTTACAGCCGCTTGATCATCACCTTCCGAAACTTGATCGTCCCCGAGTTGTATTGCAGCGCGATCGGGCCGGAGGTAAACGCCGAATCGTTGACGTCGACCGCTACTTCGCCATCCATCTTGTTTATTATCCGCGGACCCTTGGCGGTGATTTCGAACGTGCTCCACTTGTTGGCCGCCTTGAACGTGGGCGATGCTTTGCCCGGGGGCATTACGGACGCGGTCGCCATGGCCGGGCTTTTGTCCCAGATCTGCACCTCGTACGCCGCCTTCGTGTTGACGATTTTCTGATTCATGACGCGAATGTAGATGCCGCTGTTGGCTTCTTCGTCGGCCCAGAACTCGGCGTAGACCTCGAAGTCCGTGTAAGACTCTTTCGAGAGCAGGATGCCGGCGACGTCCTTGGTAATTTTGCGATCGGCCCAGACTGCGCCGCCGCTGGCCGTCCAGTTGGCATCGCCGAGTTGAGTGAAATTTTCAAGGCCTTTGTCGCCGTCGATCAGCGTGGTCCAGCCCGGACCCGACGGTCCGGTCGCGCAACCGGCAAGCGTGAACGCAACGACCAGCAGTGCTGCCGCAATCGCAAAAAATCTTTTCATCATATTCTCCAGTTAAATGAATGAGCGGGCGACGACCGTCACTCCGCCCGCAACCCCAGGTCTTTCACGACTTTCCCCCACTTCACGTTCTCTTCGCGCAGAAACACCGCGTACTGGTCGGGCGTGTTGGCAACGATCTCGAATCCCATCTTCGTGAGCTGTTCGCGCACGTTCGGCAGGGCGACCGTCGCCACGATCTCGCTGTTCAGGCGGTTGACGATTTCCTTCGGCGTCGCCGCGGGCGCCAATATGCCGAACCACGTGATGACTTCGAACCCCGGCAGGCCCGATTCCGCGATGGTCGGGAACTCCGGCGCGACCGTCGAGCGCTTCATGCTCGTCACCGCGATGCCGCGCATCTTGCCGCTCTTCACGTAAGGCATCAGCGCCGACATGCTCGAAGTGAGCATAGGCACTTGACCGCCGACCACGTCGATGATCGCGGCGCCGTCGCCTTTGTAGTGGATCGGCACCATGTCGATCCTGGTCATGCTTTTGAAGAGCTCCATCGACATGTGCGGCGAGGAGCCGATGCCGCCGGTCGCGAAATTGATTTGTCCCGGGCGCGCCTTGGCGAGCGCGATCAGTTCCTTGATCGACGTGACGGGGAAGGACGGATTCACGACCATCAGCAGCGGGTTGTGCACGACGCGCACGACGGTGGCGAAATCCTTGATCGGGTCGTAGCCGACCTTCGCGTACATATAAGGCGCGACTGCGTGGGTCGTCTGGCTCGCGAGATACAGCGCGTAACCGTCGGGCGGCGATTTGGCGACGATCTCGGCGCCTATCGTGCCGGTTGCGCCGGCGCGGTTCTCGACGACAAACGATTGCCCCATGCGCTCGGTCAACTGCTGCGCGACAATGCGCGCGACGATGTCCGACGGGCCGCCGGCGGTGAAGCCGACGACGATGCGCGCGGGTTTCGACGGATAAGGTTGCGCTTGCGCGGGAAGCGCGACACACGCCGACAGCAATAACAGCGACCGCATCACCAAGCCCATCATTTCCCCTCCGAGATAACTTATAAAAAACGAATCCGAAAAATCATGAGCCGCAGATCGACGCGGATATACGCAGATAAAACAAAAACTGCAAGCTTTGGGGTTGGCGCTTGTGAATTTATCCGCGTTTATCTGCGTTCATCTGCGGCTTGATTGTCCTAAGCGTGTGCCGCCAAAAGCATGTCCGCACCTTTTTCGCCGATGGCGATCGACGGGATGTTCGTGTTCGACGACGGGATCGTCGGGCAGATGCCCGAATCGATCACACGCAGGTTTGCGATGCCGTGAACCTTCAGCTCCGGATCGACCACCGCCGCCGCATCGACTCCCATCTTGGTGGTGCCGACCATGTGCCAGCTCGTCTGGATCGTGCCGCGCATGTAGTCGAGCAGTCCCGCGTCGTCGCTCACGTCGGGGCCGGGCCGCGTCTCGCGCACGATCAGCGGTTTCAGCGCGGGCATCTGCGCGACCTTGCGCGCCAAGCGCACGCCGTCGAGGAACAGTTGCGCGTCGGCTTCGTGCGATAGATAGCGGGGGTCCATGCTCGCCTGCTGCAACGGATCTTTCGACTGCAGGTGCACGGCGCCGCGCGAGCGCGGCTGCAGTACGGTGACGCCGAAGGTGAAGCCGGGAAACTTGTCCATGCCGTAGCCCGGCGTGCGCGCGTAGCGGTCTTTGCCGGACAGCGGCAGGAGACGCAATACGAGGTCAGGTTGTTTCAAGCCGGGTTGGCTGCGGAAATTCATCTGCGCGGTGGCCGAGCAGATCGTGAGCAGGCCTTCGCGCTTGAAGATGAAGCGCAGTCCTTCCTTGAACTTCAACCACGGGCTTTGCAGCACGTCGTTGATCGTGATCGGCTGCGAGCACTCGAACGTGAGCCGCGTATTCGGATGATCGCGCAGGTTCTCGCCGACACCGGGCAGATGATGCGCGACGTTGACGCCGTGCTTCTGCAGGATTTCGCTGTTGCCTATGCCCGACAGTTCGAGCAATTGCGGCGACGCGAGCGGGCCTGCCGAGAGTATGACTTCGCGCCGCGCGCGCACCTGGCGCAGCGTCGCATTATCGAGCCGGTATTCGACGCCGGTCGCGCGCTTGCCGTCGAGCGTGACGCGGGTGACGGTCGCATTCGGCAGCACGGTGAGATTGGGCCGGTTTTGCGCCGGCTTCAGATAGCCCGCCGCCGAGCTGTTGCGCAAGCCGTTGCGCGTCGAGTACTGCAGATGGAACGCGCCTTCATAGCTGCCGTCGTTGTAATCCTTCAACCGTTTGAAGCCCGCCTCTTCGCACGCGCCGACGAAAGCGTTCGACAGCGGATCGAAATTCTCGAGGCTCGTGCAATGAATGGGGCCGCCGCGTCCGCGCACCGCCGGATCGCCTTCCGGATAGTCTTCGAGCCGCTTGAAGATCGGCAGCAGGTCGGAATATGCCCAGCCTTTGCAGCCCTGGTCGCGCCAGTTGTCGTATTCGTGCGGGTCGCCGCGCACGAACAGGTTGCCGTTCACCGAGCTCGAACCGCCGATCACGCGGCCGCGTGCCCACTTCTGCGCCTGGCCGTTGAGATGCGTCTGCGGCTCGGTCATGTACGGCCACGTCCAGCGCGTATCGTTCAGCACGTTCGCGACCATCAGCGGAATGTGGATGTTGTAATTGCCGTCGCGGCCGCCGGCCTCGAGCAGCAGCACGCTGTGGCGGCCGTCGGCGGTGAGCCGGTTGGCCACGGCGCAGCCGGCCGAACCCGAACCGACGACGATGAAATCGAATTCCGCGTTGTGCGGAACGTTTACGACGTACATGTGCAAGCCCCTCTGTCTGCGGTCCGCTGCGGAGTGCCGTTCCGGCAACCGCACTGCGCATTTGTTATTATCGCCGTTCGGCTGCGCAAGCGGCCGGCGCGAACGGGCAGTTTAAACCATCCCGCTGGACGACGCGCACCAGGAGGAAGGCTCGACAATGAAGCAGCGGTTTTGCGCGCAATTCGCGGCGATTATGCTCGCAGTGCCCGGGATCTGCGGCGCCGCCGATACGTTTGCGTACCCCGACAAGCCCATCCGGTTCATCGTAACGTTCGCGCCGGGCGGCGGCACCGATATTTTCGCGCGTGCAATCGCCCAGAAATTCACCGAGACGTGGGGCCAGCCGGTGATCGTCGACAACCGCGCCGGCGGCAACGGCAACATCGGCGCCGACATCGTCGCCAAAGCGCCGGCCGACGGCTACACGATCCTGCTGACGACCAACGCGACGATCGTCATCAATCCGCATCTCTCGAAGTTGCCGTACGATCCGGTGCGTGATTTCGCGCCGGTGAGCCAGGTTGCGACGCTGCCATTCGTGCTGCTCGTGCATCCGACGCTGCCGGTGAAATCCGTCGCGGAACTGATCGCGCTCGCGAAGGCCAAACCAGGCGCGCTTAATTTCGGTTCGTCCGGCGGCGGCGGCGGCGCGCATCTCGGCGGCGAGATGATGAAGACCGCGGCGAAGATCGACATGACGCACGTGCCGTACAAAGGCGCGGCACCTGCGCTCGTCGCGCTGCTCTCCGGCGAAGTGCAGTTCATGTTCGTGAGCATATTGACGGCGACGCCGCTGATCGAATCGGGCCGCGTGCGCGCCATTGCGGTGAGCGGGCTGAAGCGCTCGCCCGCATTGCCCAACGTTCCCGCCGTCCAGGAGACGCCGGGTCTCGCCGGGTTCGAAACCGATCTCTGGTACGGGATGCTCGCGCCGGCCAAAACGAATCCGCGCATCGTCGACAAGCTCTGCGCCGGAACGAAGAAGATTCTTTTCCAGCCGGAATTCCGCAACCGCTACGAGCCCACCGGCACGCAAATGGTCGGCAGCTCGCCTGCGGAATTCGCGCTGACCATCAAGAGGGACCTCGCCAAGTGGGGCGAAGTGATCAAAACGGCGAATATAAAGTTGGAGTAATTAAGGCGCTTTGCCCCCATCCTGTCCTTCCCCCGCTTTCGCAAGGGAAGGAACGTACTTTGATGGAGTGTCACGATTAGCCCCCCTCCCTTGCGCATGCAATGCGCGGGGGAGGGTTGGGGTGGGGGCACGCGAATAAGAGTTTTGGAAAGAACTTGAAGGGAGCACGAATTTGAAACCGCAGAAAAATCCGGCAACCTGGCCGCACGATATTTACGAAGTGTTCAAGGAAGTCGGTATCCGGCAGGTCGCCTACGTGCCGGACGCCGGGCACACGCAGTTGATCAACAGCTGCCATGCCGATCGCGAGATGAAAGTCATATCGCTGACCAGCGAGGAGGAGGGCGTCGCGATGCTGGCGGGCACCTGGCTCGGCGGCCAGCGCGGCGTGATGCTGCTGCAATCTTCGGGCGTCGGTAATTGCATCAACCTTCTCTCCATCATGAACGAGTGCCGGTTTCCGCTCCTGATGATCGTCACGATGCGCGGCGAATGGGGCGAGTTCAATCCGTGGCAGCTCGCGATGGGGCAGGGCACGCCGCCGGCGCTGCAGCATGCGGGCGTGGTCGTGCAGCGCGTCGATCATGCGGAGGAAGTCCGCGAGCACGTGTTCGCCGCCGCGCAGTTGACGTTCAATACAAGCCGCCCGGTCGCGCTGCTGATCTCGCAGCGCATCATCGGCTTCAAGGACTGGAGCAAATAGCATGGTCAAAAAAATCAAGGCGACGCTCGACCGCCGCGTCGTCATCAACAAGATCCTCGAAAAGCGCGGCGAAGCGCTGGTGGTGACCGGCCTCGGCTCCTCGTGCTACGACGTCGGCGCCGCCGGCGATCACGCGAAAAATTTCTACCTGTGGGGCGGCATGGGCGCCGCGGCGATGGTGGGACTGGGCCTGGCGCTCGCACAGCCGAAGCGCCAGGTGATCGTGATCACCGGCGACGGCGAAATGCTGATGGGGCTCGGCGCGCTCGCGACCATCGGCACGCAGGGCCCGCGCAATCTCGCGATCGTCGTGATCGACAACGAGCTCTACAGCGAAACGGGCATGCAGCCCACGCATACGAGCCGCGGGGTCGATCTCGCGGGCATGGCGAAAGCGGCGCAGTTCCCGCGCACCGGCACGATATTCACCGAGGCGCAGCTCAAAACATGGGTGCCCAAGCTGTACTCGCCCGCGGGCTCCACCTTCGTCGCCGTCAAGGTCAACAATACGCGCTATCCGATGGCGATTCGCCTGCGCGACGGCGCTCACATCAAGAACCGGTTCCGCGAAGCACTGCTCGGCAACGCCGCGTTCGATTAGCGGGACGCAATCATGAAAGCGGAATCATTGCCGCCGCCGCTGCTCGCGCGGGAGCTCACAGGCTTTTTGCAGGGCCTCGACATCGACGCGGTGCCCGCGGCGGTCAGCGGCATCGCGAAATGGTGCCTGCTCGATGCGCTTGGCTGCATGTTGTTCGGATCGCAGCAGGAATGGTCGCGCATCATGCGGGAAGAAATGGCCGCGGAAGGCGCGCACGGCAACAGCACCGTGGTCGGACACGCGCGGGCGTTCGCGGCGCCTGCCGCCGCGCTGTGCAACGGCACCGCGGCGCACGGCTTCGAACTCGACGACTTGCTCGACGAGCCTATCGTGCATCCGGGCGCGATCGTCGTGCCGGCCGCGCTCGCAACTGCGGAAAGCATCAATGCGAGCGGCGTGCGCCTGCTGCTCGGCATCGTCGCGGGCTATGAATCGATGAACCGGATCGGGCTCGCAATGGGGCTCGAGCCTGCACATCGCGGTTTTCACAAGACGGCGCTGGTCGGCCCGGTGGGTGCGGCGATCGCGTCGGGTGTGGTCATGAATCTTTCCGCGGAACGCCTGCTCGGCGCGGCAACGCTCGCGTGCTCGACCGCATCCGGCATCAAAAGCTTTGCGGCCGGCACCGGCGGCGGCATGATGAAGCGCATGCATGCGGGACGCGCCGCGGAATCCGGCGTGCGCATGGCGCAACTGGCCGCGCGCGATTTCACGGCGCCGCCGTCCGCGATCGACGGCAAGTTCGGATTGCTGGAAGTCTACGGCGGCAAGGACAGCGAGCCTCGCGCGTTGGTCGCGGACTTGGGCAAGCGCTGGGCGACTGAAAACGTTTACGTGAAAGTGTACCCGTGCTGCAGCTGGATTCAGGCGGCGGTGCAGCAATTGGTGCGGTTGCGCGGCGCGCGCCTGCTCGCACCCAAAGAGGTCGCGAAAATCCGGATCGGCGTCAGCGCGTATGCGGCGAAGAACAACGGTGCCGTCGCGCCACCCGACATCATGGGCGCGCAATACAGCTTTCCGTACTGCGCCGCGCTCGCGTTGACCGCGGACCCGACCGATCCCGCGATGTATACGGAAAAAGCGATCAACGATCCGGCGCGGCGCGAACTCGCGCGGCGCGTCGAGTTGTACGTCGATCCGGAAATGGAAGCCGCGTATCCGAAGCATTACGGCTCGCGCATCGAGGTGCGATTGGCGGACGGCAAGCGCCTGCTGAGTTTCGTGCTCGATCCGCACGGCATGCCCGCGGACCCGGTGACCGAACCCGAACGCATCGCGAAATTCAAACGGCTTGCGGCACCGGTGTTGCCGGCCGAAAAATCCGGGGAAATCATCCGGAAGGTGCGCGCGATCGAAGCGCTGGCGTCGGTGCGCGAGCTGTCGGCATTGCTGCGAACCTAAGGCGTTTTTAGCCGCAGATAAACGCGGATAAACGCAGATGGGACGTGACGTCAAATATGTTCGCTTAGTCTGTTGGTTTGTCCGCGTGTATCTGCGTGTATCTGCGGCTACCTGTATCAGGTTGGAGAAGGAAGCGATATGAACGTTTCAAATTTACTGCGGGTGGTCGCCGGCGTAATGTTCGTTACCTGCACCGCAATCGCCCAACCTTATCCTTCGAAACCCGTGCGGCTCGTGGTGCCGTTTCCGCCCGGCGGGCCCGCCGACAGCGTCGCGCGCATCCTCGCGCAAAAGCTCAACGATGTATTGGGGCAGCAGGTGGTCGTCGACAATCGCGCCGGCGCGACGGGCACGATAGGCGCCGGCATCGTCGCGAAGTCGCCGCCCGACGGCTACACGCTGTTGCTTGGTACGAGCAATGAAATCGCGATGAGTCCGGGCCTCTACGACAAACTGCCGTACGATCCGACGAAAGATTTCACGCCGATCTCGAACGTGATCACCTTCCCCAACATACTGGTCGTGAACCCGCATCTGCCGGCGAAGACCGTGGCGGAGGTCGTCGCGCTCGCGCGCGCGAAGCCCGGCCAGCTGAGCTTCGCAACTTCGGGCATCGGCAGCACCAACCATCTGACCGGCGTCGTGTTCCAGACGCTGGAGAAAATCAAGATCAACTTCGTGCCGTACAAGGGCGGCGGTCCCGCCGTCACCGATCTCCTGGGCGGACATGTCGATACGATGTTCGCGACCATGCCGTCGGTCGTGCCGTTCGTGAAAAGCGGAAAATTGAAAGCGCTGGTGATCACCGACGACAAGCGCTGGGCGGCGCTGCCCGAAGTGGCGAACGCGAAAGAAGCCGGCGTGCCGAGCCTGATCGTGATCACGTGGAACGGCGTGCTGGCGCCGGCGGGTGTGCCCGATGCGATCGTCACCCGTCTCAATACGGACATAGTCACGGTCGCGAATTCGGCGGACATGAAAGACCGCATGCGCGCGCAGGCCGCGGAGATCGCGACCACGACCACCGGCGAATTCGCCGCGATGATCCGCGACGATTTCGTGAAGTGGTCGAAAGTCATCAAGCAGGCGGGCATGCGGGCCGAGTAATTCTTTTTTCCTTGCCCCCACCCTAACCCTCCCCCGCTTCGCAGGGGAGGGGATTGTGGTTGGATTTGGCAAAAAGTTCCTTCCCCCGTAGAACGGGGGAAGGCTAGGATGGGGGCGGTTTGATTGCACCCAGGAATCAATCAACTGAAACATCAATCATGACTTCATCACTCACCGACGCATGCCGACGCGAAATCGACCTCGGCGGCGGCCGCAAGGGCGCGATCTATTCACTGCCGGCGCTCGAAGCCGCGGGCGCGGGCAAACTCGCGCGGCTGCCGATTTCGATCCGCGTCGTGCTCGAATCGCTGCTCAGAAACTGCGACGGCCGTGTCGTGCAGGAAGAGCAGGTGCGCGAACTCGCGCGCTGGCAGCCCAACGGCAAGCGCGAAAGCGAGCTACCGTTCATCGTCGGACGCGTCGTGCTGAATTGCGCGGCGGGCATTCCGCTGCTCGGCGATCTCACCGCATTGCGCGACGCGATGCAGCGCGCCGGTCGCGCTCCGGGACTCGTGCAGCCGAAAGTGCCGCTCGACATGACGCTCGATCACACGCTGACCGTCGATCATCACGGCACGCCGGACGCGCTGCGCCAGAACATGCAGCTCGAAATCGAGCGCAACTTCGAGCGCTTCAGTTTCGTGAAATGGGCCACACAGGCGTACGACGGCATACGCTTGATTCCGCCGGGCTTTGGTATCCTGCATCAGATCAATCTCGAATTTTTCGCGCCGGGCCTGTTGGCCAGGGACGGCGCGTATTACCCGGACACGCTGGTCGGCACCGATTCGCACACGTGCATGATCGCGGGGCTCGGGACGGTCGGGTGGGGCGTCGGCGGCATCGAAGCGCTGGCTGCGGTGCTGGGCCAGCCGGTATACATACTCACGCCGGACGTGATCGGTATCGACGTGACCGGCGAGTTGCGCGCGGGCGTGACGTCGACCGATATGGTGCTGCACGTGACGGAGATGCTGCGAAAAGCGAAAGTCGTCGGCAAGTTCGTCGAATTTTTCGGCGCTGGTGTGGCGAAGCTGACGGTGCCCGATCGCGCAACGATCGCCAACATGGCGCCCGAGTACGGCGCGACCGTCGGATTTTTCCCGGTCGATGCGCAGACGTTGAATTACCTGCGGCAGACCGGCCGGCCGGAAGAGAGCATCGTGGCGACCGAGGCGTATTACAAAGCCCAGGGTTTATTCGGTCCGGCGAGCGCCGATGAAATCGACTACTCGGACGTTTTGACGCTCGATCTCTCCGCGATCACGCCGAACGTCGCGGGGCCGAAGCGCCCTCAGGACCGCATCGCGCTCGCTGAACTCAAGACGCAATTCGGGACGCTATTGAAAAAGTCCGCTGCCGATGGCGGCTATGGCAAGTCGACGCCAAGTGCTGCTGCCGCTGCCAACTCGCCGCGCGACGGCGACGTGGTGATTGCTGCAATCACTTCGTGCACGAATACCTCGAACCCGGGCGTGATGCTCGCCGCCGGCATGGTCGCCAAAAAAGCAGTCGAGCGCGCCCTCAAAGCCAAGCCGTGGGTCAAGATGTCGTTGGCGCCTGGCTCGCGCGTCGTCAGTGAATATCTCGCCGCGACGGATTTGCAGCGCTATCTCGATCAACTCGGCTTCATGCTCGCGGGTTACAGTTGCACGACGTGCTTCGGCGCGTCCGGTCCGATTGACGAGGTTCTCGAAAAATCCATCAACGACAACGACGTTGTCGCTTGCGCCGTTTTATCGGGCAACCGCAACTTCGAGGCGCGCATCCATCCGTCGGTGCGCGCGGCGTTTCTCGCGAGCCCGCCGCTGGTCGTCGCGTTCGCGCTGGCGGGAAGAATAGATATCGATCTCGCGAACGAACCGTTGGGCGACGATCCATCCGGCAAACCTGTCTATCTCAAAGACTTGTGGCCGACGCAGGAAGAGCTGGCCGCGGCGCTCAACACGGCAGTCAAGCCCGCGTATTACAGCAAGATTTATGGGATGGACTTCGAGGCCGCGCATCCGGCATGGAAGGCGATTCCGAGTAGCACCGGCAGGACGTACGCGTGGAGCGGCAACTCTACGTATATCAAGGCGCCGCCGTTTCTCGACGCGCGCTACACCGAATCGAGCCTGCGGGAATTTCGCGGCGCTCGCTCGCTCGCTATCCTCGGTAACTCGATTACGACCGACCACATCAGCCCGATCAGCAGCATCAAGGCGAGTTCCACCGCCGGCGTGTATCTGCAAAGCCTCGGCGTCAAACCCGCGGATTTCAACAATTACGGCGCGCGCCGCATGAACCACGAGGTGATGGTGCGCGGCGCATTTGCCAACCAGCGTCTGCGCAACCAGATGGTGCCCGGCATCGAAGGCGGTTACACGAAACATCAGCCGGACGGCGCGCAGATGACGATCTACGACGCCGCGATGCTGTACGAAAAAGAAGGCGCGCCGCTGATCGTGATCGCGGGCGAAGAGTACGGGACCGGCAGCGCGCGCGACTGGGCAGCCAAGGGCACGCGCCTGCTCGGCGTGCGAGTCGTCGTTGCGGCGAGCTTCGAGCGCATCCATCGCAGCAATCTCGTCGGCATGGGCGTGCTGCCGTGCCAGTTGCCGCCGGGCGTGACCGCGGCGTCGCTCGGTCTTACGGGCGAGGAAGTATTCGACTTGATTGGGCTTGATGATCGGGCGAAACCGCGCCAGTCAGTGACTCTCGTGGTTAAGCGTACGAACGGCAAAGAAGAAAACGTCACACTCACGCTGCGGCTCGATACGCCCGCTGAAATCGACTACGTGCGCCACGGCGGCATTCTGCCTTACGTGCTTGCGGGATTGACCGCGTAGCTATCGGCGCGGGATTAGTCCGTCGTTCCCGCGCAGGCGGGAACCCAGGATAATTTAGATCGTCTGGATACCCGCCTGCGCGGGTATGACGATCGAAGACATTGCGCTTAACCGACATTCTCCTGCAACAGCGTATTTTTCTTGAGCAGCGCTTCGTCAATTATCACGCCGAGGCCGGGACCGCGCGGCACCTCGACATGGCCGTCCTTCACCTTGAAATCGCTGTCGGGGCATAGCGGGTCTTTGGCGGTTGCGTTCAGGCCGAACACGAATTCCGCGGCACCCATCGTGCGCGCGACAGGCGTAGCTGCGTAGAAGTGCGCCCCCGCGGCGGCGTCGAGCTGCGATTGCACCGCGAGCCCGCCGCAGTTGACGCGAATGTTCGCGGATTCGCCGACCGCCGCGATTTTCTTCGCGTTGGTGATGCCGCCCATTTTGTAGAGCTTGATGCAGAATGCATCGCAGGCGCGAGCCTGCGCATGCGCCTGCGCATCCTGCAGCGTGAAGACGCCCTCGTCCGCCATTACCGGCACGCCGTTCGCCGCGCGGCGGATTTCCGCCATGCCGGCGAGATCGCGCCGCTCGATCGGCTGCTCGATGTAGCCGAGTCCCATGGTCTTAATTTCGGCGATCGCCGACAGCGCGTCGGCGAGCGTCCAGCCCGTGTTCGGGTCGATGCCTATCATCACGTCGCCGCCGACCGCTTTGCGCACGGCCGCGAAATTTTCGACGTCGTGGCGCCAGCCGCGGCGGTCCGCCATTTTGAGGCACAGCACGCGGATGCCGAATTCATCGACTGCGCGCGTCGCCTCGGCGACGATGACGCCGATGTCGTCCGCCATGCTCACCGACCATTCGAGCGGAATGCGCGGCTGGCAACAGCCGCCGATTAAATTGTAAACAGGCGTCTGCAACGCCTTGCCGGCGGCGTCGTGCAGCGCGATATCGAGCACCGAGCGCGCCGCCGGATTGCCGGCGAGGCGGTTGTCGAACATCGCGTTGACGGTCTCGAAATCGAATATCGATTTGCCGAGCAGCGCGGGCCCGTAAACTTCCTTGATCGCGGAAAACACGCTGGGCGCGGTGTCGGCGACGAAGTGGCCCGGGCTGATCGGCCGCACCTGCGCGCAGCCGACGACGCCGTCGGCGTAGATCTTCACGAGCACGTGTTTGCCGAGGAGGCTGTCCGCGGGACCGGTATCGTAGACGCCGCTCGAGAAGACGCGCTGCAGGCGTTGCGACAGTGCGGTGATGAAAATTTCTATGCGGTCGATCATCAGTATCCTCCGGCTATTATCGTTTGGCGGCGCAAGCGCGCCATCTTACTCGGGCTTGATGCCCGCGGCTTTGACCACTTTTTCCCAGCGCGGAATTTCTTCGCCGATGAACTTCCTGAAGTGCGCGGGCGTGTCGCCCACCGGTTCGAAACCCTGGGCCAGCATTTTTTCCTTGACCTCCGGCACCTGCATGATCCTGCCGATCTCTTTGGCGAGCGCGTCGATGCTGCTTTTCGGCACGCCCGCCGGCAGCAGCAGGCCGTACCACGACGCGGCGTAATAGCCGGGCAAACCCGCTTCGGCGATCGTCGGCACGTTCGGCAGCGCGCTGCTGCGCTGGGAGATCGAAACCCCGAGGGCTTTTATCCTGCCGGCGTTGATCTGCGCCAGCACGCCGGGTATCGATGTGAACAGCAACTGCACTTCGCCGCTCACGAGTCCGACCACCGACGGTGCGCCACCCTTATATGGGACGTGGGTCATTTCGATCCCGGCCATCGACGCAAACAGCTCCATCGCGAGATGCGTGACGTTGCCGACGCCGCCGGATCCGTAGACGAGCTGTCTGGGTTTCGCCTTCGCCAGCGCGATCAGTCCTTTCACGTCGCTTACCTGCAGGCCCGGATGCACGAGCAGCACCGAGGGTCCGAGCGCGATGTTGCTGAGCGGCGTGAAGTCCTTGCGGACGTCGAACGGCAGCTTCGCGGACAGGCTCGGGATCGCGATCGTCGAATTCGCCATCAATATCGTGTGGCCGTCGGGCGTCGAATTGGCGACGATCTCGGCCGCGAGGTTGCCTGCGGCGCCCGGGCGGTTGTCGACGATGAACGTGGCGCCGAGCGCGTCGGAAAGTTTCTGCGCGATCACGCGCGCCGCAATGTCGGTGCCGCCGCCCGCCTGAAAGCCGACGACGATGCGCACGGGCCGCGACGGAAACGGCTGCGCGGCGGCCGCGCCGGACAGGAGCGTACCGACAGCGACGACTGCCATCAAAAGTACACGGAGTTGCATCGATACTCCCTCTTGTTTTTTGCGGAAACCCGGAATGATACGGAAAAACGCGAACGGCTGGAGCCTGGCAGAGCGGGCGCAACTCTCCAAGTGACGGGTCCGCCGACGGTGATGCGTCACTCGCTATATACTACGGATTACGATATGGAGATTATCCGAGGATGGAAGGAATGACGATGGCTGACTCATCGCTCGCCCACCAGAGCGCGCAGAGCGCGCGATTCGAAGTGGTCCCGTTCAAGGCCGCGCTCGGCGCGGAAATCCGCGGCTACGACATCACCACGCTCGACGATGCGACGTTCAAGCGCATCCACGACGTATGGCTCGATAACGTGCTGCTCGCATTTCGCGGTCAATCGGTGAGCGCCGAAGAGCTGGTCAGTCTCGTCAAGCGCTTCGGCACGCCGGTGTCGTCATCCAACCTGCATCAGCGCGATCTGCCCGAGCGCGCGGCCCACGAACTCTACAAGCTGCCCGCCGAAGTCACGGTGGTGTCCAACGTCAAGGAAGCGGGGAAAACGATCGGGATTCTCGGCGACGGCGAAATCGTGTGGCATTCGGATTTTTCGTTCAAGGAAGCGCCGACCGCCGCGCGCATGCTGGTCGCGAAGGAAATTCCGCCCAACGAGAAAGGCGGCAATACGATATTCCTGAATTGCTACGCGGCGTACGACGCGCTGACCGCGGCGCAGAAAAAACGCATCGCCGGAAAAACCATCAAGCAGGGCAACATCGTCGACACCGCGATGAAGCTGCGTCCCGGCGCGTCGCTGGCCGACGACATCCGTTACACGCCGGGTCCCAGCCACCCGATCATTTCGACGCATCCCGAGACGGGCTGCAATACGTTGTTCCTCGGCCGCCGCCACAGCGCTTACGTGAACGGGATGTCGCTCGAGGAATCCGAGGCGTTGCTCGACGAATTGTGGGCGCATGTCGATCAGCCGCGTTTTTGCTACGAGCACGTGTGGTCGGTCGGCGACGTCGTGATCTGGGACAACCGCGCAACGCTGCACAAGCGCGACGCTTTCGATTCGGCGGAACGCCGCGTTCTGTATGCCGCGCAAGTCGAGGGGCACAAACCGTACGAGGCGCCCAACGCGCTCGACCTGCCCGCGCATCCGCGCGCGCGTCTCATCAATCTGTAACAAGCAAGGAATTCATGGATAAGCACGCCGGGCACCATCCGCACGACATGGACGAAGCGCATCACCATCACGGCAACCGAGTTGAAGACAGGCGCCTGATCACCGGTGCGGGCAAGTACGCGTCCGACTGGAATGTGCCGGGACAGCTCTATGGGTACTTCGTGCGGTCGGATCATGCGCATGCCGAGATCACGGGATTGAACGCGGCGCCGGCGCTTGCGCATCCGGGCGTCAAACACGTTTTCACCGGTGCCGATGCGATTGCCGCGGGTTATACCAAGCCGCCGCATTCGCTGACGATACCGGGACGCGATGGCACGAAAGCGCGTCCGACGCAGCGTCCCGTGCTGGCCTGCGGCAAAGTGCGGTTCGTCGGCGAGGCGATCGCACTGGTGGTCGCCGACAGTGCGGCCGCCGCGCAGGACGCCGCCGAACTCGTCGAAGTCGAATACCGCGATCTGCCGTGCGTAGTGCGGCCGGAGGAAGCGCTCGCGCCGGGTGCTCCGCAATTGCACGACGACGTGCCGGGCAATCTGCTGTTCGAAGCCGAAGCCGGCAATGCTAAAGACGTCGCAGAGGCCTTTACCCAGGCCGCGCACATCACGAAGCTCAAAGTCGAATCGACGCGCGTGTCGCCGAGCCCGATGGAGCCGCGTGCGTGCCTCGTCGCCTACGATGCGGCGGCCGATACGTACCGGTTCAACGTGGTGATGCAGGGCGTCACCACGCTGCGCAAGCAGATTTCGGCGTACACCAAAATGCCGGAAGAGAAACTGATATTCGAAGCGCGCGACGTCGGCGGCGGCTTCGGCCAGCGCACGGTTGCATATCCCGAATACTGCGCGTTGATGATCGCCGCGAAAACGCTGGGCAAGCCGGTCAAGTGGGTGTCGACGCGCGTCGAGGCTTTTCTAACCGACACGCACGGCCGTGCGAACATTATCAGCGGCGAACTCGCGCTCGACCGCAACGGGAAGTTTCTCGCAATGCGTCTGGACTGGATCAACGACATGGGCGCGTACCTGTCGCCGGGCTCGGTGGGCCACATCCGCAACACCAGCGTGTGCATGACGGGGGTTTATCGCATCCCGGCTTTGTACGCGACGTTTCGCGCGCCACTCACCAATTGCACGCCGGTCGGCTCGTATCGCGGCGCCGGACGGCCGGACATCGCGTACGTCGTCGAACGGCTCGTCAACCAGGCTGCAGCCGAACTCAACATGGACGCAGCCGAACTGCGCCGGTTGAATTTCATTCCGCCGGAGGCGTTCCCGTACAAAACGCCGACCGGTTCGACGTACGAGATCGCCGATCTGCCCGGGCTCCTCAAGAAAGCGCTGAAGCTCGGCGACTGGAACGGTTTCCCCCAGCGCCGCGCGCAATCGGCGAAGGCCGGCAAGCTGCGCGGCATCGGCATCTCGACCGTGATCGAGAACACCGGCGCCGGCAATGCGGACAAGGACGAAGTCGAATTGCGCCTCGATGCGGAAGGCATGATCGAAGTGCACACGGTGTCGAAGGCGCAGGGCCACGGTCACGAGACGACGCTCGGCGCGGTCGTCGCCGACGCGCTCGGCGTGCCGCAGGCGCGCATCAAGATCGTGCAATGCGCGCCCGGCAATATGCTGCAGGGCAATCATACCGGTGGTTCGCGCACGGCGGTCGGCGCGGGCAGCGTGAGTTATCTCGCCGCGCACAAGCTGATCGAAGAGGGCAAGGCGCTCGCTGCGCTCGAAATGAAACTCGAGCCGTCGCAAATCAATTATGCGGGCGGCGAATTTCGCTCCGCCGAATCAAAGCGCGTGGTCACGCTCGCCGATCTCGCGAAAACGAAGCCGGTCAAAGTCGTCGCCGAAGGCAAGTTCGGCTCGACGTTTCCCAACGGCTGCCACATCGCCGAAGTCGAAGTCGACAAGGAAACGGGTGCCGCGGAAATCGTCCGCTACTGCGCGGTCGACGATTGCGGCGCCGTCATCAACCATGCGATCGTCGAAGGCCAGTTGCACGGCGGCGTGGTGCAGGGCGCCGGCCAGGTATTCGGCGAGCACATCGTGTACGACCGCGAATCCGGACAGCCGCTCACTGCGAGCTTCATGGACTATTGCATGCCGCGTGCCGGCATGTTGCGCGAGTTGCGCGGCGAAGAGCATCCGACGCCGAGCAAAGTCAGTCCGCTGGGTGTCAAAGGCGTCGGCGAATCGGGTTGCACCGCGTCGCTGCCGGTGCTGGTCGGCGCGGTCATCGACGCATTGCGCCCGCTCGGCATCAAGCATCTCGACATGCCGCTGACGCCGTCGAAGCTGTGGCACGCGATGCAGACCGCGCACAAGGTCTAGCTCCGCGCGGAATCACCGCGCATCTCGCGCATTCGCGTGCGCGGCTCCTGCGATGGCCGGCGAGGTTCGGTTTTGCGCTCTGATGACGCCCTGATGCCCGGTCCACCCCGAATCCCGGCTCGTGTCCGCGTGCGGGCGGCATAGGTGCGATACCGTACAGAGCCGCCGTTGCACGTCGGGTAGTCTTCTGTCAGATCGGCATTGCGCGGGGTTCCGGCTATTCCGCGCGCCGATCGGCCAACAGGAGTCTATAACATGCGCTTTCGTATCCTTGTATTGCTGGTGCTGCTGGGCGTTGCGACCGCGGCGCCCGCGCAAATAAGCATCGGAGTCAACTTTTCGTTGTTCCCGGAATTGGTCCGGGTGCCGAACTACCCCGTCTACTATGCGCCGCGCCAGAACGCGAACTACTTCTTTTACGACGGCATGTACTGGGTCTATCAGAACGACGACTGGTATTCGAGCGAGTGGTACAACGGGCCGTGGTGGCGCACGGCGCCTGAATATGTGCCGGATTACGTGCTGCGGGTTCCGGTGCGCTACTACCGGCGACCGCCTGCGTACTTTCGCGGGTGGGGACGGGATGCGGCGCCGCGCTGGGGCGAGCACTGGGGCCGTGATTGGGAGCAGCAGCGAAGCGGCTGGGACAAATGGGACCGCCGCTCCGCGCCGGCGCCCGCTCCGCTGCCGACCTATCAGCGGCAATACACGGGTAACAAGTATCCCAAGGTGGAGCAGCAGCAGGCGGTCCATGACCAGAAATACCATTACCAGCCGAAAGACGCTCTAGTCCGCGAGCACGTGCAGCCGCCGATGCGCGGCGCGTCCGCGCCGGCTGCGCGGGAGAAACCCGCCGAGCCTCCGCGCAAAGATGCCGCGAAGGACACGCGCGAACGCGATCAGAAATCACAACCCCAGACCGCGCGCAAGCAGGAGGTGACTCCGCGGAAGGAAGAGGCGGCACCACGCAAACAGGAAGCAACGCCGCGCGAGCGGGAAGCAACTCCACGCAAGCAGGAGGCGACTCCGCGCAAGGAAGAGGCGGCACCACGCAAACAGGAAGCAACTCCGCGCGAGCGGGAAGCAGTTCCACGCAAGCAGGAACCGACTTCGCGTAAGGAAGAGGCAGCACCGCGCAAGCAGGAGCCAACCCCGCGCGAGCAACCGGCTCCAAAGCCGGCGGTCCAACCGCAGCGGCCACAACCGCAAGCGGCGCCGCCGCGTGAGCGTGAGGCAGCGCCGCGCAAGCAGGAGGCACCGCGCGAGCAGCAGGCGCCAAGGCCGGCGGCGCAACCACCGCGGCCGCAACCACAGGCCGCGCCCCCGCGTGAGGCTCCGCCACCGCGGCCCGCGGCGCCGCCATCGCCACCACCGAGACCCGCGGCTCCACCGCCACCGCCACATCCCGCGGCAGCGCCGGCTGCAAAAGAGCCGGAAAAGAAAGGTGAAGAACACAAGTGACGTGACCCCGGCTGCATCGATCTGAAAAGATCACGGACGCCCTGATGAATTCCAAGGGCGTCCGTTTCGCCTGAATGCGTCGCTGTACTCGTAACCGCGCGAATACCGGGACACCCTTCGAAGTCGGAGCGTGTCCCGGATTTGTTTCAGGGTCGAATTGCCCGGCGGGCACGCGTTTCTCCCCGATCACTTTGCCCGGCGCGCTAAAATCAGCGCTCAGAGGCATAGTGGAAAGGATGGGGATGGGGCAGCAGATCGAAGCGCTCGCGAAATTCGTCGCAAATACTCAACTCGAAGAGATTCCACCGGACGTGCAGCGCCACGCCAAGCGCGTCGTGCTCGATACGCTGGGCGTGATCCTCGCCGGCGCGAGCCGGCCCGAGGTCGGTCAACTGCGGGAAAAGCTCAAAGCGACCGCAGGCACCGGCGCGACCGTGTTTGCGCGCGGCTGGCATCAGCACGATCCGCGTACCGCGGCGTTCCTCAACACCGTCGCGGGCCGCGCGATCGAGCTTGGCGAAGGCCATCGCTACGTGTCGTATCAGGGCGCGATGCAAATCCTGCCCGGCGTGCTGGCGGTCGGCGAATGCGCGAAGGCGAACGGGCGCGAAATGCTCGCCGCTCTGATCTTAGGTTACGACGTCGGCGCGCGGCTGGCTGCGGCGATGACCACGCGTCCGCTCGCGCATCAGAACGGCCAGGCAGCGCTGCTGGGAGCGGCCGCCGCGGGCGCGCGCATGTGCGGGCTTGACGCGGCCGACACCAGCCGGGCGATGCGTATCGCAACTACGCTCGTGCTGACCCCCAGCTATAACAACGCGATCAATGGTGCTACGACGCTGAACGTCGCGGGCGGCATGAGCGGCTT
>Ga0265314_10000722_pt1 | contig 39958 bp, 34 predicted proteins | sample 4126metaG_FD_203106 | JGI IMG/M metagenome (GOLD analysis project Ga0265314, IMG submission 203106) | Rhizosphere microbial communities from Carex aquatilis grown in University of Washington, Seatle, WA, United States - 4-1-26 metaG | ecosystem: Host-associated > Plants > Roots > Rhizosphere >...
GCATACATATCCGACTCCACCGCGGCGATCAGGCGATCTTCGCCGAACTCTTCGCCGCTGGCATTGGCCGCCTCGACGACTCCGTCGGAATAGAGCACCAGCATATCGCCTTGCTCCAGCCGTTCCACGCCTTGCTCGAATCGCGCTTGCGGCAGCAGTCCCAGAACCGGGCCTCCGTCGGTAAGCCGCAACACACTCTTCAACACACCCTTCCCGGATGCGCGGAATAGCAGCGGAGCGCAGTGGCCGCAATTCACGTAGTGCATCAGCCCCGTGGGTGCGTCGAAATATCCCCAAAACAGGCTGGCGAACCGCTCCTGCGAAGCGCGCTCGCACAGCAGGCGGTTGAGCTGTTCGGTGGCGGCGGTGTGATCGGCCGCCGAATGAGTCCAGTCCGAGGCGTGGGCCGTGCCTTGAATCAGGCTCGCCAGCATCGCCGCGGGAACATCTTTGCCCGAAGCGTCGCCGACCACGAAGGCCGCGCCGCCACTCGAAAGGTCGAAGGCGTCATAGAAATCGCCGCTGACATTCGAGGCGGGACGCCACTCGGCGGCGAGTTCGAAATCGCGAGGCGAGGTATCGGCCTGCGGGAGCAACCCGCGCTGCACTTGACGGGCGATTTCGATCTGACGCTCGACACGCCTTGCGGACAGATGCGCACGGAAGCGGATCGCCAGCACCACCAGAGCGCCGAGAAGAGCGCAGCCGCCGGTCACGCCGAGGATCAGGGTCCAGCGCGCGGGCCACGCTAGAACGCCTGCGCTCGCAAACGACGCCAGTTCGACGAAAGCCATGTTCCCCGCCCCGCTCTTGAGCGCAACTGTCTTAAAAGACGCAGAGGACGACGGGAGACGAATCGCGAACGCCTCCACCACTACTTTCCCGGCGCTGGTGTCGCGAACCGCAAAGACCGGCCGGCGCTCGCGAATTTGGGTTGTCACGTAATCCACCGTGAAAGCCGGGGCCGCGGCGCCATCCGAGCGCGCGATCACGGCGCCCTCCCGATTCACCATCTGTGCCCAATCCAGGGTGCCGTTGCTCTCCTGCACCACTTGTTCGAGCACGCCGCTCAAAACACTGGCGGCTGGTTTCTGGTCGCGCACCAGCTGATCCAGGGCCGCCATCTCACGAGCCATCTCGCGCCGCGTGTTGAAGAGGGCGCTGGTGCGTTCAGAGATTACGTAGTTGATCACGCTGCTGGCCAGAAGCAGGATCGCGAGGCCGGCTCCCGTCAACATCCATACACGGAACCATCTTTGCGATTGTCTGTCCATACCAGTGAGACGCTGGCTCAGGCGTCAAGGTGTGAAGCGCTTAACCTTCTTAACGGATGTTTGGCAGAGAGTTAACGGTGGCACTATGCCGTAAAGCGATAACCCACGCCGCGCACAGTGTGAATGTACTGAGGGCTTTGCGGGTTATCTTCGAGCTTTTGCCGGAGCCAGGCCACGTGCACGTCGATGGTCCGCGAGGATACCTCGGCCTGATATTCCCAGACGTTCTGGAGCAGTTCTTCGCGGGAAACCACGGTGCCGCGGCGGTCGATCAGGTACCGGAGCAGCTGCAATTCCTTGGCGGCCAGGGTCACGGGCTCACCCTTCTTGGTTACCTGGCCGAGAGCGAAATCGGCGCTCACGTTGCCGAATTCGAACTGCGACACGGGAATCCGTTTCTTCTTGGGCACGCGCCGCAGCAAAGACTCGACGCGGGCGAGAAGCTCGGAGGGATCGAACGGCTTGGCCAGATAATCGTCAGCGCCGAGCTTCAGCCCGACCACGCGATCGGTCACGTGGGCTTTCGCGGTCAGCATGATGATCGCGGTATCGCAACCCTTCTGGCGCAGCTCGCGGCACACGTCGAATCCGCTCATACCTGGCAACATGACGTCCAGGACGATAACGTCGTAATCGCCGGTGCTGGCTTTGGCGAGACCGGTGGGCCCGTCCATGGCCGTATCCACCTGGTGGCCTTCGGCCTCCAGAAGATCGGTCACCGTGAGGCTCAGACCGGGTTCGTCCTCAACCAAGAGAAGGCGCGAGTTCATCCTGATGTTCCGCTGGCGCGGCGGGGATGCGGACGATAAACGTGGATCCGGCGCCCAGCTCACTCTCCAGGCTCACGGTTCCGCCGTGAGCTTCCACAATTCTTTTCACCAGGTGCAGGCCGAGTCCAGTGCCGTGAATCTGATCCTGCACGGCTTTTCTCCCGCGGAAAAACGCGTCGAAAACATGCTTCTGCTCCTCGGGCGGTATCCCGGAGCCGTGATCGGTGACGCGGATTTCGATCTCCGTTGCTCTACTCCCGATGGCTCCGCGCACGGCTCGCGCGGAAATTTCGACAAATTGCCTGCCCGCGGCCCCGCCATACTTGGCTGCGTTGGCCAAGAGATTCTGCAGAGCATGACGCAGTGCCAGTGAATCTCCGCTGATCGGCGGCAGACCCGGTTCGACGTACGTCTGCACCTCGCACAAGGCGTCTTCGAGCATGCCTTTGTTGGATTGCAGGGTCGACTCGATTAGGCCGGATACCGAAACCGGCTGGCGCTCCTGCACCACGCGACCGGCTTTGGCGCTGGCGAAACGCAGGACCTGCTCCACGATCGCACCCAAGCGCTCGCTTTCCTGCTGGATGAGCGCGCCGTAGCGCTCCACCTGCGAAGGATTCGTCGCCACTTTCCCGCGTAGATTGAACGCCGCCGTTCGAATCACAGTCAGCGGCGTGCGCAGCTCATGGGACACACCCGCGACGAATTCCATTTCCACCTGAGCGAGTTGCTGCGCTCTTCGCGAAAACTGCGCCAGCGCGGCGCCGGTGGCGAGCAGCAACAGCAAGATGCCTCCGGAGATCGCTAAATCGCGGCGGCGGGTACTGGCTACGATGCTTTCGAGCGAACCGTTTCGTAGCCACACGGAAAGCATCCACCTGCCGCGTCCCGAATCGTTCGCGACCGTTCGGACTGACGCGGGCTGTCCAGGCGGCCTTCCTCGAGGAGCACGGGGAGGATCGAATAACGTAGCCGTCGCTTCAGCTTGCTCGCCTGACGATGGCGCCGGGCCGGAGTCGGTTCCAAAGATGACCTTGGAAGGATCCGTACGCATGACAACTTCCACTCGATACTGCGAGCGGAAATCATCGCCGAGAAGCTGCACGAGTAACTCCGGCAGAATAGCCTCGCTGGCGTACTTGCTGTCGATATCCAGCAGAAGCCAGTCCAACTCCGGCGGTGGCCCCTGACCATTATCCGGCTGGTTGCCGAATCGGGGATAGTCGGTCAGCGTGGAATTGTCATCCCGCTGCGGACCAGTGTTCCGCCCGAGATTGGTGCCAGCGAGCCGCCCGGCGATAAATTCCTTCGCGGCGGACCAATCGGCAGGCCATTCGACGGGTTCCAAAGCGCCGGTATCGGGGCTGAACATGCGCAGCGCGAGGCGGCCATTCTCCTCGCCCACCATCGCTACGCGGCGAAACAGGCGCGGATGTGGCGCTGACATGCGCCATTCGCTGTAGCGGCGTTCATAAGCCTTCTGCCGCCCCATCTCCTGGACCTGCTGTTCGCTGGGCTGAAGCGCTTCGGCGGCAGTGTTGACTTCGGCGTTGAAAGAACTGCTTAGCTTGTTCGCGGCCGCTTGCAGATCGTACTGGAGTTGCTTTTTTTCATTGACACTGAGCTCGCCAATCCAGCGGTACTGCAGGACGGCCAGGACGCAGACCAGGACCACCAGCAGCGCCATGAAGAGCCACATCACGGGAGCTCGGCGACGGATCTGATCCGGGTCCATCATCTACTAACATAAGCGAGCGCGGGAACCGCTGCTGCTAAAGCTCGGTAAAACGTAGGTTAAAAATGTTAAGGATGGGCGCGAGAGGGCGATGATAGAATTCTTCTTATGGAGAAGTCTCGAAGAATGAAAGCATCTCGGATCCTGCATCTACTGGTAGCGACTTGGGCGATGGCGTGCTTGCTTGGTACGACTGCGACGGCCCAGCAGGCGAAAGGAAAATCGCACACGCTCGAGGGCGAAGTGATGGGTAAGCAGACGGATCGGGTGGTGGTCAACCACGGCAAGGTTGAGGGCTACATGGACGCCATGACCATGTCGTACAAGGTCGACAAGCCCGACGTTCTCAAGACGGTGAAGGTCGGGGACCGAGTTAGCGCCACGGTGTATGACGGCGACTTTACGCTATACGAGCTTCACGTGACCAAGGCTGCGAGCAAAGCTAAGAATAAGAAGAAGTAACGGTAGCGAGCGGCCTCTACGGCAAGGCGAACACGTAGATCTGTTCGTGGTTGGCCGGATTCGGATCGGTAATTCCCAGACCACCTGAGGCCGTGATCGCCACATACTGCTTGCCGGGCTTGCCTGAAGCGCTCTTGCCCGAGTAGGTGATCGGCGTGGCGATCGCGTCGTATTCGAGCTTAACCTCCCACAGCAGTTTTCCCGTCTTCGAATCGAAGGCGTGAAAGCGTTTGTCGTTGGTCGCGCCGATAAATACCAGGCCTCCGGCGGTGGCGATGGAGCCGCCTCCGTTGACGCGTCCGGTGTTCTTTTTGCCTTCCGGCAGCTCATCGGTAACGCCGAACACGATGCGCCAGGCGAACTCGCCCGTGTTGGCGTTCACGGCCATCAGGTGTCCCCATGGCGGCTTCTGGCACGGCCACGAGGACGATCCCATCAAGGCTCCCTTCGCGTCGGTCTGGCGATCCCAGAATTTCGAAGGAACCGGCGCGCCGTACACGCTGCGCTGGTCATAAGGGACGCGCGCATTGTCCGCCATTTTTTCGATCCAGCCGAAGCTGGCGTAGTCGGACGTGTTCACGAACACGTAGTTATTGCGGGGATCGGCGGACATGCCTCCCCAGTCGGTTCCGCCGATCGCGCCGGGAAAAATGACGCTCGAAATCGGCGGTGCGCCGGGTGCGCGATAGACCCACGGAGTGAACGGGCCTTCGTTCACCAGAGGTCCGCTCTTTTCCGCCAGCTCCGCGCAGGCCTTGGCATGCGCTTCGTTGGTGTCGGCGGCAGTGACCATTTCGGTGGCCGGATCGAACGCGTGCCGCGCAAGCTCCGGAGGCTTCACCGGAATCGGCTGCGTGGGCGAGGTGTGCTCCCCGGGAACTTTGCTCTGCGCGACCGGTTTTTCGTCGATCCCGAACACGGGCTTGCCGGTCGTGCGATCCAGAATGTACATGTATCCGACCTTGCCGGTCTGCGCCAGAGCCGGGATCTTCTTTCCCTTTACCGTGAGATCGAGCAGAACTGGGGAGGGCGGCAGATCCATATCCCACAAATCGTGATGAACGGCCTGGAAGTACCACTTCATCTTTCCGGTGTTGACATCTAGAGCCACAACCGAGTTGCCGAACAGGTTATTGCCCTGGCGGTCGAATCCATAGAAGTCGCTGGCGGGGCTGCCGAAGGTGGTGTAGAGCGTATCGCGGGCCTCGTCAACGGTCATGAAGAAGCCCCAGTTGTTGACTCCGGTGCGATCCTTCCATTCTTCGCCGGTCCAAGATTCGTGGCCAGGTTCGCCAGGCCGAGGAACGGAGTGAAACTCCCACTTCTTCGCGCCTGTACGAGCGTCGTACGCGCGTGTATCGCCGGGTGCACCAGTAGCCGGCTGCTCTCCGACATTCGCGCCGACGAAAAGAATGTTCTTGTAAATGGTCGGAGGCGAGTTGTAGGGAACCACCAGATCCACTTCGCCTTCCTTGCCGAAGCCCGGATCGATCTTGCCGGTGCGGGCGTTGAGTCCGATCATGCGGCGTCCGGCGGTGAAGATGATTCGCGGCGGATTGTCCGCGTCGCCGGGCCAGTAGGTGACACCGCGCGCCGAGGGATTGCCGCCGGTGACCTCGTACTTCCAGATTTCCTTACCGGTATCGGGGTCGAGCGCCAGGACGCGATTCCCAGCGGTGATGTACATCACTCCGTTGACGACAATGGGCGTGACCTGCGAATAGCCTCCGATTCCCCCGCCTCGGCCCGCGCGATTTCGTTCTTCGTCGGTGCGGAGCTGATAGGTCCAGGCGGTCTTGAGCTTCGCGACATTGCCGGTAGTGATCTGGTTGAGCGGAGAGAAGCGCGTGCTGGTCAGATCGCGGCCATAGCGAGGCCAATCGCCGGGAGGAATCGCAGAGCCTTGGCCGAGGAGCGCTGGAGCCGCGGCAAGAATCGCGATATATCGGATTTGCATGCAGGATTTAGCTTACAAGCTTTCAAGGAAGTTTGAAACGGTCATACCTGAGGCTCGAATCAGCGATCGCAGCGTACCCGGGGCCAAGGTTCGATGCAGTGGCACCGAAAGACTCGCGGCCGATCCTGACTTGATTAGAATCACGTGGCTTCCATGCTGCCGGTCTTTAGTCCAGCCAGGGTTCTGGAAGGCCCTGATGGCGCGCTCCCCAGAGACGGAGGGGAGAGGTGGCATCAGACGGAGATTTCGACCTCGCGCACGTCGATCGTCAAAGGCATGTTGTTGGCGGCGCGGGCTTCCAAGCAGCCTGCTATCGCTTCGCGAATGTTCTCCAGGGCTTCGGATTCGGTTTGCCCCTGAGAGACGCATCCAGGAATCGCTGGGCATTCGGCGACGATCATGCCGGATTCGTCCTGTTCAAGCGTTACCAGGAGCTTCATGTCTGGATAATAGCAAAGGAAGTCTTATGGCAGCGCGAAGACGAATATACCTTGATTCTGCGGCCCTGGCGCCCCGCCACGGCCACCGCGTCCGCCACCTCCGCCCGTCGCGGCGACGATCGCCACGTACTGCTTCCCGTTTTTCCCCATGAAGGTCATCGGGACAGCAGTCGCGGTGTAGTCGAGCTTGGTGGCCCACAGCTCCTTGCCGGTCTTCGAATCGAATGCGCGGAATCGATTGTCGCCAGTCGAGCCGATAAACACCAGGCCTCCCGCGGTGACGATCGGTCCCGCGGTATTCGACAGGCCGGTGTTCTGCTTGCCCTCAGGCAACGCTTCGGTAATTCCCAAAGGAACCTGCCAGGCGAAATCGCCAGTAGCGGCGTTCACCGCGATCAGGCGGCCCCATGGCGGTTTGAAGCACGGGAAGTTTCCGATCTGCTTGCCATCCGCATCATGCGCGGGAGCGTTGAAACCGCCGAGCCCCTGCGGCCCTGTGCGGATGTATTCGACTATGCCATCGGGATTCCCGGGCGTGTACTTCGGGTTCTTCGTCATCCAGCCGATCGCGGGCGCGTCTTTCGTATTGACAAAGATGTAGCCGAGCTTCGGATCGGTGGCCGTGCCGCCCCAGTTGGCGCCTCCAGTGAATCCCGGGAAAATGATCGAAGGTTTCGCATTGTCGCCGTCGGTGTGAACCGGAAACGTCGTGAACGGGCCTTGGTTGTGCAGTCCCGACTTATCCCAGAGTTCCTGGCAAGCTTTCGCATGATCCGGAGTCGTGTCCTCCGCGGTGACGATATCCGCTCTGCTCATGCTGGTGCGCGAAATCGCCGGGGGCTTCAAGGGAAACGGCTGCGTCGGATACGAGGCTTCACCGGGCACATTGGATTTGTCTACCGGCCGTTCCTCAACGCCGTACACCGGCTCGCCCGTGACCCGGTTCAGGATGAACATGTAACCCGACTTGCCGACCTGCGCCAGCGCGGGAATTGTTTTGCCGTCTTTCTTGATGTCGATGAGGCCGGGAGCGGGCGGCAGGTTGTAATCCCACAGCTCGTGATGGACCGTTTGAAAGAACCACTTCAGTTTGCCGGTGTTCGCATCGAGCGCGACCAGAGTGTTGCCGAACAAATTCGCGCCCGGGCGGTCGCCGCCATAGAAGTTGGCACCGGGACCGCTGACCGGAATGTAGAGGATGCCGCGCTCTTCGTCGACCGTGAGCGCGAAGGCCCACACGTTATTGCCTGTGCGATTCTTCCAGGTGTCCTTGGCCCAGGTATCGTTGCCGACCTCGCCTTCGTGCGGGAAGGTGTGGAACGACCAGAGCTCCTTGCCGGTGCGAACATCATACGCGTGCTGCTCTGGAACCTGCCCACTTGCCTGGTCCAGCGCGGGATTGATGTGCCGGTCGCCCGGTCCGTAAAAGTTCGTGCCGACAAACAGCAGGTTCTTATAGATGGTGGGCGCGCCGTCATAAGCCACTTCCAGGTCGACCGAGCCTTCCTTGCCAAAGCCCGGATCCACTTTGCCGGTGCGCGCGTTCAGCGCCATCATCTTGTGGCTGGTTGTGAAGATGACGCGAGGAGGATTGTTGCGATCACCGGGCCAGTAGGACACGCCGCGAAAAGACGCCAGGCCCTTGTCGGGGACTTCGTAGGTCCACAGTTCCTTGCCGGTTTCGGGCTCGAGCGCGACCACGCGATCACCCGACGGCGTGTATAAGACGCCGTTCACCACGATGGGCGTGATCTCCTGGTACAGCTCGCTGGAGCTTAGGCCGGTGATGGTCTTCCCTTCCCGGTTGAATCGATACTGCCAGGCCTTGGTGAGCTTGGATACGTTCGACGAATCGATCTGCTTCAACGGCGAGTAGCGTGTGCCGGCCAGGTCGCGATTGAACATGGGCCAGTCGCGATCGGCTTGAGACTGGGCGCTGATCGAGAATGCCGTGCCCGCGATCAGAAGTATTGAGTAGTAGAAGCGCATTAAGTCCGTTACGGTAACGCGAACGCGACTACCGCTCCGCCGACGATGCCCGCCACATATTGCTTCCCGCTCTTGCCTGTGTACGTCATCGGATTCGCGTTCATGGTGGCGTCCATTTTCACCTGCCACAGCTCCTTGCCGGCTTTCGAGTCGAATGCATGGAAACGATTGTCGCCCGATGGTATGAACAGTAGACCGCCCGCGGTAGTCGTTCCGCCCGCGCTACCCACGTTGCCGACGTTCTGTTTGCCCTCTGGCAGGCGCTCGTTGATTCCCAGGACCACTTGCCAGGCGATGTCGCCGGTGTTGGCGTTGATCGCGAACAAACGGCCCCATGGTGGTTTCTGGCACGGAAAACCACCCGCCGTGAAACCTGTATACGGACCGGGACCGGAAATACTGCCGCGATCGTAGGGCAGCGTGGATCCTTCTGTCAGTTGGCCGTAGTTGCCCCCGGGAACCTTTTTCTCGATCCATCCGGAGAGCGCGGCGTCGTGCGTCGCGATGAAAACGTAACCTGTGGTGGGATCGGCCGTGGTGCCTCCCCAGTTGGGTCCGCCATTACCTGGGAATTGAATGCTGCTCTTGGGCGGAGTGCCTGCTTCGTGGTAGACGAACGGCGAGAAAGGTCCGGCGTTGGTGTACCCGCCGGCTTTCTCCCACAGTTCTTCGCACGCTTTGACATGCTCCGGCGTAGTATCCGCCGCGGTGACCATGTCCTTGGCTTTATCGAAACTATTGCGAGCCAGTTGCGGAGGCTTCACCGGGAACGGCTGCGTCGGCGAATACCACTCGCCGGGTACGTCGCCTTTCGGAACGGGACGCTCTTCCACGCCGTGGATCGGTTCCCCGGTTTCACGATTCAGGATATACATCAGCGCATTCTTGTTGATCACCGCCAGGGCGGGAATCGTCCGGCCGTTCTTCACGACGTTGAACAGACTGGGCGCAGCGGGAAGATCGGAATCCCACAGATCGTGATGGACCAGTTGGAAGTGCCACTTATATTGACCGGTGGTCGCATCGACGGCGACAATCGAGTTCCCGTATAAGTTCGTACCTGGACGATCGCCGCCCCAGTAGTTACCAGCCGGACTCCCGAAGGTCATGTACAGCAGGTTGCGCTCTTCGTCGACCGTGAAATACCAGCCCCAGACATTGACTCCGGAGCGATTCTTCCAGCCATCGTCGAGCCAGGCCTTGGCGTGATTCGGATCGCCGGGCTGGGCGACCGACTTGAATTCCCAGAGCTTCGCCCCGGTGCGGGCGTCATAGGTTTTCGTATCTCCAGGAGGGCCGAGGTTGGCCTCGCCGTTATTATTTCCCACGATGATCAGGTTCTTATAGACGTACGGAGCGCCGCCCCAAGTAATCCCGATGTCCACCGTCCCTTCCTTGCCGAAGCCGGGATCCAGCGTGCCAGTGTTGGCATTGACGGCCATCATCTTGGTTCCCGTGATGAAGAGAACCCGCGCGGGGTTGTTTCCATCGCCGGGCCAGTAGCCGACCGAGCGAGTCGCGACGGCACCCGGAGCCGTGTAGGACCAAGACTCCTTACCAGTGTCGGCGTCCAGCGCGAAGACCCGAGTGCCGCCGGCGACATACATAATGCCGTTGATGACGATGGGGGTCAATTCCGCGACGAGTCCCACGGGTCCGCCTTTGCCCTTCCCGTCTTTTCCTTTGAAAGGGCCGCCCTTTTCGCTATCGGGCGGAGGAGCAGCAGCGGATGGCCGATACGTCCAGGCTTGCTTGAGCTGCGCGACATTGGTGGTGTTGATCTGCGTCAGCGGCGAGAAACGGTCGCTGGCGAGGTCGCGGCTGTAGAGCGGCCAATCTCCCGGCGGGATGCTGATCGGCTTGGCTGCGGCCTTGGTGACCTGTTTGCCTTTAACTTGTTGCGCGGGTCCAACCTGCGCAACTACCGCCGATAGCACGATGACACCCGCAACTACGGACATCTCTGACCACCGCATAAAGCGAGCTAAACGCACGACGAGTCCCCCAAAGCATTCTAGCGCGACCCGCGTTCGATCAGCTTGAGTTGGACCGTGGGCGCCGTGCTGGCGTCCACCTTGGCGGATGCGGATTGGTTTTCGAAGGGCTGGCGATAGTCGCGATCCATCCAGGCGTTGGTCTCGACTTCTTCCCAGGCGAAAATCTTGTACTCGCTGGGAGGTAGACCGTGCAAGGTGAAGTTGCCGTTGACGTCGGTGGTCACCAGCTTGTTCATGTCCTTGCGCAAAGATCCGGATGTCGGAACGGCCGTGACTTGCACGCTGGTAGCCGGATCGCCGTGCGAGTTCAGAACGGTGCCGGTAATGTCGCGCGCGGTGGGAGCCAAAACCACTTCGACTTGCCCTCCGCCATAGTTGAGATCGAGCGTCGTATCCGGCATCTCGCGCCCAGCCAGTTTCACCGATTTCAGATAGTATCCGTCGGGCATGCCGCCGGCCTCGATAATGTATGCATCGGCGGCCAGGGTAGCTTGAAACGTTCCGTCATCGTTGATTTGTGTCTGGCCGTTGCGGCCCTGGCCTCCGGGTCCAGGTTCCGATGGCGTGAACGTCAGCCGCAACGAACCTAGACGAATGTTGGGTTGCGTGCTGTCGATGGTGAGGATGCCCGACAGCGCCAGCGGCGGCTGAAGCCGGATGGAGACGTTGTTGATATCGCCGTTCCCGACATCCACCGGCACGCGGGCGGTGAGGCGCTGCTGAGCTGCCCCGGGAGTTTGGGCATTGACATAGTACGACCCCGGCGGCACCGCGGGAAATTCAAAGCTTCCGTCGGCAAGTACCTGTGCGCCCGCCAGCTGGCGGCCGCCCTCGCCGTTCCGCGGCGTGAGAGACAGCATGATCCCCGGACCTGCCAGTGCGAATCCGCCATCTCCGGCTTTGCCTTTTCCTTTGGCCTTCGCGTCGTCTGCTCCAGAGCCGGAAGCTGGAAGCCCGGCGATCGACCCGCTGATGCTGTGATAACGCGCCTTCAGCAAACGGATATCGATGCCGCGCACCTCGCTACCGGCGACAAGATTCAGCGGCGCCGCGTTCGTAGATTCCGTCAGGTTCGGGTAATACGTTGTGACGTAGTCTTCGATGGTTTCCACCGGTCCGGCACGTCCGCCGCCCGCTACCTGGCGTCCACCACGGCCACCTCCGCCTCGCCCACCACGTCCACCATCCAGGTTTGCTAAAAGTGTTCCGCGCCGTGCGGTAGCACTTACAAAATACCGGCCAGGAGCCAGATTGGAGATTCGGAATTCGCCCAGATCGTTGGTCGTGCCATTCTGCGTCTGGGTCATTTGCTTGCGCCCGCGCGGGTAGGTATAGCGCCATACTTCGACGTTGACCGACTGGACCGGATCGCCGTCTTCATCGAACACATGCCCCGCGATGACGCTTTGCGGCGTCATCTTCAGCTCGATCCCGCTGGTGTTCTTCTCCGAAACAACTTCGATCGCCAGGGTTTGCCCGCTGGGTGTGCTGAGAGTTTCGCGAACGTAGCCGGTTCGTTCCCCGACCAGCGCATAGGTGCCCTGGTCGACCGCTGGAAACTGAAAACTACCGTCGTTAGCGCTGGTGGTCCCGTAGCTTCCGCCGCCCCGTCCGTTAGGACGCAAGGTCAGCGATACTTTTCGAAGAACCTCGCCGGTGGTGCTTAGGACGTGTCCCGTGACGGAACCGGGCAGCAAGGTGACGGTCGGCGTTCCCTGCCCAGCTTGGCCCGTTTGGCCGCTCTGACCTTGATCCTGGTTGCCGCGCCCGCCGGCAGCGTTTTGGCCGCCCCCTCTTCCGCCTTGTGCCCATAGCACCGCGAAGGCAGTGAGCAGAGCCCAGCCAACCAGGAGGAGTTTGAGAGTCCTCACAAGCTCTATTGACGCATAAGCCGACTGGCAGGTTTGCGCCGCAGGGTAACTTACCCTTGTTTTAACCCAGCGTTTTAACCCGGCAGTTCGGGCAACGTATGGCGATACCGGCCCGCGAAGATCTCGGCGAACAGTGCGAGCGTCTCCTCGTGGACCAACCCGTTATCGGCCAGGATGTGCTGCCCGCGGAGATCGAGAGGTGCCCCGCGCATATCGCTGCACACGCCACCGGCCTCGCGGATCAGCAGAACACCCGCCGCGATGTCCCACGGATGGAGACTAAATTCCCAGAACATATCCAGCCTCCCGCAGGCGATATACGCCAGATCGAGCGCCGCGGCTCCGGGCCTTCGCACGCCATGCGACAACATCGAGAGCTGATAGAAAAAGTGGACGTTGACGTTCTGGTGACGTCTGCGCGAGGGGAAGCCTGTGGCAACCAGCGCATCCTCCAAACGGTTCACTTTGGATACCTGAATTCTCTCGCCATTCAGGAATGCACCCGAGCCTCGTTCGGCGGTGAAGATTTCATCGCGCGTGGGATCGGCGATCACTCCCGCCACCAGCTCGCCCGCTTGCTCGAGTGCGAGTGTCACGTTGTACACCGGAAAGCTGTGCGCAAAATTCGTGGTGCCGTCCAGGGGATCCACATACCAGCAGAATTCGGATGATCCTTTATGCCCCCCGCCCTCCTCCGCGACGATCGAATGTGACGGAAAGTGCGCCTGAAGGCGTTCGACAATCAGTTTTTCGCTGGCTCGATCGGCGGCGGTGACCAGATCATGTTCGCCCTTGAGCTCGAACCCGATGTGCCGCCCGGCGAAATCGCGCACCACGGCCGACGCCTCGCGAGCAATTTCGAGCGCCGTTTCCAGGTACGAAGCCAAACTTCAGCTCGCTCCAGCTTCGTACAAATACTTGATGTCGTGTTTGTACAGAAATAGATTCGGCTTGCCGTCCCGGGTCAGACGGATGAAGTCGAGGTCATAAAACTCGATGATGCCTTCGACTTCCGAGTTATCCGTGAGCCGGGCTCGCACAGGGACGCGCCTTTCAGAGAGGTCTCGCAGGTAGCGGACCTCTTCGAAGGTTTGCTCGGGCGCTTTTGTTTTACTGGTTCCAGCCACGGCGTAGGGGCGATCAGCGCGACGCTTTTCCTGTAAGCGGCGCATCCCCATAGTATCCGGTGCGCGTCGTGGCCCGCAAATCCTTACGCGAAAGCTCGACTTTGACCAGGTGGAAGCGCGGCGCGTCCGCCGGCACATTGCGTGGATAAAACCCAACCAAATACTGCGTTCGCAGGTCGCGCAGGATTTGGGTGAATGCTTCGTCTAATTCGGCCGCGCCCATGGGTTGAAATACGCGGCCACCGGTGCCACTTGCGAGTGTTTCCAAGGCGCGCTCGCCTCCCAGATTCCGACCGGCGTCGTTGGTGATCGGGATCACCAGAATGGGGTAAATAATCGCGTCGGCGTTCTGCGCGGATTCGAATGCGTCGGCGTATTTCTTGACGCTGGTCGTGTCGCCGCCGTCGGTCACGGCCACAATCACGTGGCGTCCCTCCCGGCCATTCAGTTCGCGAGATGCCAGATGCACCGCGTCGTAGAAAGAGGTCCCGGCATTCCCTCTCAATTCCTTGAGGGAATCGATCAGCCTCTGCTCACGGCGAGTGAACGCATTCATCCGCGTGACTTGGTCATTGAACGCGTACAGCGCAGCGGCGTCCCCGGGGTTTCCTTCCCGCAGCAACGCTCGCAGAAATTTCTCCAGAGACGTAGTTTCGTACCGCAGGTCCTTGGACGTCGATCCGCTCGTGTCAATGAGTAACGACACGGACAGCGGCACCTCCGTGTGGTGCTCGAAAATGGCGACTTCCTGCTTCACGCCGCTATCGTAGACGCTGAAATCAGGCTTCTCCAGCGATCCGACCAACTGACCTTTTGCATCCTTGACCGATACAAGCAGCCGGACCAGCTTGACGTCGACTTTAATCGTCTGGGCCTTGGCAATGCAGATCGCCAGGCCGATCGCGATTGCGATCACCGCTAGGAGCGAGCTTTTGTGACGGAATCGTCCCATTCGCCATCCACCCACACCTCGCCGTCGGCGAAGTATTCTTTCTTCCAGATCGGAACCAGCTTCTTCAGCCGGTTGATACCTTCCAGCGCCGCTTCAAACGCCGGCTTGCGATGCGGCGCGGCCGCGACCACCACCACACTCGCTTCCCCGATCTCGATCCGTCCCAGGCGGTGGATCATGCCGACCCTGCCGACCTGAAACGCGTGGGCGATTTCGCAGCCGATCTGCGCCATCATCTTGATCGCCATGGCCTCGTAGCACTCGTATTCGAGATACCGCGTCGGCCGTCCCTTGGTGTTGTTGCGCGCGATGCCTTCGAAGGTAACCACCGCGCCGTCCTCGCCTCGCTGCAGGCGATGCGCCAACCCAAGGCTATCGATCGGATCGCGGGTAATCGCAAAAAAGTGCCCGGCCGGATCTTCGATGACTTGGGTGAACGCCGCCGAACCGCCGCTGACCGGCGGCAGAAACGCCACTTCGTCACCTTCGGACAAAGGCGCGCTGAGCTCGGAAAAACTCTGGTTCAGAGCGAGCACCAGACTGGCGGACATTTCGCGCAGTTTAGGAAAGTGTCCGGCGTAATGCTCGAAGACGGATTCCAGGCGCGAGCCGTCGGGGATCTCTACTGAGTCCTCCCGGAGGCCGACAATATCGCGTAACACCCCAAAAAACAAGACGCGGATTCGCACAATTTATGATGTCATGGTAACAGACGCAATCTGTCGTTTCCGGTTACAACTTATGGCATCTATCGAGACTCGCCTGCGCGTGCGGTACGCCGAAACCGACCAGATGGGCGTGGTCTATCACGCCAATTACCTCATTTGGATGGAGGTGGGACGCGTCGAATACTGGCGGGCATCCGGGCTGCGCTACCGCGACATGGAGCGCGAGGACGGGATCCTCCTGGTGGTGGCGGAGGCCAATTGCCGCTACCTCTCGCCCGCCGTGTACGATGAAGAGGTTATCGTTCGAACCTCGGTCGCCGAAGCCAGTCCCCGTATGATCCGGTTCGATTATGAGGTGTTGGCCGCGGACGACGGACGGAAGCTGGCGACCGGCTATACCAAGCACGTATTCTGCGGAACTGACCGCAGACCGGCCAAGCTGCCGCAAAAATATCACGAGATTATGGGGATTAAGAAAAACGCATGAGCACTCTCTCTATCAAAGATCTGGATCTTGCCGGCAAACGAGTATTCATCCGAGTCGATTTTAATGTGCCACTGGCGAACGGTGGTCAGGAAATTACCAGCGACAAGCGCATTCGGGCGTCGCTGCCGACCATAAAATACGCGCTCGAAAAGGGCGCGGCAGTGATCCTGGCGAGCCACCTCGGCCGGCCCAAGGGCAAGCCGAATCCGGAGATGAGCTTGAAACCCATCGCCGTGAAACTAGCGGAGTTGTTAGGCAAGCCGGTGGCGATGGCTCCAGACTGTGTTGGTCCGGCAGTGGAGGCGATGCTGCCGAAGCCAGGTGAGGTGCTCCTGCTCGAGAATCTACGCTTTCATCCGGAGGAAGAAAAGAACGATCCCGAATTCTCGAAACAGCTGGCGAAACTGTGCGACGTGTACGTGAACGACGCCTTCGGCTCGGCGCATCGGGCTCATTCCTCAACGGTAGGGATCATTAGTTATGTGTCACAGGCCGCCGCCGGGTTACTGATGGACAAGGAAATCGAGTACCTGACCAAGGCCGTGAAGAATCCCGCGCGTCCGTGCGTCGCGATTCTCGGCGGCGCCAAGGTCTCGGACAAGATCGAAGTGATCCAGAACCTGATGAAGGTGGTCGACAAGCTGATGATCGGCGGGGCGATGGCTTACACGTTCCTGCGCGCACGCGGCGAGGGCACCGGCAAATCGCTGGTCGAGGAAGACAAGATCGATCTGGCTCGCGAGTTAATGGCGGAGGCCGGATCGAAGCTGATGCTGCCGGTGGATCACGTTGTCGCCGCGGAGCTAAAGGCTGGCGTCGAGACGAAGGTGGTCGATAAGGTTCCGGACGGCATGATGGGGCTCGATATCGGTCCAAAGACTGTCGCCGCATACGAGCAAGTTATCAGCGGCGCGAAGACGGTGATCTGGAATGGTCCCATGGGCGTGTTCGAGACGCCTCCGTTCGACAAGGGCACTGTTGCGCTGGCGAAGGCAGTCGCGGCATCGGGCGCGGTGAGTGTCGTCGGCGGCGGCGATTCGGAAAAAGCGATCAAGTCGGCGGGGGTGTCGGACAAGATCAGTCACATCTCGACCGGCGGCGGCGCGTCGCTGGAGTTTCTCGCGGGTATCGAGTTGCCGGGCGTAGCGGCGCTAGAAACTTAGCCGCAAATAAACGCGAATGAACGCAAATGTTTTATTTGCGACCGAGCCTGTTATTGCCAGTACGAATTGCGACGCTTCAGATCAAGGCGCTCAGAACCCATCGTGCCGGATAATCCAGCGCGTGTGACCGTTCCGTCGAAGGCGATTGCCAAATCTGGAGCAGGCTTTCCGTCCTGATCCACAAATGGTTCCCTGACGGTGAATTTGACTCGTGATCCCGACACCTCCACCGGGACAACTACCGGGGGAATGGGTGAACCTTCGGCGATTTGCACGGTGGCGTAGTAGCGGTCGCCCCCATACACAATCCAGACCTCTGTCCCCAGCACGTCGCCTGCTTCTTGAATGTAGTGCATATCACTGAAGAATCCGGTTACGCGCGCTTGCTGTTGCGCTCCCGTTCCGGAACTTACCAGTAGAAACATAATGCACCCAGAGATGAGGCATCGGCTTCGCCAAGAGTTAGTCTCCGGATTCGCGTTCATTCGCGTTTATTTGCGGCTATTCGTTGCGCTTCGCGGCTTCGAGAGCAGCCAACGTCGGACCCGAATGTCCACGAGGCAGCAGGCTCGGCCCCGACCGCATGAACACGCTCTCCGGCTTGGTGTCCGTGGGGATAATCACGCCGATGAAGCAGTTGCTCATCTCATCCCAATTCTGCGGACCCCACACAATCTCTTTCGTCGGATCGGGATTGAAGCGGTTGTTCGCCGAATTATCGAAGTGCGAGATCCCGATCATCCGCGTGCCCTTGGGCATGTCGATCGGCTTCGCCATTTCGTAACCCATCTGCCATTCGAAGTCCCACTTCGCTTTTAAGACGGTCTGGGTCTCTCCAGTTGGGAAAACGAGCCGCAGTTCGAAATCCTTGCCGCGAAGATGCATGTGCGGCTGAGCGTAGACCAGCTTGGCGTCTTGCGCGAGGGTCAACTCGCTAACGACTTCAGCATTCCCATCCCCGGCAGGAATCGCCAGATTCGACGCCGTGGGTCCGGCGTTGAAGTAGTAACGCGTCAGTGGCGGATTCTTCGCCAACACCAGGCCGATTTTTGACGCATCCTCAGTCGGCTTCCCGTTGGTTGTGTAATGCAATTCGAATACAAGGTCGGATCCCTTGGGCACGAACTTGGCGGAGCCGTTTATATCGAAGCTCTGCGCGCCCAGTCCTGGATTAAACTTGCCGAGGATGTCATTGCCGTCTTCGCCGCCGTTACGGCCGATGAATTCCCGCTGGGTTTCGTTCTCATACGCCTCGCCCGGTTCGGCGTTCTCCATCCAGCGCGATCCCGGAGGCCGCACCCACACTTTTCCGTGATGCAGAACCTTGGGATTGCCTGGACGCATTTCCGCGGACTGAATCCACATGTCCTCGGGGAAATTGGTTTTCACCAGCACGTACTTGTAGTTGATGGTCCCCGTGGCTGGAATCTGAAACGCCTTGGGCATCTCGACGATGACGTCTGGCTTGATATTCCAGCCGTCCTGGAACGTCAGCGCGGCGGGCTTGTCCTTGGCGTCGCCCTCGAGCGCGCCGTTGTCGGCCCACGCGGTTAGCGTGGCGATCTCTTGCGCGCTCAGCGTCCGGTCATTCTTGAAGTGGCCGACGTTCTGGTCGGCCATCCATGGCGGCATCTTCCTGGCGACCACTGCCGCCTTGATCGATTTGGCCCATGGCCGGGCGTCGTCGTAACTCAACAGTGACATTGGAGCCACTTCGCCAGGACGATGACAGCTCTGACAATTCTTCTGCAGAATCGGAAGAACGTCCTTGTTGAAGGTGACTCTTGAGGGATCCGGCGCGGCAAGAACCGCCACGCCCGTTAAGCCAACCGCGACCGCTAGTCGAAATGCGCTCACGCGAATAGTACCTCCTTCAGAGGTTTACCGCTGCTTCATTATAGGGTTACTTTCGAGTCAAACGCAACGATTCCTTGTACATCCAAGCGCCCATCCGAGTACCGGACTCGCCAGCAACACCGCAGGGTGATTCAGTTCATAGAAAGTTTTGATTGGACCGGGAGCCTTCGCGGTCTTAGGCTCGTTAGTATGATGGCCACAGAAAAAGTCGAACGGGAGGAGCCGGAGGAAATCTCGGTCTTACACCGAGTAAGCCGGATTGTCAGCTCCGAACTGTCCTTGGATGAGATGCTCGGAGAAATTGTGGGCCTTACATCCCAGATCTCGGGATGCGATGCCTGCTTGGTGTACTTAGTCGAGATGCCCACGGAGGAATTCGTCTTGCGCGCCTCTCAGGTGCCGCACGCCGCGGACCTGGGGAATCTGCGAATGAAGGTCGGCGAAGGAGTCACGGGCTGGGTGGCAGAACACCAGTCGCCGGTGGCGCTTTCTTCGAAAGCTTCCGCGGACTCGCGATTCAAGTTTTTCCCGGCGTTGGTGGAGGATACCTACGAGGCGTTTCTCTCGGTACCGCTCATCAACAAGGGACAGGTGATCGGCGTGATCAACGTTCATCATCGCGAGCGTCACGCGCACACAGCCGAGGAAATTTCCACCATCCAGTTCATGGGCGAACAGATGGGCAGCGCGATCGCGAAGAGCCTGCTCGAGGAAGAGAACGCACGCTTGACCGAAGAAACGGCAGAGGTCAAGCGGCAACTGGAAACCCGCAAGGTGGTGGAGCGCGCCAAGGGAATCCTGCAGCGCCGCCAGAACCTCACCGAGGAAGAAGCGTATCTGCGGATGCGGAATGAAAGCCGCCGGCTTCGCCGTCCGATGAAGGAACTGGCCGAGGCGATCATTCTGGCTGAAGAGCTCGGGCGGAAGGATACAACTCCAAGAGACGCGCGCGAATAGACGACGGCCCCGCGCGGTATCCTCAAAACCAAGGTGCCGCGCACAACGCTTCCGAAGATACGGGTTCCGCTTGGCTGCGCGGTTCTTGTCGGAACGCTGTTCGCGTTTAAGCTGTTCGCCGATCACAAGCCCTTTCGTGAGTATCCGGGGATGGAATACTCGCTGGGATCGATCCCCCTTCCCACCGGCTGGGATCGCGAGACGGAGTTTGTGTTCGGCCGGATCATGTTTCCTGGCGGACCTCTCGACGGGTATCGGGGGCGAGAAGACCCGGACTACCATCGCGGGCGATCGCTATGGACCCAGGATTATCCTCGTGCGGACCGCCATTTTCTGGAGGCCGTGCGGCGCCTGACGCGTGTCGACGCGCGCCCGGTGGAGCAAGTGGTCGATCTGGAAGACGGCAACGACGTTTTCGACCATCCGTTCATTTACGCCGTCCAGGCGGGCGAATGGGGCTTGACCGAGAAGCAGGGCAAGATCCTGCGCGACTATCTCGACCGCGGCGGGTTTTTCATGGCCGACGACATCCATGGCACGGATGAGTGGGGCCAATTTATTGAGCGCATCGGTTACGCCTTTCCGGACCGCCAGGTTCAGGACATCCCCAACGAAGATCAGATTTTTCACTCCGTGTTCGACCTGGACGACCGCTACATCATCGTAGGCTACGAACACCTGCGGGAAGGCTCCAAGAAGGGCGGGACGGTGCCCTACTGGCGCGCGATTTACGACGACAAGGGCCGCGTCATCGTGCAGGCCATGTATAACTCCGACACGGGCGATTCCTGGGAGTTTGCCGACGACCCGAGCTACCCGGAAAAATACTCCGCATTGGGGATTCGGCTGGGCGTGAACTACATCGTCTACGCGATGACTCACTGAGGAAAAGGACAGGGAGGGTCCAGAGCCCCACCGATAGGAGCAATCCGAAGTCGGGATCGCGACTGCTCTGGACCTTCCCTTTGGGCGTGTTGCCCTTAGGCAAAGCACGCCAGACGCCACACTGTAGCTGCTGAAAACGAATGAGTTGCGGAACGTAAGCGACATTTTGTCGCGACAAAACAGGACAGCTTGTCGCAAACTATCAGACAAACCCTTAGAGAAATGTTCCCGGGCGGTTCGCTATACTGGCTCCCCGGTCTCCGTCCAGCGCATGTCCAGTCCTTGGTTACTTCCCGCTTTTTTCGTCATCCTCCTGATGCTTCTATGCGGAATGGCATACCTGGTGCGGGCCGGGATCCGGACCCGCAATCTGACCGACTGCCGGCGTTGTGGAGCCGTGAAAGTCCGGCCGTCTAAGACGCGCTCGTCGGATACGCTGGCCGGGATGTTCCTGCTGAGGCCGTATCGGTGCGGCGGCTGTCTGACGCGTTTCTATGCCTTTCGCACTTTCTCTTGGGATCATTCGATCGCACCCGTCTCCCCCGTGGCGCTGGCCGCGGCTGTGACCTCCCCGGCCCGTAAGAGTCCGTTCCGGATCCGAGTCAAGGTGATCGTCAGGCTACCCTGGCCTACCGATTGGCAGAGCGCCTGGGATCTCCTCTTGGCGGAGGAACAGGGATTCCTCAAGACTCCGCCCGATAATCGCTCAGCGCGATCTCGCTGAGCGTGTCGTCAAGAAACATCTTGCCTGCCGGCGAACTGCCGTTGTAGGCTGGTTTCAGGAAGTTTCATCCCCAAGAGTAAGGAGGATTCGCATGTCAGTAAGCGACAGAACAGCGGACCCTCCGTCTGGCCCGCACGCCGCGCAATTCACCGCGCTGTAATCATCCGTCTCTTACCCTAGTTGAACGCCTTCGCGCTCACACAGCGAAGACTTTGTCATGTCTCAAATCGGACCAACGCGACCTCGTCGCCGGGCGCTAGGCTCGTGGAATGCCGTCCGCTTTCGGCTGTTCGCTTTCCTGGCCGTCATCGGACCGGGGTTCATCACCGCCAATGTCGATAACGACCCCGGCGGCATTCTGACCTATTCTCAGGCCGGCGCGAAGTATGGATATGCGCTGCTTTGGACCCTGGTGCCCACGACCATCGCCTTAATCGTGGTGCAGGAGATGGCGGCCCGCATGGGCGCGATCACCGGCAAAGGACTCTCCGATCTCATCCGCGAGGAGTTCGGGCTGCGAATGACGTTCTTCACGATGTCCGTACTGGGCCTGGCCGACCTGGGCAACATCGCGTCGGAATTCGCCGGACTCGCTTCGGGACTTGGCTTGTTCGGCGTTAGCAAGTATATTTGCGTACCTCTTGGTGCAGCCCTTGTGTGGATCGTGATCGTCCGCGGACGCTACAAACCCGTGGAGCGCATGCTGCTGGTCCTGTCGATCATCTATTTCGCCTACCCGATCTCGGCCTTCCTGGCGCGTCCCGATTGGAAACTGGCGATTCACGACACCATCGTGCCGCAGTTCAACTCGGATCCGGGTTATCTGATCATGATCGTGGGATTGATCGGAACTACTATTACGCCCTGGATGCAGTTCTACCTGCAGGCTTCGATCGTCGAGAAGGGCGTCACCAAGCGCGATTACAACCTGAGCCGGATCGACGTGATCTTTGGCTGCGTCGTGACCGACGTGATCGCGTTTTTCATTGTAGTCGCATGCGCGGCCACGATCTTCCATACCCAGCACCCGGAGATCGAAGACGTTGCCGAGGCCGCCAAGGCGCTGGTTCCGTTCGCGGGAAAGTTTGCGATGATGCTGTTCGCCGCGGGTTTGATCAACGCCTCACTGATGTCGGCCGCGATTCTTCCGCTGGCGACCTCCTACAACATCTGCGAGGGCATGGGATTTGAATCCGGGATCGACAAGAGATTCGGCGAGGCGAAGATCTTCTATTCCCTGTTTACCGGCCTGATCGTGTGTGCTAGCGCATTCGTGCTGATCCCGGGCTTGCCCCTGCTCAAGGTCATCTTGATCTCTCAGGTCGCGAACGGCGTGTTGCTGCCGTTCGTCCTGACATTCATGCTGATTCTGGTCAATCGGCCCAGGTTGATGGGCGAATACCGGAATGGTCCCTGGGGCAATTTGATTGCAGGAGGAACCAGCGTCGTAATGGTCGCGCTGACCATAGTGATGATCTGGAACAGTGTGAGATAAGCCGGTCTAGAACTGGTACGCGAGCGCAATGTTGATCACATTACCCCGGCCCGATGTCGCGCGCGGCAGGCGCAGGAACTAGGAAAGCCGTCCGACAGTCGATCCAGGCCTAGCTAAATCGCGACTCCGGCCATCCTGGCAATCGCCAGCGCGTTCGATTCCGTAGTTACGCCGGGCTTTAGACGGTAGTCGAAATCCATTGGGTCGCTCCCGTCTCTCGATCCCATGTGTACATTGACTCCCGGGAGCCCTTCGGAGCCGGCGATCTCGGTCAGCGCGAGGTCATGGGTGGATAAAGCCCCGATGGCTCCCGTCTTGACTAGCGCCCGTACCACCGCTTCAGCGGCAACCCGGCGGTCGCGCGAATTCGTCCCACTTAGGATCTCATCGACCAGGAACAACACGCGAACGCCTTCGGCGGTGGCAATGGTTCGACGTAGCCGGCCAACCTCAGCCAGGAATTTAGACTTGCCGTGCAGCAAGGAATCCACTACCGACAGCGAAGCGCACACCGACAATCGCGACAGACGCAAACTCCTGGCTCGCACGGGAGCGCCAGCCGATGCCAGCACCGCGTTCAATCCGATCGCCCGCAGCAGAGTGCTTTTGCCCGACATGTTCGATCCGCTGACCAAATAGAAGCAGCGCAACGGATTTAAGGTGACATCGTTGGTGACGCAAGCCTCCTCCGGCAACAGCGGGTGCCCCAACGCCTGTGCTTCGAACTGGGCGTGACCACCCGCGGAGAACTCGGGGAACGTATTCTCGGGGTTTTCATGGGCGTAACCCGCCAACGCATTCAAGGCTTCGAACTCGGCCCACGCCGCCACCCAGGTTCTGAAAGCAACACCGTTTTCGATTCGCCACTGCTCGACGGCCATGCACAACTGGGTACCGAGCAGGAGCAGTAAGGAGGGGAAGTAAAACCATTCTTTATTTCGTTCGTTCAGCGCATTCAGCAAGCGCTCCAGCTTCCGGACGGATCGGGACGCACTTTGAACACGGCTCGCGAGGTCTTTCAGCTTGCCCGACTTCCATTCGGTCATTTCCATGAGTTGCAGTCCTTGCCGCAGCACCGGCGCTTCGAAGGATAGCGATCGTAGAGGCTCAATGATTCGATTGACGCGCTGCCGGTAGATCAGCCCTACTGCCGTATGGAACAGCACCAGCGGAGCGATCCATGTGGTGATTCGGCTCCACGGAAGCGCTGCGGAGATTCCCGCCAGGAGCAGAATCGCTACCACGGCCGACGTAATGAGCGCGGTCAAGCGGAGTATCCAACTGGACCGGAATCGCGGCAGGTTCAGCCAGGTCTCGAAAGTCTCCGGCTTGGATTCTGAAAAATCGAACGCTCCAAGCACGGCGAGCTGTTCGCGGACGTCCGTCCGGCGTTGCAATTCCCGCACCGCGTTCTGCCTCAGAAGTGTTTCTTCCACGGACGGAGCCGCGAGCAGATAATCGGCCAAGCCCCTTTGGCCGATCACGGTTCGCGTAGTGCACAACAGCTCGAATAGGGAGCCTTCGCCGAAGATGTGCAGGTCGCCAGAGTAAACGTGTTCCGAATCAGTGAACTGTTCTCCGCTAACCCCTATGCCGACCCAGCTTCCACGAACTCGATCGAGAGCGCGGTTGTAGAACCGCCTCAGGCGTGTCATACGAGTGCGGGATTGACGAGACCGAGCGTAACGCCGCGCGGAGGCGGCCACCACGGGAATCGGAACGGAAGGCCACCAAAAGGCCACCTGTTGCCGCACCGCGTAAACGCTGAGCATCATGAAAACCGACACGGCGCCCGCCAGGATAAGCGCGGCCGCCGTGTCGAGGTATCTAGCTTGAGCAAGGCCGGTCTGCAGGTCCCGCAAACGGCTCTCATATTGGATAACGACGTCCTGAACAGTCACGCCATCATGATACGATTCAACCCGGCAATTTGTTTCGTCTAGAACTGATAGGCAAGCGCAATGTTGATCACATTACCCCGGCCCGATGTCGCGCGCGGCCCGAGATTCGCGCCATTGAACGTTCGCGTGCGGAAGTCCCAGAAGCTCCATTCGACCGCCGCTGTCACATCCGGAGCGAGTTTGCGGAAGTAGCTCGCCCACACGAACGAATTCTTCGAGCGGGTGGAACCCGGCATCAGATCGCGATCGCGCGGATCGTCGGTACCGGCGCCCGCGTAAAGAATATCCTTCGCAGTCACCGGCGAAATCAGCTCCGCCCATCCGCCCTCATCGGCGATCTTGCGGAATTGAGCGGGTGTAGCGCCCGCCGCGGGTGTAAAGGCGACGCCCTGGTCAATTCCGCCACCGAACGGGACCAGATTGCCTCCCGTAAAAGCTTCGCCGCGGAAGATCAGGTATTTGTGAATGGGTATCGTCCAGTCCACCGCCTCCGCGGAGGAATCGATGCCCTTGTCCGCGCCGACCGCTTCACGGCCGTAGTGCCCGCTCACGCCGATGGTCGCTGTCCTCCCGGCCATAGGATTAGAAAACGCCACGCGAGCCTCATAGAAAGGCTGCCTGCCGCGCTCGCCATAACCCGAGAATGTGCTGTCCACGGCCGAGCCGTTCACGCCCGACTGATCGGTCAGACGCGCATCGCCAAACGACGGGCGAAGAACGCCGCCCTGGACAAGAAGAGTGGACTTGCCGAACTTGTGCCGGTTCTCCACGCGTACTTGCGGCAGCAGCGCCCACAAGTCTCCGGCTGTGAACCCCAAAGGCATCGCGACGTGCGAAAGCGAGATGGGATCGAGCGGCGCGAGAATCGCCTTGTCCTGGCCGGCTACGATCCTCCAGCTACCTTTGTCCAACTGAAGGTACGCACGTCGCAGACGGGGCTGATTGAAAACGCGATCCTGCGGCTGAAGATTCGTATCCACCGGGCGCGAGCCAAAGAAATCGATCTCGACCAGCCCGGATGGATTCCATCCGTTGCTATTCGCTTTCGGACTCACCTGAAGACCGAGAATGGATTGGCGAGCGGTGAAGAGCGTGTCTCCAACCGCTCCGGCGCGCTTAGTGGTGCCGTCCGGGAACGTCACGAGAGAGCTGCCCGGCAATGGCCACAGCGGAACATCCTGCCCGACTTGGACGGTGTCGGAAGTCGAGATATTCAGGAGCAACGTGCCGTACACCCGGAGGATGTAATCCCCGATGGGGGCTTGCAGTCTCGAACTCGATTTCGGAGCGCCCGGATAAAACGGGCCGTCCAGAGGAGCGTGATCCTCAAGCGTATTGTCCGGGGTGTTTTGACTCTGAGCCGGGATCGCAAATACTGCAAATGCGAGCGACGCGGCTAAACAATTTTTGCGAAGACTAAATATCATGCCCCCGATTATGCGGAGGCATCGACACGCAAGTCGTTCACAACCTGTAAACGTTTTGTAAAAAAGGAGCCGGAATCAGTTTTCCGATTCAGGAAGCTAGCGCCGTACGACGGGCGCCTTCAACTCGTTCTGCATCACGGTCACATACTGCGCCGCCTGGCCTTGCATGGCGCCGGATATGCCAGCGGACTGCTGCTCGAATTTCAGGGCTTCCTGGAGCTTCGTCCGATCCGTGGTGATTTTAGAAAGCTGGTAGTTGGCGACGCCCAGGTAGAAATACGCGGGGCCCGTCATCGCACTTTGGCCGCTGATCATGGGAAGCGCGGCGCGCAGGTTGGTGTCGCAATCCTTCCAGATCTGCCGCACACAGCCGGCTACACCCGCATCGTAATAACCGCGCGAAAGCATGGTCGACTTAACACGGTTCCACTCCTCGTCGGAATAGCCCTCGGGTTTGGCTTTGGATTTCATCACCGACACCAGCTTCGTAGCGTGCGCGTAGGCCTGGTCCGCATGATTCTTGGAGATTAGATTGTCCGCGAGCGTCATCAGAGCGTATTCTTCATTGGGGTTCCCTGCAATGATCTTGTTCGCCCCTTCGATCTGTTTATCCACGCCGCCCATCTTCCCGAGCGCTCCCAGATAGGCATTCGACGCGAGGCCGAGGTACGTGCTCTTGGGATTCACCGCCATCAACGCCTCGGTCAGTTCCACCACCTTCGCGTTAGGCAGACCCGCCTGAGCAGCGGTGGTCGCAAGAGCGTATTCGCTAAGCGTTCCGACCCCTTTGGCGTAGTCGACCCGCTTTGGCCAGTCCTCCTCTGTAAATCCATCCAGCTTGGGCCCCGAGGCTTCGGCCTTGGCTTGCTTCGCCGTTTCGACGGCCCACTTCTTGATGGCGTCGGGATCCTTCGCGGCCTGTGCGTCCTTCAGTTTCTGGTAGGTGTCATCGAGTTCGGTTGCGCTTGCCGACGCTACCAGAAAAAGGGACAAGGCTCCGAGGGCAAGGATGGCGGTTTTCACAATGGTCTCCTCGCAGAATTATAACAGCCTATAGCGCCGCGACTGTAATGGAGCGGGTATAATCCGATCAGGTGACGTCTGCTGCACCTTTTCCCCCGGAAGCGCGGCCGGAAGCGCGATCCGAAGCACCGGTCTACTGCGATGTCAGCCTCCCGGTCCCCATCGAGACAGCCTTTACGTATAGGCTTCCCGAAACTCTGCGCCGGCGCGTGCAACCCGGGTGCCGGATCCTGGTTCCGTTCGGATCGCGCAAGCTGACGGGCGTCGTCCTCGCGACGCACAGCCAGCCGCCGACGGGTCCGACCAAGGAAGCGCTGCGTCTGCTGGACGAAGAACCCGCCCTCGACCAAAGTCTCCTGGACCTCGGCCGCTGGATTTCGACTTACTATTGCGCGCCACTGGGCGACACTTTGCGTGCGATGACGCCTCTGGCCGCCGACGTTCGGCGCGGCCGCATCTATTCGCTCACGCCTTCAGGTCGTGATACTGCGCGACAGCTGCACCTGACCGAGACGGAAGAAGACCCGGCCGCGGCGATCCTGCGCATGCTCGACGGACGAGCGCTCTCGGCGACGTATCTCGCACAGAAGATTCCGAAATCGGCCGCCGTGCTGCGGTCGCTCGAAAAGAAGGGATTCGTCGAATCGGAAGATGTCGCTGCCGAGCGCGATCCGCTACGCGCGTCAGCCGCGCGGCTGCGGGTGGAGTTTATCGCGCGCGCTACGGATAAAATTCCCAAGCCAGAACGCGAGCTGCTGGCGTATCTCGAGCTTCATCCCGGCCAGCACAATCTCGCGACGCTCGAAGACACGCTGCCGAAAGCCAGCACCGCGGCTCGCGCTTTGGCTCGGCGCCAACTCGCCCGGCTCGCGCTGGAGCCGGTGTCGGACCTAATTTCAAGCAAGGCTGCCCCGCCCCGTGCGCCGCACACGCTGAATCCGCATCAGCAGGACGCGTTCGAGGCCATCGGTTCCGCGCTAGCCTCGCGCCAGTTTCAGGCGTTCTTGCTCGAAGGCGTTACCGGATCGGGCAAGACAGAGGTTTACTTAAGCGCGATCGAAGCCGTCCTCGCGATGGGCCGCGGTGCGCTGCTGCTGGTCCCTGAGATCGGACTAACACCCGCCGTGGCCGGACAGTTTCAGCAGCGTTTCGGAGAGAGAGTGGCGATTCTGCACTCCGCGTTTCACGATTCCGAACGCGCCCAGGAGTGGCGCAGGATCCGCGCCGGCCAGGCGTCGGTAGTGGTCGCCACCCGATCCGGCGTGTTCGCGCCGGTGCAGAACCTGGGTCTGATCATCGTCGACGAAGAACACGACCAGAGCTACAAGCAGCAGGAAACACCGCGCTATCACGGACGGGACGTCGCTGTCGTGCGTGCTCGCAATCAAGGAGCAGTGATCGTGCTGGGTTCGGCAACGCCGAGTCTCGAAACGCGCTACAACGCCGAGAATGGGAAGTACACTCGTCTGTCTCTGCCGGGTCGCATCGAACGCCGGCCCATGCCGGCCGTTTCGGTGATCGACATGCGCCACGAGTTTCTGGAAACCCGCAAGCAGGCGACGTTTTCGCGAGCGCTGGTGGATGCCGTGACCGAACGTCTGGAGAATGGCGAGCAGACCATGCTGCTGCTGAACCGGCGCGGGTTCTCGAGCTTCGTTGCGTGCCGGGCCTGCGGCGAGCGGCTCCAATGCGTGAACTGTTCGGTCACGCTGACCTATCACAAGCGCGACCGGCGCATGCTGTGCCACTACTGCAATTACGCGACGCCGGTTCCGGAGCGATGCCCCAAGTGCGCCAGCGACTATCTGCAGTTTATCGGCGTGGGCAGCGAGCGCCTGGAGCAGGAGTTGGGCGCGTTCTTTCCGAAGGCTCGGATAGCGCGGTTGGATCGCGATACCGTCGGCGGCAAGCGCGATTACGAGACCATTCTCGCCGGCTTCCGCGAGCACGATTACGACATCCTGGTAGGTACCCAAATGATCGCGAAGGGCCACGACATTCCCAACGTGACGCTGGTCGGGATCGTGAATGCGGACTTGGGCCTGGGATTGCCGGATTTCCGCTCGGCAGAAAGAACGTTCCAGCTGCTTACGCAGGCGGCGGGTCGCGCCGGCCGTGGAGCAACGCCGGGCATCGTTCTCATCCAGACCATCAACCCCGATCATTACGCGATCCAGTGCGCCGCCGAGCAGGATTACGAGAAGTTCTACCGCAAAGAAATCGAGTTTCGGCGGCTGATGTATTACCCGCCGTTCGGAGCGCTGGCGAACATCATCATCCGTTCCACCAATGAAGAGGATGCTTTGTCGCGCAGCGCGGCCCTGGGAAGGTTGCTGAATCCGGCCCCCGAAGGCGTCCGCGTGATGGGCCCCGCGCCCGCTCCGGTGCTGCGCGTGAAGACCGAGTATCGTTATCAGGTTCTGCTGAAGACCACCGGTCGTAAACGGCTCAGCGAAGTACTGGGCGAAGTTCGAAAGTTCGCGGCGGCGGAGAAATGGGGTCCGGCGAACCTGGCGATCGACGTCGATCCCATGACCCTGCTCTGATCTGCAGAATAATGTGATGCGCGATTTTCAGATCGTCGACGCCAACCTGCGAACCGCCATGCGATTCTTCGGCGACGCCACCGGCAGCGGCGAGAATCACGCTTTGGATGGCGCATTGGCCATCTATTCCGGCCTCGATTACGGTGTCTTCAACATCGCCATGCTGGCGGACCACCCGCCCGTGGGGATCGATGGATTTACGGAGCGTCTCGCCACGTGCGCGCGCTACTTCGCGCCCAGAACCATGCGCTGGTCATTCTGGCTGTGCGAGGACGCGCTCGATTTCTCCACTCGCCGCCGGGCGCGCTCTTTATTGATGGATCGCGATCTCCGTCCCATCTCACAGGCCCCCGGAATGCTAGCCGAAGCGCTGGCGCCGCCCACGAGGCCACTCCCGAAGATCGAATGCGTGCCGGTGGCGGACAAGACCACGCGGCAGGCTTTCGGCGCGCTCACGGCGGTGAGCTTCGACATCCCCATGGGAATCGCGAAAGCCGTGTACGAACCCGAGCGGGCGTGGTTCGGAGACTACCGAGGATTCGTCGGCTTCGTGGGCGGAAGACCGGTGGCGATTATCGCCATTGTCGCTACGCCCGAAGCCCTGGGCGTGTACTCGCTCTCGACACTTCCCGAGTGCCGCCGGTTGGGCTACGGCGAAGCGCTGCTGCGTTCCGCAGTCGCATCGGAACAGGCGCGGACCGGGATCAAACGTATCGTGCTCCAGTCCACCGATGCGGGATATTCGCTGTATCGAAGGCTGGGATTCAACGAAGTTGCGAAGTTTTCGGTGTATCTCACGAGATAACTCCACCGGACTACAATCTAAGCAGAAGTATGTGGACGATACTGCTTTTCGCACTGCTCGCGCAAGCCCCGGACTACGTGGCTGAGGGCCTCAAGGCCCTGGATGCGGGAAATCCCGACGCGGCGGTCGAGTCGTTCACTAAGGCTGTCGTGGCCGACCCCGCGGATTACAGCGCGCACTTCAACCTCGGGCTGGCTTACAGCATGTCCAACAAGGATGCGCTTGCCATTCCGGAGTACAAGAAGACTCTGGAACTGCATCCCGGCTTGTACGAAGCGCAGCTCAACCTCTCTATGTCGATGCTCAATGCGCATGACGCCGCAGGGGCAATTCCGTTCCTGAAGGCAGCCGGAGAGCAGAGGCCCAAGGAGTTCCGGCCGGCCTACTATTTGGGTAACGCCTTTCTCGCAACCAACGACCTAAGCGGAGCCGCTACTGGGTACGCGAGAGCGATCGAGCTCGATGCAGCTTCGGCCGAGGCCGAGCTTGGTTTGGGCCAGACTTTCGCCCGGCAGGGCCATCGCAATGAGGCGGAGCCGCATTATCGAAAAGCCGCCAACCTTCAGCATTCGTATCACAGCTATCTGCTGGAGCTAGCCACTCTGTATGAAGAACATAACGAGCTGGCGCAGGCTCTGGACATCTACCGCGAATTCCCGGATGATCCGGGCGCTCGGGAACGCGCTGGCGTGTTGCTGCTTGTGACCGGGCAGAGTGCGGCGGCTATCGCCATGCTCGAACCCGTGGTCGCGAAGTCGCCGACTCCCGCGAATCAGATTGCCCTGGCGCACGCGTATGTCGAGGAGAAGCAGCTCGCGAAAGCGGAGCCGCTGATCGCCAAAGGTGTGGCGGCCACACCGGACGATTTCGAGCTGCGGATGTTCTTCGGACGCACTCTCAGAGACGAGCGGAAATTCCCCTTGGCCTCGGAACAGTTTTCGGCGGCCGCGAAGATCAAGCCCGAGGCGGCCCAGGCCTGGACCGAACTGGCGGGCGTTCTGATCATGGCCGAACAGCCGGTGGACGGACTGGCAGCTCTTGATAAAGTGCATGCACTCGGCGCGGAAACGGCCGGCCATTTCTACCTGCGGGCGATCACCTTGGATCGGCTAAATAAGACCAAAGAGGCCCTGGAAGCCTACAACAAGTTTCTCGGCGTAAGTCAGAATGTGAATCCCGACCAGGAATTCATCGCCCGGCAACGCGTAAAAGTGCTGGAGAAAGAATTGGGCAAGAGGTAAGCATGCTTCTGCTCCTGACGCTGATACTCGCGCTGGACTTGACCGGGATCAAAGCCGAGCCTCGGCTCGAAAAGCGAAGTCAGCTGGCGTTGCAATTCGCGGATTCGGCGCTCGATTCCGCTCGCGACCTGTACAAGAAAGGCGAGGTGGATGCCTGCCGCACCGCGCTCGGCGAAGTGGAGGCTGGCGTTCAGCTCTCCTATGATTCGCTGATGGCGACCGGTAAAGATCCCCGCAGGAACTCCAAGCCGTTCAAAGACGCGGAGAAATCCACGCGCCAAATCCTTCGTCGTTTAGACAGTCTCAGCGATTTTATGAGCGCGTTCGACCGTAGCGCCGTGGAGCCGGTGCAGCGCACGGTTTCTGATATTCATGACATGCTGATTATTGGGATCATGGGGAAGAAGAAATGAAAACATTTCTAGTCTTGTTTTCCATAGGACTTCCGCTATTTGCGCAAGTCGGCGGACGCGATTTCCTGACCAACGACGAAGCCGATCAAATCCGCCTGGTGCAGGAACCGAACGAACGGCTGAAGCTCTACCTTGTGTTCGCCAAACAACGTGTCGAGCAAGTGGATCAGCTGGTGGCGCAGAACAAAGCGGGCCGCTCGGTTCTGATTCACGATCTGCTTGAGGACTACACGAAGATCATCGACGCGATCGACACCGTCGCGGACGATGCGCTGCGACGCAAGGTCGCGCTCAATGCCGGGATGGCGGCCACGGTCGACGGTGAAAAAACCATGCTGGCTCGTTTGCAGAAAATCCAAAATTCGGCGCCGTCCGACCTTTCGCGTTATGACTACGTGCTGAAGGACGCCATCGACACCACCTCCGACAGCCTGGAGCTTTCGCAGGAGGATCTGACCGGCCGCGCTGCCAGCGTCGACGCGAAGGACAAGAAGGAAAAGGCCGAGCGCACGGCAGCGCTGACTTCCGACGAGGCGAAAGAGAAGAAAGAGCAGGAAAAGAAAGACGGGACTGCAAAGAAGAAGCCAACCTTGCGGCGTCCTACTGATCCGCCTCCGAATCAGTAGGGGGGAGCACGGTGGGGCGGGATTCCATCCCGCTGGGCGGTTTCTAACCGCCCTCTTGATTCGCCAGAACAGTGCGCCGGTAAAAAACCGGCGCGCGGCTTGAAAAGCCGCCCCACCTGCCACCGCCCGGCTAGTTCCGCAGCCGCAGCCCCGACGGATCCACGCCGTCTCCCAGCTTCCGCATCCACTGCCTCGCCAGCGCGAGCATGGAATCGCGCGTCAGCTCATGCTCCCGGTCATGGGCCAGGTCCGTCTCCTCGGCCGGATCGTCGGCCAGATTGTACAAGCGAGTGGCTTCTTCCTGCGGACGAATTACGAGCTTGTCGTATCCCCGGATAATTGCACGCCATTCGCCCGGCAGGCCGATCCGGCCTTCGCAGTACACCGAATCCGGCACCTCGCCGGTACCGCTTGCGATCAACTTCGAAAGATCGCGGCCTTGCAATCCCTCCGGCGGTGCGATTCCCAAAAACGCGAGCAATGTCGGCAGCACGTCGGCATGCGAGATAAGCAGATCGCCTGCGACCCGAGGCTTCAGTGTCCCCGGCCAGCGAATCGCCAATGGCACCAGGACGGACTTCTGCGATGGGGAATCCTCGCCATCGCCGGACTCGGCTGTCAGCACCGTGATCGCTTCAGGACCCGGCCCGACCAGGCTCGCCATAGAGGCGTCCGTGGAATGAGCAGCATGCGGGAAACGTCCGGTTTCGAGCGCTTTCTTCGCGAGCCCAGCCGCCGGACAACACGTATACGCCCTGGGAAAGACCACGCTTTCGCGCGCGAACGCCTCGGGCACGGTGGGTCCTTTGATCCAGTTGATCTCGACGCGGGGACGTGCCGATTGCGCAGCAAGTGCAAGCGGCGCCAGTAGGATGGTGCGTCTGGTCACAAGCGGATCTTCTATAGACGGACTTTATCGAACGGCAAGCCGCGCTTGCACAATTCGCATGCCGGCGCGTTCGCATAGTATTTACCGTCAAGCTGCGCCAAATAATAAAGCGGCAAAGAACCGAAATCTTCGCAGACGGGGTTGGGTTGATACACAACCACAGCCAATCCGACCACTTCACCGCCGCGCTGCTCCACCAGCTTCTTGACCTCCGCGAGTTTCTTACCGGTGCGCAGGATATCGTCCACCAGGAGCACTTTTTCGCCCGGCTGCACTTCCAGGTACTGGCGGAAATGGAGGGGCTCGTTATCATTCTCGCGCTCGGCCCAATAGACCTGGCGCGCTCGCAGGGCTTCGCACACGCCGTAGGCCACGGGAAGACCGCCCGTCGCCGGCGCGACCACGGAAAGCTCCGGTATCATGGCGCGAATCTCGGTGTTCGCGCGCACCTTGCGGCTGAGTCCCACGCTCAGGATTTTGGCGGCGTGGTAATCGCGCATGGTGAGCGCGACCTGAAGATATTCGGTGATGTGCTGGCCGCCGGGATACTCGAAATGGCCGTCGCGGAGTCCGCCGGTGCGGCGCAGGAGCGCTACTACGTCGTCTTGTGTCGGGACAAGTTCCATGGATATTTTTGACCTAGTGCGCGCCCCGGCCGGTCAGCACGGAGGGAATCGTACGCAGAATAATTTTCCAGTCCAATCCGAGAGACCAGTTATCGATGTACTCCATATCGAGCTTCATCCAGGTCTCGAAGTCGACCTCGTCGCGCCCGCTGATCGCCCACAAGCAGGTCAGTCCCGGCCGCATACGAAGCCGCCGGCGCTGCCACCGCTTATATTGTTCCACCTCTGAGGGGATCGCAGGCCGGGGACCCACCAGTGACATGTCCCCCTTGAGCACGTTCCACAGTTGCGGCAACTCGTCGGCCGAGAATTTTCGCAGCCAGCGGCCGACTTTGGTGAGCCGGGGATCGTTGGGGATCTTCATGACCACATCGCGGAGATTCATGTGTTCAACGGATTCGCGCATGGCCTCCGCGTCCAGGCACATGGAGCGGAACTTGTAGAACACGAAACGGCGTCCGTTCAGCCCGCAGCGTTCCTGGCGGAAGATCGCGGGTCCGGGCGAGGTTAACCGGACCAGGATCACAATCAGGAGCATGACGGGGAACAGCAAGAGCAGCGCCGCCCCCGCCAGTACGATATCGGTCAGGCGTTTCACCAATAAACGAATCTCGTCGTGCGGCGTGGAGGAGAACGTCAGCAGCGGAGAGGTTCCCAGGCGATCCAGGTATACGCGGCTGTTCACATGGGGCAGAAACCCGACCGCGATGCGCGTGCGCACGCCCTCTTCCTCGCACAGAAGCATCACGTCTTCGAGCTCGGCGAGACGACGGCTGTCGGTCGCGAAGATGATTTCGTCGATTACGTGGCTGCGCAGCATCTCGGGAAGCTCAGTGATCGCGTGAACCGGATAATCGTGATCGAGTGCGATGGGAGTGGACGCCGCGTCCAGGGAATCCGCGAAGAATCCTCGCAAGCGGATGCCGTGCGATAGGCCCGCTTCTTCCAACTGGCGCCCGAGCCGCTGGGCGGCGTCGCCCAGCCCAACCACCATCACGTAATGGGGCACCGAAAATTCGCGCCGCACGACACGCAACAGAAGCCCGGCGTTCAGGCGAAACAGGCACAGCAGGAACCAGGTGCACAGGGCAAACAAGGCGACAAATAGACGGCTGAGGTCCAGGCGCCAGAAGAATTCGAACAGAATGACCGACATCGCGCCCAGCAGGCACTGCCGGAATGCATGGCGCAGAATGACGCGCGGATGCGTGGCATCGATACGGTCGTAGGTCTCCCACCAGGCGCCGGTGGCCACCCAGACCACCATGGACCAAACCAGCAGGGACGCAGCGACACCCTGCGGAATATAGAAATTGTTTTCGAGATTTAGCCGCGAGCGAATCGCATAGGCCAGGGCAAAGGCGATCGCAATCAGGACGACGTCAGCCGTCCCGAATAGAATTCTAACCCTGTGGCGCTGCCCGCGAAACACTAAGGACAGAATACAATGCGGCGAAAGCCTTCAGCCTGTCTAGCGAACCTGCACGCTGGCTACGGACCCGTCGCTGAGCCTCACGATCCCGAAGGTGGTGTCGCGCGACTGGTAGCGGAAGATTTCGACCAGGTGGCCGTCGTCAAACATGGTGATGCGCGAGGAAGGCGCACCGAACCTCAGGACTTCCGCTCTAGAAGCTCCACTGGCGATGGTCTTGAGATCTTCGGGCGTGGCCTGCGGCGGAGGCGGCGGCACGAATACCGGTGTAAGCACAACCGGGGTCGGCGGCGTCAGAGGAGGCGGAGGGGGAACTACAGCGACGATTTTCTTGGCCGGAGGCGGAGGCACCAGGGAGTGGTCTTTCACCACGCCTCCGGGACTCGTCTTCAGCATGGTTCCGCCACCGCTGCTGCTACCGCCACCACCGCCATCGCCGGCGCTGGCCTTTTGCGAGGGTTTTGCGGCGGGTTTGTCGCTGGAATTGTCGGCAGGCTTCGCGACGCTCGCAACCTTCTCGGTTTTAGCCGCCTTAGCCGTCGTCGCACTCACGTTGTCTAGTACCGCGGCGATCCCCTGACCGACTTTCTTCCCGGCGCCGGTTCCCACGGAACCTCCAGCGACGACAGCCGCGGCGTCGGTAATCGCCTGGGACCAGACTAACCCACCCACCGCCAATAACATCGAAACACGCATGACCAGGCGCATAACAGCCCTCCGTTTATGATCCTAACCGGCTTACGCCATGAGACATACGGGGGGTTCCCCTTAGTTTTCAGTCACAAGATCATTAACACCACTTGACAGTGGGGCTTATAGGGGTATCCTGGAGACGGATGGAAACTATCGCCATTCCGGACCTTTACATCCGCCAGCCTTACGAGCTGTATACAGCTGAGGATCACCAGACGTGGCACAGGCTTTACAACCGGCTTCTTCCTCGCTGGGAACAGTACGCCAATGAGCGCTTTCAGGCCGGGATTCAGTCACTGTGCTTGCCTCAGGACCGGATTCCTCGTCTGGAGGACGTGAACCGGTTCCTATCGCCCCTGACCGGCTTCCGGGCTCGCGCGGTTGCCGGATACGTGCCGGCCTTCCTGTTCTTCGATTGCCTGCGCAATCGCGAGTTCCCTACTACGGTGACCATCCGTAGGGGAGAAAAGCTGGATTACCTGCCGGAGCCGGACATTTTCCACGACATCGCGGGGCACGTCCCCATGCACACCGATCCGCATTTTGCGGAAACGCTGGTGCGATTCGGGGAGTGCGCGCATACCGCCGCCGCGCTGGTCTCGGAAATCCGCGATCCGGCCGAGCGGGTTCGAACGCTCACCAGCATTTTCCGCGCGATGGCGCGGTTCTTCTGGTTCACCATCGAATTCGGCCTGATGCGATCTCCCAACGGACTGCGAGTCTACGGGAGCGGCTTGCTCAGTTCCTTTGGCGAGATCGAGCATGCCGTAACTTCCCCGAATGTGCAGCGCCAGCCGCTGCAGATCGAGCGGGCTGTCAATGAAACGTTCGAGATCGACCATTACCAGCCGCTGCTGTTCATCGTGGATTCCTTCGATCATCTCTACAGCTTGGTGGATGAGCTCGAACGATGGATGAAAGCCGGCAAGTTAAACCACGTGGCTCCGGGCGAGCCTGAGGTCAACGAGGTCGACCTGCAAAGCTTCCTCGAAGCAGGTGGCGGGCTATAATCCGGGCATGAGTTGGAAGTTGCTCGCGCTGGCTTTGCTCGCAGGTGTGACCGCTCTTGCGCAGGAACGTGTTCAGGCGCGCATCCCCATCATTCTCGACACCGACATCGGCGATTCGATTGACGACGCTCTGGCGCTCGCCTTCGCGCTGCATTCGCCAGAGCTCGATGTACGTGCCGTCACCACGGTGATCGATGACGTCGAAAGCAAGACCCGGCTGGCGTGGAAGATGCTGAGTATCTACAACCGCCGCGATGTCGGGCTGGCGATGGGCGCGTCCGAGCCTCTGCTCGACCCGACGACGTCAGTCCCGTCCAAAGAGTTCGAGGTCCTGACCCGCAATGACGTCATTCCTGAAGCAGCCCACAAGCGCGCCGCCGACCTCATCATCGACACCGTCCTGCAAGCGCGCAGCAAGATCACCATCGTTGCCATCGGCCCGATGACCAACATCGCGCTCGCGCTGAAGACCGATCCTCGCATCAAGAACAATATCGAACGGATCGTGATCATGGGTGGGGCGTACTTGAGCTCCGAATCCGAGTACAACGTGAAGCGCGATCGTGCCGCCGCGGAGATCGTCTTTCAATCCGGCATCCCGATCACCGCCGTCGGCCTGGATGTGACGTCGCAATGCAAGCTACGCGAGAAGGATCTGGATCGCATGCGGATTGCCGACGATCCCGCGGGGAATTTTCTGATTCACTTGGTCGATCTGGCTGAGGAACAGACCCACGAAGCGAATCCTACGCTGTACGATCCTCTGGCCATCGCGGCGATTTTTCGACCAGACCTGCTCGAGATGCAAGCAGGCACGGTCGACATCCCGCTGTCTGGCCCCGGGCAGACCATCTTCAAACCTTCGGCCGGATCGAAGACCCAGGTTGCGGTCAAGGTGAACGTTCAGGCCTTCCTGGACCTGTTCGTCGATCGTGTGACAAAAGGAGTCGGCGGGCTGAGATAGCTATTTGCCGACCAGGTGCGGAGTGCTCCGGTTGTTTTCCCCACAGATGAACTCGATCAATTCATCGTCGGGCATCAGGCGCTGGTTTGCCGCTACCGTCCAGGGCCGGGTATACGTCTTGGGATCATTCACCGTCACTTCGACCTCAAGCGTGCCGTAGTTGGGCCGGCGGATGCGCTCCGTCACATGAGCTTCGTTGCTGATGGGGCTGCCATTTTCATCGATCCATCCGTTATCCAGGAAGCCGGTCGATTCGACGATCAGGGTATCGCCCTCCCACTTTCCGACGGAGTAGCCGTACCACCAAGGCTGGACATCGTCTTTATTGGGCAGCGCGCGACCGTCGGTGAAGATCTGCCGCGTGCCTCCGTTCGGCTCGGCGAGCATCACGATCTCGCGCGCGTTCTGAATGAACTTGCGAGGTTGCGGGTGAACCCACAACTGTACCGGGTTCAAGGGCAGACAGTGGGCATCGGGATGGTCTTTGCTGTTTTCCGCCAGACGTTCATTGCGGAGCTTCAGCGCCCATTCCTGATAGGGCAGTAAGCCGCCCGGCATGTTCTGCGCCATATTCTGAAATCCGCCTTGCGGAAACCTTGTTGATCCGTTAGATGGAGCAGGAGGAGGAGGAGGACCGCCGCCAGGACCTTTTCCCTGCTCCTTCCCGTCGCCCTGTCCTCCGGGACCACCGCGCTGAGGGCTCCACACACCCGAAAGGTCCGGCTTGCCGTCGGCCGTCTTGGGCGCCGGTCCGTTCAGATCCGGCTGGCCGTTCGCCAATTTGGGAGCCCCCGGCGTGGGAAACAACGGCCATTGCGCGAAGATCGCCAATGAGAAAGTGAGGAACATGACAACTGCTGCGATCGCGATCACGTTTCTTTTGGGCATTCTGATCCTCGATTCCGATTGCTCCGATTCTACTGGCTCAGCGTTCGCAGGTAAAGGGCAAGGTCGGGCTGCCTGAGATAATATAACTTAGATGCAGCCAGATTCCGCGCTCCAGCTCGCCACCTCCAAGCTCAACCGGGTTCGCGAAGAAATTGGAAAGATCATCGTCGGACAGCAGGATGTCGTCGACGGCGTGCTTATCTGTTTGCTGGCGGGTGGCCACGTGCTTCTCGAAGGTGTTCCGGGATTGGGCAAAACCACGCTGCTGCGGACGCTTTCCAAGGTGATGCACCTGAAGTATTCGCGCATTCAATTCACGCCCGACCTGATGCCCGCCGACATCGTGGGCAGCATGATCATCGACAGCGAGAGCGGAACCAAGGCTCTGCGCTTTTCCCCGGGTCCGATTTTTGCGCATCTGGTTCTGGCTGACGAGATCAATCGTGCGACGCCGAAAACTCAGTCCGCGCTGCTCGAAGCCATGCAGGAACATACGGTCACCAGCGGAACGCAGACCATGGAATTGGAGCCTCCGTTTCTGGTCATGGCCACGCAGAATCCCATCGAGATGGAAGGAACCTATCCGCTTCCCGAAGCGCAGCTCGATCGCTTCCTGATGAAGATCCTGGTGCGCTTCCCGACCCGCGCCGAACTGGGCACGATC
>Ga0265314_10000723_pt1 | contig 39953 bp, 37 predicted proteins | sample 4126metaG_FD_203106 | JGI IMG/M metagenome (GOLD analysis project Ga0265314, IMG submission 203106) | Rhizosphere microbial communities from Carex aquatilis grown in University of Washington, Seatle, WA, United States - 4-1-26 metaG | ecosystem: Host-associated > Plants > Roots > Rhizosphere >...
CCGCAGCCCCACAATCACGCGCGGAACATCCGGCATGCGGAAGCTGATCCCGTCCGGTATTCCCGGAACCTGCGGATGCTCGCCGACTTTGGCGACGATCGTCAGCGCCGCGCCGCCGCGGAAAATGTCCAGTTTTACTTCGTGGCCTACCGCCGTCTCCCGCACCAGCTTCGAAGCCTGCTCCAGGCTCTCCACCTTGTTCCCGTTAATCTGCAAAACCACATCGCCGCTCTTCAGCCCCGCCTTCTCCGCCGGACTGTCCTGAGCAACGCGCGTAATCTCAACTCCAGTGTCCGAGGGCAGCTTCAGCGCCTTCGCCCGCTCGCCCGTGATCTCCTGGATCCCCACTCCCAGATATCCGCCCGGCGGCGTCACCAGGAAGCGCGACGGCAATGTCGGCGGAGTAGGCGGTTGCGGCGCCACAGGAGCCTGTTGCCCCGTCGCCCACCAGGGCAGCGCCACCACCGCAATCAATAATGCACTTCGCATAAATAAATCCTTTTAGTAAGTTTCGGCGGACGCTTTAATCGAGTGCAGCATTTGGCGGGCACGCTCGCGAACATCGCTATCGTCTTCGCGGCTCATTAATTCTTGCAGAGCACCCACCATTTGCGGGTCCAGCCCCTGCGCGTCATGCCCGGTCAGTGCGTCGATCACCCTCGTCCGCATCCCGGTATTCGGGTCATTCAGTAAGACGTGGGCCAGCGCATTCTGTACCATCGGGTCGTTGGCGTAGCGCTGCAAGCCTTCCATCGCTTTCAGGCGCACGTTGGTGTTTTCATCGTTAGCCATGGCGAACGCCAGCGCCTCGCGCACATCCGACTCGTTCGCGTCCCCTACCAAGATCGTTACCGTCTGCGCCCGCAGCCCCGGATCCGTCGCTTCCTTGGCCGCCGCCATCAACAACTGGCGGATGCGCTGGTCATCGCGATTCCCCGAAATTGTCCGCTCGCGCTTTTCATCGAAGACAATCCGCAAAGTTCCGTCCGGCTGCGCGGCCACGTTGCGCACTTGCGCCCCGCCGAAATCAGCCAGTCCCATCGACGAAATTCCGCCGATTCCCGGAGTCACTTTAGCCGCAAAGAATCCGATCGCTAATAGCGCCATCGCGCCCACCGGCTTCAGGAATTGAATCTTCCAATTGCCCGCGATCTGGCTCCACCAGCTCTCCCGCGCCGCAGCCGGCCTTTCGCGCGGCAGCATCTCCGCCAAATCCTCGCGGCAGCGATTCAATAGCGCGGGCGATGGCGTCACAGCCGCCGCGTCCACCGCCTCATGCAGCACCTTCTGCCGGGCCAGCGCCGTACGGCACTCCGCGCAGCCATCCAGATGCGAATCGATGCGCTCTTCCTCGTCGAAACTCAGCTCGCCGTAAAGCATCAGCGCAAATTGTTCCCGAATCTCTATGCAGTTCATCTCGCTCATACAAATTCTCCCAACGCCGTTCGCATTTTTTGCGTCGCCCGGAATAAACAGTTTTTGGCCGCTTCCTCGGACGTGCCCAGCACTTCTCCGATCTTCCGCAGCCTTAATCCCTCGTAATGCCGTAACTCAAACACCATGCGCTCGCGCGGCGTCAATTGCGCCAGCGCTTCTTTCACACGCTTGCGGATCTGACCGCTAAACAAATTCCTCTGCGGATCGCCTTCGACCCGCGTCTCCGGAGCCGCGTCCATGCGATCGAGCGTCCCCTCCGGAGTCGTCATCACCGTCGGCTCCTCCCGCCGCACTTTGCGCCGCCGCAACTGGTCCAGGCACAAGTTGGTAGCGATCCGGTAGAGCCAAGTGTGAAAACTACAATCGAAGCGGAACTGGTTGAGGTTGCGGTAAACCCGCAGGAAGGTCTCTTGATAGACGTCCCGAGCATCTTCCGGAGATCGTAACATGCTCAGAGCCAGCCGCAGCACGCTCTGGTCGTAGGTGCGCACCAATTCCTCAAACGCAGACGAGTCCCCCGCCTGCGCCGCGCGAATGAGCTCCGTTTCGTCCACGGCCGCCCCTTCCCTGCGCGCGGACACGCGCTTTAAGGATGGTTGCACCACTCTATTGGACGGGCTTAGAGGGGAAAAGTAACGGCTTCTAAGCCAGTTCCAGGTCGATGCGCTTCTGCCCCGCGTCCAAGCTAGTGATTTTGAAAGACCGGACTTCCCCCGCCTTCACAGCGCTCGGGCTAGAAGACACGCTAGGACCGGACTTCCACTTCTGCGCCAGCATCGCTCCCAGCGAAGAAATGTCGGCTTTTGAGGCACTTGCAGACGCTTCAGCGCTCTTAGCCTCGGCCAGCTTGCAGGACGCCATGACACCCTCGCCCAACTCGACCTTGGCCCGAGTCGCGGACACGTCCACTACCCGCCCGCTAACACTGTCCCCAGCCTTGTGCTCGGCAATGTATTCGTCGATCGACGTCGGCACCAGTTGCTTAATCCCCAACCGCAGCCGCCTCCGCTCGCGATCCGCCTCCAGGACCTGGGCCTTCACCACTTGGCCGATTTTGAGCTCGTCGCTAGGGTGATTCAGCCGCTTCTCGTGGCTGATATCGCCGATGTGGATCATGCCTTCGATCCCATCGCCCAAATCCACAAACGCGCCGAACTTGGCCAAGCTGGTCACGGGAGCTTCCACCTGCGCCCCCACCGGATACTTCTTCAGCGCCTCTTCCCAAGGATCGCCCAACGCCTGCTTGAGCCCCAGCGCAATGCGCTTGTCCGCGCCGTTGACGCCGAGAACAACGACCTCAACCATATCGCCCGGCTTCACCACATCCGCCGCCTTCACGTTCTTGCGCGTCCACGACATCTCGGAAACGTGAATCAGCCCTTCGATCCCCGGCTCCAGTTCGACGAACGCCCCGAAGTCAGCTACGCGCGAAACCTTGCCGCGAATGCGCTCACCCACCTGATACTTCTCCGCCGCCACCGTCCAAGGATCCGCCGCGAGCTGCTTCAGCCCCAGCGAAATCTTGCGCGTTTCGCGATTGATCTTCAGAATCTTGACGTCGATCTGCTGATCCTGCGAAACCACGTCCGACGGCTTCACGCCGCGCGCGTAGGTCATGTCGGAAACATGCAGCAGCCCGTCAATGCCGCCCAGATCCACAAAAGCTCCGAAGTCGGTCAACGTGCGCACGGTCCCATGCACCACGTCGCCCACTTGCAGCTTCCCGAACGCTTCCTGCTTCGCTACCCGCTCGTGCTCTTCCAGAACCACACGCCGGTCGACCACCACGTCTTCGCTAGCGGTGTCGAGCTTAGTGATGCGGCATTCGATATCCTGCCCGACCAACTTTTCAAGGTCCGCAACCTCACGCACGCCGCTGCGCGAAGCCGGCATGAAGGCTTTGACGCCCACATCCACCCGCAATCCGCCCTTCACCACTTCGAGGACGTGACCGGAAATCACACTCTTGTCGGCGAACGCCTTTTCGAGCCCCGTCCAATCCTTAGGCGTCTCCACGCGAATGGTCGACAACTGATAGTTGCCCTCTTCATCGCGCCCGCGGATCGAAACAATCAGCTTCTGCCCCGGCTGCAGCGGAACTTTCGGATCCACCGGCAGCACGCCGTCCGTCTTGCGCCCAATATCGACAAAGACCGAGTCCGCCGTAACCGTCACAACGGTGCCTTCGAGCGTCTCCCCCCGCGCATGATGCGCCTGCTCGAACTCGTTGAGTATGTCTGCGAAAGAGGTGTCGACCGGAGTCACTTCGGGCGAATCAGGAGTGTTTGATTGGGGCATGCGAGAAAACTACGTTTTTCATATTGTGTCACATTTGGCGGCGCACCGCCCCCTCCGAACGCTAGAATATGCTCAGTGCCGTCCACTTGGCGCCGTTACGTCCGCCCGCAGGATTTCGTCTGGCTGCTCTTCTTTTCCGCGCTAGCCGTGTTCGGCCCCGGCCGCAGCCCGCGCACCATCGCCGCCCTGGTCGCGCTCGCCATCGTCCAAGTCCTCGAACCCCGCATTGGCGCGCGAGCGTCCGTAGTTCTGAAACTAGCCCTGTGTTATTTGCTGATCGGCTTCACCTACGGCGTGTCCAGCAGCTTCTACCTAGTTCTGTTCCTCCCCGTCATCACCGGCGCGACGAACTTTGGATTACTAGGCACCGCCATCACCTCGCTAGGCGCCTGCGCCGTCTATCTTTCGTTCCTGGCCTTTCTAGGTGAAAACGAATTCATCGCCGAAGACCAGATCCCCGAGCTAGTCCTGCGAACTCTCTTCCTGCCTGTAGTCGGCTATCTGACCTACCAACTAGCGCAAGCGAATCAAGAAGAAAAACACAAAGCCCAGCAAGCCGTAGAAGACCTGGCGAGCGCCAACCGCAGCCTCAAAGAAGCCCAAGCCGAAGTCCGCCGCGCCGAACGCCTGGCAGCCTTGGGCCAACTCACCGCCGGCCTGGCCCACGAACTGCGCAATCCGCTAGGCACCATGAAAACTTCCGCCCAGCTCCTCTCCAAACAAGTGTCCAAAGAAAACGCTCTAGCCGTGGAGATGGCCGGATTCATCACCTCGGAAGTCGACCGCACCAATTCCCTGATCACGCGTTTCTTAGATTTCGCTCGCCCCCAACGCCTGAAATTCGAAACCGCCGACATCACCACGCTGCTCGATACCGCCATCGGCCGCTTCGAGCGCGAGCAGAAAAACATCGGGACATCTGTGACGATCTTCAAAAACTATTCACCCGACGTCCCGCCGGTCCGCTTCGACGCCGAACTGATGGAGCGCGTCATCTCCAACCTGTTAGTCAACGCCGCCCAAGCCAGCCCCCCCGGGGGCATCGTGACCGTCAAAACACTCTCCGACGACAACGAAGTGGAAGTAGCCGTGATCGACCGCGGCTCCGGCATCGACCCCAAGAATATCGAGAACATCTTCAACCCGTTCTTCACCACGAAAACCGACGGCATCGGCTTCGGCCTCGCCATCATTTCGAAAATCCTCGACGAACACGGCGGACGCATCACCGTAGAAAGCGCCCTGGGCGAAGGCAGCGTATTCCGCGTCTTCCTGCCGTTAAGGCGACAATAGAAATTCATGCGCAAAGCCTCCATCTTGGTAATCGAAGACGAAGAAAAACAGCGCCGCGTCGTCGGCCTGCACCTGGCCGCCGCCGATTACGAAGTCAAAGGCGCCGGAACCGCCGAAGAAGGCTGGAAGCTGGCAGGCGACGTCGATCTCATCTTGACCGACCTCAAACTCCCCGGCATGGACGGCCTCGAACTCCTCGAAAAACTAAAGGCCCAAAACTCGCACACGCCCGTCGTCGTGATGTCCGCGTTCAGCACCGTCGAAAACGCCGTAGAAGCCATGAAGCGCGGCGCCGTCGACTTCCTGCCCAAACCATTCTCGCTCGATCACCTCAGCGTAGTCGTCGAAAAAGCGCTAGAAGTCAGCAATCTCCGCAGCGAAAATCGCGAACTGCGCGAAGCCCTGGGCCAGCGCTACCAGTTCGAAAACATCATCGGTAGCAGCCCCGCCATGCAGGAAATTTTCGCGACAATCATGCGCGTGGCCCCCACTCGCGCGACGGTATTGTTAGCCGGCGAAAGCGGCGTCGGTAAGGACATGATCGCCCGCGCCATCCACCAACACTCCCCGCGCAAGGACCGCCCCTTCGTCAAGATCAACTGCACGGCCATCCCCGAAAACCTGATGGAAAGCGAACTCTTCGGCTACGAAAAAGGAGCCTTCACCGGAGCCAACATTTCCAAGCCCGGCAAATTCGAACAAGCCAACACCGGAACCGTCATGCTGGACGAAATCGGCGACGTCCCCCCGTCCGTCCAAGTGAAACTCCTGCGCATCCTGCAAGAACGCGAGTTCGAACGCCTAGGCAGCAACAAGACCCAGCAAACCGACGTCCGCGTGATCGCCGCCACCAACGTCGACCTGCGCGCCGCTTTAGAACAAGGCACCTTCCGCGAAGATCTGTACTACCGCCTCAACGTAGTCCCCATGAACATCCCGCCATTGCGTGAGCGCAAAGACGACATCCCCTACTTAGTCGAACACTTCGCCAAAAAGTTCAACGGCGAAATCAGCGAAGGCGCCATGGAACGCTTAGTCAGCTACCACTGGCCCGGCAACGTCCGCGAACTCGAAAACGTAATCGAGCGCAGCGTCCTCCTAGCCAAAGGCCCGCTAGTAGAAGCCGACGACATCAAAATTGAATCCGGAATCGGCCGCGCTAAAGCCGCCTTCACGACCGACGCATTCCTGCCCGAAGGCCTGACGCTAGATCAATACGAGCAGTCCATCATCCGCGAAGCCCTGAAACGCGCCAACGGAAATAAGAGCCAGGCAGCGCGCCTGCTAGGCCTAACCCGCAACGCCCTGCGCTACCGCCTGACTCAGATGGGAATTGAGTAATTGGAAATTTCAGCGCCGCTTGCGGATCAGGATTACCAGTAGACTAAACAGCACCAGTGATCCCACCACCCACCGCAAAGCGGTCACGAGCTAGGCAGCCGCGCCCGTCATCTTCGGCTTCAGAACATCCACCAATTCCTGCACCGAAGCGGCGCTCTTCGCGAGCATCGCCTTCTCCTCGGCATTCAGCTGCAGCTCGTAGATCTTCTCGATCCCGTTGCGCCCCAGCTTCACCGGCACGCCCACGAACAGCCCTTTGATCCCGTACTCGCCCTCGAGCAGAGCAGCGCACGGCAGAACCTTCTTCTTGTCCTTCAGAATCGATTCCACCATCTCCACAGCCGCCGCCGACGGAGCATAATACGCGCTGCCCGTCTTCAAATATTTCACGATCTCCGCCCCGCCATTGCGCGTGCGATCCACAATCGCCGCCAGCCGGTCCGCCGGAATCAACTCACTCAACGGAATCCCCGAGACGTTCGACAACCGCGTCACCGGCACCATGGTGTCACCATGCCCGCCCAGCACCACAGCGGTCACATTCTCGACAGAGACATTCAATTCCATAGCGATAAACGTCCGGAACCGCGCCGAGTCCAGCACGCCCGCCATCCCCACCACGCGATGCTTGGGGAACTTAGAAACGTGATGCGCCACCGTGCACATCGCATCCAGCGGATTCGTCACCAGCACCAAAATCGCGTTCGGCGAATGCTTGGCAATATTCTCGGTGACGCTCTTCACCACTTCGTAATTCGCGATCAGCAAATCGTCGCGGCTCATGCCCGGCTTGCGCGCGAGGCCCGCCGTAATCACGACGACGTCGGAATTCGCCGTAGGCGCGTAGTCGTTGGCGCCCGTGAGCTGCACGTCGTAGCCCTCGATCGGCCCCATCTGAGCCATATCGAGACCCTTACCCTGCGGCACTCCTTCGACGACGTCCACCAGCACCACATCGCCCAGTTCTTTCATCGCGAGGTTGATCGCGGCGCTCGCGCCGACATTGCCCCCGCCCACTACTGTTATTTTATTGCGCATAAGCATTCGATTATATCGTAGTCTGGAGAATAGCTTGCCTCTCGATCAACCCACCGCCGAACGTTTCGCGCGCCTGGCCCTCGACGGCGTCCACCGCGAATACCCTAACAAAATCGCGCATACACTCGAGTCCGACGCCGACGCCCGCCCGCCGCGCGAACTCACTCCGGCATTCTACGGCTGCTACGACTGGCACTCCGCCGTGCACAGCCACTGGACGCTAGCCCGCATCGCCCACACCTTCCCGAACACCCCGCTAGCCGAGAAATGCCAAGCCGCGCTTTCTCTTAGCATCACTCCAGAAAACATCGCCGCCGAAGTGCGCTACCTCGAACCCCGCAACGCTTTCGAGCGTCCCTACGGCTTGGCCTGGCTGCTGACGTTAAGCGCCGAACTTCGCGCCATGAAATCCCCCCTAGCCCACGTGATCGAGCCTCTCGAATCATCCGCCGCCCAAAAACTAGAAGCCTGGCTACCGAAACTCCCCTATCCAGATCGCTCCGGCCAGCACGCCAACACCGCGTTCGCACTCGGCCTAATGTTCGATTGGGCGCGCCAGTTAGGTCACGACCGCGAAGCCCTCCCCTTCGCCACCGCCGTGCGCTTTTACAACGCGGATCACAACGCCCCCATCGCCTTTGAACCCTCCGGCGAAGATTTCCTCTCGCCCTGCTTGGCCGAAGCCGACCTGATGCGCCGCGTCTGCACGCAGCCCGAATTCACCGAATGGCTGACCGCTTTCCTGCCCGACTTCCCCATGCTGCGCCCAGTGACTTCCGCCGACCCGACCGACGGCAAGCTCGCGCACTTCGACGGCCTGAATCTAAGCCGCGCCTGGATGCTCTTCGGCATCGCCAAAGGACTCCCCGACAACGACCCGCGCCGCCTGCGCCTCCTGCTCACCGCCGACGCCCATCGCGACGCCGGACTGGCCGCCGTCACCGGAGAGCACTACGAAGGCGCGCACTGGTTGGGAACCTTCGCCGTGTATTTAGAAACCATGGACCTCGAAGACCGTCCGCGCGGAATGCGCCGCGTCCGCTAGCGCCGAAAGGATGGGCTCTAGGATGAAATCTCACACATGGAAAGAAGCCTTTAAAGATGCGCATGAAGGCGCTAAGAATGGGAATCCGCGCTCACAGAATTTTGTCGGCTACTGTTATTCGACGGGGCGAGGTGTCACGCTAGACCTGAAAATGTCCAGGCGATGGTTCGAAAAAGCAGCTAAGAATGCACAGGTCGAAGCGATCTTCAATCTTGCAGTAATGAACGATCTAGGTCACGGCGCGCAGCGCAACGCGGTCCGTGCCGTTCGTCTCTATGAGGAAGCTGCGCTGCGCGGTCACCTACAAGCTCAAGCCAACTACGCGGCGATGCTGCTCGAAGGAGACGGTACAAACGCAGACATAGCAACTGGTCTTCAGTGGCTAAGGCGGGCTGCTCGACGGGGCGACCTAAAGGCCCAATACAATCTCGGCAGAGCTTACGTGAATGGCGATGGCCTTCGAAAGAGTGTGGGGCATGCTCAGAAATGGTTGTCCAAGGCCGCCGACAGTGGACACGTCAGGGCACGTCGGTTGTTGCAATCCGTGCGCAAGAAGGCTGCCTAGAGTCTAGGAATTAGGCTCGTTCGGATTCCCTTCGTTCGCCTCCACCTCAACCGCCTCTTCCACATCCGGCGGCAGTTCTCCCGGCTTCGGCGCTTCCTTGCGAGCCTTGTCGAACAGGAAGCTCAAGGTCTTCTCCGTGCGAATCTGCCCGACGATGCGGTTCAACGTCCCGTCCTTTTGCAGCTTCGCGCGGACCACGGCCACCGCCTCGCGCTGCTGCCGCGCATAGCGCTGCACTTCGCGATCGACATCTTCCTGCGTCGCCGCAATCGCCTCGCGATCGGAAATTTTATCCAGGATCAACGAAGCCCGCACATCCCGCTCCGCGCGCTCTTTCTGCGATTCACGAATCTTCTCCCAGTCGAGTTTCAAAGACCGCGGATCGATCCCCTGCGCCGCCAACTGCTGCAATTGCGTGTTCAGATTCGCCTCAACCTGCCGGTCGACAAAAACCTCCGGCACCGCGAACGGATGCGTGTCCACCAGCTTCGCGATGATCTGCTGCTTGGTCTCGTCTTGCGCCTGATGCTCGCGCTCATGCAAAATCGTTTTGCGGATCGAATCCTTCAACTCATCGAGCGTCTGAAAATCGCCCAGGTCTTTGGCGAAGTCATCGTTCAACTCCGGCAGCTCTTTGCGGCGAACCGCCTTGACGGTAGCCTTGAAACGCACCGTGCGCCCGGCTAAAGTCTCGCGGTCGTAATCCGCCGGATACGTGACTTCAAACTCGCGCGCTTCATCCGGCGACGCCCCGCGCAGGTTCTCGGTGAACGCCGGCATGGTGGCTTCGTCACCGAGCTTCAGCATCAACTCGTCCTGCTGAACTTTCTCGTCCACCCCGGACAAACTTTCGAGCGACACCACCGCATAATCGCCATCCGCCAGCGCGCGCGGCTCCTCGTTCACATACTCGGCCTTACGCTCGCGCAGCGCTTCCAGTCGAGAGTTGACATCCTCCTCCGACGCCACCGGCTCCGCGTAACTCACCGTCAATCCCTGATACTCGCCCAACTCGAATACCGGAGCGACTTCAAACTCGGCCTTAAACTTCAGCGGCTCGCCCTTGTGAAAATGCACGTCGCTGATATTCGGCTGGCTGACCACGGTCAAGTGATCCTGCTCAAACGCCGCGTTCAAAAACCGCGGCACTAGTTTTTCCAGCACCTCTTGCCGGATATCGCTTGCGAACTTGGTCTTCACCATCGCCAGCGGAGCCTTGCCCGGACGGAATCCGGGCAGCCGCACCTTCACCTGTATCGCCGCCGCGGCGCGCTCGGTTTCCTGATCCACCTCGGTTTCCGGAACCGTGATCTCGAGCGAATGCTTGCAACCTTCAATAAGAGCCATCTAAATAAATATACCTTTGTGCTCAATCGCCGTTGCCGGCGAGAAGCTAGATTTCGGCGTTCAAGCCGCCGTGCTTACTTCAACTTCGCCCGCCAAACTCGTGGGCGCAGGAATCGGATCTCCATACTCGCGCATCGTCTGCAGATGGCCGCGAATCGCTTCACGGATGTTAACCTTTGTTTCTTCCAGCGTTTTTCCAGTGGTGATGCACCCCGGAAGATCCGGTACATACGCGGCCCAGTTATTCTCGGCCCGCTCGAAAATCACAGCGTATTTCGCGTTCACCTTCACTACTCTAATGGTACTGCCAGTTGCCAAAAAGCAAAACAGCCACCCTTTCGAGTGGCTGTCTGCACAACTAGGTTTTAGGTCGGAATCGACTATCGAGTAGCCGCCGCTGCCTGCGACGCTTCCTTCAAAGCCTTGGCCTTGTCGGTCGCTTCCCAAGTGAACGTTTCTTCCGTGCGGCCGAAGTGGCCGAACGCCGCCGTCTTGCGGTAGATCGGACGCCGCAATTTCAACGTCTCAATCATCCCCTTGGGCGTCAGCACAAAAGTAGCGCGCACCATTTCGACCAGGCGCTCTTCCGGGAGAGTGCCCGTTCCGAACGTGTTCACCATCACCGAAACCGGCTCAGCCACGCCGATCGCGTAGGCCAACTGCACTTCGACGCGCGAAGCCAAGCCAGCCGCCACCAGGTTCTTCGCCACGTAACGCGCCATGTAGCAGGCCGAGCGATCCACCTTCGTGGGATCCTTGCCCGAGAACGCACCGCCGCCGTGACGGCCCATGCCGCCGTAAGTGTCGACGATGATCTTGCGTCCCGTCAAGCCGGTATCGCCGTGCGGTCCGCCGATCACAAAACGTCCCGTGGGATTGATGTGATACTTGGTCTGCGAATCTACCATATTGCCGCCGACAATCGGATCGATGATGTACTTCTTCACGTCCGCGCGCAATTGTTCGGTGGTCACATCGTCGTCATGCTGCGTAGAAAGCACCACGGCGTCGATGCGCTTCGGCTTCCCGTCCACATATTCGACGCTCACCTGGCTCTTGGCGTCCGGACGCAAGTAAGTCAGCTTGCCATCGCGACGTACGTCACTCTGCTGGCGAACCAGCTTGTGCGCCATCATGATCGGCAGCGGCATCAGCTCCGGAGTCTCGTCGCAAGCGTAGCCGAACATCAGCCCCTGATCGCCCGCGCCGCCCGTGTCCACGCCCATCGCGATATCGGGCGACTGCGTCTGCACGCAGTTCAGAATGCCGCAGGTCTTGGCATCGAAGCCCATCTTGGCGTCGGTGAAACCGATCTCGGCGATGACTTCACGCGCGAGTTTCGGTACGTCGATGATCGCCTTAGTGGTGATTTCGCCGGCCACCACGCAAATACCGGTGGTTACCAGGGTTTCGCAAGCTACGCGGCTGGTTGGATCCTGCGTCAGAGCCGCATCGAGTACGGCGTCAGAAATCTGATCCGCCATCTTGTCCGGGTGGCCTTCGCTCACCGATTCGGACGTGAAAATGTGTCGCATTTTTTCGGACATTCACTCTCCTTATGATTCAAAAGTTCGTTAGTAGCGATAGTGGTCTGGTTTGTAAGGACCATCCACCGGAACACCCAAATAATCCGCCTGCTTCTTGCTCAGCGTGGTAAGTTTGACGCCGATCTTTTCAAGGTGCAGCCGGGCCACTTCCTCGTCCAGTTTCTTCGACAGCGTGTACACGCCAACTTTATAGGTGTCCTTGTTCTTCCACAGATCCAACTGCGCCAGCGTCTGGTTGCTGAAGCTGTTGCTCATGACGAAACTCGGGTGCCCCGTCGCGCAGCCCAAATTCACCAGCCGGCCTTCCGCCAGCATGAAGATGCTGTGCCCGTCCGGGAAGGTGTACATATCCACCTGCGGCTTGATATTGAGCTTCTTCACGTCCTTCGCTTCGTTCAAAGGATCGATCTGAATCTCGTTATCGAAGTGCCCAATGTTGCAGACAATCGCCTGATCCTTCATCTTCCGCATGTGTTCGAGCGTAATGATATCCACGTTCCCAGTGGTCGTCACGTAAATATCGCCGCGCCCCAGCGTGTCTTCAACCGTCGTGACCTCGAAGCCTTCCATGGCGGCCTGCAAAGCGTTGATCGGATCGATCTCCGTCACCACCACACGCGCGCCCATGCCGCGCAGCGAATGCGCCGAGCCCTTGCCGACATCGCCGTAACCGCAGATCACAGCGACCTTGCCCGCCACCATCACATCGGTGGCGCGCTTGATGCCGTCCGCCAGAGACTCGCGGCAGCCATACAAATTGTCAAACTTCGACTTGGTCACCGAATCGTTGACGTTGATCGCTGGCACCAGTAGCTTGCCTTCCTCCTGCATCTTGTACAGACGGTGTACGCCAGTCGTGGTTTCTTCCGATACGCCGCGCCAGGCCTTCACAATATCGCGCCAGCGTGTAGGCGTTTCTTTGTGAACTTTCTTCAGCAGATCCTTAATGACCTTCTCTTCATGGCTCTCTGAAGGCGAATCCACCCACTTGCTGCCGTTTTCGAGCTCGTAGCCGCGATGAATCAGCAGCGTCACATCGCCGCCGTCGTCGACCACCAACTCCGGCCCCTTGCCATCCGGATGGCTGACCGCCTGATACGTGCACCACCAATATTCTTCGAGCGACTCGCCCTTCCACGCAAACACCGGAATCCCGGCAGCAGCAATGGCCGCGGCCGCGTGATCCTGCGTCGAAAAGATGTTGCAGCTAGCCCAGCGCACCGACGCGCCCAGATCGATCAACGTCTCGATCAGCACGGCAGTCTGGATGGTCATGTGCAATGACCCCGTGACGCGCACGCCCTTCAATGGCTTGCCGACTGCATATTTCCTACGGATCGACATTAACCCCGGCATCTCAAATTCGGCGATCGAAATCTCTTTGCGGCCCCATTCGGCCAAACTCATGTCCGCGACTTTGAAATCACTAGCGATAGCAGTACTCATTCGTTCTCCTCTTTTAAACAAACTCTGCGCTGGGCGAAAAGTTGTATCTATCAATCCAGATATGTTGATATATTAGATCAGAACCCCGCATGGCGTCAATGCTCCAAAATCTGCGGCTCCTGGCCGACCCCAGCCGCATCCGCATCCTGCTTTTAGTTACCCGCGAAGAGCTCTCCGTCGCCGAGTTGCAGGCCATTCTGAACATGGGCCAAAGCCGCATTTCGACGCACCTGGCCCAGCTAAAAAGCGCCGGCCTGGTCGACGACCGCCGCAGCGGCAAAAGCGTTCTCTACCGCCTGCGCCCGCCCCGCAGCAACGAATCCAAGTCGTTTGAGCAGCTAATGGATGTGCTCCGCGAAGCCGCCGCCGAAATCCCCGAAGCCGAGCACGACTCCGAAGCCCTGCTCCACACCATGAAGCGCCGCCAAGACAAGGTGCGCTCCTATTTCAACGAAATGGCCGGGAAATTCGGCCGCCAATACGTCCCCGGCCGCTCCTGGGAAGGGCTCGCCGAAACCTTATTACTATTGATGCCCCCGCTGATCATCGCCGACCTAGGCGCCGGCGAAGGAACTTTTTCCCAACTTCTAGCCCGCCGAGCCAAGAAAGTAATCGCCATCGACAACTCCGAAAAAATGGTCGAATACGGCGCCGAACTAGCTAGAAAACACGGCGTCGACAACCTCGAATACCGCAAAGGCGATATTGAAGAGGTGCCCATCCGCACCGGCACGGTCGACCTAGCCTTCTTCAGCCAGGCTTTACACCACGCCCAACACCCGCAGCAAGCAGTAGGCGAAGCCCACCGCATCCTAAAACCCGGAGGCCGCATCGTAGTCCTAGACCTCCTCCGCCACAATTATCAAGAAGCCCGCGACATGTACGCCGACGTCTGGTTCGGCTTCACCGAAGCCGAAGTAGGCCGCTTCCTCCGCGACGCCGGCTTCAAACACGTAGAAATCTCCATAGTCCATCGCGAAGAAGAATCTCCCCACTTCGAAACGCTGCTAGCGGTAGGCGACAAGTAATGAAGACCGACTCGTTCAGCGTGGTGATTGAACCAGACGAGGACCGCTGGCATGCCTACTGCCCGGGGCTAGTCCACCAGGGCCCGCTACCTGGGGCAACACGGAGCAAGAGGCGTTCAAAAACATCCGGGAAGCGGTTCAAATGGTCGCCGAAAGCCTGACCGAGCACGGCCATCCGGTACCCGAACGGACTTAGCGATCAGGTGCAGGTGAAAATCGATCCGGGTTCGTGGCATCCCCCGCATCTGGTCTTGTCCGGGCTCGCGTCCACAACACCAGTGTCACCCACAGAAAACCAAAACCCAATACGAGGGCGAAGGGCGCGAAAACGATTAGATGGCGATAGTTGTAATAGCCGAGTCTGCCCTTCGCTAATGTAGAACCCCCCGCGCCGATCACCAAAACGGACAATATCAGAGACACTAAATATCGCATCCGATACATACGAGTAAGCATCGGAGCTTGGTGTGGGTGCCGATGAATCGGCCTGTGCTTGCGGTGATGCACTCGATCAATTCTATCGGTTTCCCAACCGTATACAATCACCCCCAAATCCGCACGCCGATCTCAGGTAAACACCGTATCTCACTGAAACCAAAAACCGAAATTACACAACTCTTACAATTCCCCTCCCCATCCGCTGCTACTCTACATGAGCGGAGTCATCAGTGAGCAAACACGCAATCCACCTCGCTAACGGCCAAAAGATCAATTGGGTCACCACTTTAATCCTTGCCGGCCTTCATATCGGCGCCTTTGCCGCCTTCTTTTGTTTCAGTTGGAAAGCCTTTTTCGTGGCGCTGGCCCTTCACTGGGTCGCGGTCGGCTGGGGCATCAGCCTCGGCTACCATCGCCTGCACACGCATCAGTCCTATCAATGCCCGCGCTGGCTCGAATACTTTTTCGCCATTTGCGGCACCATGACGCTCGAAGGCGGACCCATGTTCTGGGTGGGCACGCATCGCGTCCACCACGCCAAATCCGACCAGCCCGGCGACCCGCACTCCCCCAACGAGGGCACTTTCTGGTCGCACATGGGCTGGATCGTCTTCGGCGAGACCAATCACAATAACAGCGCTTTCATGGCTAAGCATGCTCCGGATCTCGCCCGCCACAAGTTCTACTGGTGGCTGAACACATATCACTGGATTCCTGTCGTCGCCACTGGCCTGGCGCTGCTCGCGTTCGGCGGCCTGCCCATGTTCCTGTGGGGTTTCTGCCTGCGCATCGTTTACGGCCTGCATTGCACCTGGCTGATCAATTCCGCCACGCACATTTTCGGCTCGCGTCGCTTTGAAACTACCGACGATTCGCGCAACAGTTTCATCCTTGCCGTGCTCACGTTCGGCGAAGGCTGGCACAACAATCACCACGCGCACCAGACCTCGGCGCGCCACGGTATGATGTGGTACGAGTTCGACATCTCCTGGCTCACTCTGAAGCTTCTGAAGTCGGTCGGCTTAGTCTGGGGAATCCGCCTGGTGAAGCCCGAAGTGCTGGCGCGCCAGCAAGAAACCGCTGAACTCGCCGCCTAAGACAACGTCCGGTAATACGCCATCAAGTCCAACGGCGGCGGCGTGTGCCCCATGGCCCGCAGGAACCCGGAAGCTTGCCCCCGATGATGCGTTCCGTGATTCACCACGTGCAGAACAATCTGCCACCATGGCGTCGTGTACGGATTGCCCTTCAAATCTTTATACGAAGCTGCCGTCGTAATGTTTTCGGCACTCAACTCGCTCGCCCATTGCCGCCAAACATCCAGCAGCGCCGGCCATTCGCGATTTAACCGGGCCAAATCACGATCCTCGTCAGTAATGAATTTTCCCGGAGCCTTGCCCTGAATCCGGTTCATCCACACGCGATCCGCCGCGAACACGTGCGCCAGCGTCCCCACCACGTTCTTGTCCGCGGTCCCAAAATCGCGAGTCAATTCCTCTGGCGATAGTTTCGCCGCTGCTTCCAGCAGCCTTGCTGAAGCCCAAGTGGTGTAATCCAAATGCATCCGTAGGGTGTCCGCGCTCACAGGCATATTTATGAAGTATATTCCAGCTACTCTAAAAGCATGGTTGTCGGCGGACGGCGCACCTCCATCGCGTTCTTTATTACGCTGGGCGCCGGACTTATCGCATTTATACTCTTGCTCTACGTCGGCTGGGTTCTGCTCGGCTGGCGCGACGGCATCCTGCTGTTCTTCGGTATCCTTTTAGTGCTGGCCGTGATCGCCGGCATCGTTCTCAACACCACCTTTCTGGTGCGCGAAGTTCGCCGCAACGCCCAGCACGACGCTTTCATCAACGCGGTGACGCACGAACTGAAAACCCCCGTCGCCTCCATTCGCCTGTATCTAGAAACCCTGCAAACCCGCACCGTCGACGAGCCCAAGCGCCAGGAATTCTACCGCACCATGCTCGACGACAGCGATCGCCTGCTCGGCACCATCGAACAAATCCTGCGCACCGGCCGCACCGGCCAGACCAAGCGCGCCCTCAACGTTTCCGCCATCGATTTCGGAGACATCATCGAAGAATGCTTAGCACGTGCGCGCCGGCTCTATCATGTTTCGGACGACGCACTCACTTATAGCCCCGGCCCTCCCGTCATCATTCAGGGCGATGAAGACGAGGTGCGCGCCGCTGTCTCGAACCTGATCGATAACGCCGTGAAGTACTCCGGCAAAGACGTGCGCGTGAACATCGAAACCGAAAATATAGACGACCGCTTCGTGCAAGTGCGCGTCAAAGACAACGGCCCCGGCATCCCGCAATCCGAGCTGAAACAGATTTTCAAACGCTTCTACCGCGTCTCCGGCCCTCTGGCCACGCGCGTCAAAGGAACGGGCTTGGGATTGTTCATCGTGCGCTCCGTAGCCAAACGCCACCGTGGCCGTGTGTGGGCCGAAAGCGAAGGACCCGGCCGCGGCAGCACTTTCGTCTTGCAGCTCCCGATAGCGAAATGAGCGTCCCCGATCGCATCCTCATCGTCGAAGACGAACAGCACTTGGCCGAAGGCCTGCGCTTCAATCTCGAAGCCGAGGGCTATCAAGTGCAAGCCGTTGAAACCGGCGAAGCCGCGCTGGAATTACTGCTCCCCGAGCACGAGCAGCCCGCTTTCGATCTCGTCGTTCTGGACGTAATGCTGCCCGTAAAAGACGGCTTCACCGTAGTGTCCGAAATGCGCGGCGCCGGCCAATTCGTCCCCACGCTCATGCTTACAGCACGCGGCCGCCCCGAAGACGTCTTAGAAGGCTTCGCCGCCGGCGCCGACGATTATCTCCCGAAGCCCTTCGAGCTCTCGATTCTGATCGCCCGCATCCGCGGCCTCCTGCGCCGCAAGCAATGGCTGCGCTCGACGGCCCCCGCGCCTGGCGTGGCCAAGTCAGACGCGAAAGAGTCTTACAAATTCGGCGAGAAATCCGTTCACTTTAACCTTCTAGAAGTGCACTCCGCCGGCAAAGTCTATCCATTGACTCTCATGGAAGCCAGCATTCTACGCTTCCTGATCGAGCACGAAGGGGAGGCCGTCTCGCGCAAGAGCATGCTGCAGGAAGTATGGGGAATGCGCGAAGACACCGACACCCGCGCCATCGACAACTTCATCGTGCGCCTGCGCCGTTATCTTGAAGACGATCCCGCAAAACCGCGCCACTTAATAACGGTACGCGGCATCGGCTACCGCTTTCTGGCGTCGCCCGAATCCTAAGCTACTTCGTAATGACGCCGCAAGCAATGCGCGCCCCGGCGTTCCCCGTCGGGTCGGTATGCATGTCGTCCTTCTGCGCGTGAATCATCAGCGCAGTCCCACCGTTGGTAAACACTGAATGCGGACCGTCCGTTATCGTCACGCGCCCGTTCACCAGCGTAGCGTCCGCTTTGCCCTTTTTCCCCACGACAGTGAAGTTCGGCATATCGCCCGCATGCGGACCATTTTCATTATCCAGCCCATGCTGCTTCATATCCGGATTAAAATGCCCGCCCGCCGTGGTAAACGCCGGCCCCTCGCATTTGGCCACGGCATGAATGTGCGCCGCGTGCTCGCCCACCGGCAGCCCGTGCAGCTTCAGATGAATCAAAACCCCGCCCCGCTTGGCTTCCGTGATTGTGGCGGTCCCCACCGGCTTCCCCATGGAGTCTTTCAACTCCACTTTCACCGGTGCAGCCACACCCAGGCTGGCCACAGCCAAAAACGCGACGATCGCAGTATGCTGAATCATGTCCCCTTTTTCCTCCCCGCTTTCAACCATAAATCGTCGCACGAAATCGGGAAAGAAACTAGTGCTTCTGCTCGCCCTCGGCACGCTCGCCGCGGCCCAGGATAAGCCGGGTGGTGGCGCATTAGTCGACCGCGTCGGCTCCACCGGCTTCGTGCAAGTGCGCGCCGAAAGTTTCCGCTCGCTCCAGCCGCGCCAGCAGATCCTGGCCTATTGGCTGTCGCAAGCGTCGATCGCCGTCGACCCCATCATCTACGACCAGAACTCGCGCTTCGGCCTCCGCCAGAAACGCATCCTTGACGCCATCGCCGCGCACCCCGAGGCCGTCGATCCGCGCGTGCTCCCCCAGATCATGGCCTTCACCAAACTCTTCTGGACCAACAAGGGCAATCACCAGGAAATCACCGCGCAGAAGTACTCGCCAGACGCATCGTTTGAAGACCTGAAGGCCGCCGCCCTGGCTGTGAAGCGCAAAGGCGCCCTGACCACCTTTAGCGAGCCGGACCTTATTAAGGAGCTCGACGCCATGCGCGCTTCGCTGTTCGACCCCAACTTCGAACCCCTGATCACCGCGAAAAGCCCGAAAGGCGATCTCGACATCCTGCAAGCCAGCGCCAATAATTTTTACTCCGGCGTGAAGCTGACGGATCTCAAGAACTTCAAGGAGCGCTACTCGCTGAACTCCCGCGTCACGCGCAAGCCCGACGGTTCGCTGGTCGAAGAAGTGTATCGCGCCGGCACTCCCGACGGTAAAGTTCCCGCGGGCCTCTACGCGCAGTATCTGCGCAAAGCCAACGAAGCTTTCGAAAAGGCCATTCCCTACGCCGACCCCGCGCAGCAAAAAGTCCTGCGCGACCTGATCCGTTACTATCAAACCGGCGAGCTAGCCGACTGGATTCAATTCGACATTGACTGGACCCAGAACGACGCCGACGTCGACTTCGCCAACGGCTTCATCGAAGTCTATCGCGACGCCCGCGCGACCAAAGGCACTTCGCAAAGCTTCGTTTCGATCCGCGATACCAAGACTGACTCCTCGAAGCTCGCCGCCAACGCGCAGTATTTCGAAAACCGTGCTCCTTGGGCCGATCAATATAAGAAGCAGGGCGTCACGCCGCCGCACGCCAAGGCCGTCGAGACCGTAATCGAAACCGGCGACTTCCACATCAACACGGTCGGCGACAACCTGCCTAACGAAAATGAAATTCGCGAGAAATACGGCAGCAAGAGTTTCCTGCTGCTCAGCAGCTCGCGAGCGATTTCTGAAGCCAGCGGCTCGCGCGCCGTCGAAGAATTCGGCGCCTCGCCCGAGGAAATCGCCATCGCCAAAAAGTACGGCGACGAAGCCTCCGCCCTGCTCACCGCGATGCATGAAACTCTGGGCCACGGCTCCGGCAAACTCAATCCCAAGCTAACGCAGGAGCCCGGGTTCTACTTAAAAGAATATGGTTCGACGCTCGAAGAAGCCCGAGCCGACCTGTGCGCGCTGTGGGACGTTTGGGATCCCAAGCTCAAAGAGCTCGGCTTGATTTCGAGTCCCGACGTTGCCAAGGCGATGTATTACCAGACCGCGCGCGTCGCGCTTCTGCAGCTCCGCGCGATCCCCAAGGGCGACACCATTGAAGAAGATCACCAGCGCGATCGCCAGATGATCGTGAACTACATCATCGACAAGACCGGCGGTATCGTGCGCTCCAATCGCAACGGCAAAGACTACATTACGGTCAACGATTTCGAAAAAATGCGCAAGGGGGTCGGCATGCTGCTGGCCGAGCTGATGCGCATCAAAGCCGAAGGCGACTATCCCGCCATAAAAGCGCTGGTAGAGAAATACGGCGTCCACTTCGATCCGAAAGTGCGCGATCAAATTGTCGCGCGCTACGCCGCGCTGAATCTGCCGACGTATTGGGCGGGCGTGTATCCCGAGCTACAGCCCACCCTCGACGCCAAAGGCAACGTCACCAAAGTCGAGATGACGTATCCGCGCGACATCGTCAAGCAGCAACTGAACTGGACGCGTCAGAACTCGAACTGAATGCCGCCGTTCACCGTGCGCCCCGGAGTGCGGAAACCGTTCTCGAAATAATCCTGATCGATCAGGTTCTCGCCGCGCACAAAGAAGCGGACCGCCCGGAATTCGCCCAGCGGCAGCCGGTAGCTGGCGCCCGCATTCACGCGGCGAAGCCCCGCAAAGCTGTACGCGCGCGTCGTGAACATCGTCACGAAATCCGGGAACATCGGGCCTAAATAGTTTCCCGAGTCCAGGGTGTCAAAAGTGAATAACAGCCGTTTCCCGGCACGCCAGGTCGCGGCGGCAGAGAACTGCTGGCGTGGAATTTCGAGTGTGCGCTGAATGCCGGGGATCGACGGATTCCGTTCCACCGCGTTCACGAAAGTGTAGCTGGCCGAAACATTCAACGCCGCCAGCGGCGCCATCGAGAGCTTGGTCTCGACCCCGCGCGAAATCCCGCCCTGCGAATTGTAGTAGCCGAGGAACCGCCCGAACGGGTCCGGCGGACCGGTCAACGTAGCGAACGCGATGATTTGCTGCAAGCTCGTGTAGAAATACGAAGCCGACGCCCGCATCCGCCCTTTCGCGAACATCTGATCGACGCCGCCATCGAAGCTGATCGAATGCTCCGGCGCGAGGCGCGGATCGCCATACGTGGTGTAGCCGAAAGTCGAATCGAACCCCGACCCGAAGCGTTCGTAGAGCGATGGCGCACGATAGCCGCGCCCCACATGCCCGCGCAGCTTGGTGTTGCTCTTGCGAAAGAAATACGCGACCGACCCGTCGCCGGTATAAGCCGCCGGCGGCGAGTTAATCGCGACGCCCTGGTAAGGAGCCGACGCCAGCGGCAGCAGCGCCGGCCGGTCCAGTGAAAAATACTGCGCGCGAAATCCGCCCGTGATCAGCAGCCGCCCGCCGAACCAACGCGTCTGATCCTGCAAGAACAACGCGTTGCTTTTCTGCGTAGCGTTGACGCCGGAGGCCGCACCGGTATCGCTGGCATCCGTGAAATCGAAAGCATAATTTTCGTTCTCGAATTCGTAGCCCGCGGTGAGCAAATGCGCCGCGCGGGGCTGATAGTGCAACTGCGCGTTCACGGTTTGAATCCGCCCGTCGTACACCGAGCGCTGATTCCCAAACGGCTGAAACCCGGTCCCCGACGGCCCGTCGCCGTAGCGCCTGCTCGACGCCAGCGTCTGATACGACAGCGAATAATTCAGCTTCGCCAGCGGCTGCCCTTCGAGTGTAAGCGCGCCATTCAGAAACCGCCCCGCGCGCGTACTGTCGGGATCGTCCGCGCCCGGCAGAAACGTGACGAACGGCACCGCATTGACCACGCCTGTAGCCGGAAACGTCCCCGTTTGCAGCGGACTCGAATTATTTTTCGCAAACGAATCCCCGCCAAAGAGCCGCGCCCGCAGCACCGTCGTATTCGACAACCGATAGCTCACGCTCGCCTGCGCACTGGTGTCGCGAAACGGATCGTCTCCGTCGACGCCCTCCAGCACATCGACAGATGCCAGCCCCGCGCTATATTGCAGGCGGTCATTCAACGCGCCCCCGGCGACTTGAGCCCGCCCGCGCATGGTCCCGAGCGACCCGCCCTCCGTCAGCACGCTGCCGCGCGTTCGTCCGCCGCCGTCGTCGGTGACGATGTTGACCACGCCGCCGATCGCGCTCGTGCCGTAGAGCGAAGACCCCGCGCCGTTCAATACCTCGACGCGGCTAGGATCGACGAACAGCAGGTCTTCGATTAATCCAGTAGCATCACCATGCAGAATGGCAGGATCGCGCAGTCGCATGCCGTCCACCACGACAGCAGTGTCGATATCGCGCATGCCGCGAATGTGGATCGACGCTTCCTGCCCCGGCCCGCCCAGCGTTTGCACGCGCACCGCCGGTGCCAGATCAACAGCGTCCGTGAGAGCCGATACATCCCGCTCCACCGCTTCCGTGCGCTCGATCACCGTCACGCTTTTCGAAACTTCGTCTGAGGACTGCGAAGTCCCCGCCGCCGTCACCACGACTTGCTCGCGTACACCGGCGAGTTGCAAGCCGATGTCGCGCGCGACATCCCCCTCAACTCGCAGCCGCTGTTCCAAGAACTCCGCGAACCCTGGAGCCTCGGCGCGCAGCAAATAATTTCCCGCCGCCACCCCTTCGAAACGATACATGCCTCGCGCATCGCTCGTAGTCGCAATGCTCGCGCTGCTTACACGCGAAGACAAACTCAAAGCCGCGCCCGCCACCGGACGCCCTTGTGGATCTTTTACGGAACCGCTCACCGACGGAGCTTCGCCCGCAATCGCCACGGCCATAGCGATAACTAGAGCCGGGACATAAAACAACACGAGTAGTTTAGTCGTCATAAGACGAGGTAACGCGCCTCCTTGACCAAGGCAGGTCTCCTGACTGACAGGTCATCGCAAACCGGCGGCCTTCCCATTTCCGAAGAAACAGTGGCTACAACTTGCCGGTCCGCTCGCTGCTCACAGTGGCGCGACCGTGCGGGATTCACACCCGCTTCCCTTTTCACCCGCCCCCGAAAGGGCGAGAACCTTGGAATAGTTCTATGGGTAACACACCTCGGGCATTTTGGTCAACGAAAATTTCTCTCAAGGTCCGCGCGCTACCGCCGAAAAGAACCTGTGGCACCGGATCCCTGCAAACTGCTGGTGGTCGACGACAACCCCGCGAATCGCGATCTGCTGTTAGGCAGCTTGGCTTACCGCGGCTATCAAATTGAGATCGCCGAAAACGGCGAGCAGGCGCTCGATAAGATTCATCACGCACATTATGATCTGGTCCTGCTCGATCAAATGATGCCCGGCATGAGCGGGCTCGATCTGCTGCGTTTGCTGCGCGCCACTTATTCGCCCAGCCAGCTTCCCGTCATCATGGTGGGCGCGGTCGAAGATAGCGAAGCCATCGTCCACGCGCTGGGCCAGGGCGCCAACGATTTCGTCTCGAAGCCGGTCGACCTGCCGGTGATGGACGCGCGGATTCAGACCCAGCTCCTGCGCTCGCAGGCCGATCGCGAAAGCCGCCTGCTCGATCCGCTCACCGGGCTCGGCAACCGCACCATGTTTTTGAGCCATCTCGAAGACACGCTCGACGGGCATCGCCCCGGGAAATCCGTGGCGGTGCTGCTGCTCGATCTGGACGGTTTTCAAAACTTGAACGATAACCTGGGCCACCACGTGGGCGATCAAGTGTTGATCGAATCCTCCGCCCGCTTTCGCCGCGTGATTACGGAATCCGCCGTGCACCCTTCCACAATGCTCGCGCGCGTGGGCGCCGATGAGTTCGCCATCCTGCTCGACGCCGCGCTGGTGGGGCAGGCGCAAGCTCTCGCGCAAGCGCTTTTGTCTTCGCTCGCCAAGCCTTTTCGTTTGGAAAATTCTCCCCTCTCGATCAGCGGCTGCGCCGGCATTGCCCTCTGCACCAGTCCGCAAACCATCGCCGCCGAACTGCTGCGCGACGCCCGCGTGGCCATGTTCAATGCCCGCCAGGGCGGCCGCAACCAGTGCGAAGTATTCGATCCCCAACTGCGCCTGCGCGCCCACGCCCGCTTGGCCATGGCCGTCGATCTGTATCAGGCGTTGGACCATAATCAAATGCAGGCGTTCTATCAGTCCAAGGTAAATCTGCACAGCGGCGCGGTAATCGGCTTCGAGGCGCTGCTGCGCTGGCGACATCCGCAATTCGGCTTGATCCAGCCATCGACTTTCATTCCCATCGCGGAAAATACGGGCTTGATCGTTCCGCTGGGGGCCTGGATTCTGCGCCAGGCCGGCGCGCAACTGAACACTTGGCAAACCAAGTTCCCCGGGGCTCCGCTATCGATGAACGTCAACGTGTCCGTCAAACAACTCAAGGGTTTTCACATCGTCGACGCCGTGCAAAGAGTGCTCGACGAAACCGGCATCGCGCCGGAGAGCCTGCATCTCGAACTAACCGAAAGCGCGCTGATCCCGGAAATGGATGCCGTGCGCGAAGTTCTCGCGCGCCTGCGAGCCTTGAACATCCGCCTCCACCTGGATGACTTCGGCACTGGCTATTCCTCGCTGAGCTGCCTGCGGACCCTGCACTTCGATTCGCTCAAAATCGACCGCTCCTTCGTGCAGCGCCTGGACTCCGATCCCGAAAGCCGCGCCATCGTCGAAACCATTCTCAACCTCGCGCGCGGCCTGCACATGACGGTAGTCGCCGAAGGCATCGAAACCGAAAGCCAGCGCTCCCGCCTGCTAGATATGGGCTGCGATGAGGGACAAGGTTTCCTGTTCTCGAAACCCGTCTCCGCCGAAATCGCCGAGCGGTCGTTAGCGTCCCGTCTCGCCGCCTAGCAGTATCCTGAAAGCATGCAGGTTCTAGCGGCGCCCCCCGGCGCGTCCGAAGTCGCTGCCCGCCGCCGCTTCGCACGCTTCGCCTGGGGAGTCCTCGCCTATAACGTCGCCGTCATTCTGTGGGGCGCTCTCGTGCGAGCCACCGGTTCCGGAGCCGGCTGCGGCGGACATTGGCCGCTGTGCAATGGCGATGTCCTGCCCGACGTTTCGAAAATCGGCACCGTCATCGAACTCACTCACCGCGTCATGAGCGGCGTCGCCCTGCTGCTGGTGGCCGCAATGTTTCTATGGGCCTGGAAAACCTTCGCCCAAGGCCACGCCGCCCGCCGTTGGGCCGCGTGGTCTTTGGTTTTTATCCTGACCGAAGCGCTCCTCGGAGCCTCGCTGGTTCTGCTCGGCCACGTCGCGCGCAACGAATCCGTGGGACGCGTTTATTCGCTAGGACTCCACTTGGTGAATACATTTCTACTGCTAGCGTCTCTGGCCCTCGCGGCGCGCGCCGCCACCCGCAAAATCGCCAAGTTCTCGCTCGCGCTGTCCTGGCCCTTGCTCGCCTTGGTTCTCGTAGCCATCGCCGGAGCCATCACCGCCCTAGGCGACACGCTCTTCCCAGCGCACACTTTAGCCGAAGGCATGCGCAACGATTTTTCGTCCACCGCCAGCTTCCTGATCCGCCTGCGCATCATTCATCCCATCCTCGCGCTGGCCGCGGGCGTCGTGATCGCGCTGATCGCTATCCCCGAATTCAAACGCCATCGCGCTCCGCTCGCCGGCTGGCTGCTCGCTTTGTTCCTAGCCCAAATCGCCGCCGGCGCCGCCAGCATCCTGCTGCAAGCCCCGCTCCCTTTGCAACTTTTGCACCTCCTGATCGCCGACGCCCTGTGGATTACCCTGGTCCTGTTCACGGCCGAAGCCGCTGTGCGAAAATAAATCCAATTATGCGCAAACTGAGCCTTGCCCTATTCGCCCTCGGCCTCGCCGCTCTTCCCATGACCGCCCAGGACCTCCCCGACGGCCCCGGCAAAGACACTTTCTCCAAAGTCTGCAGCGCCTGCCACGGCCTCGACATCATCGTGGTCCTGAAGCACAGTAAGGAAGAATGGAAGACGGTGGTCGACACCATGGCCAGCTACGGCGCCTCCGCCAAGGACGAAGAATTCGACGCCATCATCAGCTATCTGGCCAAGAATTTCGGCAAAGGCGACGCTCCCGCGAACCTGAAAACGAAGTAATCCGGCCGCGCCCAGCCTGCCATTCGGGCCTCGTGGGATTTCCACATCCTGTGCGATAATATCGCCGATAGACGTAGGAGGCCGAATCGATGAAACTGCGTTTCCCAAGCTGGATCGTAGGCGGCATGACGCCGCTGTTGTGCTTGCTGGCTGTCGCCACGGTGACCGCCCGCGCCGAGGATTTTCCGGACGGCCCCGGCAAAGTCATCATCATGCGCTCCTGCGGCAAGTGCCACAGCACCGATCAAATCGCGCGCCAACAGAAGACCGAAGAGAACTGGCAAGCGACCGTCGTGCGTATGGCCGGCCGCGGCGCCGACGTCACCACCGATGAAGTCAACGTCGTAGTGAAATACCTCGCCGCCAACTTCCTGAAAGTGGCCGACGCCAGCAAGGTCAATGTGAATAAGGCCAGCGCGAAAGATCTGGTCAAGCTGGGCTTCACCGATTCCGAAGCCGCCGCCATTATCGATTACAAAACGCGCCACGGCGACTTCCGCCTATGGGCCGACATGCTGCAGATCTACGGCGTCGACGGCGAAAAGTGCGAATCGCTCAAAGATAAAATGGAGTTCTAAACCAAGTACCATGCAGAAAGTTGCCAGGATTTCCGCACTGATCGTGTCTCTGTCGCTTGCGCCCGCCGCCTGGGCGCAGGACTTCCCTCCCGGCGAAGGCCGCGACACCCTGAAAAAGGTGTGCACGCAGTGCCACGATATTGATTCGGTCCCGCGCCTGCGCTACTCGCGCTCGGATTGGGCCAACCTGGTTTTCTCCATGAAGGACATGGGCGCCGACGCCACCGGCGCGGAGCTCGATCAGATCATCGATTACCTCGCCAAGAACTTCGGCAAAGGCGACGAGGTCAAAAAGACCAACGTCAACTCCGCCTCCGCCAAGGAAATCGAAGAAGCGCTGGGCTTCACCACCAAAGAATCCGAAGCCATCGTTCTTTACCGAATGAAGAACGGCAATTACAAAGACATCGACACCATGAAGAAAGTCGACGGCGTCGACGCTTCGAAAGTCCAGTCCGCAAAAGACAAGATCGAGTTTTAGGCCATGCGAAGTTTCCTGCTCGCGATTCTGGCGGTGTCGGTGTTGTCAGCCGGAGAATTGCCCGAAGGCGACGGGAAAAAGGTCATCCAGCAGCAGTGTGCCGGGTGCCATCCTGGAAACGCCCTGGGCGGCTATCAAAAAACGCGCGAGGACTGGGAAGCGATCGTAGCCCGCATGGGCCAGCGCACCACCGCGACACGCGATGAGCTCACCACGCTCACCGATTACCTGGCCAGCAACTTTCCCAAGATCGACGACCCCAGCAAAGTCAACATGAACAAGGCCGACGCCAAGGAAATGGCAGAGCGCCTGGGCCTGAGCGCGGCCGAAGCCGAAGCCATCATCAAATACCGTGACCGCCGCGGCAACTTCCGTACCTGGGGCGATCTGCTGGTCATCTACGGCGTCGATGGCACCAAGATCGAATCGCTGCAGGAAAAGATGTCCTTCTAGTACGCCGCCCTGCGCAACCGTGTGCGAAAATAGTTGATTATGCAAGCAAGTGCTAGAACCTCGGCTCAGCCCTTGAGCCAAAATACGCATCTTCTCAATTGGGTTGATAAAATGGCGGCCCTCACCAAGCCGGCTGCCATTCATTGGGTCGATGGTTCGCAAGAAGAATACGATGATCTGTGCCAGCAACTGGTCGACGGCGGTACTTTCATCAAGCTCAACCAGGATCTGTGGCCGGGCTGCTTCTACGCCCGCTCCGACGCGAACGATGTCGCGCGCGTCGAAGACCGCACCTTCATTTGTTCGCTCTCTAAAGACGGCGCCGGGCCCACTAACAATTGGGTCAACCCCTTTGAGATGCGCAAGAAGCTCAAGGAGCTGTTCAGCGGCTGCATGCAGGGCCGCACCATGTACGTGCTCCCCTTCAGCATGGGACCGGTGGGCGGCGCCATGTCGCAGATCGGCGTGCAGTTGACCGACTCGCCTTACGTAGTTGTCAGCATGCGCATCATGGCGCGCATAGGCAAGGCCGTGTTTGAGGAAATCGACAAAGGTGACAAGCGTGTGGTCCCCTGCGTCCACAGCGTGGGCGCGCCGCTGGCCGCCGGCCAGAGCGACGTGTCCTGGCCGTGCAATAAAGAAAAATACATCGTGCATTTCCCGGAGACGCGCGAGATCTGGTCCTACGGCTCGGGCTACGGCGGCAACGCGCTGCTCGGCAAGAAGTGTTTCGCACTACGTATCGCGTCGAACATCGCGCGCGATGAAGGCTGGATGGCCGAGCACATGCTCATCCTGGGCGTGGAAAATCCGCAGGGAGAGAAGACCTACGTCGCCGCGGCCTTCCCCAGCGCTTGCGGCAAAACTAATTTCGCGATGCTGATTCCGCCCGCTGGTTTCGACGGCTGGAAGGTTTGGACCGTCGGCGACGACATCGCCTGGATCAAGCCCGACGCTAACGGCCGCCTGCGCGCCATCAATCCCGAAGCCGGCTTCTTCGGCGTCGCGCCCGGCACATCGCACCATACCAATCCCAACGCCATGGCAACGCTCGCGCGCAACAGCATCTTCACCAACGTCGCACTGACGCCGGACGGCGGCGTGTGGTGGGAAGGCATGACCGATGAGCCGCCAGCCGAGTGTCTCGATTGGCAGGGCAATCATTGGACCCCCGAACTCGCCAAGCAAACCGGCGTGAAAGCCGCGCATCCGAATTCGCGTTTCACGTCGCCCGCTTCGCAGTGCCCAACCATCGATCCCGCCTGGGAAGACCCCGCTGGCGTGCCCATCAGTGCATTCATCTTCGGCGGCCGCCGCGCGACCACGATGCCGCTCGTGTATCAGTCCTTCAATTGGAGCGCAGGCGTTTACACCGGCGCGACCATGGGCTCTGAAATGACCGCCGCCGCCGTCGGGACTGTCGGGAAAGTCCGCCGCGATCCCATGGCGATGCTGCCCTTCTGCGGCTATCACATGGGCGATTATTTCCGTCACTGGATCAAGATGGCGCGCAGTTTGAGCGAAACTCCCCGGATCTTTCACGTGAACTGGTTCCGCAAGGACGCCAACGGCAAGTTCCTGTGGCCCGGCTTCAGCGAAAACATGCGCGTACTGAAGTGGATTGTCGACCGCGCCCACGGCCGCGCCCTGGGCCGCGAAACGCCCATCGGATGGATGCCGCGCTACGATGACATCCATTGGGACGGCCTCAATTTCTCGCAGGAGAAATTCGACGATCTGCAGAAGTTCGATTCCGCCGCCTGGAAGCAGGAAGTGCTGGGTCACGAGGAGTTGTTCATCGAGCTCCACGATCACCTGCCGCCGGAGATGATCTACGAGCGCGAACTGCTCATCTGCCGTATCTAAAGTAATGGCGGGGACACATTTGCGAAGTGTCCCCGCACTGCCCCTCAATAAAATTCCAGCCCCTTCATGGGATAGTGCTTGCGGTTCCGCGTCCACAGCGTAGCCCGATTCTGCACCGCCGCAGCCGCAATCAACGCATCGCCCAACTCCACCGCGTTGCTCTTATGAAAGGCGCGGAAGTATTCCCCCGCTTGCCGGCCCGTCTCAGCGTCTACCGGAACGCAAGCCAACGCGCGAAACAGATCCGCGAGCGCCTTGTGCTCCTTCGGCCGAGCGCCGTGCCACAACTCGGCCACCGAAACCGGCGAGCACAACACTACGTCTTCCGATTCCGCCAGTTCCGCCCACTTTTCAAGGATTGCGGCATCGCGGCCACGCGCGACTTCGATCAGAATATCAGAATCGATCAGGACGATCATGCGTTCGACAAACGTTTCAGTCGAGTCCCGCGCCGCAGACCGCGCACATAGGCTTCAGCGCCGGCCATGTCTTTGCGGTCTTTCCAGATGCCAACCACCGCCTGCATAGCCTTAGCGCGCGTATCCGAGGACCGCAGATACCGCTCGCGAGCCGCCTGCCGCACCAGTTCGGAAACAGTAGTCCGCGATTGCCGCGCCCGCACGTGCAGCGCATTCCACAGATCATCGTCTAAATAGAGCTGAGTCCGCTTCACGATGTATAGTATACATCACGGCATCTTGATGATGTGCTCGCCGTAAATTTCAAACACGGAGAGCAGGTTGGTGACACGGAAAATCTCACGCACGCGTTTGCTTAAATTGATCAGCTTGAGTTCGCAGCCCGCCGCCTTTGCGGACGCGTAAAGGCTGACGATCGCGCCCAGGCCCATGCTGTCGAGCTGGGTCACGTTGGTCAGATCCAGAATGACCCGTTTCGTATGCGGGAAGAGCGCCTTGACTTCATGGCGCAGCTCGTCGGTGCCGCCGGAGATGACACGGCCGGTGCACTCGACCACCATGGCGTCGTCCTGCGGATAAATGCGCAGGCTCAGAGGACCAGCAGGGACATCCGGTTCATTCGGCATTCCACTACTTTAATACGAGCCCGCGGCTTATTTGGCGGCTAACGCCACTTCTGAGCGAAAATGATCAGCCCACTTGACGAAGGCGGAATCCTGGTCCGAATTATAGAGCATAGACGTGAGGCCGCTCGAATACCAGATCTCGTAGGCCGATCCATCTAGGGTCAGATAGGCCGTGCCTGTTTCGTATGTGCGCTTCGTTTCTGGCGGAAGGGAAGCGAGAGCGCTACCAACGGCTCCAAGCATGTCCTTTTGCCATTTTAGGGCCTGCGAACCGGAAACCTTAATCGCCTTCCGGGTGATCTTCATCCTCCTCGCGACCTCATCTGGATCTGGAAGTGGATTCACTTGAATCATCTCATCAAGCACAGTTGAGAGTCGTCGCTCCGCGCGGTCGTATTCAACTACCGGCGCTTCGCCGACTTCAATCGTTACTTTGATCCGGGACTCGGCCCCCAGCGCTGGATCCAAGCCAGGCCAGTAACGGAGCACAAAAATCATAATTGTGCTTCTTGGGTTCGTATCGGCGCCCTGCAGCGGGAAAATGCGGTCCATCGTAGAGCGATCAAGCTCTAGGCTGTGCTGGGCAAACGCCGCGCGCGAAATCAAGAGACCGAACATGAGAGCTGCCAGAAACGTCTGACGCATTGTGCCTCCTTTCGATGTCGAGCATTGATCACGATCCCGCGCCGGAGTGAATACGCGGCCCCGGCGTCTGTTCGGCCAGAATGCGGGCTTCAGCAGCCAGCATCTTTTGCCAGCGCGCTTCGACGATCGGCTTGGCAGCGACTTTGTTTGCCAGTTTCAGAAACACTTTGTAGTGGCCCATCTCCGACGAAAAGAGCGCCTTGTAAAACGCCGCGAGTTCCGGATCTTCCGCGGCCGCCGCCAGTACGGAAAAGCGTTCGCAGGAGCGCGCTTCGATCAGCGCGGAAACCAGCAAGCGGTCGAGCGTTTCCTCAGTGCCGCCTTTGCGAACCAGTAGGCGCAGCGCTTTGGCGTAGGCGCAGCGGTGGCCGCGTTCCATCTGGCCGCCGCGACGCGCCAACAAACGAACCGTTTGCGCCAGATGCGACGCTTCATCGCGCGCCACGCCCGTCATGGTTTCCACCCAACCCGGCGTCCATTCGCCCGGCCAGCGCGTCATCAGCTCGAGCGCGTTCGTAGCCGCCTTTTTTTCGAGGAAAGCATGATCCCGCAGCAGCGCCACCGTGTCGGCCAGCGCCGCGCGTCCCCACTCCGGCGGCGTGCGCGAATGCAGCGGCAATGTTTCCGCAGTGATCAAACGGCCACCACCACCTTGCCCATGAATTCGCCCGAGGCCTGATAGCGGAACGCCGCCGCCGCTTCTTCGAACGGAAAAACTTTGTCGACCACAGGCCGAATTTGGTTCGTCTCTAGGGCGCGGTTCATCTGCTCAAACATGCTGCGGTTCCCCACCGCGATGCCGTGCATGCTCGATCCCTTCATCATTAGCGGATGGGGTCCGGTATCGCCGGTCATCCCGGCCAGCACGCCGATCAAGGCAATCTTTCCGCTAGGAGCGACGGCTTGAAACGAGCGCGCCAACGAACCGGCGCCGCCCACTTCGACGATGTGATCGACGCCGCGGCCATCGGTCAGGCGCAGGACTTCTTTTTCCCACTCCGGCGTCAGCGCGTAGTTGATTCCCTCGGCTGCACCCATGGCGCGCGCGCGTTCAATTTTTTCATCGCTTGAAGAAGTGATGATTACCCGCGCTCCGGCCGTCTTGGCGAACTGCAGCGCGAAAATGGAAACACCGCCCGTGCCCATGCATAAAACCGTATCCCCTGCACGCACGGGATTGCCCGCCACCATCAGCGCATTCCACGCCGTGACGCCGGCGCAGGGCAGCGCGGCGCCTTCTTCGTAGGATAAATGCCGCGGAATGGCGATCACGCTTTCTTCCGGCAGCACCACGCATTCGGCCAGCATGCCGTCGAGTGGATTGCCCAGCGCCGTGAGCCATCCCGGTTGCGGGCCATGAATCCAGCCTTGAAAAAAGATGCCGGCGACGCGGTCTCCGACCTTGAAGCGCGTGACGCCGGGGCCGGTCGAAACCACTTCGCCCGCGCCGTCCGATAGCGGAATCAGATTGCGGCTCACAGGGCCGCCAAAGTAGCGGCCGAGAATAATCGCCTGATCGCGAAAGTTCAGCGACGTCGCGCGCACGCGAATCAGCACTTCGTGCGCGCCCGGCTGCGGATCGGGCCGCTCGGTTTGCCGCAAGCCTTCGAGGCTGGTGCTGCCCTTCGCGATTTCGTACACCCTCATTTATCCTCTTTCCTCCCGGATTTTCTATTGTCGTCGATTCCCGGCTTGTGTCAACATAACGCATGACACGTTTCCTGCTGCTGGTGTTGCTGGCCGTGACGGCTGCGCAGGCCGCTGATCACAAACTCAAGGCGTCGCCCGAAACGCTCGCGTGGGGCTATTATTGGGCGGGCGCGAAACCGGTGCTCACGGTTCAATCCGGAGATGTCGTCGAGATTCAAACCGTTTCAGGCAATCCGCAAACGCTGGAACGCGCGGGGCTGCCGGCGGAGCAAATCCAAAAAGAGCTGCGCGACATCTACGCGGGCGTTCCGCAGGAAAGCCGCGGGCCGGGAGGGCATTTGCTCACTGGGCCGGTGGCGATTGAGGGCGCGCAGCCGGGCGACGTGCTCGAAGTGCGCATCCGTGAAATCCGCATGGACGTGCCGTATGCGTACAACACGATTGGGCGCAACGGCTTTGTGTCCGATCTGTTTCCGACGGCGATTACGAAGATTATTCCGCTCGACCGGCTGCATAAAATCGGGCACTTCGGGCCGGGAATCGATCTCCCGCTGAAGCCCTTCTTCGGAAGTATGGGGCTCGCACCGCCGGCTGCCGCCGGGAAGATCAACAGCGCACCGCCAGGGATTCACGCGGGCAATCTCGACAACAAAGAACTGGTGGCCGGAACGACGCTGTCTATTCCGGTGCACGCCGCGGGGGCGCTGTTCGAAGTGGGCGACGGCCACGCCGGGATGGGCAACGGCGAAGTGGATATTACGGCGATGGAAACTTCGCTGACGGGCGTCTTCCAGTTCATTTTGCATCACGACCGGCATCTGGATTGGCCGCGCGCGGAAACGCCTACGCATTACATTACGATGGGCCTCGATCCGGATCTCACGCAGGCGGCGCGCATGTGCACGCTCGAAACCATCGATTTTCTGGTGAAGGAAATGAAGCTGAGCCGCGAGGACGCTTACGCTTTGACCAGCGTGGGGATCGATCTCGAAATCACGCAGTTGGTGGACGGGACGCGCGGCGTCCACGCCATGATCCCCAAGAGTTTGTTCCGGACTGCGGCGAAGAAGTGATGCGCCGGACGGCAGGCCACAGCACGCGATTCCACCACATGATCAGCGCCGAGCCCAGCAGCACTACGGGAACAAAACCCAGCAGCACATAAAGAGCTTTCAAAGGCCAGCCGCCGAAGTTTCCGTAATGCAGGGATGAGAAATCGCGCAGGATTTTCCCGCCGAGCGTGAGCGGACGGCGGCGGCGGCGCGGACCGGTTCCGGTGGAGAAACTGGGGGGACTTGGCGAGGCTGATTGCACGCGCGGTGGATTGATCGGTGTGAATACTTCGATGGCTGCGCGGAAGGGCTGCGGGTAGACGAAATAAAAGCCCGTCGTGCCCCACATGAAGACGAGTGCGAAGCTCCAGAATCCGACGGCGCTGTGCAGGTCCCAATTCATGCGCTTCCAGCCGACGCCGCGGCGCATCATTAAGTTGCGGCGCCAATTGGCGACTCCGGGCCACCACACCACCAAACCCGTCAGGCACAGGAGCGCGGTCAGGCCGCCGCCAATGGAATTCCAGCTCATGCCGTTCGGACCCAGCAGCAAGTTGCCGTGGAGATCTGAAACCCAGCGCATGATGCGGAACCACTGCGAAATCGCGGGGCCGCGATCTTCACCGGTGTAAGGATTTACCAGCCGGCTCACTTGGCTCGATCCCTTCGCGAGCGTCACTTCGGAGGCTTCGTCGCCATCGCGTCCGGGCTTGAGCTCGCGGATGGCGTAGCCGGGATAGGCGCGCTGCAGCGATTGTTGCAATTCATTTTGGCTAAGCGCGCGGCCTTGCGGGGTTACGAGAAGCCTGGCGACGAGGACATCGTAAATGTCGTTGCGGAAAACCACGGCGCTGCCGCTGACGCAGACGACGGCGATGTATAAACCGAGAATCAGGCCGGACCACAGGTGGACTTGGAAAAACGCCTTGCGCAGCCAGGTGGTTTGCGGACGCCGCAACCAGCGTTGCCAGAAAGACGCGCTAGCGCCTTCCGGCGCCGAGGGCTGGGGTTGTTCGGCCGTCGAAATAGCGGATGGGATTGCGGATTTGCCCAACGTGCCATGCTAACAAAAATCGGAATACCAGCGGGTGGCGGGCCAGATAATGCAGGGCGCGATATTGCAGATCGGGGCGTCCGTCGAGCAGCAATAATAGATCGGCCATGAGGCGGGGGCGGCGCGCGAGGCGGCGATGCGCGGCTTCGTACGCATCGAGATTTCCGGCGACGAGCGCGTCGGCCAGCGCTAACGATTGGCGGAATGCCAAGCCCAATCCTTCGCCGGTAATGGCGTCGACCGATCCGGAGGCGTCGCCGACGAGGGCGACGCTGCCTTGCGTGACAACCCATAAACGGCGAGTGGCGGAAATGCCGCCGCGCTCCATCGTGATGCGGGGGGCGTCGCCGAGGCGGTCGCGCAATTCCGGGAAAGAATCGAGCGCTTCTTCGACGCGCACTTGCGGGTCGTGGCAAAGAACGGCGACCATCACTTGATCGGCGGCTACGGTGGCGACGTACATTTGGAATTCAGGGTGCCAGTAAACTTCGACGTGATCGGTCCAGGGGGCGATTTGATAATGCACGCGGAAGCCGAGGCGTTCGCGCACGCGGCGCCAGCGGTCGAGGCCAGCCCATTTGCGGACGCGTGAGGCGTGGCCGTCGGCGCCGATGATCCAGCGGGATTTTACGTCTGACAACTCGCCTGAGGGCGTTCCCCAATGGAGTTCCACGCCGGACTGCGTTGCGGCGTCGGCCAGGATTTGGTGAAGGGCGGTTCGGCGCAGGGCGAGTCCGTCGCCTCTGGGGAAGTCGGCCGCGAAGGAAACGTCTTCGCCTAGGAAGCGAATGCCGCGGAAGGGAACGCCGGTTCCGGCGGGGATTTCTATGCCTAATTCGGCGAGGGCTTTCAAGGCATCCGGCATCAGGCCTTCGCCGCAGGCTTTGTCGATGGGCGGGACGGCGGCGTCGACGACGGCTACGCTGAAACCTTTGCGGCGGGCGGCGATGGCCGCGGCTAGGCCCGCGGGGCCTCCGCCGACTACCAGCACGTCGGTGTCAGGAAAAGCCAAATTTCACCAGCGCAGCAGAACTACCTCGGAGCAGAATCCGGGGCCGAGGGCGGCCATTACGCCCAGCGTCCCGGGCTCGGGGCGGCGGTTTAGCATGACGTCTTCTAGCACGCACAAGACGGATGCGGAGGATAGATTTCCGACGCGGCGCAGGCAATCCCAGGAGGCTTGGATCTCGCCCTTTTTCATCCCTAGAGATTCTTCGGCGGCTTCTAGGACTTTGGGGCCGCCGGTGTGCATTACCCAGGAGCCGACTTGGGCGCGCTCGAAGCCGTGCTGGGCAAGCAGGGCGTCGACATCCGGGCCCAGGTGTTCGCGCACCACTTCGGGGACTTCGCGCGAGAGGACGATGCGGAAACCTTTCTCTGAAATATCCCAGCCCATGACCTCTTCGGTGTCGGGATAAAATACGGAAGCGGTGGCGATGATTTCGGGGCCGCTGTTCACGGGAACATCGGCTCCGGCCACGACCACTGCGGCGGCGCCATCGCCGAATAGACCGGACGACACTAGATTCGCTAGCGAGAGGTCTTCGCGTTGGAGCGTCAGCGAGCACAGTTCTACAGAAAGCAGCACGGCTACTTGATCGGGATAGGCGCGGACGTAATCGGCGGCGCGGGCAACGCCTGCGGCTCCGGCTACGCATCCTAATCCGAAGATCGGGGTGCGGCGGATGTTCGTCGGCAAATTCATGCGGTTGATTAAGCGCGCGTCAATGGAGGGGCTGGCGATGCCGGTGACGGAAACGAAGAACAGGGCTCCGATTTGTGAGAGTTCGAGGCCGGCGCGGGACATGGCGCAGCGGATGGCGCGTTCGCCTAGCTCCTGCGCTGCGTCGATCCAGATGCGGTTGAATTCGCCGAAATTTTTGAGATCGTAATAACGCTCAAGAGGAAGAACCAGGTGGCGGCCGTCTACGCCGGCGTGGGCGTGGAGCTGATCGAGCATTCTGGGATTTTCGATCTGGCCGCGCCAGTATTCGCGTAGTGCGGCTAAGAGGACCGCTTGTGGATAGTAGTGTTTTGGAAAGGCGCTCCCCGCCCCTGCGATGCGCATGGTTATGACTATTAGACGACAAAAAGGCTGGTGGCGGGTGCGACCGCGAGGAAAAAGACACACTTCGGCTGTAAACGTTTTGTAAATAGATCGTCTCGCGGTGAGCCGCTTTTTGAGAGCGGCCCACCGGAGTGGTGAAGGTCATGGACGGCTTGCTGGTCTCTGAAAAGTGACTGAATGAACCAGTTTTCTGCTCTCTCCCATTTCCTCCCGCGGCAATTTAACTCACCAGAGAATCGATTCTCTCCTGTCCCGCCCTCTCCACAATGTTTCCAGGGCGGCTAGCCCGTCTTGCGACGGGCGCGGATTCCACTAAACAACAACGATTAGCCTGCGCAGGCTCGTACTACGAGATCAGTATGCACTCGGGTAATGCGGGCGGAGGAAAACGCAAAGCGGGAAATAGTTGAATCGCCGGGGATTAGGGACTGATGTTATTTTGTGCGGCGCATGGCACCTTCGATGTCGGGGAGGAAGATCGCTAGCAATCCTAAGAGCGGCATGAAGGACACGGCGCGGTAGACGAAGCCGATGCTGGTGTGATCGGCTAGTTGACCTAATAGGGCGGCGGCGATGCCGGCGGTGCCGAAGGCTAGTCCGAAGAAGAGTCCGGAGATCATTCCTAGTTTGCCGGGGAGGAGTTCTTGCGCGTAGACGACGATGGCGGGGAACGCCGACGCCAGGATGGTGCCGATGATGACGCTGAAGATTACGGTCCAAAACAAGTTCGCGTAGGGGAGCGCCAGGGTGAAAGGGAGGACTCCCAGAATCGACCACCAAATTACGTATTTGCGGCCTAGGCGGTCACCGATGGGTCCTCCCATGATGGTGCCTAGCGCTACTGCGCCGAGGAAGACGAACAAGTAGATTTGCGCGTTTTGCACGGGCAGGTGGAATTTGCTGATCAGGTAGAACGTGTAATAGCTGGTCAGGCTGGCCATGTAAATGTATTTCGAAAAAATCAATCCGACCAGGATGGCGATCGACCAGTTCACTTGTTTGGAGGAGAGTCCGTGATCGAGGTGATCGCTGACGCGCTTGGCAATTTTGGCGCGCGCGGCTCGGTAGGCTTTGGCCCAGAGTCCGACCTTGCCTAGCAAGGCCATGCCTAGGAGCGCGGCTAGTGAAAACCAGGCCAGGCTGCCTTGTCCGTGCGGAAGAACGATGAAGGCGGCAAGGAGCGGGCCTGTCGCGGAGCCGGCGTTGCCGCCTACTTGGAAAATCGATTGTGCGAAACCGTGTTGGCCGCCGGATGCCATACGGGCGACTCGGGACGATTCGGGGTGGAACACGGAAGAGCCGATGCCGATCATGGCGGCCGCGGCCAGGATTATCGGGAACGAGGAAGCTATGGATAATACGATGAGTCCGATGAGCGTGCAGCCCATGCCGATGCTGAGCGAGAAGGGTTGGGGGCGTTTGTCGGTGTAGGAACCGACGACGGGTTGGAGGACGGAGGCGGTGAGTTGGTTGGTGAAGGTGATCATGCCGACTTGGGCGAAGTCGAGATGGAAGTTGCCTTTGAGGATGGGGTAGATGGCGGGGAGCAGCGACTGGATCATGTCGTTTAGGAAATGGCAGAAGCTGATCATGACCAGCACGGCGTAGGAGGTGCGCTCGCGCAGGGTTTGGGAGGGCGTAGTGGTGGCTTGCGCCGTGCTCATTAGTTTTAGGATAACTGATCTACGAATTTCTGAAGAAATCGGAGCTAGGATTCGGGTTGTGTCTCAGTTTGAATCAAAGCCCGACAACGGGGCTAAAGAGAGCGGCGTAAAATGACCAAATGAGCGATCCCGACATTTCGGACAGCGGACTAGTCGCGTCAATCACGCTTGATGTCATGAGGTGTCTAGACAGCCAGGGCTTTTTTGACAAACTCGATAATCTCTTCTGCCCAACCGATACGTCACTACAACGGCGGCGCTGTAGCGGAGACTATGAAGTCTCCAAATCAATCCTCACCTCGCAGGGCTTTAATGAAGCGGATGTAGAGGATGTTTGTGCAGTTCTAGCGGCACAGGGCGGCTCCTGTGATTGCGAGATCCTTTACAATGTGGCTGAAACTAGCCGGTTAAAGGCTGAGTATTGGCGTGCCCAGGCGGAGGGCAGAAAATCTGACCGTTTCCATGCAAAATAGCCCACTACGGGTCGTCCTGCAGGGGCATTTGCCCACGGGGGCGCTGGAATTGGTGAAGGCTTGGGCGGCGGCGCACCAGGTGAAGTTGGGCGCGGATTGGGAGCATTGCCGGGCGAAACGGATGCCGGCGAAAATCGATCCGCTGGTGTAGATGCAGTTGCCGACAGGGGAGTCGAGTATGTATTGGGACGTGGTAGAAGTTAAAGCCGAGTCTGGGCACCGGTTGTACGTGCGCTTCGCAGATGGGACTAGCGGCAAGGTGCAATTGGAGCTTGCAGACCTCAGCGGAGTTTTGGCGCCATTACAAGATCCTTCGTTTTTTGAGCGTGTTTTTGTCGATCATGGAGCCGTCGCATGGCCTGGGGACATTGATCTTGCGCCGGACGCGATGTACGAGGAGATTATTAGGCAGGGGAGTCCAGCGGAACCTGTCAACGCGAGATGGGCGCCGAAGGCGTAGGTAGAAATCGAGGCGCGTTGAACTACTTTTCGTCGCTGGGGCTGACGGGTGAGGATTTCTCTAGTTTTTTCTTTGCTTGGGATGTCTTTGTGCTTGCCTTAACTTCGGGTTTTGGGAGCGGCGGGGGCGTAGGCGGATCAAGAGTCTGGGAAATCTCTGATTTCACGGTTTCAACGAGCGCAGCCTCGTCATCCGCAAGTACGGTAACCGGGATGGTGAGGGACGCCAGAAGAATCGCAAAAATGAAGCGCGGCATGGCCGTCCAGAGTATAAACCAAACAAA
>Ga0265314_10000724_pt1 | contig 39947 bp, 37 predicted proteins | sample 4126metaG_FD_203106 | JGI IMG/M metagenome (GOLD analysis project Ga0265314, IMG submission 203106) | Rhizosphere microbial communities from Carex aquatilis grown in University of Washington, Seatle, WA, United States - 4-1-26 metaG | ecosystem: Host-associated > Plants > Roots > Rhizosphere >...
TAGTGGCCGACCCGGTATCGGCCTGGTCGCGCGTCGGCGCCACCATCGTTGCCTTCGAGGATCGGGGGGTAGCGGCCGACCCCGCGTCGGCCTGGTGGCGCGCCAGCGCCACCGTCGTCGGCGCCGGCCGACTTGACCGCCGGCCCCCGCTACGGCGATGGAGCCGGCCGGGGTGCGGAGCGATGCGATGAGCTTGCTGGCGATGAATGATCTCGTGGCCGTGGTCACCGGCGCCGGTTCCGGCATCGGCCTGGCGACTGCCACGGCGCTGCGGCACGAGGGCGCGCGCGTCGTCGCGCTCGACCTGCAGCCGCCGGCGGCTGCCGACGGTCTGCTGCCGCTGGTGTGCGACGTCACCGACGAGGCGAGCGTCGCGGCTGCCGTCGCGGCAGTGGCGCCGCGTTTCGGCCGCCTCGACGTGCTGATCAACAACGCCGGTATCGGCGCACAAGGCGCGGTCGACGAGAATGATGTGGCCGAGTGGCAGCGCGTCTTCGACGTCAACGTCTTCGGCATCGTGCGCATGACGCGCGCCTGCTTGCCGCAGCTGCGACGCTCCCCGCGCGCCGCGATCGTCAACACCGCCTCGATCGTGTCGTGGACCGGCCTGCCGCGCCGCGCCTGCTACGGCGCCAGCAAAGGCGCCGTCTACGCGCTGACCCTGGCGATGGCCGCAGACCATGCGGCGGATGGGATCCGCGTCAATTGCGTCTGTCCGGGCACAATCGACACGCCGTGGGTCGGCCGCCTCCTGTCCGCCGCAGCCGATCCCGCCGCGGCGCGCGCCAATCTCGTCGCGCGCCAGCCGATCGGCCGGCTCGGCACGGCGGACGAAGTCGCCGCGGCAATCGTCTATCTCGCCTCGCCGGCGGCCGCGTACACCACCGGCACCGCGCTGCAGGTCGACGGCGGCACGCACAGCTTCGTGGTGCCGCGCGCATGACACGGGTGGTGAATCTGCGCGCGCTCGACGTGCGCGCGCCGACCTCGCGGACGCTGGCCGGCTCCGACGCGGTGCACGCCGACCCCGACTACTCCGCCGCCTACGTCATCGTCGAAAGCGACGGCGGACTCGCCGGCCACGGCTTCACCTTCACCATCGGGCGCGGCAACGACATCGTCTGCGCGACCATTCATGCGCTGGCGCCGCAGCTGCTCGGTCGTGATCTCGAGGAGATCACCGCCGACTTCGCCGCCTTTCACCGCCGCCTGACCAACGAAAGCCAGCTGCGCTGGCTCGGGCCGGAGAAGGGCGTCGTGCATCTCGCCACGGCGGCGATCGTCAACGCGCTGTGGGATCTGTGGGCCAAGCAGCGCGGCCTGCCGGTGTGGAAGTTGGTCGCCGAACTGACGCCGCGCGAGCTGGTCGGCGTCATCGACTGGCGCTACCTCACCGACGCGCTGACGCCCGACGAGGCGCTGGACATGTTGGGCGCGCAGGCGCCGTACCGTGCCGCGCGCGAGGCCGAGCTGCGCCGCGACGGCTACCCCGCCTACATCACCTCGGCCGGCTGGCTCGGCTACCCCGAAGAGAAAGTGCGCCGTCTGTGTCGCGAGGCGTTGGCGGCGGGCTGGACGAGCTTCAAGACCAAGGTCGGCATCGACATCGCCTCCGATGTGCAGCGCTGCGCCGTGATGCGCGAAGAGATCGGTGCCGCGCGCCAGTTGATGGCCGACGCCAACCAAGTATGGGATGTGCCGCAGGCGATCGCCTGGCTGCGGCATCTCGAGCCGTTCGATCTGCGCTGGATCGAGGAGCCGACCAGCCCTGACGACGTGCTCGGCCACGCCGCGATTCGCCGCGCCGTCGCGCCTATGCGCGTCGCCACCGGCGAGCACTGCGCCAACAAGGTCATGTTCAAGCAGCTGCTACAGGCCGGCGCGATCGATTATTGTCAGGTCGACGCCTGCCGCCTCGGTGGCCTCAACGAAGTGCTGGCGGTGCTGCTGTTGGCGGCCAAGTTCGGCGTCCCGGTGTGTCCGCACGCTGGCGGCATCGGTCTCTGCGAGTACGTGCAGCACATTTCGGCAATCGACTATCTGTGCGTCAGCGGCTCGCTCGCCGATCGCACCACCGAGTTCGCCGATCATCTGCACGAGCACTTCGTCGACCCGGTGTGCATCCGCAATGGCCGCTACCTGCTGCCCGAGCGGCCCGGTTATTCAGCCGAGATGCGGCCCGAGTCACTCGCTGCGCTGCAGTATCCGCACGGCAGCGAGTGGCGCGGTGCCTGATCCGACAGAGCGGGTGCGCCTTGGGCGCACCAAATTGACGGTGACGCGGCTCGGCCTCGGCTGCGCACCGCTGGGCAACATGTTTGCCGCGGTCCCCGATGCGGAGGCGCGGGCGACGGTGGACGCGGCGTGGAACGCCGGGCTGCGCTGGTTCGACACCGCACCGCTCTACGGCAACGGTTTGTCGGAGCAACGCCTCGGTGCGGCGTTGCAGGCGCGTCCGCGCGATCAATTCGTCCTCGCCTCCAAAGTCGGCTGGGGGCTGACAGCGGGCCGCGACCCGGACTCGATCTTTGTCGATGCCCCGCCACTGCGCCCGACGCACGACTATTCCGCCGACGCGATCGCGCGCAGCTTCGACGAGAGCCTGGCGCGGCTCGGCGTCGAGCGCATCGACGTGCTGCACGTGCACGATCCCGACGACTACGAAGCTGCGGCGCTGGCCGGCGCCTTCCCGCTGCTGGCGCGCTGGCGCGCCGACGGCCGCATCGGCGCGATAGGCGCCGGCATGAATCAATCGGCGATGCCGGCGCGCTTCGTCGAGCGCGAGCTGGTCGACTGTGTCTTGCTCGCCGGCCGCTACACGCTGCTCGACCAAAGCGGTCTGCACGATCTGCTGCCGCTGGCCGAGCGGCGCGGCGTCGCGGTGATCGCCGGCGGCGTCTTCAACTCCGGCCTGCTCGCCGATCCGCAGCCCGGCGCCCGCTATGATTACGTTGCCGCACCGCCGCCTCTGGTGGCGCGCGCGCAGCGGCTACAGGCGGTCTGTGCGCGCTTCGAGGTTCCGCTGCGCGCCGCGGCGCTGCAGTTTCCGACCTTTCACCCGGCCGTCGCGAGCGTCCTCAGCGGCGCGCGCTCGGCGGTGGAGATCGAAGAGAACGCGCGCCTGTTCGCACTCGACATTCCCGCCGAGCTGTGGCGCGCACTGCGCAGCGAAGGGCTTGTCGACCGCGCCGCAGCGTGCCCCGGTTAGACGCGCCGGCCCTATGCACCGAAGCTGCGCTGGAGTCGATCAGGTGTAGCCGGGCTGCAGCGCGACGCCGGTCTGACGCTGCCAGGCGGCGAAGTGATCGTCGACGCCGGGATCGTAGCCGTCGTAGAGGTAGCTGATGCGGTCGCCGCTGTAGCGCACCAGACCCCGACCGCTGAGCACGAACGGCGGCAGGCCGGCCTTCGTGTACGTCACCTGCCAGCGCATGCGGATCTCGTCGCCCGCGACGTGCGGACCGTCGAGCACGGCGATGTCACGTCCCGGAAACTTGCGATCGAAGCCGTCGAGCGACTTCTTCAGGCCGGCGAAGATCGCGTTGCGCCCCTGTATCCGGCACGCCGCCGACGAGCCCTCGACCTCGTACACCGCATCATCGGCGAAGTAGCGCTCCAGCCGGGTCCAGTCGTCGTCGATCAGCGTCTTCTCGAAATCCGCTGCGTACGTCATGAACTGTTGGAGGATGTCCATGCGATTCGCCTAGCGCGCGCCGGTCGCTGCCGGAAGCCGGGGGCGCCGCGGCGTCGTGCATCCCGGCTTCCCGATACGCGTGCCCGACGCGGCTCAGTGCGCTGCGTGCGGCGGACGGCGAGACTGGGCCGAGACGATGGCGATCAGATCCTGAAACTCCCCTTCTGTCAGGTCGGGGATGCGCACTCGGTTGCAGGTTCCGTTTGGCTTCAGACAGCAGGCGACGTCCTTGACGCGCGTCGTTGGTCGCATCTGCGCAGCATCCGCTTCGGATAAGATGTCGGCCGCGACATCGCGCACCGTGATCGAGGTCGGCGCCGCGGGGGTGTCGATGAACACAACGCGACGATCGCTCAGCAGTGGCAGCAGCTGCCGTATCTGCATTTCACCGCGGGCGAGGCGTGTCGCCTCGTGCCAGATGGTGCAGGCCATCGACTGGGAGTCGGCGAAGTCCGACTTCCACCATGGCCGGCCGGCTTCCGCGCGGGTCGCGCCGCAGAGCCAGATCGCGGCGGTGGTCACAACCAATCCGCGGCGCCAGCGGCGCAACCGGCAGGGGGTGTGCCCGCGCTCCACCTATCCTCGGATCGCCAGCGACTCGCCGTCGAACGCGATGCCGAGCGGGCGCACCTCGACGCGTTTCGCGCCGGGTTCGACGTGGCCGGCGACGAGCAGCTCGCTGCCGCGCGCGCGCGCCGCAGCGAGAGCGCGCGCGACGTCGGCCTCGGCGACGAAAAAGACGAAGCCGGCGCCCATATTGAAGGTGCCGTACGCCTCTTCGGTGTCGATGCCGGCGGCGCGTTTGAGGAGCTCGAAGATCGGCGGCACGGCGGGCAGCTGCTCGACGACGTAGGTCAGCGGCTGTTGTGCGCGCATCAGCTTGCGCCAGCCGTGGCCGGTGACGTGCACGGCGTAGTGCAGCTCGACGCCGGCGTCCTGCAGCGCTTCGACCAGCGGGCCGTACAGCGGCGTCGCATCGAGCAGCACTTCGCCGTAGCCGCGCCCGTCGCCCGGCACCGGCGTGGCGTAGCCCTGCGGCAGCGCAACCGCGACCTTGCGCGCCAAGGTCAGCCCGTTGGCGTGGATGCCGCTGGCCGCGGCGATGAGGATGACGTCGCCGGCGACGATGCGACTGCCGAGCAACAAGCGCTGCTTCGGCTGAATGAGCCCGACCGCCGCGCCGCCGAGCACCATCGCCTCGGATTCAATCAGGCCGTTCAGCACCTGCGTTTCGCCGCCGCCCCAGCTGCAGCCGGCTTCGGCACAAGCGGCGGACCAGCCGTCGACCAAATCGGCCATGCGCGCCTGATCGTCGAACCACTCCGATCGGCCGGCACCCCAGTAGGCGGTGATCGTCGCCGGCGCGCCGCCGACGGTGCACAGATCGTTGAGAATCGTCGCCACGGTGTCGCGCGCGATGGCGTCGTAGTGCGTGCGGCCTGTGATTTTGCGCACCGCGTCAGCGACTAAATTTTTGGTGCCGAGCGCTTCGCTCACCGTGCTCAGGTAGCGATCGCCAAGATCGACGACGTAGGCCGACTCGCCGCGGCTCTCGACCAGCTCCTGCAGGCCGCGTGCCGGCAACGCCGCGGCGGTCGCGGCCGCCGCGCGTTGCGCGCGCACCTTGCCTTGGTCGATCGTCTCGTAGCGCACACCGGCGGCGGCGTACGCGTCGTCACTGCCCGTCTTTGCCACACGCGTCTGCTAGCACATCATCGCGCGAACGGGAGAAACGTGGAGTGAGCAAAGACGAGAAGAGGATTTCCACAGATGGAACCGGATCCCCGCCCGATCGCCCCGCCCAGGAGAACACAGATGCGCCGCGGAAGGACCGAGCGACCATGGAGTTGAGCTGTAGTCGCCCGGATCTGGATGTGTCCTACGCTTTCGCTTTCCTGCCGTTCTCGATGGTGCGGACGAGTATGATGAGGGCCAGCGACTGAAATCTCATAGCGTCTTGATCATCGCGGAGCCGGCTGCGGTTAGGATTGTCGCTGAACTGTGAGATCCTACCGCCATCTGTGTTGGGGCGGCGTGATGGGTGGGCGGGGATCTGCGTTCATCTGTGGTTTCTTCCGATTCAAATCATTCTGAGGGACTGGGACGACGCATGGCCGAATGGTGGCGACACGCCGTGTTCTACGAGATCTATGTGCGCAGCTTTCAGGATTCGGACGGCGACGGCGTCGGCGACCTGGCCGGCATCGCGCAGCGTCTGGACTACCTGAACGACGGCACGCCGCGCTCGCTGGGCGTCGACGCGCTGTGGCTGACGCCGATCAATCCGTCGCCGATGTACGACTTCGGCTACGACGTCAGCGACTACTGCGGCGTCGATCCGCTGTTCGGCGACCTCGGCGACCTCGATCGCCTGATCGCAGCGGCGCACGCGCGCGGTATCCGCATCATCCTGGACCTGGTCCCGAACCACAGCTCGCATCAGCACGCCTGGTTCCTCGAATCGCGCGCCTCGCGCACGGCGGCGAAGCGCGACTGGTACGTATGGCGCGATCCGGCGCCGGACGGCGGCCCGCCGAACAACTGGGTGAGCAGCTTCGGCGGTCCGGCGTGGAGCCTCGATGCGGCGACGGGCCAGTACTATCTGCATTCGTTTCTCGCCGAGCAGCCCGACCTCAACTGGCGCAATCCGAAAGTCGTCGCGGCGATGCAGGACGTCATTCGCTTCTGGCTGGCGCGCGGCGTCGACGGCTTCCGCGTCGACGTGATTCACAAGATGATCAAAGACGACCGCTTTCGCGACAATCCGCCGCCCGACGAGTCCGACGTCCATCCGATCCGCGACTATTTCGGGCAACAGCACATCTGGGATCACGATCGGCCCGAGGTGCACGACATCATCCGCGGCTGGCGCCGCCTATTGGACGAGGCCGGCGCACGCACGATGGTCGGCGAGGTGTATCTCTTGGAGCCGGCGAAAGTGGCCGCCTATCACGGCGCCGCCAACGACGAGCTGCCGTTGGCGTTCAACTTCGCCTTTCAGTGGACGCCGTGGGACGCGGCGCTGTTTCGCCAACGCGTCGAGGAGGTCGAGCGCCTGTGGCCCGCCGGCGCGCAGCCGAGCTACGTCTTGTCGAGCCACGATGCGCCGCGCCACCGCACGCGCTTCGACGATGCCGCCGAAGATGCGAGCCGCGCGCGACTGGCGGCGCTGATGCTGCTGACGCTGCGCGGCACGCCGTTCCTCTACTACGGCGAAGAGATCGGCATGCGCGACGTCGAGATTCCCAGCGAACGCATCTGCGATCCGGTCGGCAAGCGCTTCGCCGGTCTGGGCCGCGACCCCGAGCGCACGCCGATGCAGTGGGACGCCTCGCCGCAAGCCGGCTTCAGCAGCAGCGCCGCGACGTGGCTGCCGCTGGCGCCGGACGCGCAACGGGTCAACGTCGCCGCGCAGATCGACGATCCGGCCTCGCTGCTGTCGCTCTACCGGCGCATCATCCGGTGGCGGAGAACCGCGCCGGCGATCCTCGACGGCGCGCTGCGCGTGCTCGACGGCCCAGTCGACACGTTCGTCTACCAGCGCGAGCACGCGGAGCAGCGGCTGGTTGTCGCGCTGAACTTCGCGGCGGAATCGCGACACGTGGTGTTGCCGTCGGCGGGCCGCGTCGTAGTCTCGACGGTATTGGGGCGCGATGGCGATGCTGCCGCTTTCGAACTTGCTGCGTACGAGGGCGTCGTGGTCGAGCTGCACTAGCCCGGGAGCGTGGCCGTCCCGGCCGCCGGCGCTGCGCTGCGCCGCTCAAACAATGATCGGGCCGGAGCGGCCGCGCTCCGGCAGGAGTTGACATGGATTGGAAGCTCATCGCCTCGACGTTTGGGGCCATCTTTCTGGCCGAGCTCGGCGACAAGACGCAGATCGCGGCGATTACCCTGGCGGCGTCGACGCGCAAACCGGTCGCGATCTTCGCCGGAGCGAGCCTTGCGTTGGTAGCAGTCAGCGCGATCGGCGTCGCGGTTGGCGCGGGCCTGGCCGATGTCCTGCCGATGGCCGTGATCCGCAAGGTCAGCGCCGCCGCCTTCATCGCCATCGGCGTGGCGATGTTGATGGATTGGATGTGAGGGAACGGTGCGCGCGCTCACCCGTGTACGCGCGCACCGGTGAAGGCGGCCACGTCGATCTCCTCGTCGCGCTCAGCCGCGGCATAGACTGCGGCGGCCAGGCGCTGCGCTTCGACGCCGACTGCGAGGCCGGGCTCGGGATCGCGCCCGGCGCGCAGCGCCTCGATGAACGAGAGATCCTGTAAGAGGTAGGGGACGCCGGTCCATTCACGGAAGCGGGCGTCGGCGATGCCGAGCTCGGCGAAACGCGCTTGCACCTCGTCCCAGCTGACCGATTCTTCCGCGCCGTCGCCGCGCTGCACGCGGATGCGGCCGATCATGTCGGCGTCGCTGGCGACGAAGCCGCGCGGGCAGAAGATCTCCAGGCGGCGATTCGAGCCGCGCTGCAGCATGTCGTGCCAGACGGTGACCAGCTGGGCGCGCAGGCCGCTGGCGAAGGCGAGCTCGACCGCGACGTAGTCTTCGATGCCGGCGTGGCCGGCGCGATTCTTCTGCCAGGCGCGCAGGCGTGCGATCGGGCCGAAGAACCAGGTCAGCAAATCGAGATCGTGCACGCCGTGCTCGATCAGCGTGCCGCCGGCGGTGTAGCGGCGGTCGGCGCGCCAGGCGGTGTCGTGCACGCCGCGGATCGGCAAGCACTGATCGTCGCGAAAGATCACGGCCATCGGGTCGCCGAAGCTGGCCTCGCGCGCCAACGCGCGCATCACCCAGTAGACGGCCGAGAAACGCAGCACGAGTCCGATCTGCGTGCGCACCGCGGCGCGTTGCACGGCAACGTGCATGTCGCGCGCTTGGTCGAGCGACATCGCCAGCGGTTTCTCGCAGAACAGATGGCGACCAGCCGCGGCGACGTCGCGCACGATCTCGGCATGAAACGCCGTCGGCGTGCAGACGAAGACCGCATCGACCGGCGCGCCGCGCAGCAGTGCCGCATGATCCGCATACGCGTGCTGCCAGCCCGAGAACGTCTGCATCCGCTGCCGCGCGTGTGCGTCGGGATCGGCGACGGCGACCAGTTCGAGATGCTCCGGCAATGCATCGGCGATGGTGCGCAGCACCGCCGAGTGCGCCGCGCCGATCATGCCGCAGCCAACCAGACCGATGCGGAGTGGGATCATAGGTTGGAAAAAGATTCGCCACAGATGAACACAGATGAACACCGATGGCCACGGGATCGATTGAGACTGGTGCACGGGAAACGCTGAGGAACGGTGGCGTCGAGAAAGCGCCGGGCGTGCGTGCATCGCCGGTGACGAAGGCGCCCCGCGACTATGGATTGCGCCGGACGCTTTTCCCCTTCGGCTTTGTTCTTTTGCTTTCCGTCTCTTCTGTGTTCATCTGTGGGTTCCGAATTTCTGGACTGAGATGTTCTCCAAGTACGTTTCCATCGACGGCGTGTCGCTGAACTATTTCCACAGCGGCGCGTCGACCTTGCCCGGCACGCCGCCGGCGCTCGATCGCGGCGAGTTGTTGTTGTTCGTGCACGGCGCCGGATCGAACGCGCACACCTGGCGCCGGCAGCTGGCGCATGCCGAGTCGGCGCATTCGGCGGTGGCGCTCGACTTCCCCGCTCACGGCCGCTCCGGATCGATCGAAGGATTGGCCGACCTCGACGCGCATGTGCGCTGCCTGTCCGGCTTCGCCGCCGCGCTGCGCCTGCGACCGTTCGTCTTCGTCGGCCGGGCGCTCGGCGGCGCCGTCGGCCTGGCGTTTGCGCTGGCCCACCCGGAGCGATTGCGCGCGCTGGTGCTGGTGGCGACGCCGGCGCGCTTCGAGATTCCGCAGGCGAGCCTCGACATCTGGCAGGCGGTCACCATGGGGCGGGCGACGCAGCCGTTCGACATGCGGCTGTTCGCGCCCGGCGCCGACATGGCGGTGGTGCGCGAGTGTTTCATGGAGCAGGTGAAGACCGACCCGCGCGTGCGCTACACCGACTTGCTGGCCGGGCGCGGCCTCGACTTCACCGATCGCCTCGCCGCCCTGCGCGTGCCGACGTTGGTCGTCGCCGGCAGCGCCGACCACTTCTGTCCGCCGGACAAGGCCGCCGACATCCAATCACGCATTGCGGGCGCACAGCTCGCCGTCATCGAGAACGCCGGCCACAACCTGACGAGCGAGCAGCCCGACGCCTTCAACGCCGCCGTCGACGCGTTCCTGCGATCGCTGCCCAGGGTGGATCGATGAGTCCCCAACCCCGAACCCGCAACCGCCAACCCCAGACGTGATGAGCGCCCTCGACCGCGCCGTCATCGCCGGCGTCTATGAGCATCCGACGCGCTGGGCGCCGGACAAGACGCAGTTTCAGCTCTGTGCCGAAGCGGCGCGCGGTGCGCTCGCCGATGCCGGCCTGACGATCGCCGACGTCGACGGCTTCTGCACCGCCGGCGTCGGTCCGATCGGCATCATGACGCTGGCCGAACACTTGAACCTGACGCCGCGCTTTCAGGACGGCACCAACATCGGCGGCTCATCCTTCGTCGCGCACGTGCTGCACGCCGCCGCAGCGATCGCCGCCGGCCTCGCCGAGACGGTGCTCATCGTCTACGCCAGCACGGCCTCGTCGGAGCGATTCGCCGTTGGCACCGGCGGCCTGACGATGGGCGACGCGCCCGACCAGTTCGAGGTGCCGTACGGTCCGACGGTGCTCAATTCCTATGCGCTGGTCGCGCAGCGTCACATGCACGAGCACGGCACGACGGCGGAGCAGCTGGCCGAGATCGCCGTCACCATGCGGCGCCACGCCGGGTTGAATCCGCAGGCCAAGTATCGCGACCCGATCACCGTCGATGACGTGCTCGCCTCGCGCGTCGTGTCGTCGCCGCTGCACTTGCTCGACTGCTGCATCATCTCGGACGGAGCCGGCGCCGTGGTCGTCACCGGCGCCGAGCGCGGGCGCGACCTGGCGAAGCGGCCGGTGCGCATCCTCGGCGGCAGCGAGGGCTTGAGCCACACCAGCCTGGGCAAACGCGACCTGCTCACCATGGCCGCGGCGCAGTCGGGTCCGCGCGCGCTCGCCATGGCGGGCGTGCGGCACGACGATATCGATCTGTGCATGCTGTACGACTCGTTCACCATCACCGTGTTGTTGACGCTCGAGAACCTCGGCTTTTGCGCGCGCGGCGAGGGCGGTGCCTTCGTGCAGAACGGCCGCCTCGGTCTCGGCGGCGCGCTGCCGACCAACACCGACGGCGGCGGCCTGTCGTCGAATCATCCCGGCATGCGCGGCATCTTTCTCGTCATCGAAGCCGTCAAGCAGTTGCGCGCCGAATGCGGTCCGCGGCAGGTCGCCGACTGCGCGGTCGCGCTGTGCCACGGCACCGGCGGCATGCTCGGTCTGCGCCACAGCGGCGTGACGATGGTGCTGGGAAAATGAAGAGGCGTTTCACCACGCAGACCCAGAGGCACGGAGGAGGCGGGAGCCTGTCGGACGGAAAACTCGACGCGGACGGCACAGAAGCAGTGAGCCCGGCGAAGACGGCGCTGCTCGACGACGTCCGCGCTTCTGTATCTGTGCGTCGCGCGCCTGTCCGATTTGCTCCGTGCCTCTGTGCCTTTGTGGTGAATCTGCGGTGAATCCTGCACATCATGGCTGAGACGAAATACACCAAGCCGCTGCCGCGCATCGACGAAGAGTCGAAGGGCTATTGGGAAGCGTGCAAGCGCCGCGAGCTGGTGCTGCAGCGCTGTGGCAACTGCGCGACCCTGCGCCACTACCCGCGCGCGGTTTGCCCGAGCTGTTTGTCGGATCGGGTCGAGTGGCTGCGCGCCGCCGGCGCCGGCACGGTCTACACCTTCACCATCACGCACCAGAACCAGTCCGCCGGCTTCCGCGATTCGCTGCCGTACGTGCTCGCCTATGTCGAGCTCGACGAAGGCGTGCGCCTGCTGACCAACATCGTCGACTGCGCTCCCGATGACGTGGGCATCGGCATGCCGGTCGAGGTGGTGTTCGAAGACGTGACGGCGGAAATCGCGCTGCCGAAGTTCAGGCCGACGGGAAGCTGAAGGCGGGAAGCGGAAAGTTGAAAGCGGAAAGAGAGCTCCGTCTTTCCGCTTTGAGCTCTCCGCTCATCTTGAAGCTGAAAGCTGAAGGCTGATAGCTGTCAGCTGTTCATGATCCTCGATCTGCACGCCCACTCCGAGGCCTCGGAGGACAGTCGCGCGCCGCTGGAGACCTATCTCAAGTGGTTGCAGCGCAAGCGCGATCTCTTGCCGATCGACGGCATCGTGCTGACCGAGCATCGGCAGTGGGATCCGCACGCCGACTACCGCGCGTTGGAAGATCAGTACGGCATCCTGATCCTGCGCGGCGCCGAGGTCGAGACGGACTACGGACACATCCTGCTGTACGGCGTCACCGACGAGATGACGCGCCGCTTCGACTTCGCCAACGTGCGCCTGTCGGCCCAGGAAGTCGTCAGCGAAGTGGCGCGCATGGGCGGGGTCGCGGCGCCGTGTCATCCCGGCCGGCCGACCATCGGGTTGTGCGAGCACTATGCCGCCGGCAAGCCGCCGCTCGAGGGTGTGGTCGCCGTCGAAGCATTGAACGGCGGCAGCCGCCGCGGCGAGAACGAACGGGTGCAGGCGCTGATCGACGCGCACGGCTACGGCGCCTTCGGCGGTAGCGACGCGCATCTGGTCAGCTTGATCGGCATTTGCGCCACCGAGCTCGACGACAACGTGCGCTCGATCGACGCGTTGGTCGCCGCACTGAAGACCGGGCGCTTCCGGCCGGTCGACTTTCGCGAGCAGGTGCGCGCGGCGCGCGGGGCGGCATGAGCGTCACCATCGATCGCGCCATCGTCGGCGAGGAGTTCGACCGCACGACGTTCCCGCCGGTCACCGCCGAACAAATCGTCGCCTATGCGACGTCGACCGGCGAGACCGATCCGCGCTGGACGCAGCCGGCGCCCCACATGATCGCGCCGCCGACCTTCACGCTCAGCTTACGCGGCAAGCACTTCATGCCGAAGAACATGCCGGCCCATCTCGGTCGCAACGGCTTCGACGCCGGCAAAGACATCGAGATGGGCGCCGCGATCCGTCCCGGCGACGTGCTCACCGCCGTCGCCACCGTGCACGACGTCTACGAAAAGACCGGCCGCAGCGGCAGCATGACCTTCATTGTCTTCCGCACCGCCGTCACCAACCAGCGCGGCGAGAGCGTCGCCACCATCGATCAAAAGATGATGTTCCGCTGAAGAGAGCACGCAACCACAGATGAACACGGATCAACACAGATCAAGAAAGAGCTCGGCCGAGAGACGCCGAGGCCCTATCTGCGTTGGTCTGTGTTCGGCTGTGGTTCCGTTTGCGGTGCCACGATGATCTCGTTCGAATCGGTCGACGTAGGCGACGAGCTGCCGCCGTTGCAGCTGACGCTGAGCGGCGCCCAGGTGAAGTCGTACGCGCTGGCTGCGAACATGCCGGGAGGCCGTTTCATGAGCGACGAGGAAGCGCGCGCCGAGGGGCTGCCGGGGCAGATCGTGCCGGGCAACTTCAGCTTGGCGCTGTTCGCGCGCCTGCTGACGCAGTGGGACGCCGGCGTGCGCGTCAAACGGCTGAGCGCGACGTTCCGCGCGCTGGTTCGCCCCGACATGCCGCTGGTGGTCAACGCCGTCGTCACCGAGAAGCACAGCAGCGATCACGGCGACTTTCTCGAGTGCGACCTGCTGCTCGAGAACGCCGACGGCGACCGTCTCGTCACCGGCACCGCGACCGTCACGCTGTCAGCCGATTGAGCTGCCCACAGGCGCGCATCAGGCCGGACGCGCCGCGTCGAGAGATGAGCGGAGAACGCGATCGCGCTGTCGCCCGGCGCGATCGCGCGGCTAGAATCGCTCGCTGGTGACGGAGCCCAGATGCGCACGATCCTGCTGACCGGATTCGAGCCGTACGGGAGCACACCGATCAACCCGGCCGAGCAGGTCGCGCGCCGGCTGGACGGCGTCGAAGTCGAGGGCGCACGCGTCGTCGCGCGCATCGTGCCGAACGTCTTCTTCGCGTGCATCGAGCGCGTCGCCGCCGCGATTCGCGAGCTGCGGCCCGAGGCGGTCGTGATGCTCGGCGAGTACCCCGGGCGCGCCGTCGTCACCGTCGAGCGCCTGGCGCAGAACCTCAATGACGGCACGCGCTACGGGCTGGTCGACAACGCCGGCGTGCGACTGCAGGACCAGCTGACCGCTCCCGACGGGCCGGCGGCCTACTACAGCACGCTCCCCATCCGCGCCATGGTCGCTGCCGTACGCGCGGCCGGCGTGCCCGCCGACATCTCCGACACCGCCGGCACGTTCTGCTGCAACCATCTCATGTACGGCACGTTGCACCACCTGGCGGCCGAGCAGTCGCCGATCCGCGCCGGCTGGATTCACTTGCCGGCGCTGCCGGAAGTCGCCGCGCGCGTCGAGCACCTCGGGCTGCCCAGCATGTCCGCCGAGACGTCCGCCGCCGGCGTCCGCGCTGCGCTCGTCGCAATCCAGCGACACCCGACCGACGTCGCCGAGACCGTGCCTTCGCGCTTGCAGATTTGATCTTCGTCACGCGCCCAATCGGCGGTGCGCCGGCGGCGCCGCAAGCTCCTTCGTGCGAGCGCTTGTCGTGCCGATAGGGCGGGTGCTACCGCACCCGTCGATGGATCTCTCGCTCAGCCCCGAGCACGAGGCCTTCCGCAAGCAGGTGCGCGCCTGGCTGAAAGAGAACGTGCCGAAGCGCGAGGTCGGCGAGCCGAGCCGGGAGCACGGCGATCCGGCGCGCGTGCGCTGGCTGAAGCAATGGCAACGCACGTTGTATGAGGCCGGTTATGTGGCGATGGGCTGGCCGAAGCAACACGGCGGCCGCGGCCTCGGCATCATGGAGCAGACGATCGTCAACCAGGAGCTGGTCGCGGCGCGCGCGCCGCAGCAGATCGGCGCCATGGGCGTGCTGATGGTCGGGCCGACCTTGATCCAATACGGCACCGACGAGCAGCGCACCCGCTATCTGCCGAAGATTCTGCGCGCCGACGAGATCTGGTGTCAGGGCTACTCGGAGCCCGGCGCCGGTTCCGATCTGGCGTCGCTGAAGACGCGCGCCGAGCTGGTGGGCGACGAGTTCATCGTCAACGGCCAGAAGGTCTGGACCTCGAACGCGCAGATCGCCGATCGCATGTTCTGCCTGGTGCGCACCGACGCTGCGGCGCCGAAGCATCGCGGCATCTCGTATCTGCTCATCGACATGCAGACGCCCGGCATCACCGTGCGGCCGCTGGTGCAGATGACCGGCGACGCCGGCTTCAACGAGGTGTTCTTCGAAGACGTGCGCGTGCCGCGCAAGAATCTCGTCGGCGAGCTCAACCAGGGTTGGCAGGTCGCCAATGCGACGCTGGCGCACGAGCGCAACATGCTCGGCTCGACGACGCGCACGCAGCAGATGTTCAACGGCCTGCTCCACCTGGCGCAAACGCGCCAGCGCAACGGCCGCCCGGCGAGCCAGGACGCCGTGTTGCGCCAGAAACTGGCGGCGCTGCTGGTGCGCGTCGAAGCGATGAAGCTGCACTCGCTGCGCCAGCTGACCGACGCGCTGCACGGCCGCTCTCCGGGCATCGCCGCATCGATCAACAAGCTGGTCTCGACCGAGCTCAACCACGACATCGCCGCCATGGCGATCGAGGTGCTGGGCAACTGCGGCCCGCTCACCCGGACCGCCGCGCGTGTCGCCGACCGCGGCATCTGGCCCTACGAGTTCATGTTCACCCTCGGCCTCATCATCGGCGGCGGCACCTCGCAGATTCAGAAGAACATCATCAGCGAGCGCGGACTGGGCATGCCGCGATGAGGCAGGAGATCCGGAAGGGGTTGGGGGGTACGGGGTTGGGGGTTGGGAAAGAAAAGGCGAGGAGGCGGTCGCCGATGCGACGCACGGCGCCGCACCAACCTCCTCCCCAACCCCCAACCCCCTAACCCCCAACCCCTTTGCCAATCCGACCCATGGACTTCGGCCTCTCCGACGACCAACAGCTCCTGCAGCGTTCGGCGCAGGAGTTCCTCACCAGCGAATGTCCGACGTCGTTGGTGCGCGAGGTGGCGCGCGACGACGAGGGGTATCCGCGCGCGCTGTACAAGCAGATGGCGGAGCTCGGCTGGCTGGGGCTGATCGTGCCGGAGGCGTTCGGCGGCGCCGGCATGACGATGCTCGATCTGGCGCTGCTGTGCGAACAGCTCGGGCGCGCCGTCGTGCCTGGGCCCTTTCTGTCGTCCGCGGTGTTGGCGACGCTGGCGATTCTGCACGGCGGCTCGCGTGGGCAGAAGCACATGTGGTTGCCGCGCCTTGCTGGTGGCGAGGCCCTTGGCGCGTTGGCGTTTCTCGAAGAGAGCGATTGGCTCGCCGCCGGCGGCATCGCCGCGAAGGCGCGCAAGCGCGGCAGCGGCTGGACGCTGTCGGGCACCAAGCTGTTCGCCACCGACGCGCACATCGCCGACGTGTTGGTCGCCGCTTTCCGCACCGCCGGGCGCGACGAGACCGGCGTCACGCTCTTCCTGATTCCGCGCGACACGCCGGGCGTGCGCATCACGCCGCTGCCAGTGGTCGATCAAACGCGGCGGCCGATGGAGGTGCGCTTCGACGGCGTCGAGTTGCCGGCCTCCGCCGTCCTCGGCAGCGCCGGCGGCGGCTGGAAGGCGCTGGCGCGCGTGCTCGACGCGGCCGCCGTGGTGCTGGCAGCGGACAGCCTCGGCGGGGCCGAGCGCGTGCTGGAGATGGCGGTCGAATACAGCAAAGTGCGCGAGCAATTCGGCCGCACCATCGGCTCGTTCCAAGCCGTCAAGCACATGGCGGCCGAGATGGTGAGCGAGATCGAGCCGGCGCGCTCGCTGGTGTGGTACGCCGCCTATGCGTTCGACGCGCTGCCGCGCGACTCGGCCCGCGCCGCCTCGCTGGCCAAGGCGTGTCTGAGCGACGTCGCGCCGCGCGTCGCGAATCGCGCCGTGCAGATCCACGGCGGCATCGGCTTCACCTGGGAGCACGACATCCACTTGTGGTTCAAGCGCGCCAAGTGGAACGAGTTGGCGTTCGGCGACACCGCCTACCACCGCGAGCGCCTGGCGCAGCTGGCGCGTTTCTGACGCGTGATCTTCACACGCGCCGCGCGACGATGGCGCGGCGAGCCGCTATCGGCACGTGCCGAAGGCTCGAGGCCGATCGCTGACAGCCGCAGGCAACGCCGTCCGTCAGCCCGGTAGAAAGCCGCGAATCGCGCTGAGCAGTTCGCGCGGGCGATCGAAGTGCACCATGTGGCCGGCGCCGGCGATCTCGACGAACTGGTGCTGCCGAAAGCAGGCCAGGCGGCGCTGCAGGTCGCCGGGGTCGAGATATACGGCGCCGCGCTTGTTGCGCCAGAACTCGCCCGATTCACCGCCGTGCACGATCAGCGTCGGGCAGGCGACGCGCTGCCACAGCGCCATGCTGTACTCGAGGTTGAACGGGCCGGTGATCGCCATGGTCGCCAGCATGGCGTCGAACTTCCATTCCAGCGTGCCGTCTTCAACCGCGCGCGTGCCGAGGATGGCCAGCTCGCGCGCCTTCGATTCCGCCAGGCGAGGATTGCGCTCGCGCAGGCGTGCATAGGCCGCGTCGAGGTCCTTCAGCGTCGGGTGGCCGGCGGTGGCGCGGTCGATGCGGCCGAAGCCCTGCACATTCCACGCGACCTCTTCCGCCATGTCCACCGGCGGCGGTCCGAGGCCTTCGATGATGACCAGGCGCGATGCGACATCGGGAAACGCGCCGGCGAAATGCAGCACCACCTCACCGCCCAGCGAATGCCCGACCAGGATCGGGCGCGGAATTCGCAGCGCGCGGATGCAGTTGTGCAAGTCGAGGACGAAGTGTCCGAACGCGTAGTACGGCGTCGTCTCGCTGTCGCCGTGGCCGCGCAAGTCGAGCGCGTAGACGTGAAAGCGATCCAACAGCCCGCGCGCCAGATCATCGAACGAATGCGAGTGGTCGCGCAGCCCGTGCACGATTACCAGCGGCGGCGCGCCCTCGTTGCCCCAGTCGCGGAAGTGGATGCGCAGGGTGCCGGAGCGGAAGAAGCGCTCGGAGTACATTCAGGAGGGGTTGGGGGTTAGGGGTCGGGGGTTGGGGAAGAATGACGATGTTGGCCCGTTGCCGTCCGTGATCTATCCGCCCCAACCCCCAACCCCATAACCCTTAACCCCATAACCCCTAACCTCACCACAGCGGCTCGCCCTCGTTCCGCACCAGCGCATGAAACGCCTCGCTGAGCCGAGACGTGATCGGGCCGGGGGTACCGTCGGCGATGGGACGGCCGTCGGCGGCGGTGACCGGCATGATCTCGGCGCCGGTGCCGGTGACGAAGGCTTCGTCGGCGGTGTAGACGTCGAAGCGCGTGAGATGCGTCTCGGCGCACGGAACGCGCGCTTCGCCGGCCAGCTGCATGATCGCGCCGCGCGTGATGCCGCCCAGCGCGCCGTCCTGCGGCGACGGCGTCAGCAGTCGGCCGCCGCGGATGACGAATAGATTATCGGCCGTGCACTCGGCGATGTAGCCTTGTGCGTTCAGCATGATGGCTTCGTGCGCGCCGGCCTGCTGCGCGTCGATCTTGGCGAGGATGTTCTTCAGATAGTTGAGCGACTTGATGCGCGGGTCGAACGCTTCGTGCGACACCTGGCGCGTCGCCGACGTCATCACCTTGATGCCGCCGGCATAGAGCTCTTTCGAGTAGACGCGCACGTCGTCGACGATGACGATGACGCCCGGGCGCGGGCACGAGCTCGGATCGATGCCGAGCGCGCCGGCGCCGCGCGTGATGATCAGCCGGATATAGGCATCCTCGCGCTGGTTGCGCCGCACGGTTTCGCTGACGATCGTCGCCAGCTCGCCGAGCCGGTGCGGAATCGTCAGCGCCAGCGCGCGCGCCGAGTCGTAGAGCCGCTCGAGATGCGCCTCGAGGCGAAAAATTCGCCGGCGATAGACGCGGATCCCCTCGAAAACCCCATCGCCATACAGCAAGCCGTGATCGAACACCGACACCTTGGCGGTGTCGCGATCGAAGTATTCGCCGTCGATGTAGATCTGCATGCTGAGCTACCTGCCGGTCAGTTGTGCACGGCGCAATCAGCCGTCACGAACGAGGAAACGAAGAGCGAAACCACACCTGAACACGGGCAAACACAGATGACCAAATGGCGGCGACACCTCGCCGAACAGAATCCTGAAATGGCCGACGCGAGAAAGCTGGGTGCTCGATCTGTCTTTCGTGGGAAACTCATCCGAACCGTATATCCGTGTTCATCTGTGTTCATCTGTGGTTCCAAATTCCGACCGCTTACACGCGTTGGAATTTGGGCGGGCGCTTCTCCAGGAATGAGACCACGCCCTCGCGGAAGTCGGGGCGCTTGAAGCTGTCGAGCATGAGGCCGACGGCTTCGCGCTCGGCGGCGCCGAGGTCGGCGGTGAGGTGCTGATAGACCTGGCGCTTCATGATCATCATCGATGTCGGCGAGCAGCTGGCCGCCAATTCTGCGACGTAGTGCAGCGTATGGGCCATCAGCTCGGTGTCGGGGACGACGCGGTTGACTAAGCCGATGCGCGCCGCTTCCGCCGCGTCGATCTTGCGTGACGACATGAGCAGATCGAGCGCGTGCGCCGGGCCGAGCAGGCGCGGCAAGATCCAGCTCGCGCCCCATTCGGCGATCAGGCCGCGGCGCGCAAACGCGGTCATGAACGACGCCTCGCTGCCGGCAAAGCGCATGTCGCAGCAGGCGACGATCGGGATCGCCATGCCGGCGACCGGGCCGTTGATCGCGGCGATGATCGGCTTTCGGATCGACAGCAGGTACGTGTACGTGCCGCGAAACGCGTCGCCCATCGCCGCGTCGCCGGGCGCGGCGCCGATCAATTCTTCCGGGATCTGCTCCTGCGCGCCGCCTTCGCTGATCGACTTGAGCAGGAACATGTCGGCCCCGGCGCAAAAGCCCCGCCCGGCGCCGGTGATGACGATTGCCACCACGCGCTTGTCGGCTTCGGCCTGCGCCAACGCGTGCTTGACCTCGGCGCCCATGCGGTCGGTCCAGGCGTTGAGCTGCTTCGGGCGGTTCAGCGTGATGACCGCCGCCGGCTCGGTCACTTCGTAGAGAATCTGTTCGTACATGCGGGCTCCGTCGGTGAGGAAGTCGTCTTCAGTCGATATCCAATATCGGTGGGCGAAGCACGCCGGGTGGTGCACAGGGGCTCGGCGCAGCGGCTCACCGGGGCACGGGCGGACGCGCCTCTTTCGCCGCGCGTATGAACGCGCGCACCTTGTCCAGGTTGCGCGTACCGTCGGAATCTTCGACGCCCGTGTGCACGTCGACCGCCCACGGGCGCACGCTGTCGATGGCGTCGGCCACGTTGTGCGGTGTCAGGCCGCCGGCCAGGATGATCGGTACGCGCGATTCGGCGACGATTTGCCGGCTGATCGACCAGTCGTGCGTCTTGCCGGTGGCGCCGTGGCGACCGGTGGTGGGATCGAAGGTATCGAGGATCAAGGCGTCGACATGGCGCGCCAGCGCGCGGGCCTGCGCCAGTGCTTCCGGCCCGGTGACATTGACGGAGCGGATCAGCTTGAGGTGCGACAGTCCGGCGCGAATGAGCGGCAGCTCCGGCGTCGGGAAGGCGCCATGCAGTTGCAGCGTCGACGCGCCGAGGTAGCGGCACAGCTCGACCGCCTCGCGCGCCGCGTCGGCGTAGGTGATCGCCACCGTGGCGACGAATGGCGGCAGCGCCGCGATGATGCCGCGCGCCGCGGCTTCGGTTAGCCCGTCGTGCACGCCGTGCGGCAGGCGCACGGTAAAGCCGAGCGCGTCGGCGCCCGCGTCAGCGGTTGCCAGCGCTTCTTCCAGCGACGAAACGCCGGCGATTTGAACGCGGGTTGGCATGCGGCGGTCGGCTTGCGGCGGGAGCAATACCAGCTCGCGCCGCTACCGTCGGTGACCACCGATGCTTTTGCCAGAAAATTGCCGGCGACGAAACGAATCTCACGCGCCGGATGCCGCGCGCACCCGGCACCCCCCGTTGGCGGGGCGCCGGGCGCTGTTCTCTACAGCAAGTGATCGAGCCAGCAGACGTTCCAGGTCGACGGTGAGACGGATTGCCAGTCGAGGCTGATCCCGCAATCGACCCCGTGGAGGCGCGGAACCTCGCGCGTGATCACATCGCGGGGCGACCCAGCCACCAGATTGTTGAGTACGGTCGACTTGTGCAGTCGCAGCTTCTTGGCGTGAATGCCGATGCCGACGTTGTCGCGGACGATCACGTCGCGACCGCTGATGGATCCGGCTTCGGTGCCTTCGCAGCCGTAGACCTGGCAGTTGGCGGACGAAGCGTTTCCGGTAACGGTGAGCCCTTTGGCTTTGACGTTCCCGAGCATTCCCGCACTGATGCCGGTGCCGGGGTTGGCGTCGATGGTGACGTCTTCGACCTTCAAGCGGCCGACGACCACCGCGGCTCCGCCGCTGCCGGTGATGCGGACATCCTGCAACACGGCGCGCGCGCCAGAGATGCCGTTGCTCCAGTCCTCAGCCAGGATGCTTGCCGTGCAGTTGCGCAGAATCACCCCGCTCATGGTCAGGCTGGCGTGCCGCGACAGGTAGACACCTACAGCGCCGTCGCGGATTTCGCCCGTCTGGGTGCCGTCCTGGCTGCCCACGACGTTACAAACGCGTCCGCCCATTGCACCACACGGCCCACCCATCGGGGGCGACGAGCGCGTGCCCGTTGAGATCGAGCGTTGCCGCATACTGCAGCGTCACGCCTCTTGTCGCCGGATCGCATTGGAGATCGCCGACCAGGACACCGGTTTCACCGGCCGGCACCGTCTGTCCGCAGCTGGTGATATCCAGCGCCTGCGCGCGCCCCCCGCACAGAAGAAGAATCACTCCGACCGCCAGACTGCACGAATGCCTCATGAGCCCCCCCTTGGCTGTTGGAAGGATCGCCATACAAGCGCGCAGCGGAAGGGTCAAGCGGTTTCTTAGCAGCGCTCGTCTAGCGCACGGACGGCGTCGCAGTCGTCTGCTTCGCGACGGCAATGTACGTGCGTTACATACGCCTAGCTATTCGCCCGGTATGGCTCACGGCGCAGGTCGATCGCCAGCGGCGCCGGCCTCGACCCGTCGCCAGCGCCTTTGCCGGCCTCGAGGTCGCGGCGATCGGCGCGCGCATCGAGCCCGCATTCACTCGAGGCTGATGCGCAGGACGCGCATCGCCCGCTGTCCCAGTCGGTCGACCGGCGCCATGAGGCGCGCCGTCCAGCCGCCTGGTGCCGCATTGGCGCGAATACCCAAGCCTGTGCCAGCAACGATACCGAGAACGATCGAGGCCATGTCGGCGGAGCGCACCGCCTCGACCAGATGGAGGTCGGGTCGGAAGACGCCGTGCAGCAGCAGCAGCCACAGCCCGGTGATCAATCCGGTGCGCCACGGCTGCTTGCGCAGTGATCGCGCGCCGAGATAGCCGGCGAGCATCGTCGCGGCGCTGCCGACCAGCAGGCCGACGCCAATCAGCGCGCGGCCGGCGGGTGCCGCGAGCAGTGCCGCGAGCATTTCGGCGTGCGTGGCCGTCGGGCCCGCGGCGCGCCACGCGGCTTCGACGAGGTAGTGCGTGGGAGCGGCCAGCAGCAGAAATGTGGCGACTTGCGTCGACAGCCCGAGCAGCATGCCGAGCGCGAACGGCCGTCCGAACCGCGCGCGCTGAATCGGCGCGGTCGACGCGGGCGCTGCGGAACGCGCCGGTGCGGCATCGACCAGGCGGCCCAAATCGACGTCGGCAACGCCCGCGTCGGCGCACATCTGCCGCCAGCTCTCTTCGGTCAGTGTGCCGCCGCGCAGCGCGGCGGCGGCGCGAAACGGCTCGAGCACTTGCTCGCCGCGCACGAAGCGATGCGGCTCGCCCAACTCGGTGGTGTGCGTCCAGCCGGCGCGTGCCAGCGCCACCGCGAGCGCGGCGCCGACGATCGCGTCGGTCGAGGCCTCGGCCTCGCGTGGCGGCAAGGCCGCGGCAAAGCGATCGCGAATACCGCCAATCGCACTCGGCAGCGTCGCCGGCGAGATGCCGGTCAGTACGCGACCGGCGCGCGCCAACCAGCCATTCCACAGGGGAGGCCAGACGCAGCTCGTCGCTGCCCACTCAATCGGCGGGTGGCGCTGCAGGTCGACGCCGATGGCGCGCCAGATCTCGCGCTCCAACGCCGGTACGTCGTCGAGCAGCGTCAGCGCCGGCGGCTGCGCCGGCGCATCGCCGTAGGTACCCAGCGCCGCCAGCCGCTGCGCCAGCGGCGGATGGCTGTCGTAGGGGCTCGCCTGGCTCGGCGGCGGACTCTGGCCGCGCATTGCCTGCGCCGCGCTGGAGACCAGGTAACGGCTGAACCCTGCGCACAACGGCGGCGTGAATCCGGCCCCCAGCACGGGCTGCACTTCGTCGCGCCAGAACACCGCATAGGCCACGCCGGCCTGTTGCGTGCGTACCAAGCCGCCGGCGAGCGCCGCGACGCCGAAGTGGCGCGCCGCCACGGCGTCCGCCGCAAGCTCCTGCTGGCGGGAAATGCGTTGTGTCACCAGCAAGAAGGTGCGGCCGTACCAGTCGAACGGCAGACGTAACAGCCTGCCCTGCCGCCGCAACCCATGCAGCGCACGCCCGATGCCGCTGCGCGTGCGATAGATCCACGGCCCCAGCTGCGTATCGCCGTGGTCGAAGTGACCCAGCTCATGGGCCAGCACGGCGCGCATCTGCTGGCAATCGAGCGCCTGCATGAGCGGCAGGCCGATGCCCATGACGCGCCGCCCGTCGATCTCCGCCACCCACGCATTGATGTCGGCGAGCGCATAGACGTCTTGCGGAGCCGTTTGCCGCAGTGCGTGCGCGACATCGTCGATGAAGGCGAAGAGGCGCGGCTGCTGAGGTTGTTCCAAGCGCGGTCCCGGCACGACAAACGGCGTGCGGCGCGGTCGTACGGCAGAGAAGATCGCCGGCAGCGCGGCCAGGTCGACGAGGACGAGTTGCAACGCGATGGCGCCGGAATGGCCGTAGGCCAGCGCCGCATAGGGCGCGAAAAGCAGCCCCGCAACCATCACCGCGGCCAGGCCGTAGAAGCCGCCGGTCAGCGCCACCGCAATCAACGCACGCGCGCGCAGCGAGCGCGGCGCGACGGGGTGCGGCCTGGACGGATCGTCGGTCAGCGGTCCGTCCGCGCTCACGACTCGGCGCTGCCGCGGCGCGACTCGCCATAGAGCGCGTGTCGCAAATCGATTGCCAGGTTGCTGCCGTCGAGGCGGAGCCGGCGCGGATTGTAGTCGGGGTGCACAACCGACAGCACGATCGCACGTGGCGGGACATCGGGCGGCGTCGCAAACCCGGCGACGCCCGCAGCGTTGGTGACGACGCTGGCGAGAAGTCGATCGCGCTGCCCGACGACGCGCACCGCGGCGCCGGCGACCGGCGGCTGTTCGCCACTCGCATCGGCGTCGTTGTCGCAGACGACGACGCGCGCCGTGCGGCCGTCGTTGGCCGGCTCGACGCGGACCGCCAGGTCGCGCAGCCAGATCATCGGCTCGCCGGTGATCGCTTTGAGACCGATGCGCTCCACATGACGCGCCGGGTTGGCGGCCAAAGCGACCTGCTGTGCCGCCATGCCGTGATCGCTGGTGAAGATGAAGAGCGTCGAGTCGAGCAGGTCGCGCGCCGCGAGGTGATCGAGCGCGATGCCGAGGCGGCGGTCGGTTTCCGCCACCGCGTCGCGCAAGCCTTGCGAGTGCGGCCCGTACTCGTGGCCGGCGCCGTCGGTCAGCGCCAACTCGTGCGCAGTGAAGTGTGGCGGCGCGTGATCGGGATCGTCGAACAACACCAGCATCTGTGCCAAGCCGCGCGTGTCGAGCAGCGCTTCGCGATAGACGCCGTCGTGCCCGTCGGCCTTCCAGCGCGGATTGATCGCGCCGCTCAGCTCGGCCGTCAGCGCCTTCAGGCGATCGCGCGGGCCGACGGTGCGGCCTTCGAGAGGAGCGTGATCGGCGCCGCGCCCCTGCGGCTCATGAATGCTGGCAGTGAGCGTGGCGGCGCCATAGACGCGATGGAACGCTTCGTAGAGCGTCTCGACGCCCGCGCCGAGAAAACCCTCGGTCATCATTGCCTGCCCCTGCGGGGCGAGCGGCTGGCGCGCGGCGCGATCGTAGTAGGTCGGATTGACGACGTCATGATGCCCGCACCAGGCGCCGGTGAGCAGCGCACTGTGGCTCGGCCAGGTGATGGTTGGAAAGTTCACCGTCGAGCCGGCGCGGAAGCGCGCGGCGCGATCGAGCAGGCGGCGCAGGTTTGCGACGATCGGATCGTCGCGATCGAGCAGCCACTGCAGCTCGCTGTTGCTGAGGCCGTCGAAGATCACCAAGTAGGCGCGCGCCGGCGGCGCCGCGTCGCCATCGACGATCTCGTCCAATACGCGTCCGTCTTGGCGTTGCAGATAGACATCGGGCGCGCTGCCGCGCTGACTCGACGTGCGGCCGCTCCAATCGCGTCCGTCGATGAGCGGGAAGCGCAACAGGCGGCAAATGGTCGGCGCGATGTCGATATGGCGCGGCGCGCTGTCGTACAGGCCTGGTCGAATGCCGGGACCGGCGAAGGCGAGCGGCGCACGCGACTGCACGACGTCGAGGGCGCCGTGCTGTCCCGGCTGCAGGCCGAAAGCGTAGCACTTGGCGCTGACCACCAAGTCGGGCGCAAACGGACTGTCGAACAACTGCGCGATGCGCTCGTAGGCGTGTGGGTACGTCACCTCGGACGGCTCGATGAACGCTTGATTGGGATCAGTTGTGGGATGACCGCCGGCGGCAGCCGCGGCAAGCTCGTCGGCACAGGTCGTCAGTGCGTCGTGACGCTGGTCGGCGATCGGATTGGCGCCGATCTGCTCAACGATGTGGAACTCTGCTCGACCATCGGCGGCGCAGCGTTGGAAGCGCACGAGACCGCGTGCCGACCAGACTTCATACGCCGCATCGCGCTGGGTGATGACCAGGTCGACGTGATCGGCCACCTCGGGATCGCGCAGCAGCGCCAAGATGGCGCGATTGCCAGACTCTTCCTGTTGATCGTCCAGCCCCTGCCCACCGGGTCGCTCCGGTCCGAGAATCTCACGCATGCATCACCACGGCTCTACGAACACCACAACGCACACAAGGAGAAAAGACTTTCACCGATGAACAGAGCGGCCTGCACCACAAAAAGAACTTCGTCAGATGCACGCAGATCTCCCCTGCGGCGCGCGCTGCGCAGTTGACGTGCCGACGTAACGCGCAGTCGTTGCGGCGGCCGAGATCCGGGAGATCGCTCAGCGGATCCAGGTGCAGGCCTCGCAGAGGCCGCCTCCCGGCGTGTGCACGGCTTCTTCTTTCTCTTTGTCGATCTGTTCGAGTACAACGCGCCGAATGGCCGGCGACCATCTCGCGCATGCGCTGCCGCCGTTTGCGGACACGGTGGTGGTCGGAGCCGGCACCGCCGGCGCGGCGGTGGCCGGGTTGCTGGCCGAGCGCGGCGACCAATCGGTGCTGTTGCTGGAGGCGGGGCCGGACTACGGCGCGTTCGACCGTATCCATTGGCCGGCCGACCTGCTCCACGCGCGCGCGCTGCCGGTGTCGCATGATTGGGGCTATGATAGCGCCGCGACTTGGGCGCACCGCACGCTGCCCTTCGAGCGCGCGCGCGTCATCGGCGGCTGCTCGGCGCACAACGGCTGCGCCGAGATCTGGGGCAGTCGGCTCGACTACGATGCCTGGGTTGCGCTCGGCAATCCCGGTTGGTCGACCGATGACCTGCTGCCGTTGTTTCGCGCCGGCGCGGCGCGCTTGCGCGTGCGCCGCACGGCGACCGCCGACGTGACGCCGTTCCAGGCCGCCTGCTTGCAGGCGGCGCCGCGCGCCGGCCTGCCGGTGGTCACCGATCTCAACGATCTGGACGCGGACGTCGGCATCGGCATCAGCCCGGTGAACATCGTCGACGGCGTGCGTTGGAACGCCGCCTTCGCGTATCTCGATCCGGTGCGCGGGCGCGGCCGTCTGACGATCTGCGGAGACACGTTGGTCGACCGCCTGCTGATTCGCGGCGGCCGCGCCGACGGCGTCGCGGTCATTCGCGACGGCGCGCCGCGTGCCGTGCGCTGCGGTCGCGTCGTGCTGTGCGGCGGCGCCTTCGGCTCGCCCGCCGTTTTGCTGCGCTCCGGCATCGGCGACGCGGGCGCGTTGTCGGCGCGCGGCATCGCGACGGTGCTCGAGCGGCGCGGCGTCGGGCGCAACCTGCACGATCATCCGGCCACCGGCCTGATCTTCAGCGGCACGCCGGAGCTGGAGCGGCGCATGCGCGAGTTCGGCGCCACGCGCTGGATGCCGGAGGAGCAGACTATCGCCAAGGCGCGCTCGTCACGCTGTCGCGAAGGCTTCGACCTGCACATCTTTCCCACCGGCGGTCCGACGCCTGACGGCGAGTCGTGGCGCTGGATGTTCCCGATCGCCGCGATGACGCCGCGCGCGCGCGGGAGCGTCGAGCTCGCCAGCGCCGACCCGGCCGTCGCGCCGCGCATCGATCATCGCTTTCTGTGCGATGCCGGCGGGGAAGATCTGCGCGTCCTGCTCGATGGGATCGCGATCGCGCGCCGGCTGGCAGCGGCGCCGCCACTCGCCGCGCTGCTCGGCGACGAGATGCTGCCCGGTGCGCCGGTCGTCGAGCGCGAAGCGCTCGGCGCGCTGTGTCGCGATTGGATTCAGCACTACTACCATCCTGTCGGCACGTGCCGCATGGGACCGGCGAACGATCCGGACGCCGTGTGCGACGCGCGCGGCCGCGTGCACGGTCTCGACAACGCCTGGGTGGCCGACGCGGCGCTGATTCCGGTCATCCCACGCGCCAACACCAACATGCCGGTGCTGGTCGTGGCGCAACGCGTCACGGGGTGGTTGTGAGAAAAGGTGTCGGGTGTTGGGCGTGGATCAGGGCTACGGCTGTCGGGGCGGCGCGGACATCCGACAACAGAGACCGGTTGCTGCTTTACCCAACAAATCGCTTCAGTTGTCGGCGATCCATCGGCTTCGGAAAAGCCAACAGACCCGAGGACCTGAATCCTGGCTGAATGCCGAAAGCGATCGCTGACGGCATCCCGAGGCAAAGCTACCTGACGTCAAAGGAGCTGCGCATGACATTTCCTGCCCACATCTCGCTGACCGAGCTGGCGGCGACGATTCGCGCCAAGCAGCTGTCGCCGACCGAAGTGCTGCGCGCCTATTTGGCGCGCATCGAGCGCTTCAACGGCGAGCTCAACGCGATCGTCACGCTCGACGCCGAGCGCGCCATGGACGCGGCGCGCGCCGTCGAGGAGCGCCTGGCGCGCGGGGAAGACGTCGGGCCGCTCGCCGGCGTGCCGTTCGCAGCGAAAGATTTGGAAGACGTCGGCGGCATGCGGACCACCTACGGCTCGCCATTGTTCGCCGAGCACGTGCCGGCCGAGGATTCGATCAACGTCGCGCGCCTGCGCGCCGCCGGTGCGATCATCCTCGGCAAGAGCAACACGCCGGAGTTCGGCGCCTACATGCAGAGCAGCAATGCGGTGTTCGGCGCGACGCGCAACCCGTGGAACCTGGATCGCACGCCCGGCGGCTCGAGCGGTGGCTCGGCGGCGGCGCTGGTCGGCGGCCTGGTGCCGCTGGTCACCGCGTCGGACGGCGGTGGGTCGATTCGCCATCCGGCGGCCTTCACCGGCTGCGTCGGCTTGAAGCCGACATTTCGCCGTGTGCCGCAACGGCCGAATCCGATCCTGACATTCGATGACACGGCGGTGTGGGGGCCGCTGACGCTGACCGTGCGCGATGCGGCGCGACTGGCCGACGTCACGTTCGGGCCACACGAAGAAGATCCGATGGCGCTGCCGGCGCACGGCGAGTCGTATGAAGACGTCGTCGAGCAGGCACCGCCGCGTTTGCGTATCGCCTGGTGTGCCGATTTCGGGCACTTCGTCCAGCCGGACATCGCGCGCGAGGTCGAAGCCGCAGCGCGTGCGGTGCAGGCGCTCGGGCACGCGGTCGAAGTGTTCAACGAGCCGCTGCCGTTCGTCGGCAAGGCGTGGAGCCTCACCAGCGTAGTCAACGAATATCTCAAGCACGGCGACGCGCTGGCGACGCCGGAGCTGCTCGATCCGATGCTGCGCCAGGGGTTCGAGCGCGTACGCCGGCAGGCGGCCGACGATCTCGCCTACGCGTATGGGCGGCGCACGGAGCTGGTGCGCTGGACCGCACGTGCCTTCGATCGCTTCGATATTCTCATGATGCCGACGATGCCGCTGGAGGCGTTCCCGATCGGCGTCATCCATCCGACCGAGATCGCCGGCCGACCGGTGCGGATTCACGAGTCGTTTCCCTTCACCCATCCGTTCAATCTCAGTGGCCATCCGGCTCTTTCGCTGCCAGCCGGCCGCACCGACGCCGGCCTGCCTGCTGCCATTCAGTTCGTCGGGCCGCGCTTTCGCGACGACCTGCTGCTGCGACTCGGTCGTCAGTTCGAGCAAGCCCGTCCGTGGCCGTTGGCGCCGCAGCGCTATCTGTAGCGTGATGGACGACGCGCTTCGGGCTCGGTTCGACGCCGCACCCTATGCCGCCAGTCTGGGTCTGCAGTTGCAAGGCGCGACGCCGGAGCGCGTGCACCTGCGACTGCCGTACAAGGATGACAACGCCAACCCGGGTCGGGTGCTGCACGGTGGAGTGACGGCCTCGACGATTGATGCCGCCGGCGTGCTGACGGGATTCGTCGCGCTCGGTGGCGCCGCCGATTGGGAGATCGGCACACTCGATCTGAGCGTGAGCTATCTCGCGGCGGCAATTGGCGAGGACATCGTTGCCACCGCCGAGGTGCTACGGCGCGGCAAGGAGCTCGTCTACAGCAGCATCGACGTGCGCACCGACGGCGGTAAGCGCATCGCCACCGGCCTGTCGACCGTCCGCGGTGTCGCCGCCGGCACTCGCAAGGAGGAACGGCAGCTTGCCGTTGCGCCGACCTCCGCGGTGCTCGGCAACGAGCTGATGAAGGGCGCGACGGCGTTCGTCATGTCGCCGTTCATGGCGCGGCTCGACATTGCCGTCGAGCACGCCCATGGCGGCGCGGCGCGCTTGGCGATGGGCTGTAGCGACGACAAACGCGACGTCGACGGCGCCATTCACGAAGGCGCGTTGGCGGCGCTGATCGACTCCACCGGCGCGCTGGCGGCGTGGTCGGTGGTCGGGCTCGATATGCGCTTCAAAGCGTCGACCGTCGGCATCCATGTGAACTACCATCATCGCGTGCCCGGCGCGGCGGTGGTCGCGCAGGCGCGCACGCTGCGTCGCAACAACGAGATTTTTCTGAACGAGGTGGCGGTGACGGCGCGTGACGACGGTACCCGCCTCGCCACCGGTTCGGTCACCTATCGTATCGTCGTTCCGTGACGCTGCTCAGCGCGCCGTCGGCCGGTGCAGTATGCGCAAGGCGGTGTCGGAGAGAAACAGCAGCATCGCCAGCGGCAACAGCCACACGTTGAGCGGATAGCCGACGCGCCGCGTGCCGGCTTCGCGCTCGGCCAGTGCCGCCGGCGGCGCGTCGAGCTTGCCGCCGGTTGCGCTGGTGAGCTGGGTCAGCAGCCCGATGTCGGGCGCCGTGTGCAGTAGCTCCGCGTCGGCGGCTGCATCGGTGGCTGGAACGGTGATCGATTGCGTCGTCTGCACGACCTCGCCGCCGCTGCTGCGCTTGGTGATCGTCAGGGGGTAACGGCCCGCCGGCACATCGAGAAGGCTGGCGCTGAAGACGCGCGGGCCGCGCGGCACCAAGTCGACGTCGCGCGTCTGCGTCTCGCTCAGCGCCAGACGTGCCGCGAACGTCGCATCGTCCGCCGTCGGTCCGAAGGTGCGGACGGTGAACGTCGTGACGCCGGCATCGCGCCGCGCGTCGACGGCGACATCGTCGTCGCCGTAGTCGCGTGCCGTCCAGTGCGCGAGCTGCGACCAGAACTTGGTGAATGCGGGCCAGCCGACCCACTGCTCCGCATCATCGCCGGGACTGGCAGTGAAGGCGGCGACACGTCCCAGGCCGACGTGCCAGACGGCGAGCAACGGATCGCCGCGCTCGCCGCGCGCGACGCGCAGCAGCACGTCGGCGTCGTCCTTGGGCTTGGCATAGGCGTAGCCGGACAGCGGCGGCAGCGGTGCCTCGTCGATACCGCTGAGCAGCTGATTCGACGCCGCGATCTGCGGGTAGAATGTCTCAGTGCTCGGTCCGAGCGGCGTCAGGGCGCGCGTCGTTTCGCGCAGCATCAGGTCCGGCAGCTCGTGCGCGTCCTCGACATAGTGGAACTCCCCGCCGGTGCGCTGCGAGATGTCCTGTAGCAGCCTGAGATTCACCGTGTTGTCGCCGATGCGCACGGTGGTGACATTGATATGATCCGCGGCGATCGCGTCGGTCAGCGTGCGGTACTCCTCGACCGCCGCGCGGTTGGTATCGCCATCGGTGAGCAGCATGATGTGGCGCCGGCCCGCGTGCGACGCGGCGAGTTGGCGGCGCGCCAGATCGAGCGCATCGTAGAAATCGGTGCCGCCGTTCTCGACCAGGCGGGGCAGCAGGTCCTGGAGAAGCTTGCGGTTCTCGCGCAACGGCTTGAGCGGCGCGATCTCGTGCGCCTGCGAGTCGAAGACGACGACGCCGACCGAGTCGTCATCTTTCAGCTGCTGCACGACCGTCAGAGCGGCTTCCTTCGCATAGCGCAGCTTCTCGCCATCGCGCAGCGTGCCGATGCGGCTGTTGTATCCCATGCTGTTGGAGCGATCGATGGCGAGGAACAACGCCATCGGCTCGCGCCCTCCGGGGCGCGGCCGGCGCGGCTCCAGCGTAACCGGCAGTAGCCGCTTCAGCGCCGTATTCGCGAACGCCGCATCGCCGAAGGTGGCGCCGCCGCCGGCGACGATCAGGCCACCGCCGCGATCGCGCACCCAGCGCTCCAAGGCGTCGAGCACCGGCGCCGGCACGTCGGCGGCAGTGACGTCCTCCAGCACGGCGAGCTGATACGGCCGCAGCGCGTCGAGTCCGCGCAGCGTATTGGGCGGCCGCATGTCGACGCGCAGCCCCTTGCGCTCCAACGCGTGCGCGATCGGCGAATTGGCGCGCGTCGTGAGCACCAACGCGTGCGTCGCGCCGCGCAGCGTGACGGCGGTCTCGCGACTATTATTCGCCGGTTGCGGATCGCCGTGCACCGCCAGCTCGGCGCGCAGGCGCCGGCTGCCCTCACCGACGAGTTGCGTGCTCAGCGTCAAGGCGCTGCGACCCGGTGGCAGCTCGACGGCGGCACTGTCGGCCATCGCGTCGTCCAAGTAGAGGTTCAGTACCGCGCTGCGCATCGCGCCGCCGTTGTCGGCGATGACGCGAATGGGCGTCACCCCTTCGCTGCCGACCAGCGGCGGGAGCACGACGTTGTCGACCCGCACATAGGGGTGCGGTTGCTGCGGGGGCACCGCGGCGTCGAGATGCACACCGGCGGCATGTAGCCAGCCGAGGCGGCGGCGGCTCTCGCCGCGCGTCTGGTTGCCGTCGGTGAGGAGCAAAATGCGGCGCTCGCCGTCGGCCGGCAGCAGCGCCATGGCGCTGTCGATGGCGGCGCCGAGATCCGTGACGGGGCTCGCCGATTGACCCGGCGCGGCGGCGAGTGGTGCCGGCGGCGCGGGCGCGCGCAGGACATCGACGTCGCCGCCGAAGGCGAGGATCGCCAACTCGTCGCCCGGGGCCAGCGCGGCCTGCAGCGTATCGATGTACTGCCGCGACCAATCGCGTCCCGCGGCATCGATGCTCGGCGAGGCATCGATGGCGGCGACGACGCTCAAATGTTCGCTTGGCATTCGCGTCGTCAACGCCAACCCTGCGAGCGCCAACACCACGGCGGCATACGCCAGGCTGCGCAGGATCGCCGCCACCCGGCCGGCCGCATGTGGACGCAAAAAGAACAACGGGATGACGGCGAGCAGCAGCAAGAGCGCGGGTGTGGCGACGGCGACGCTGAGCGTTGCCGCATGACTGAGCACGTAGGTGAGGCTCGGGCTCTCCACTATGCGCTCCGCCGCGCCGCCAGCCACTCGATCGGCAGCAACGCCGCCGCGAGCGCCGCCAGCCACCAACCGAAGCCGCCGGCGCGCGCCTCGGCAGGCGCAGGACGCGCCGGCGAGACGGGCACCAGCACAGCCGACGCCTCGGCGCGGCCAATGTCGGACTCCTCGGCATCGGCCATATTGGCCAGCACGCGCACCTGAGTGCCGTCGGCCGAGACGCGATATTCGCCGGCGAAGCGCGCGTCGACGACCGCCGCGGCACCGGCCGGCTCGCTCCATGTCGCGCCTTTCGGATCGACGAACGTGCGCGGCAGGTCGGGAAGATGGTCGATTGCTTCGACGCTACCGGTCGGGACGACGCGGATGCCGTCGTCGGCCGGGGCCAGCCAATCGATCAGGTTGAGCAGCAGGAGCAACAGGTCGACGTGCTCGGCGCCGATCGCATTGTCGGTGTCGAGGTCCAGCGCCAGCGCCGCGTAGCGCCGATCACCGCGCTCGCCGGCCAGCACCAGCGGTACCTCGCGACCGGCAGCGCGTGCCGTCAGCAGCGGGCTCGCCCACGCCGGCGCGTCGATCTGGCGCGCGCTCACCTGTGCCAACGGCAGATCGAGCTGCAGGCCGCGCAGAATCGGATGACTGTCGTCGCCGTCGATCACCGTCGGATTGGCCGCTGCGGCCAGACTCGGGAAGGGTCCGTCGGCCGCCGTCGGCGCGAGATACAGCGCCGGGGCGTCCAGGGGCAGCGCCGGCGCGATGTGATGGAAGAGCACGACGTCGGCACCGTTGGCACCGTGGTAGGCTTGCGGATCGACCAGCTCGAGGCGCAGATTCGGCGTCGCCCGAGCGACGCGCGCCAGCGTCGCGCGCAGGCGCGGGGAGTCGGTGACGGCCAGCAGGCGCAGCGCACGAGCGGGATGGACGACGGCGTAGGCGAGATTGTCGGCCGCCAGCGCATCGTCGATCTCCAATGACGCGCGCAGGACACCCGGTCCGGGGATGCTGCGCAGCGGAAAGCCGCCGACGCTGCGTGGCGCCAACGAGAATCCCTGGCGCGAGAGGATCGTATCATCCAGCGTCAGGGTGAGAATGCCGTGTGCCTCGCGGCGTGCGAAGTTGCGCACCGCAACGTAGGCGTGCGCGTCGTGCGGATCCTCAAATCGACCCTGAAAGACTTGGACGCCCTCGATGGCCAGGTTGTCGTCGGTCTCGCCGACCGGGAACAGCGACACCTCGTCGCGCCAGTCGGGCGACAGTCGTTCACGCGGCATGTCGGTATAGAGCTCGACGCTGGTGGCGCGATCGCCGCGCGCCGCGGCGCGCCGCGCCACCGCCAGCGCGGCATCGAGGTTGGCGCGCGTATCGGTGGCCTGCAGCGCGGCGAGCTCGCGCAGGGCTGCGGCGTGATCGGTGGTGGGTGCCACCACCACATTGGGCTGCTGCGTTGCCGCGATCAGCATCACCTCGTCGTCAGCCGGCAGCGCCGCGAGGCGCTCGCGCAAGGTCCGGCGCGCCGTGTCGAAACGGGTCTCGCGCCCCTCGCGCGCCTGCATGCTGGCCGAGCAGTCGAGCACGAAGACGGTGCGCGCCGCGGTCTTCGCCGCATCGTTCGCATCGAGCGAGGGGTCGGCCAGGGCGGCGATCAGCGCCAACAGCAACAGCGATTGCAGCGCCAGCAGCCACTCGAAGCGCAGGCGGGCGGCGCGCGCCGTGGTGACCGGCACGCTGTCCCACAGCAGCAACGACGGGACCTCGACGTCGCGTTTGGCGCGCTCCCACAAGTAGAGCGCGATCAATACCCCCAGCAGCCCGGCGAGCAGCCAGGCGTAGGGATGGAGAAAGTGCAGCATCATTGCAGGATGCCGGCGCGCGGCAGCGCGTGGATCAGGCAGTCGGCCAACCCGGCGCCCGGATCGATCGGAGCGAAGGCGATGCCGCGCGCCGCGCACCACGTCTGCAGATGCGCGAGATGCGCATCCACCGCGGCGGCATAGCGCTGGCGATGTGCCGCGGTCAGCTCGACGTCGCGCTCGAGACCGCTTTCAGCATCGTGCAAGCGCACGCGCCGCGGCAGTGCCGCCGCGTCGCGCTCGCCGGCGCCGATGATGCGCAGTGCGACGACGTCATGCCCGCGTCCGCGCAATTGATCGAGCGCTTCCTCGCTCCGACGCGGCTCGACGAGGAAATCCGACAACACGATCGCCAGCCCCGGCAACTGCATGGAGCGCAGATACGCATCGATGCCTTCGGCCAAGCGCGTCGGGCCGCCCGCCGCGAGCGGCGTGAGGAAGGCGTGCAGCTCCGGCAAACGCTGGCTGTGACGCAGCAACGGCGAGAGCTGGCTGCCGCGCTCGGCGGCGCCGCCCAGGACGCAGGCGCGCACCGGATTGCCATGACGCAGGGCGACATAGGCGAAGCACAGCGCCAGCGCCGCGGCAAAGGCGAACTTGGCGTCGGTGCTCGGCGCGCCCATCGAGGCGCTCGCGTCGAGCAGCAGGTGCAGCGGCGCCTCGCGTTCGGCGCGGAAGGTCTTCACCAGACGCTCGTCCAAGCGCGCCAATGCGTTCCAATCGACGTAGCGCAGGTCGTCGCCGGGCGTGTACGGCTTGTGCGCCGCCAGCTCGAGACCGCCGGCCTGCGCCGCGCGCGCCACCGGCGTGCTGCCCGGTCGCAGACTGACGCTCAGCTGTCGGGCGAAACGCAGGCGGTCGAGGGTACGCAGCAGCCGTGGCTCGCTGGCGAGGCGCAGGGCGGACGGCAGGTCAGCGGTGAAGGCGCTTGGCGGCATCGAGCAGCCGAGAGATCAGCGCGCGCGGATCGACATCGTCGGCGCGCGCGGCGAAGTTCAGCACCAGTCGATGGTTGAGCGACGGCACGGCGACGCGATCGATGTCGTCATAGGTCACATGAGCGCGACCCGCGAGCAGGGCGCGCACCTTGGCTCCGAGCAACAGCGCTTGGCCGCCGCGCGGGCTCGACCCGAACGCTACATAGCGTGTGATCTGTTCGTCGAGCGGCAGCGGTGAGGGACCGGCCGGAGCGAATTTCGAGCTGCGCGGAATCGTCGCGCGCACCAGCGCGGCGGCGTATTCCTCCAATTGCGGTGCGACGAGAACCTCGCGCACCAGGGCGCGCAATTCCTCGACGCGCGCAGCGGCCTTGCGCGGCGGAAAGACCGGCCCGGTCTGCGCGGCGTTGTTGGACGTCGTCTCGCCGATGATGCGCTGCATTTCCGCGGCAGTCGGATAGGGCAGAAAAACCTTGAACAAGAATCGGTCGAGCTGCGCTTCGGGCAGGGGATAAGTGCCCTCCATCTCGATCGGATTGAGCGTCGCCAGCACGAAGAACGGTGGCGGCAGCTTGTGCGTGGTGCCGGCGACCGTGACTTGGCGTTCGGCCATCGCCTCGAGCAGCGCCGATTGCGTCTTCGGCGTGGCGCGATTGATCTCGTCGGCCAGCAGGACGTGGGCGAAGATCGGGCCTTTTGCGAACACCAGCTCTCGCTGTCCATCCTGCTCGTGCAGCATGCGCGTGCCGGTGATGTCGGCGGGCATCAGATCGACGGTGAACTGAATCCGGTTGAAGCTCAGGTTCAGTGCCTGCGCGAGCGTGCGCACGAGCAGCGTCTTGCCGGTGCCGGGAACGCCTTCGATCAAGACGTGCCCACCCGCGAACAACGCGATGAGAATCTCCTCGATCACTTCCGTTTGGCCGACGATCACCTTGGCGAGCTCGGTTCGGATGCGACTGAAGGTGTCACGGAAGTCGTCGACCAACGCCTGCGCGTTCGGTGCGCTGGGACGCGCCGGCTCACTCGTGCGCGCGGCACTGTTGCGCGCGGTGCGCGGCGTGATGCGCGTTCCAGGGGAAATCGTCGGCGTGGGCGCGTCGTCCGCCGGAGCCTCGGCGAGGTCTGTAAGGGACGGATCGATGGGGGGACGTTCGGTCATTCGCGTGTGAAGATGCGCCGCACGAAGGCCTCGTGCTCCGGCGCGACATCGAGTTTCTGCAACGCGGCATCGGGACGCTGCTCAGCCGAAAGATCGGCCAAGCGCGCGTGCCGCCCATCGCTGGACTCACTGACCAGCGTCGGTGAGCTCGGGCGATGCTGCGGTTCGACTTGTTGGGGAGCCGCGGCGCTGAACGCGCCGAGCTTGATCGCCATCGGTTTCGCAGCGGCGCCTGCCGGGGCGTTGCCAGTCGGTGCGGCAGCCTCGAACAACTCGCTTTGGCTCGAGCCTGCGCTGCCGTGACCGGCGCCGCCGCGTCCGTCGCCGGTTTGTGCGTCAGCTCGCTGGCCGGTTTGCGATGGATCGGTGGCCGCGGTCTGCGTCAGGCCACCGGCGGCGGAGTTCGGCTGCGGCGCCGTATCGGACGCGGTGGGATCATGCGGTGTATCGGCTCCGGAGTCTGAAACGCCGCCGCCCGGGTCGCTGGCCGTCCCGGCCGCCCCGCCTCTCTCCGCATCCGCGCCGAGCGCCTGCCGAATCGCGTTGCGCAGACCCGATCCACTGCTCGAAGCGCCAGGTGCGTTCGACAGATCGCCGCCTGCCGAGCCTCCATCCGCGTCCGATCTGCCGCTCCCCTGGCTCGAATCGCCTTGCGTGGCGCGCCGCGTCGAAGTTTCCCCGTCGGCGGAGGCTGGCTGTAGCGCTGCGCCTGCGGGGTCGGCCCCGGCAGGCGGCATCATGTCGGCCGCCGAGGCGACCCGCAGTGGGAGAGGGCTCGCTTGCAACGGAAACGGCGTGCGCGTCATCGGTGCCGGCGAACGCGCGTAGAAGATCGAAGCGAAGAGCACGGCCAGCGCGAGTGGAACCAACAGCAGGCTGCGCGCGATGCGCTGCGGCGCCAATGTCGCGGCGCGCCAGAGCGGCGATGCCGACTGCAGCTGCTCAATCAGCAGGACGCGCAAGCGCGACTGCGGTGCCGGGTCGGCAATCGCCGTTGTCAGACGTCCCTGCAGGCCGCTGCGCCGATCGGCGAACGAGGCAACGGCCTCCAGCGTGAGCCAGCTCCGATGCAGTCGCCAGCCGGCATAGGCGACGGCGGACAGGGACACGAAAACGGCCGACCAGGTCGCGACCGCAAACGTGAACGCGCTGGCTTCGACGGCCAGCACGATCAGTGTCGTCCCGCAGGCGATGACGGTCGAGACGCCGATCGCAGCGGTGCGCTGCAGTGTCAGGGCGTTGAGCCGGCTGCGCAGCACGCGCATCTCCGCCTCAACCTCCGCAACATCCACTGATACCGATCTCATGCGATCGCTCGGAACAACGCGGTGAAGATAGGAAAGGGGGCTGGCGGACGCAATGTCGATCCGCCGCGCTTGAACCCACCGATTCACCCCGCGATACTGCGAGCCGATGGCCGACGATGCTCAGGCAGATCGCATTCCCGATGTGCTCGCAGATCGCTACGCCAGTGCCGAAATGGTGGCGATCTGGTCGCCGCGTGCCCGCGTCGTAATGGAGCGCGAGTTCTGGATCGCCGTCTTGCGGGCGCAGCGGGCGCTCGGTCTGGATGTGTCTGAAGAGGCCATCGGCGCCCATGAGCGGGTGAAAGAGCAGGTCGACCTCGACAGCATACGGCGGCGCGAGCGCGTCACGCGGCACGACGTAAAGGCGCGCATCGACGAATTTTGCGCGCTGGCAGGCCACGAGCATATCCACAAAGGCCTCACCAGTCGCGATCTGACCGAGAACGTCGAGCAGCTGCAGGTGTTGCGCTCACTGAAGCTGATCCGCTCGAAATACGCCGGGTGCCTGGCGCGCATGGCCGATCGGGTCACTCAGTACCGTGCCGTGGTGCTCAGCGGCCGCACCCACAACGTAGCGGCGCAAGCGACCACGGTGGGCAAACGCATCGCGATGTTCGGCACCGAGATGCTGCTGGCATTTGCCGCCCTCGAGGACGTCTTGAGGCGCTATCCGCTGCGCGGTCTCAAAGGGCCGGTCGGTACACAGCTGGATTTGCTGACTCTATTCGACGGCGATGCCGGCAAGGTCAGCAAGCTCGAACAGGACATCGCGGCTCAGCTCGGCTTCGAAGCGGTGCTTGGCGGGGTTGGGCAGGTCTATCCGCGCAGTCTCGATTTCCAAGTCGTGGCGATGCTGTACCAGCTCGCCGCTGGCCCGAGCAGTTTGGCCACGACGGTTCGGCTGATGGCCGGCCACGATCTGGCGGCAGAGGGCTTTCAAGAGGGGCAAGTCGGCTCATCCGCGATGCCGCATAAGATGAACTCGCGCAGCAGTGAGCGGGTCAACGGCCTGCGAGCCATTCTGGCCGGCTTTCTGGCGATGACGGTCGAGCTCGCCGGCGATCAGTGGAACGAGGGCGACGTCTCGTGCTCTGTCGTTCGCCGCGTCGCGTTGCCTGGCGCCATGTTCGCGCTCGACGGGTTACTGGAGACCTTTGGCACCGTCGTCGTGGAGATGGAGGTCTTCGAGGGCGTCGTGGATGCAGAACGGCAGCGCTTGGCGCCGTTCCTGGCGACGACGACTGTGCTCATGGAAGCGGTCAAACAGGGCGCCGGACGCGAATCGGCACATGCGGCGATCAAGCAGCATGCGCTCGACGCCGCGCGTGCCTTGCGCAGTGGGCAGGCACCGGACCTCCTGCACCGCCTCGCTGCTGATGAACGGATTGGCTTGTCCGCCCTTCAGATCGAATCGGCTTTGCGGCTCGACACGCGTTTCGTCGGTGCCGCGCTCGAGCAAGCCGATGCATTTGTCGCGCAGGTGCAAGCCCTGGTTGAGAAGGTTCCGGCTGCGGAACACTTCCGCCCCGGAAGAATTTTGTAGCCAGCCGACGGCGACATGCTTGACACCATCAAGCAGCTCTCGTATGTAAGGGAACTCGCCCTTTCGTGGCGCCGGTCTTTGAAATCTAGGGAGTAGGTAAGTGGATCCGAGCGTTGAACTTCGGTTCAACATTCGGTGACGCGTGCGAGGATCTCTTTCGGTCACGACATTTCCAGTCGTGAATCGATGGCATCCATCACTTTGGATGTCATTGTCAATTTAACTGGAGAGTTTGATCCTGGCTCAGAACGAACGCTG
>Ga0265314_10000727_pt1 | contig 39795 bp, 36 predicted proteins | sample 4126metaG_FD_203106 | JGI IMG/M metagenome (GOLD analysis project Ga0265314, IMG submission 203106) | Rhizosphere microbial communities from Carex aquatilis grown in University of Washington, Seatle, WA, United States - 4-1-26 metaG | ecosystem: Host-associated > Plants > Roots > Rhizosphere >...
CGAGGCGAGCGAGCAGCGCCATCGGGCGCGCGCACCAGCGTGCCACCAGCTCCGGGTACAGCTGGCCGATGCGCTTGGGCACGAGCTCGCCGATGACGATGGTGATCGCCGTGATCGCCGCAACGACGATGCCGGTCGCGACCGGTTCGGCCACACGCTGCGTCATGCCGAACGATTCGAGCCAGTGCGCAAGGCGTTCACTGAACAGCGATTCGCCGACGATGCCGTTCAGGATCGCCGTTGCCGTGATGCCGACTTGCACCGTCGACAGAAATTGCGTCGGGTGCTCCATGAGCCGAAGCGCGGCGAGCGCACCCCGGTCGCCGCCTTCGGCCATCGCCATCAGCCGGGCCTTGCGGCTGGACGCGATCGCCATCTCCGACATGGCAAAGACGCCGTTGAGCAGCGTCAGCACGACGATCAGGAGGACGTCCACAGGCGGATGGGAGAATGGAACACGATGGCACTTTATCTGATCGGCGATGTGCAAGGCTGCGACGCGCCGCTCGCGCGGCTCCTCGCGAAGGTCGGCTATTCGCCGAGCCGCGACACGCTGTACATGCTGGGCGACCTCGTCAATCGCGGGCCGCAATCCGCTGCAGTGCTGCGCCGGCTGATGAGCTATGGCGATTCCGCGCGGTGCCTGCTCGGCAATCACGACCTCAGCTTGCTGGCCGTCGCGCGCGGGCTTCGCACACCGCATCGCAACGACACGATGGATGCAGTGCTCGACGCGCCCGATCGCGAGGCCATGCTCGACTGGCTGCGCGCGCAGCACATGGCGATGCACGAACATGGCGTGCTGATGGTGCATGCCAGTGTCCTGCCGCAGTGGAGCGCCGCCGACGTGATGCGGCTCGCGCGCGAAGTTGAAGGCGTCTTGCGCGGCCCGCACCTGGACGATTTCCTGCCGAAGATGTATGGCAACGAGCCCGCGCAGTGGAGCGAATCGCTGCAAGGAGCCGAGCGCCTTCGCGTCGTCGTCAATGCGCTCACGCGGCTGCGCTTTTGCACGACTGAAGGTGTGATGCACCTGAAAGCCACCGGCGGGCCGGACGATGCGCCGCACGGAACGATGCCGTGGTTCGACGTGCCGGGCCGCAAGACCGAAGCCGACACGATCGCTTTCGGTCACTGGTCCACGCTGGGCTTGCTCCGCCGCCCGGGCCTCATAGGGCTCGACACGGGCTGCGTTTGGGGCGGTTGCCTGTCGGCGCTACGGCTGTCCGAGGCCGGCAGTCACGAGCTGGTGCAGGTCGAATGCGAACAGGCGCAAGCGCCCGGCGAGTGAGCCGGCGCCAATGAACTATGCGGGCTCGTAGCCCGCTTCAGCCAAAGCCGCGACGACCTTGGCGCGATCGGCGCCGGTCTCAACGCTGACGTTCTTGCTCGCAAGGTCCACATCGACCTTCGCTTGCGGGTCGATGTCGTGCACGGCCTGCGTCACGGCCTTGACGCAATGGCCGCAACTCATCTGGGGGATGTTGAACTGAATCAAGTCGATCTCCTGGGGTCACGTTATCGTAAGGGCATGACGATGGCCATGGAAACCAGCTGGACACTGCCTGTCGACGGCATGACGTGCGCCACATGCGCAATGCGCGTGGAAAAGGCGCTTGCGAAGGTGCCCGGTGTGTCCGAAGCCTTGGTGAACCTCGCAACCGAAGTGGCCACGGTGAAAGCCGACCCGACGGTCAAGCTCGCCGCGATGCGGGCCGCTGTGGAAAAAGCCGGCTACGAACTCGGCGACCCCAAGCGCACGGAACCATTGCGCGCGGAGTGGTGGCCGGTCGCGCTCGCGGCGCTGCTGTCGCTGCCGCTCATCCTGCCGATGCTCGGCATGGCGATCGGCATCGACTCCGCATTGCCCGGCTGGGCGCAATTCGCGCTCGCCACGCCCGTGCAGTTCTGGCTTGGCGCGCGTTTCTATCGTGCGGGATGGAAGGCCCTCAGGGCACGCACCGGCAATATGGATCTGCTCGTCGCGCTCGGCACCTCTGCGGCGTATGGCTTGAGCGTGTACCTGCTGCTGCGGCATGGTGACGGCGGCGACGGCGCCATGCCGCAACATCTCTATTTCGAGGCGTCGGCCGTCGTGATCACGCTGGTGCTGCTGGGCAAATGGCTCGAAGCGCGCGCGAAGCGGCAAACGACCGAAGCGATCCGCGCCCTCAACGCATTGCGGCCCGACGTTGCGCGCGTGCGGCGCGGCGATGTCGAAGCCGATGTGCCGATCGCGCAGGTGAAGCCCGGCGATGTCGTCGTCGTGCGGCCCGGCGAGCGCATTCCGGTTGACGGCGTCGTGATCGAAGGCGCGAGCGAAGCCGACGAATCGCTCATCACCGGCGAGAGCCTGCCCGTTGCCAAGCACGAAGGCGACCGCGTCACCGGCGGCTCGGTCAACGCGCAAGGCTTGCTCGCCGTGCGAACCACGGCGACCGGCACCGAGACCGTGCTCGCGCGCATCGTGCGGCTGGTCGAATCGGCGCAGGCGCGCAAGGCGCCGATCCAGCGGCTCGTCGACAAAGTGAGCGAAGTGTTCGTGCCCGTCGTGATCGGCATTGCGTTCGTCACGTTCCTGGGCTGGGGCTTCGCGAACGGCAATTGGGAAGCGGCGTTGCTCAATGCAGTGGCCGTGCTTGTCATCGCGTGCCCTTGCGCTTTGGGCCTTGCGACGCCCACCGCGATCATGGCCGGCACCGGCGTCGCGGCGCGGCACGGCATCCTGATCAAGGACGCCGAAGCGCTGGAGATTGCGCATTCCGTGCGCTGCGTTGCATTCGACAAGACCGGCACGATCACCGAAGGCAAGCCGAAGCTCGTTGCGTACGAGGCCGCGGATGGCGACACGCGTGCTTTGCTCGCTGCGAGCGCGGCATTGCAATCGGGCAGCGAACATCCGCTGGCGCGCGCCGTGATCGAAGCTGCAACAGCGCAAGGCATTGCGTTCACGCGTGGGGCGGATGTGCAGGCCATCGCGGGGCGCGGGATCGGCGCGCGCGTCGATGGGCGCAAGCTTCGCCTAGGCAGCACGCGGTTGATGAACGAGCTGGGCGTCGACATCGCAGCAATGCAGTCGCGTGCGCAGTTGCTGGAACAAGACGGCCGCACCGTGTCGTGGGTCGCGGATCTATCGGATGCGCCGCGCCTCGTCGGCCTGCTCGCTTTCGGCGACACGATCAAGCCCGGCGCAGCGCAGGCGATCGCGAAGCTGCATGCGCAGGGCGTGAAGACATTGCTGCTCACGGGCGACAACGCAGGCAGCGCAGCGGCGGTCGCGAAGCAAGTGGGCATCGCAGACTTTCGCGCCGGCATCCTGCCCGACGAAAAGGCGCAGGTCGTAGCACAGCTGAAGCAAGGCGGAGACCGTGTGGCGATGGTCGGCGACGGCATCAATGACGCACCTGCGCTCGCGGCGGCCGACGTCGGCATTGCGATGTCCACCGGCACCGACATCGCGATGCACACAGCAGGTATCACGCTGATGCGCGGCGACCCGTCGCTGGTGCCGGACGCGATCGACATCTCGCGCCGCACGTACGCGAAGATCCGGCAGAACCTGTTCTGGGCCTTCGTCTACAACGTGGTCGGCATTCCGCTGGCCGCGTTCGGTTTGCTGAGCCCCGTGATCGCGGGTGCGGCGATGGCGCTGTCCAGCGTCAGCGTGGTGACCAACGCGCTGACGCTGCGCCGCTGGAAGCCGGGCGCGCGCTGAACGATACTTGCGGCATGGCCGCGAACATCCTGATCGGCACGCCCTGCTACGGCGGCGCCGTCAACGTCAACTACCTGAGGAGCATGCTGGCGCTGATGCCCGCTCTCGACGAGCGCGGGATCGGCCATGAGCTCAAGACGCTGTCCCAGGAAAGCCTGATCAGCCGTGCGCGCAACACGATCGTCGCGGAGTTTCTGGGGCGCGCCGACTGCACGCATCTGCTGTTCATCGATGCCGACATCGGCTTCGCGCCCGACGTGGTGCTGCGCCTTATCGAAGCGAACAAGCCGCTGGTGTGCGCGGCCTACCCGATGAAGGGCTACGACTGGGACAAGATGTACGCCATGCGCGACGAAGCTGCGGACCCCGTGGCGCTCAAGCGATCGGGCTTGCGCTTCGCCGTCAACCTGCACGATGAAGACTGGCCCGACGACGGCAAACCCACCGACGTGGTGAATGGCTTCACGCGCGTGAGCAAGGCCGCGACGGGAATGATGCTGATCGAGCGCGGCGTGTTCGACCGGATGCGCGAAGCGTTCCCGCAGCTGAGATATCGCAACGACATCCCGGGTTATCGCAACGACCACACGCAGGGCAACTTCTGGACGTTCTTCGACACGCTGGTGCATCCGGAGACGAAGCGCTACATGAGCGAGGACTACACGTTCTGCCACCGCTGGACTCAGGGCTGCGGCGGCGAAGTGTGGCTCGATATCGAAAGCAGCCTGAGCCACTGGGGCCACGTGGCTTACGAAGGCAGCTTCCTTGCCCTCGCGGCGAACCCGATTAAAGAGACTTGAATCAGGGAGCCTTGAACAGCGCCGGGACCATTCGCTTGGGCTTGATGTTGCCCGTGCTGCGCGGCGCGGACTGCTTCACATCGGCTTCCCACGCAGGTGCGGCCGTTTGTTCCGCAGCCGGCGCTTCATAGGGCTTATCGAAGAAGGGATCGCGAGGCGCGCGGTCTTCACGCCGGTCTTCGCGGCGCGGTGCGCGCTCGTGGGAATCGCGTGTTTCACGCGCAGGCTCGGCGGCAGGTTCGCGCACGTCTTCGGCGTCGCGCTCGCGCCACGTGCGGCGGCCGTCGTTGATGCGGCCGCGCGGGCGGTCTTCTTCGAACTCGAGCGGCTCGATCTCGATCTTGCGCTTGAGCAGTTTTTCGATGTCGGTGACAAGGCGGATGTCCTGCGGCGTCACGAACGTCACGGCCAGGCCCGATGCGCCGGCGCGGCCTGTGCGGCCGATGCGGTGCACGTAGTCTTCGGAATTGAACGGCACGTCGTAGTTGAACACCGCAGGCACGTCCTTGATGTCGAGCCCGCGCGCGGCAACGTCGGTGGCCACAAGCAGGTCGACTTCGCCAGCCTTGAATGCCGCAAGGGCCTTCAGCCGTTCGTCCTGGCTCTTGTCGCCGTGCAGTGCGGTGGTGTTGAGGCCTTCGCGCTCCAGCGACCGCGCAAGGCGCGCGCATCCGAGCTTGCTGTTCACGAACACGAAAGCCTGCGACAAGCCGCGTTCGCGCACGATCTGCTTGAGCGCGCGGCGCTTGTCGTCATCGATCACGTTGTAGAAATGCTGTTCGACCGTGGACGCTTCCTGGTTGGGGCGCGCGACTTCGACCGTGACCGGGTCTTGCAGGTAGCTGTTGGCAAGCCGCTTGATTTCCGGCGAGAACGTCGCGGAGAAAAGCAGCGTGGTGCGCTGCTTGGGCAGGAAAGAGAGGATGCGCTGCAGGTCGGGCAGGAAGCCGATGTCGAGCATTCGGTCGGCTTCGTCGAGCACGACGTATTCGACCTGGTTCAGCACGACGTTCTTCGCTTCGATGTGATCGAGCAGGCGCCCCGGCGTGGCGACGAGCACTTCGACGCCGCGTTTGAGTTCCGCCGTTTGCGGCTTCATGTCGATGCCGCCGAAGACGACGGTGCTGCGCAGGTTCGTGTACTTGGCGTACATCTTGACCTGCTGCGCCACCTGGTCGGCGAGTTCGCGCGTGGGCAGCAGCACCAGCGCACGCACCGGGTGCCGCGCCGGCGAGGTCGATTCGTTTTCGTTTTTAAGCAGGCGCTGCAGCAGCGGCAACGAGAAGGCGGCCGTCTTGCCGGTGCCGGTTTGCGCCGCGCCCATGACGTCGCGGCCCGAAAGGACCATGGGGATGGCCTGGGCCTGGATCGGCGTCATCTGCTCGTAGCCCATTTCGGCTACGGCGCGAGACAAGGGCTCGGCCAGCTGGAGGTTTTTGAAAGAGGAAGGCATCAACCCTCCATTGTCTCATCCCTTGGCCTTCCTATAATGTTTCGGCTGGGTGACAGCGCCTGGAGAGCATCATCGACGACGGGCCTGGGGACAGTGACCGTACCGTAATTGCCAACACCGCGGCCTTCGCCGCCGGGGTGCAGCAGGTCGAGCCTCGCGACCATTTCCTGTTCTTCGCCGAAGGGTTCCAGCCCGGGCTTCGCATCCGGATGCCCGACAAGCCCTTTCGTATCGGCCGCAATGAATCCTGCGACCTCGCCATTCCCGATGGGCAAGTGTCGAGCCGCCACGTCGAGCTGAGCCTTGTTGCCCTCAACTCATCGATCCGCGTCACCGACCTCGGATCGACCAACGGCACGTTCATCGAAGGCCGGCGCGTCCAAGGCAACGGCTGGCTCGCACCGGGAGAGCTGCTCCGCATCGGCGGGCAGCTCATCCGTCACGACCACCTGTCGCGTAGCGAACTCGAGCGCGCCGAAGAAAACGTCCGCGACCTGGACAAGGCGCGGCACTACGTCGAATCGATGCTGCCCGCACCCGTGACCGACGGCCCGATCCGCACCGACTGGTGCTATGTGCCATCAACGCAGCTCGGCGGCGACGCTTTCGGCTATCACCAGCTCGACGACAACACGTTCGTCGGCTATCTCGTCGATGTGGCGGGACACGGTGTCGGCGCCGCGATGCACAGCGTGACGGTGATGAACCTCATGCGCCAGCGCGCCCTGCCCGGCTGCGATTTCAAGGACCCCGCGCAAGTGCTCTCGCGCCTGAACGACATGTTCCAGATGGAAGTGCACGACGGCATGTTCTTCACGATCTGGTACGGCGTTTACGACGCGGCGGCGCGCAGCTTGCGCTATGCGTCGGCCGGGCATCACGCTTCGTATCTGGCACCTCCGGCAGCATCAGCGGGTGCATCGCAACTCGAGCCGCTGCGCACGCGCAACCTCGTGATCGGCGCGTTGCCGCCGGGATCGAAATTCAACTCGGCCCAAGCGCAAGTGCCCGAGGGCAGCACGCTCTGGCTGTTCAGCGACGGCGTGTTCGAAACCGTCACGCCCGAAGGCAAAACGCAAGTCCTGGAGGACTTCCTTCCACTGCTGGACGGCAAGCCCACCGCGCGCCATGTTTACGACGAAGTGCGATCGCGCGCGCGGCCCGGGCCGCTCGACGATGACTTCACTTTGCTCGCAGTCACATTCACGTCATCTTGATGACATACGGTCGTCACGACCTGAGAAAAACGGAGCCGCCATGGAAATCGAAGTCACCCCTCTCGACGAGCAATGCAACGTCGTGCGCCTGCATGGCCGGCTCGACACTTCCACCATCGACCGAATGGAGACGCGCTTTACCGCCGCCGTGGTCGCCGCTAATCGCAATGCGGTGATCGACCTGTCGGACGTGAGCTTCCTCGCGTCGATGGCGATTCGCATGCTCATCACGAACGCGCGAGCGATGACGGGGCGCGGGCGCAAGCTCGCGCTCTTCGGCGCGAACGAGGACGTGATGTCCGTGCTGGACGCCGTGTCGCTCGACCAGATCATCCCGATCACCGGCGACCAGCAACAGGCAGTCGCCGCGCTGGCGGGCTGATGCGCATCGCGCTGCCCGCGCGCCGCGACAGCATCGAGGCCGCGCGCACTTCGGTGCTCGAACATCTTTCGGCCGGCACTCTGCCGCCCGCGCTCGTCTATCGCATCGAACTCGTGCTCGAGGAAGTGCTGATGAACATCATCTGGCACGCCTACGACGACAGCGGTGAAGGCGAAATCGTGGTCGAGGCCGAGCGAATGCCCGGTGGGGTGAAGCTCGTGTTCGAAGACACAGGCCCGCCGTTCGATCCGCGCGAAGCCCCGGCCTATGAAGCGCCGCGCACGCTCGCGGAAGCGCACGTGGGCGGCCTGGGGCTCGTACTGCTGCGCAAGTTCGCGCGCGAAATCTCGTACGAGCGGCAGGGCGGAACGAACCGCCTCGCGCTGACGCTCACCGCGAACGACATCAAGGCGAACCGGCCTTGAACGTGTCGCAGGCCTTGACGCTGCCGGTGTCGTAGCCGGCCATGAACCAGTGCTGCCGCTGCGCGCTCGTGCCGTGCGTGAACGAGTCGGGCACCACCGCGCGCCCCGCCGATCGCTGCAATGCGTCGTCGCCGATTTTCGCGGCGGCGTTCATTGCCGACGGGATGTCGCCGGGGTCGAGCCAGCCCTTGCTTTGCTGCGACCAGTGGCCCCACACGCCCGCGAAGCAATCGGCCTGCAACTCCACGCGCACCGACAGCGCATTGGCCTGCGTGCGGCTGATGCGCGAACGCATCGCATCGACTTTGCGAGTGATGCCGAGCTCGTTCTGCACGTGATGGCCGACCTCATGCGCGATGACATAAGCCTGCGCGAAATCGCCCGGCGCGCCGAAGCGCTGCGTGAGCACGTCGTAGAAACTGAGGTCGAGGTACACCTTCTGGTCGCCCGGGCAATAGAACGGCCCCATCGCCGCCGACCCTGCGCCGCAAGCGGTCGGAATGGAGCCGCGATACAGGTCGAGCTTGGGCGGGTGATATGTCGCGCCCCCAGCCTGGAAGAGCTTGCCCCACACGACCTCCGTGTCGCGCAGCACGACCTTGACGAACTGCACCTTCTTTTCTTCGGCCGCGCTCGTGTGTGTGGGCGGCGCAGGTTGCACATGCGCAGGCGGCGCGGCGCCCCCGCCGCCTTCGAGCAGCGAAAGAATCGTGAGCGGATTGACGCCGAAGATCGCGCCGCCGACCAGCGCGATGACGATCGCCCCGATGCCGAGCCCACCGCCGATCGGAAAGCCGCCGCCCCCGCTCGATCCGCGCATGTCCTCGACGTTGCTGGACTCTTCGCCGCCTTCCCATTTCATGGTGGTCTCTCCGGTTTGCAGATTGCGTGCGCTACAGTGACGGCATGGTAGCGGCATCGGGCAACATCGCGGGCGGCATTCCGGTCGTATTGGTCACGGGCTTCGAGCCGTTCGGTACGGACAGCCTCAACCCGAGCTGGATGGCGGCGCAGGCTCTGCATGGGCGCGTGGTCGCGGGCCATCGCATCATCGGCGCGCAATTGCCGACGGTGTTCGGCGCGGCGATTCGCGTGTTGCGCGAGGAGATGCTCAAGCACAGGCCCGTGCTCGTCATTGCAACCGGGCAAGCGGGCGGACGCGCCGCGATCTCGCTCGAGCGCGTGGCGATCAACGTGAACGACGCGCGCATTCCCGACAACGCAGGCGCGCAGCCGGTGGACACATCAATCGAAAGCGACGGCCCTGCTGCGTACTTCACGTCACTTCCGATCAAGGCAATGCTCCAGGCGATCCGCGATGCCGGCGTCGCCGCCGAGGTGTCGCAGACCGCGGGCACGTTTGTGTGCAACCACGTCTTCTACGGATTGATGAACGAGCTTGCGAGCGACGCGCACTTCAAAGGAACACGTGGCGGCTTCATCCACGTTCCGTGGTTGCCCACGCAAGGGCAGCCGTCGATGCCCCTTGACCAGATGGTCACGGGCCTGAAAGCCGGCATCGAATGCGCGCTGAAAACGCATCGCGACATCCGCAAGGAAGCCGGCGCGCTGAATTAACCTCACGTTATTGACAGCAGCGTATGCCCTCACCCGAGCGAAGACGCGCTTCGAATCCTAGAATCGTGGCGTGTCCATCCTCAACGCCGACCTGCACAGCCATTCGATCGTCTCCGACGGCACGCTGACCCCTGAAGCGCTTGCCGCGCGCGCCGCCGCGAACGGCGTGGAGCTGTGGTCCCTCACCGATCATGACGAAATCGCGGGCCAGCGCCGCGCGTTGGCGGCTGCGCACCAGCACGGCATGAAGTACCTCACGGGCACGGAGATCTCCGTGTCGTTCGCGGGGCGCACGGTACACATCGTCGGCCTTGGCTTCGATGCGGAAGATGAAGCCATGCATCGCGAGCTCGTGGCCGTGCGCGGCGGGCGCGATTCGCGTGCAAGGGAGATGTCCGAAGGCCTCGCGAAGGTCGGCATCAAAGACGCATACGAAGGCGCGCTGCGGCATGTGGGTAATCCGGAGCTTGTGTCGCGCACGCACTTCGCGCGGTTCCTTGTCGAGACGGGTGTGTGCAAGAACCAGAACGAAGTCTTCGAGCGATTTCTGACCGAAGGCAAGCCGGGCTTCGTCGAACACAAGTGGGCATCGCTGGGCGATGCGGTGCGCTGGATTCGCAGCGCGGGCGGGCTGGCGGTGATCGCGCATCCGGCGCGCTATCGCTTCACGCCCAATGAAGAGTACGCGCTCTTCACCGAATTCCGCGCGCACGGCGGCGAAGGCGTGGAGGTCGTCACCGGCAGCCACACGCCGGCCGAATACATCGTGTACGCCGAAGCCGCGAAGGAATACGGCCTGGCCGCATCGCGCGGCAGCGACTTCCACAGCCCCGAAGAAAGCCACGCCGACCTCGGCTCGCTGCCCTTCCTGTCCGGCGAACTCACCCCCGTGTGGGAAGTGCTGGCGCCCCGCATCCAGTGATTCCGGTTCCGTGGCTCAGCTCTTCGAAGTTCATCCGCAAAATCCGCAGCCTCGCTTGCTCAAGCAGGCCGCTGCGCTGCTCGCGAAAGGCGGCGTGGTCGCGGTGCCGACCGATTCGAGCTATGCGCTTGCGTGCCATCTCGACGACAAGGCCGCGGCCGATCGTCTGCGCGAAATCCGCCGGCTCGACGAGCGCTATCACCTCACGATCCTGTGCCGCGACTTGTCGGAGCTTGCGAACTACGCGCGCGTCGACAACCGCCAATACCGCTTGCTCAAGCTCGGCACGCCGGGCGCGTACACGTTCATCCTCGAAGCCACGCGCGAAGTCCCGCGCCGCGTGAGCCATCCGCAGCGCAAGACGATCGGCCTGCGCGTGCCCGACCATCACGCGCTGCAGGCGCTGCTCGCGGAGCATGGCGCGCCGCTCTTGTCCACCACGATGATTCCGCCCGGCGAGAAAGAAGCGATGAACGACGCGCACGAAATCCGCGACCGCTTCCAGCACCAGCTCGCGGGCGTGGTCGATGCGGGCGCGTGCCCGTCGAAGCCCACGACGGTGATCGACCTCGTGCCGATGGGAACGGGTGGAGAAGCAGTGGTGATCCGCGAAGGGCGCGGCTCGATCGCGGCGCTGGGGCTGTAGCCCACGTCTGAGACAATCCATCGGTGGACTTCAACGAAATCATTCGCACCGTCACGGTCTATGCACTGCCGGTGCTCTTCGCGATCACGGTGCACGAGGCCGCGCACGGCTACGTCGCGCGCTGGTTCGGCGACAACACCGCCTACGTCGCGGGGCGTGTCACGCTCAACCCGCTCAAGCACATCGACCCGATGGGCACGATCATCATGCCGCTCCTGCTGTACTTCGCGACGCAAGGGCACTTCCTCTTCGGCTATGCGAAGCCGGTGCCGGTCAACTTCGGGCAACTGCGAAAGCCCAAGCAGCACAGCGTGTGGGTTGCGCTCGCGGGGCCCGCATCGAATTTCATCCAGGCGATTTTCTGGGGCATCCTCTTCGTTACGCTCAACGGCATGGGCGCGACGGAAAAATTCTGGATCGAAATGTGCGATGCCGGCGTGCGCGTCAATCTCGTGATGTGGGCGTTCAATTTGTTCCCGCTGCCGCCGCTCGACGGCGGGCGCGTTGTCGTCGGCCTGTTGCCGCGGCGCCTTGCGTATTCGTACAGCCGCATCGAGCCGTGGGGATTTTTCATCGTGATGGGCCTGGTGATCGCGGGCGTCGTCAGCCGCTACTGGCTCGCACCGCTGATGGCGTTCGGCTTTTTCGTCCTGAACGTCCTGCTTATTCCCCTCAACGCGATCTTCCGGGCCTGACGCCACCATGACCGCCCCCGTCCGCTTCCTTACCGGCATCACCACCACCGGCACACCCCACCTGGGCAACTATGTCGGCGCACTGCGGCCCGCGGTCGAAGCCAGCCGCCGCCCCGGCACCGAGAATTTCTATTTCCTTGCCGACTATCACGCGCTGATCAAGGTCGATGAGCCTGCGCGCGTGCAGCGTTCCACGCTCGAGATCGCCGCATGCTGGCTTGCGTGCGGGCTCGATCCGGAGCATGTCTTCTTCTATCGGCAGTCGGACATCCGCGAGATTCCCGAATTCACGTGGCTGCTCACGTGCGTCACGGGCAAGGGCCTGCTCAATCGCGCGCATGCATACAAGGCGCAGGTGGACAAGAACGCGGCGGCGGGCGTCGATGCCGACGACGGCGTGACGATGGGCCTGTTCATGTATCCGGTGCTGATGGCCGCCGACATCCTGATGTTCAAGGCGCACAAGATTCCCGTGGGCCGCGACCAGGTGCAGCACATCGAGATGGCGCGCGACATCGCGTCGAGCTTCAATCATCTCTACGGCGATCATCTTGTGTTGCCCGAAGCCGCGATCGACGACACCGTTGCGCTCCTGCCCGGCACTGACGGCCGCAAGATGAGCAAGAGCTACGACAACGTCGTGCCGCTCTTCGCGCCGCGCGAGCAGCTGCGCAAGCAGATCATGGCGATCGTCACCGACTCGTCCGCGCCGGGCGAGCCGAAGAAGGTCGAAGGCTCTGCGCTGTTCCAGATCTTCGAGGCGTTCGCGTCGAAGGAAGAAACAGCGGCGCTGCGCCGCGAATACGAGCGCGGCATTTCGTGGGCCGACGCGAAGCAGATGCTCTTCGAGCGCATCGATAGCGAAGTCAGCCCGATGCGCGAAAAGTACGACGCGCTCGTTGCCAACCCGGCCGCGATCGAGCAAACGCTATTGCGCGGCGCGGAGAAGGCGCGCGCGTTGGCGCAGCCGCTGATGACGCAGCTGAAGGAAGCCGTGGGCCTGCGGAATCTCGCGTCGCAACCCAAAGCGAAGGGCGCGAAGGAAAAGGCGCAGCTGCCGTCGTTCAAGCAATACCGCGAGGCCGACGGCAAGTTCTATTTCAAGTTCGTCGATGCGGACGGCCGCCTGCTCGCGCAAAGCACCGCGTTCGATTCGCCCAAGGATGCCGGCGAGGCCGTGCGGCGCTTCAAGGACGGCGCGGTGGATGGCGCCCAGGTTGCCGGCGGCGTCACCGAATCGCAGGTGCGCGAAGCCATCGCCAGGCTGGCAGCCGCCTGACGGAAGGCGCCAGCATAGGACCAATCGATGGCATGCTAATACTTCCCCCCTTAACAAGGGCGGAACGTTCGCGTTATCCTCAACTCTATGTCTACTGAAATCAAACCCGCACCCAAGCCGATGAACCTGTACGTCATCGACGACCACCCGCTCATGCGCGAGGCCGTGGTGATGCTGCTTCGCCGGATGCGCCCGGGCTCGAACGTGGTGGAACTCGAACGTATCGGCGGTGTGAGCGCCGCTGTTCGCCAGCACGGCACACCCGACTTGATCTGCCTCGACCTGAAGCTTCCCGACACCACGGGCACGTCGGGCATCATCGAACTCAAGAAGCTCTTTCCCGAAACGCCGCTGGCAGTGCTCTCCGCATCGCCCGCAGCTGACGCCGAAGAAGGATGCATCGAAGCCGGCGCCGACATCTACATCGAAAAGTCGGCCGGCGCGCAAGAGATCGGCAACGCGCTGCGTGCGCTGCTCAATGCGGACGGCGGCTTCGAAGAGCTGTCGCCCACCGACAACAAGTTGTCGAAGCGGCAAAAGCAGTTGATCGTGATGCTCGATCGCGGCCTGTCAAACCGCGAGATCGCCGACGAACTCGGCATCAGCGAGCACACGGTGAAGGTGCACCTGTGGCGCCTCTTCCGCCGCCTGGGCGTCAAGAGCCGCACGCAGACCATCCACTACGCGCGTACGCATGGCATGCTGACCAGCTAAAGCGGGTCAGGGCATGCTCACGAGCTGAGCGCTCGCGGCCGCCGCGCGATCGGCGGCTTGCCGTGCATCAGTGGGCTTGAGCGTCACGCGAAACACCGTGCCGCGCGCGGGGCGCGAGCTCAATGCAATCGGGTGGCCCAGGATCGCCGACAGGCGCGACACGATGTACAGGCCCAGGCCGAAGCCCTCTTCCGTGCCCGCGTGCCCCGGCACCTTGTAGAACTCGCGGAAGATCTCGCGCTGGTGCACGGGCGCGATGCCCATGCCGGTGTCCCACACCTCCAGCACCAACTGGCCGCCCTGGTGCCGCGTCGACAGAAGTATGCCGCCGCGCTGCGTGTACTTGATGGAGTTCGACACCAGGTTGCCCACGATCCGCCGCAGCAGGATGCCGTCCGACTGCACGCTGCCCGGCGCAGTGCGAATGCGGAACTGCAAGCCCTTCGCTTCGGCCAGCGGCCGGTACTGCAACTCGATGTCGTGCATGACACGCGGCAAATCGACGGCTTCGATACTCAGCTTGATCTTCCCCGAGTCGAGCCGCACCAGGTCGAAGAGCGAATCGAAAAGCGCATTCACCGCCTTGGTCGATTCGACAATCTTCGGCGCGATTTCGTGCACGAGTTCGGGCTCGCTGACGAGCCAGTCGGCGTAGAGGCTCAGCGCGTGCACAGGCTGGCGAATGTCGTGCGCGGCGCTCGCGAGAAAACGGTTCTTGATCTCCACCGCATCGAGCGCGGCCTGCGTCTGGCGCGTGAGCGATTCGATCAGCTGGTTGTTGCGGTACTGCAGTTCGAAGTTACGCCGGTGCGTGTTGTGCAGGCGCAGGCCCGCTTGCCGCAGCACCTGCCAGAACATCACGACCAGCGCGACGATCCACCAGTGGTAGAGCGGGCCCTTGAACTGCAACTCCACGCCCATGCGCCACAGGATGATCGCAAGGCAGGTGAGCAGCAGCGTGTCGAGCCAGCTTTGCAACGTGCGCAGGTTGCTCGACAGGCTGTTGATCGAGAACATCGCCAGCCCCGCGAGGATCAGCCAGCAGACGAACTGGTCGGCCAGCGGCGCGCGGTCGAAGAACAGCAGCGTCGCCGCGCCCCACACGAAAGCACTGACCGACCACAGCAGCCGGTACTTCGCGAAGAACGCGAGATGCGCGCGCGAGCCGGCGATCATCACACTGCGCACATACAGGCGAATCACGAAGAAGCGCGCCGCCGCGACGGCCAGCGCGCACACCGCCCACGCCGCGAGCGCGAAAGGCAAGTGATCGTCGAACAGCACGCCGACGAACACCGGGACCAGCAGCACACCCACCAGCTGCGTGTTGCGCGCGGTGCGCATCAGGTTGCGCACGAGTTCGGCTTCGACCCACTGCGACTCGGCGGCCGTGCCGATGGCGGGAGTGACGTCGGGCTTCATGGCGCTCGCGGCCTTACGCGGACAAATGGTTTGGGGGACTACTCGCCTGCTGCGGCTGCTTGCGCACCCACATCGGGCGGGGCCGATCCGGCCGCAGCTTTTGCGGCCCGCTCCTTGCGCGTCTCGATGAAGAACGCAGCCACTTGCCAGATGATGAAGATCGCGATCAGGCCGATCAACGTGCCGCTGATCGGGCGTGTGACAAACACACCGAAGCTGCCGCGCGACAGCAGCATGGCGCGGCGGAAGTTTTCTTCGAGCATCGGGCCGAGGATGAAGCCCAGCATGAGCGGCGCCGGGTCGAGCTCAAGCCTGAGGAACAGATAGCCCAGCAAGCCGAACGCCGCCGTGATGTAGATGTCCTCGAGGCTGTTGTTCACGCTGTACGTGCCGACGCAGCAGAAGAACAGGATGCACGGGAACAGCACGGCGTACGGAATCTTGAACAGCGTGAGCCAGTAGCGCACGAGCGGCACGTTCAAGATGAGAAGGAAGCAGTTGCCGATCCACATCGACGCCACGAGGCCCCAGAACAAATCGGGGTGGCCCGCGATCATGTTGGGGCCGGGCTGGATGCCCTTGATGATGAACGCGGCCATCATCAGCGCCATCACCGCGTTTTCGGGGATGCCGATGGACATCAGCGGGATGAAACTCGTGCGCGCCGCGGCTTCATCGGCGGCGGCTTGGCCGGCCACGCCTTCAATGGCGCCCTGGCCGATCTCATGCTTGTACTTCGACAGCTTCTTGTCGACCGCATACGCCGCGAACTGCGCGATGACCGGGCCGCCGCCGGGCAGGATGCCGAGGAACGAGCCCACCACGCTGCCACGCAACGCGCTCGGGATGATGCGCTTGAACTCCGGCCACGTGGGGATGAGCTTGATCGAGCCCTGGAAGGGCGTGCGCTCTTCGCGGTTGTCGAGGTTCTTGGTGATTTCCGCAATGCCGAAGCAACCCAGCGCGATGCTCACAAGGCCGATGCCGTCCACGAGGAAAGGCAGATCCATCGTGAAGCGCTGCATGCCGCTGTTGACGTCGGTGCCGATCTGGCCGAGCAGCACGCCGATCAGGCACATCGCAAGGCCGTTGAGCAAGCTGCCCGTGGTGACGAAGCTCACGCAGAAAAACCCTAGCAGCATGAGCGCGCAATAGTCCGCAGGACCGAAGAGGAAAGCGACTTCGCCCAGCGCCGGCGCCAGCGTGGCGAGCACGACGATCGCGACCGTGCCGCCGATGAACGACGACACGCCCGCCGTGAAAAGCGCAAGGCCCGTCTGGCCCTTGAGCGTCATCTGGTAGCCGTCGATGCACGCGACGATGGAACTCGCGTGCGGAATCTTCATGGTGATCGCGCTGACGCTGTCGCCATATTGCGCGCCGTAGTAGATGCCCGCCAGCATGATGAGCGCGCTGCTTGTGGGGATGGAATACGTGAGCGGCAGCAGCAGGCTGATGGTGGCCAGCGGGCCCAAGCCGGGCAGCAAGCCGACCACCGTGCCGACCACGCAACCCAGCGCGCAGAACATCAGGTTGTTGAGCGTGAGCGCGTGTTCGAAGCCGAACCCGAGGTTGTGAATGATTTCCATCATGGCGGTGCCTTCAGCCGAGCAGGGGCAGTTGAAGGCCGAGGAACCGCTGGAAGCAATAGGCCACGATGATCAGGCCGATGGAAATCTTGATGTTGCGCACAGTGGAGTACGACGAAGCGGCAAGCGAGGCAATGAAGACCATCACCACGATGCCCAAGAGCATGTTCACGAAATGCGAAATGAGCGAGAAGCTGCACAGCGCGCTGAGGATGATGACGATGTTCTTCGGCGAGAAGGCGAGCGGCACGCGCTCGATGAACCGCGAGCGGATGATCGTGGACAGGCCCACGAGAAACAGCAACGAGCTGACCATCAGCGGGAACAGGCCCGGGCCGGCGCGCGAGAAATCGCCGATGGGGTATTTGAGCGACGTCAGCCCGAACGCCAGCGAAATGGCGATGAGCACGACCCCGCGCATCAAGTTGCGATCGTTCATCATGGAGCGGCAAGCATGCCCGCTGGGTGCCGGAGGCGCGTCAGGGGATGTACGTAGTTGGCACGGTCCGGCCGAATCGCACAGCCGTCAGGCCGGGCTTGCGGTGCCGCGCCGAGAGCGACGGCATCACCATCCATGTGTCGTCGTAGGGCGTGCGAACGTCGCGGGCGCCGTCGCGGCCGACGAGCGTGCCCGCCTTCGGCACGACAGCCATGTTCGGCCAGTCCTTCACCCACTCGAACGCTTCTGTCTCGATCGTGACAGCCTGCGTGACTTCGATGAGCGACTGGGCCGAAGCCGCCGCGATGCTTTCGCCGTGCGCGAACACAGCAACCGTGCGGCGCACCGACTCTTCCGCAGCCACGAGCGCTTCGCGGCTGAAGTGCTGGCCGCACTCGATGAGCATCGCGACCGGCGCGGCCGCTGCATCGCCGAACGGCGCGCGATCGATGAGGCGCAAGCCGCTGGCATGCCCCGCATCACGCACGAGCAGCGCCGGAAACCCGACCTGCTGCGCGAACGCGACGTTCTTCGGCGCAAGGCCGACCAGGCCCAGCGCGGGCGCGGCGTTGGTCATCGAGTGAATGTCGAGCAGCACGTCGGCGCCCTGCACGAAGGGCAGGATCTCGCGGGCGCGCCGCATCTCGTACGTGTCGCCGGCTTGCGCAGGCGCGTCGATGCGGCCCCACACACGGTTGAGGTCTTCGTCCACGCAGCGGCGATCGGCCTTCGTCGCATCGTCGAGGCGCGAATACGCTTCGAGATTGCAGAACACGACAGTGAGTGTGCCGCTCTTCGGTTGCGGTGACGATTGCACGAGCTGCCAGGCCGCATGCGCGCCGCAAACTTCGTTGCCGTGGATGAGCGCGGTGATCGCCACGCGCGGCCCCGCTGTCGACGATGCAAAGCGCCACACGCCCGGTGCTCCGCAATTGCTGTCCGCAAGCGCTGCAGGATCGGGCAACGTGTGCCGCGTGCCGTCGGTGAGTGTGATCGTTGCCATGTCAGTCCAAGTCGTTAGCCAAGGTCGACCGTCAATTCCTGGAAGCCGACGCGAGCGCAGCCGACCTTCAGCTTGACTGTGCCCTTGCCCGCGAGCACCAGCGTCACGAAGCGTTCGTGCGTGTTGCCGCGCGTCCAGGGCAGGAACACGCTCGCTGCGCCGTACAAGCCGCCGCCCCAGCCTTCGAGATGGCCGATCTCCACCTCCGACGACGGCGCGACGACATGCGCGCTGCCCGCTGTCACCGTGAGGCGCAGCGGATCGGCATGCGGCAGCTTGCGCGCCGACGGCAACCCGTAGCTTGCGAGATAGCCAGTGTTGGCCACGCGCAGTTCGACCTTCACGTTATCGCCGCTTCGCTGCTTGCTCACGATCTCGGCAACGATGCGCGGCGCGAGCGACGCCACGCGCAGGAAAGCAGCGCTTTGCTGATCGCATGTTTGCGCGAGCCGCTCGTACGGCGGGTTCGACAAACCCACGCGCGGATCGAAGCCGCCCACTTCCACTTCGCCCAATTGCGGATGCGTCGCGCGCCGCCACTTGCGGAAGATGCGGCCCGCGTTGTGTTCGCGGTCGAATACAGCGAGCTTGCGAATATCGGCCCGCGAAAGTTTCGAATACGCATCGACGAAAGGCTTGCGGCGCTCCAGGCCGATCTGCTTGAACAAATCCCACAGCTCCACCACATATGCGAGCGCGCCGCGCTGGTGATACGCATAGTCGGTCAGGTCGCCCTTCAGCGGCTTTTCGGGTTCGTACAGAAATTCGTGGAAGCCGCTCACCACCGCGTAGCCGGTGTGCTCCACCATCCATGCTTCGACCTGTTCGTAGATCGAGAAGTCGCCCGGGTCCATCTTGCTGTCGGGCTTGTCGCCCAGCGGGCGAATCAACACGCCGCCGAATGTGTGCAGGTTCAGCCAGAACATGATGTTCGGATGGCGCGAGCTGAATTCGAGCACCGCGCGTGTTTCGGGCGCGCTGCCGGGATAGTGGCCCGCGCCCGCCTGCTCCGGCTCCGGTGACCACGTATGCGGGAAGTTGCGGTTGAAGTCGTACGGGTTGTCCGAAAGAAAGAACGGCGCGGGAATGTGCCGCCCGTCGAAATTTGCGATGTGCCCTTCCGGAAAGAGTTTGAAGAACGGCCCTTCATCGCCGGGCATGCGCGCGACCATCACAGGTGGGTCGAGCAGCACGCCGTCATCTCCGCGCAGTTCGACGAGTTCGCCTTCGGGGTCGCGCATGCGCATGTAGCCCGCTTGCCCGTCGCCATCGACATCGCCGCCCTTCCAGTGCGCGTGATGCGTCGCGACGCGGTCGTCCATCGGTGTCGATCGCACATAGCGCCCGGTCTTGAGCACTTCCTCCGCGCCGTCGGGCGACATGCGCGGCACGATGTAGAACAACGCGTCAACCAGCGGCGCGATCATCGGCCCGGGCAGCGGCTGGCCGCCCACCGTCTTCTTGCCGAGATGCAGGCCGATCACGTCTTCGGCAATCGCGAGTGCAACGCTCGTGCCGCAAATCTCCGATGCATGCATGTTGCCGTCGATCCAGACGGCCGGCCGCCGCTCGTGCGGGTTGCGCCCGATCGTGAGGATCGGGATGTCGCGGCCTCCGGAGCTGGTGCCGATCGATCCGAGGTGGACGAAATCGGGATGCGCCTGGGCCCACTGCTTCAGCTGCGCGGTGAGTTCGGCGTAGTCGAGGTATTTTTGTCGGAACATGGACTCGCATGGTAGCGAGTGCGGCTCCCACCCCGTGCCGGGGTCTTCTCCTATGGACCGCCCAGCGCCGGGGCGGCGAGAAGGGCTTCGATGTCCTGCGCAGTGTTGTAGCCCTGCACCGCAACACGAACGAATACGCGGCCGGCGTGGCTGGTGACGGGCACTTCGATGCGGCTTTCTTCGAACAGGCGCGTGCGCAGCGCATCGGCGTCTTGCGCCGGCACGGGGATCGCGACCATCTGCGCCCAGTCGTCGTCGCGCGCAATCGGCTCTGTGCCGAACCGCTGCGTCAGCACTTGCAGCGCATGCCGCGCGAGTGCGTGGCAGCGAACGCGCACGCTCGTCCAGTCGTGGCGCTCGAGAAATTCGATCGCACTGGGCACGGCAAGCCATGCGCTGATGTCGCGCGTGCCCTGCCACTGCAAGCGCCTCTCGAGCACTGTGCGGCCCAGATATGCATCGAAGCCCGAATGGCCAACCACGCCATCGGCATAGCCCCAGCTTGTGACCGTCGCGTCGAGCATCGCGTGATGTTCGGGCCGCGCATGCAAAAAGCCCGCGCCCTTCGGTGCGCACATCCATTTATGGCAATTGCCCACATAGAAGTCGGCGCCGATCGCATCGATGTCGAGCGCGACTTGCCCCGGCGCATGAGCGCCATCGATCAGCGTGAGGATGCCGCGCTTGCGCGCCTCGCGGCACAGCTCGGTGATCGGCAACGTCAGCGCCGTGGTCGATGTGATGTGGCTCGCATAGATCATGCGTGTGCGCGGCGTCACCGCGGCCATCACGCGCCGGACGAACTGATCGCGTTCGTAGGGAAGCGGGATATCGACTTGCCGGTAGTGCGCGCCCCGCCTGTCGCACACGCCTTTCCATGTCGCGTCGCACGCGCCGTATTCCATTTGAGTCGCGAGCACTTCATCGCCGGACGCAAGCGGCAATGAACGCGCCACGATGTTCACGCCTGTCGTCGCGTTAGGCACGAAGACCAGGTGATCGCCGCTCGCGCCGATGAAGGCGCCGAGCGCATCGCGCGCATCGGCGAGCAATTGCGCCGACCGCCGCGCGAGGAATTCAACGGGGTTGCGCTCCATCTCGATTTGCCAGCGGTGCTGCGCGTCGAGCACTTCCTTCGGGCACGCGCCGAAGGAGCCGTGGTTCAGGAAGACGATGCCGGGGTCGAGAAGGAAGAGCTCGTGCATAGGGGTGAGTGTGACGCAATGTCATCAACCTGCACGGAAGCGCGCGGTCCGCTGGCTAGGATCGATCGATCCAAGAAGACTTTCAATGAAACACAACTCCCTGCTCCCCATTCCGCTTCGCCGCCGCACCGTAATGGGAGGCGCCGTCGCGGCGCTGGCCCTCTCCGCATGCGGAGGTGGAGGCTCCTCGTCGTCCACCGGCAGCGTCCGGCTGCTGAATGCAACGCTCAACTACACGTCGCTCGACCTGCTCGTGAACGGCACCGTGTCGCAGTCGGGGATCGCGCAAGACGCCATCAGCAGCTACGTGAGCGCCGCCACCACCGGCACTGTGTTTCAGGTCAACGCCGGCGGCGCGTCGAATGGGCTGGCCGCCATCACACCAACGCTCGTTGCCAACGCCCAGCACATTCTCGTCGCGCTGGAAACCTCCGGCACGGTGAGCCTCGTGCTCATCGACGAGAACTTCGATGCGCCCACGAGCGGCTCCGCGACCTTGCGTGTGGCCGACTACGTCCTGCAAGCCGGAAAGCTCGATGTCTACATCACAACTTCCGCGGTGGCCGACGCCACCGCGCTCGCAGCGCTTTCGCCCACCGGCACTCTTGCGCCATCCGCCAGCACGGGCTACGTCCTCTCGTTCACCTACGGCACCGGCGACTACTTCGTGACGTTGACCGGCGCAGGCAATCCCGCCGACATACGCATCTTCAATGAACCGATCACGCTCACCAGCCAGGAAGTGGCGACCGTGATCATTTCGCCAGCCTCGGGCGGGTTGCTCGTCAACGCGGGCTTCCTCGTGCAGCAAGGAAGCTATACGCCGTTTCGCAGCAGCACGGCCCGCGTGCGCGTGGCAACGTCGGTTACGGGCAATGCAGTCGTCGCGGTGTCGGCAGTCGCGGGGACGACGACCGTCGTCGATGTCGGAAGTGTCTCGCCGCAGCTCGGTTCGTACGTGACTGTCCCCGCAGACAGCACACTGCAGATCACCGTGAATGGAAGCTCCATTGCCATGCCGGCCGGCGACCTGGCCGCAGGCGGCGACTACACGATTCTTGTCTCGGGCTCACCGGGCAGCGCGACGGCCACGCTGCTCACCGACGACAACCGCTCGTCGTCGGACACCACGCAGGCGAAGCTGCGCCTGATTAACGCCATCAGCGGCAACGCATCAAACCTGCTCACGCTTACGGTCAACTCGATCACGATCGCGAGCGCGATCGCGCCGGGAACGGCTTCGGGCTACGCCACGATCCCGGGCAGCGCGAACAACACCAACCTCGTGCTCTATTCCAACCAGCACCCGGGCGCGTACTACTCCAGCTCGGACTTCGTCTTCGGGGCAGGTGGCGTGTACACCGTGTTTGCGACGGGCGACTACTCCGCACCGCTCCTGATCGTGCGCTGAAAGGAAAGGCCGCGGTTTATCGCTGTGGCACGAACATGTAGCCGTGCCCGCGCACGGTCTGGATGTAGCGGGGCTCGACGGGGTTGGGTTCCACCACCCGGCGCAATCGCATGATCGCGGTGTCGATTGTGCGCAGCAGTGCTTCGTCGCCGCGATTGTGCGAGACCGCCAGCAGGCGCTCTCTCGAGATCGGAACGCCCGGGTTCGTCACGAGTTCCGCGAGCAGCGTGAACTCCACGGTGCTCAGCACTCGTCCGCGTCCGTCCGCCTGCAGCGATCGCGCGGCCGGATCGAAAGTCAGTTCGCCGATCCGCACGAGCCCGTGCGTCATGAGCGGCGCTCCACGCGCCGTAACCACGCGCCGCAGGATTGCCCGCGCCCGCGCAACCAGTTCGCGCGCCGAGAACGGTTTGCTCATGTAGTCGTCGGCGCCCATCTCGAGGCCCACGATGCGATCGACCTCCTCGCTGCGCGCGGTGAGCAGGATGATCGGCACCTTGTCGCCTTCGGCGCGCAACCGCTGGCAGGCCTGCAAGCCGCTCAACCCCGGTAGCCCAACATCGAGCACGACGAGGTCCGGCCGGATCCGGTGGATCCGTTTGAGCAGTTCTTCGGCGCTGCCCATGGGCGTGACGGAAATCTCCTGCTTCTCGAGATATGTCACCAGCATGTCGCGCAGCGCGCTGTCGTCTTCGACAACGAACAAGTGAACAGGTCTTTGCATTCTCCTATTGCGATGGGATCGCATTTAGTTCCCGGCGTTGTCGGGAAGCAGCAAGCTCACGCCGAACCGCCCACACCAGTCCGAGCGGACTTCCAGCTGCGCGCCCAGCTGCGACGCGATCCGCGCGACGATCGACAGCCCCAGTCCGCAGCCGCCGCCCGCCGCGCTCGTGTCCGCGACGAATCGAATGAAAGGCTGTTGCGCGCGCTGGAAATCGGCCTCGTTCATGCCACGGCCGAAATCCCAGACAGTCAGTCGGACGCGGCCCTGCGAATCTTGCGCAAGTTCGACTTCGACCGGCTCCAGCCCGTGCTTCAGCGCGTTGTCGATCAGGTTGCACAGCAGCCGGTGCAGCATGATGTCGGGCAAGCGCAGGTCGACCTCCTGCAGCATCGCCCTGACATCGCGGCCTTGCGCGAAGTAACCGTTCAACAAGTGGCTGATCACGGGGACAACCGGTTCGAGCTCGCCGATCACGCCGCGAGTCTCGCCCTCCACGTACGCGAGGAACTGCGAGACGATCCGCTCGATCACTTCGACGTCCGCCTGCAAGTTCGTCGACACGGGCGGCTCACATTGCGTTTCGATGCGCAGGCGCAGCCGCGACAGCGGCCCCCTCAAGTCGTGCGAGACACCGGCCAGCATCTGCTGCTTGGTCTCGTCAGCCTGCGCGACCGCATCCGCGAGCCCATTGAACGAGCGCACCAGTTCGACGAGCTCCAGCGGCGCGCGAGGTGGCGTCGGGATCGGCCGCAAGCGCGAACCTTGCGATGCGATCTGCTCCGTCAGGCGTGCGATGGGGCGCGTGACGCTCAGCGTCCCGAACGCAAGGCTGCTGAACAGGGCAATCGCGAGCACCACCAGCCATATCAGCCACGGCGCGAGGAAACCAACGCCCGGCGGGTGCAACGCGTAGCTGATCTTCCAAGGGACGCCGTCCAGGGCAAACGCAAAGTCCACTGCGCCGTCGCCGGAGCCGGGTCCGGAAGGAAATGCCGATGCCCGGGCAACTTTGATCGGTCCGTGGCTCAGTCGCGCGGCGGCCTCGTCGCGCTGGCCCGGTGGCGTGAGCGTCAGCACTTCGCGGACGAGCATCGTGCGATCAGACATCATTGAATTGGACCGTTGCGCCAACGGCCGGCCGCCGAGCCAGATCACGCCGGCGTGCAACAGGAAAGAGCAGACGACGATTCCGGCGACAAGCCACATGAGGCGCGATGCGATCGTCGAAGGCTGGGAAGAACGAAAGCTGAGCATGGGCCGAACCGTAACCTCGGCAAGTGCAACACCGCGAGCCGGATTTGGTGACATCCGATGACATGCTCGACCCGCTCCCTGGTTCTCGAAAACTAATTCGGCTTGTCGGGGCCCGCGATGCCGGAGATCCATCACAAGATGGAAGACCTCGGCATCATGCTTTTACCCGGAACGCCGGCGGCGTTCACCGCGTTCGTGAAAGATCAGGTCGCGCAGCTCGCGCCGGTGGTGAAGAACGCGGGTGTAAAGCTCCAGCCGCGCAATCTGAGCGGAGACTGACCAAACTTCGGCGCCGCGATTCGCGTAAACCCGACTTCTTGACTTTGGTCAATCCGCGCTGGTGCGGCCGAGGCGTACACCCCGGCCACAAAGCAATGCGTCCTGCTTGTCCGGGACGCTCAAGAATCTAAAGGAGACAGCGATGAAAAAACGACTGATCGCGGTTGCGTGCGCGTTGGCGTGCGGCATTCCAGGCATGGCCGGCGCGCAAACCACCCAGGAAATGAAGCAGCAGATCGATATGCTTCAACGTCAGGTCGACGCATTGAAAGCGCGCCTCGACAACATGCCGCAGACGCAACCCGGCACCTCTGCAAGTCAACCTGCAACAGCTGCCGCACCTTCGGGGCAAGGCGGCAGCTTCCTCGAACGCAAGGAGGGCGACGGCATGGTCTTCCTGACGCGCGGCGGGGAAGTGCAGCTGTACGGCACCCTCGACTTGTCGCTGGACTCTGCGACCAAGGGCATCTCCGGAATGTCGACGTCGGACGGCGGCACGCCTGCGGGCAACGGCGGATGGATGGCGGACATCTCGAGCAACAGTTCGTTCGTAGGCCTGCGCGGATTCCAGTCGTTCGGCAACTCCCCGACGCGCTTCGTGTGGCAACTGGAAACGCAGATCGACGTGTCGTCGAACTCCGGTACGGCGGACACCAACAGCAACACGAGCAACGTCGTGAAGGGCGGCCTGACTTCGCGCAACAGCTACATCGGTCTTGCTTCTCCCGCATGGGGCGCGGTGAAGATCGGCAAGACCGATGCGCCCTACAAGAACTCCACCGCGATGATGAATCCGTTCAGTGGCATGTGGGGCGACTATCAGGTGATCATGGGCAACTCGGGCGGCGACAACCGCGTCGAGTTCGGCACGCGCCTGACGCATGCGATCTGGTACGAATCGCCGACCTGGGGCGGCTTCAGCTTCTCGGCGCTGTTGTCGCCGGGGCAGAACCGTGCGGATGACAACAGCAACATCCCTTCCGGCGAAGGCGACTGCGCGGGCGGCAACGTTCCCGGAAGCGGCGGATTGCCGGTGTCTTGCAATGACGGCTCGTTCGGCACGGCCTATAGCATCAGCGCGTCGTATCGCATGCCCGACCTTTACTTGACGGCCGCATACGAGATGCACCGCAAGGTCAATCGCACCAGCGACCTCGGAACTTTCGACCCCAACGATGTCGCCGACGAAACCGCATCGAAGATCGGCGCGCAGTATCACTTCCGCGCAACCGGCACCACCGTCAGCGCCATCTACGAGCGGCTGCGGCGCAACGTGCCGGATTCACTGACCTGGCAGAACGAGCGCAGCCGCAACGGCACGTGGCTTGCCATCAGCCAGGACATATCCTCGGCGGACAGCCTGCATTTCGGCTGGGCGCACGCGGGACGCACACCGGGCGACCCTGGCCAGCACAACACACCCGGCGGACTGAACCCGGACAACTCCGCGAACATGCTCACCGTCGCGTGGAAACACCAGGTCGACAAGAACTTCCAGTGGTATGTGGACTACGCGACGACGCGCAACCACGCCGATGCGCACTTCGACCTCGGAGCCGGTGGACGCAGCGTAACGACCGATTGCCACGACGCGGCGAATCCCGACACCTCGGGGTTCGATCCGAACGGAGGTGCGCCGCACTGCTGGGCGGGCGGCAAGCTGCAGGGCGCGAGCGTCGGGGCGCGGTACTCGTTCTGACGCTGGTCGTGTAGCGGCGAATGAGCCGCTTCATCGGGAACGCGGCCGTGGCATGCTGTTTGCAAAGTAAACGCATCCCTGGAGACAACCCGATGAAGTCCAACTCGATCACGCGGCGGCGGCTGCTTCGCGGCAGCGCGGCAGCCGTTGCCGTGTTTGCCACGCCCGCATTCGCCGCATGGCCCGACCGTCCGATCAAACTGGTCGTGACCTTTCCGCCGGGCGGCGCCAGCGACATCGTCGCGCGCGTCATTTCCGATCCGCTCGCGGCCAAGCTGTCGCAGGCCGTGATCGTCGAGAACCGCCCCGGCGCGGGCGGCAGCATCGGCGGGCAAGCCGTGACGCAAGCTGCGCCCGACGGCTACACGTTGATGCTCGCGAACTCCACGCCGATTTCGATCGGGCCTTTCGCGCTGGACAAGCAACCGTACGATCCTGTCACGGGCTTCACGCACATCGCGATGATCGGCAGCGCGCCCTGCGTGATCATGGCCAATCCGAAGAGCGGGTTCAAAACGCTGGCGGACTTGCAGGCGGCCGGCAAGGCAGGCCGCATCGATTTCGGCTCCGGTGGCCCCGCGTCGATCGGGCACATCTACGGCGAGCTCATGAAGCGTGCCCTCGGGCTGAACATGGTGCATGTCCCGTATCGCGGCGGTGCACCGATGGCCACGGACCTTGTCTCGGGCGTGATACCGATCGGCATCGACGTGCTCACTGCATACGTGCCCTACTTCAAGGCCGGGCAGATCGTGCCGCTTGCCGTGACGTCGTCTCGGCGATCGAACCTCGTGCCCGATGTGCCTACTGTTCTCGAACTCGGGCGGCGCGAGCTCGTCCTCGAAAATTTCTTCGGCTTGTCGGGCCCCGCGGGCATGCCGGCTGATGTCGTGAGTCGATTGAACGCAGCATGCAACGAAGTGCTCGCGATGCCGGAGATCCATCACAAGATGGAAGACCTCGGCATCATGCTTTCACCCGGAACGCCGGCGGCTTTCACTTCGTTCGTGAAAGATCAGGTCGCGCAGCTCGCGCCGGTGGTGAAGAACGCGGGGGTGAAGTTGTAGCCGCTTGCCGCTAGGACTTTTCCTACTGCAAGAACTCCCGCTTCATTCGCGCGCATTTCAAAGGATCACGCACTGCGGACGTGTCGAACATTGGTGTGTCGAAAACATTCACGCCAGAAAGACACAGCCATGCGTATCAACGAGCCCGTCACCCAACGCGAATTCCCGATGCCCGACGGGGCGACGCTGATGTCGACCACCGATCCGCGCAGCTATGTCACCTACGCGGACGAAGCGTTCATCGCGATGAGCGGCTTTTCGCGCGAAGAGATCGTGGGCCAGCCCCACAATTTCGTGCGCCATCCGGACATGCCCAAGGAAGCCTTCGCCGACATGTGGGCGACGATCCAGGGCGGCGAGCCGTGGACTGCGCTGGTGAAAAACCGCCGCAAGGACGGCGACCACTACTGGGTGCGCGCCAACGCCGTGCCCGTGGTGCGCAACGGCAAGCCCGTGGGCTACATGTCGGTGCGGACCAAGCCCGACCGCGATGAAGTCGCCGGCGCCGAAGCGCTATACAAGGATTTCCGGGAGGGCCGCGCGGGCACGCGCAAGTTCCACAAGGGCCTGATCGTGCGCACGGGATTGCTGCGCGCTCTCAACTGGAACAAGACGCTGTCGGTGCGCGGCCGCATTCGCACGTCGATGCTCGGCATGTGGCTTGCGCTCGCGGCGTTCGGGCTGGTGCTGGGCGGCACAGCGGGAGGCCTGCGCGCGGCCGGCGTTGCCGCGCTGATGGCGGGCATCGTGTCGTGGTTCCTCGAAATGCAAATCGCCGGGCCGCTGGAGCGCCTTCGCAAACAGGCCATCGCCGTTGCGTCGGGCGAAAGCCGCGACGTCGCGATGATGAGCCGCGTCGACGAGATCGGCATGACGATGCGCACCATCAGCCAGATGGGCCTGATGTTCCGCTGGCTGGTCGACGACGTGAGCCAGCAGGTGATCACCGTGCAGACGGCGGCGAGCGAGATCGCGCAGGGCAACAACGACCTGAGCTCACGCACGGAACAGGCCGCATCCAGCGTGCAGCAAACCGCGTCAGCGATGGAACAGATGACGGCGACCGTCAAGAACAATGCGCATACGGCCAAACAGGCCAATGAGCTGTCGGGCACGGCCAGCACTGCGGCGTCGAACGGCGGCGAAGCCGTCTCGCAAGTCGTCACCACGATGAACGACATCACCGCCAGCTCGAAGAAGATCGCCGACATCATCGGCGTGATCGACGGCATCGCTTTTCAGACCAACATCCTCGCGCTCAATGCGGCTGTCGAAGCGGCGCGCGCGGGTGAACAGGGGCGCGGGTTCGCGGTGGTCGCATCGGAGGTGCGCAGCCTTGCGCAGCGCAGCGCCGACGCCGCGAAGCAGATCAAAAGCCTCATCGGCGCCAGCGTCGAGAAGGTCGAAGCCGGCGCGAAGCTGGTCGACGGGGCCGGCAAGACGATGGAAGACATCGTTTCGCAGGTGCAGCGCGTGTCGAACCTGATCGGCGAAATCAGCTCGGCGACCTTGCAGCAAAGCACCGGCATCACGCAAGTGAGCCAGGCTGTGGGCCACCTCGACGAGATCACCCAGCAGAATGCCGCGCTGGTCGAAGAGAGCGCGGCAGCATCGACGAGCCTGAGCAACCAGGCCGCGCGGCTGGTGGAGGCCGTGGGCGTGTTTCGCTGACGCGCAAGCCGTGCGACACTCGCGCCGTGAACATCTCCTGGCCGGACAACGCGCGGGGCGACATTCGCGGGGGCGTCATGTCCGCCGCTGTGGCCATCCCGTTGGCGATGGGTTATGGCATGTTTGCTTTCGTGTCGCTGGGCGACGGCTACTTCGGCAATGGCGTGCTGGCCGGGCTGTGGACGGCGATGGTGGTCGGCATCGTTTGCGTGGTGGGCGGCAACCCGTCGCCGACGGTCTATGCGCCGCGCATCACCACGACGTTCTATCTTGGCCTGGTGCTATTCGGGCTCAATCACTCGACGCTGGCGACGCTGCGCGCCGGCGGTGTTCCGGCCGTGCTGGCTGTTTTCTTCGGCATCATTTTTCTGGGCGGCATGTTCCAGGCTTTGTTCGGGCTGATCCGCCTGGGCACGCTCATCAAGTTCACGCCGCACCCCGTGATGGCCGGGTTCCAGAACGCCGCTGCGTTGCTGTTGTTGCTGGTGCAGTCGAGCACGCTGCTGGGCATGGACCATTCGGTGCCGTTCGCGCGCGTCAAAGACCACCTCGCGGAATCGCACCCGCTCACCTTGCTTGTCGTCGCCGCCGCGGTGTTGGTGACGTGGAACGGCAAGAAGATCGCGCCGAAGATTCCGCCCGTGTTGCAAGGCCTCGCAGCGGGCACCGTCGCCTGGTATGCGCTCACGGCCCTGGGCCTTCGCGCATTGCTGGGCCCTGTGATCGGCGATATCCCGCAAGGTTTGATCACGCCGCTGAATCTTGAACCGCTGCGCGACGTGGCAGGTGCAAGCGATGTGCTGGAGCTTTCATCGCTCATGTTCTTCGCTGCCCTTGCGCTGGCCTTCATCGCGTCGATGGACGCGCTGCTGTGCGAACGCATCGTCGCAGGGCCCACAGCACCGCCGCGAAACAGCGATGTGCAACTGGTGCGGCTCGGCGTGGGCAACATGCTTGCGGCCTTGTGCGGTGGGATCACATCGGGCTTGAACATCGGGCCGAGCGCATTGAACAAGGCGCAAGGCGGGCGCACGCCGCTGTCGGTGGTGGTCAACGTGCTGGTGATTTTCGGGACTGTGCTGCTGCTGATGCCCGTGCTGGGCCACCTGCCGCGTGCGGCGTTGTCGGGCGTGATCGTTGTGGTGGCGATCCAGCACTTCGACCCGTGGACCATCGGGCTCGTCAAGCGCATGTTGACGCAGCCGCAGGCAAGGCGCCGCGATCTCGTGATCGAGCTCGTCATTGTGCTGGTGGTGGCGCTGCTCTCGGTGCTGGTCAACATCGTCACCGCTGTGTTCATCGGCATCCTGATCGCCGCGGCGATGTTCATGCTGCGCATGAGCCGCTCCGTGATTCACCGCTGCTACCACTGCGACACGGTGCGCTCCAACAAGAATCGCGATTCGCATTCGATGGCGCTGCTGGCCGAACACGGCGGCCGCGTGGCGGTGTTCGAACTCGAAGGCCCGATCTTTTTCGGCAGCGCGGAGAGGCTCGCTGTGCAGGTGCGTGCCGCGATTGCCGCCGACACGCGTGCCGTGGTGCTGGACTTCCGGCGCATCAACGACATCGACAGCACCGGCGCCGGCGTGCTGATGCAATTGCAGCAAGGCTTGGCGGCCGATGGGCGCAGCGTGCGGTTCAGCGGCATGCAACACCGGCTGCATGTGGGCACGTTGATGACGGACCTGGGCGTGCTCACCGCCATCCCCGCTTCAATGCAGTTCCCCGATGTCGATCGCGCGATTGAATCGGCCGAGGACGAACTGCTCGCGACCTTGCCCGACGCACGCAACCAGCTGCAGGACGTGCCTTTCGAATCGCTCGACCTCTTGAGCGACCTGCAGCCCCAAGAGCGCGAAACCGTGCGGCAGTTTTTGTCGGAGCGCAAGTTCGAACGCGGTGAGGTTGTGTTCCGCGAAGGCGATGAGGGCAGCGAGCTGTTCGTCATCACGCAGGGCCATGCGTGCGTGGAGCTGCGCCTGGGCGATGCGCCGCCGATTCGGCTGGCCACCTTTGCATCGGGCACAACGTTCGGCGAACTCGCGCTGCTGGATTTGCAAGCGCGGTCCGCAACTGTGGTCGCCGATGTTCCGCTGACTTGCTATGTGCTCACGCGCGAACGCTTCGCCGACATGCAAGCGCGCGAGCCCGCAATAGCCGTGCGCCTGCTGGTCAACCTTGGAAGAGAGCTGAGCTGGCGCATGCGCCGCGCCAATCAGATGGTTCACCAACTCGCAGGTTGAATATGAAGAAAAACCCCAACACCCCCGCCGGCACCGTCCACCGCCTGACGCTCGACAGCGAAGCGATCAAAGGCAACATGCTGGGCGACCCCACGCGCCGCCTCGTTGATGTGTATGTGCCGCACGGTCATGACGGCCGCGGCTTGCCTTTGTTGGTCGACGTTGTCGGCTACACCGCAGGCGGCCCTGTGCACACCAACTGGAAGAACTTCGGCGAGAACTTGCCCGAACGCCTGGACCGCCTGATCGCCGAAGGCAACATGCCGCCGGTGTGCGTGGCCTTCCCCGATTGCTTCAGCAAACTCGGCGGCAATCAATATGTGAATTCGATCGCGATGGGCCGATACGACGACTTCATCCGCAACGAAGCCGTCGCGTTGGTCGAAAAGAAGTTCGGTTGCGGCGGCGCGGGCAAGCGCGGCATCTTCGGCAAATCGAGCGGCGGTTACGGCGCGATGGTTCATGCGCTGATGCACCCGGATTTCTGGAGCGCGGCCGCTGTGCATTCAGGCGACATGGGTTTCGAGCTGCTGTATCGCCATGAGTTTGTGCCGGTGCTGCGCGCATTGGCGAAGCAGCCGCAACCCGACATCGGCAAATGGATCGACGAGTTCTGGCAAGCCAAGAAACCGAAAGACAGCGACATCCATCTGCTGATGATGTTCGCGCAAGCCGCGAGCTTCGACCCCGACCCGTCCGCAACATACGGTGTGCGCCTGCCGGTGACGCTGGACACGTGCGAGATCATCCCCGACCGCTGGGCCAACTGGCTGGCGTGGGACCCGCTGACGATGGTGGAAAAGCTCGGCCCGGGCCTGAAGGCCATGAAGAAGCTCTACATCGATTGCGGCGACATCGACCAATACAACCTGGTGTATGGCGCGCGGCGCATGCACAAGCGGCTCACCGAGATGGACGTGCCGCATGTGTACGAGGAATTCGCCGACGATCACACTGCGGTGGATTACCGCATGGATGTGAGCTTGCCCCTTCTTGTGAAGGCGCTTGCCTGACGGCTATCGTGCCAGGTCGCGCAGCTGCTGCGCGCGGCTGCGGCTCACCGCGAACTCGGCTCCGTCTTTCATCGCGGCCACGATGCTGCCGTCCAGCCTGCGGCGAAACGCGCTGACGTGATCAAGGTTCACGATATGCGTGCGGTGTATGCGCACGAACAATTGCGGATCGAGCCGCTGCTCCAGGCGATTCAACGACACGTGCAGCAGGTGCGTTGCATCGGTGGCGTGCGCAGACACATAGTCGCCCACGGCTTCGAACCACGCAACATCGCTCGTAGCGACAGGCACGATCGCGCGGCCCGTTCTCACGAATAGCCGGGTGATCGGGCCTTGCTGCCACGCGTCGGCGAAGCGCTCCAGCGCGGGCGGCGCGGGCTCGCCGATTGCAGCACGCACGCGGTCGAGCGCCGATTGCAGGCGCTCGGGTCCGAACGGCTTGAGCAGGTAGTCAAGCGCCCCGAGCTCGAAGGCCGTGACGGCGTGTTCGGCATACGCAGTGGTGAAGATCACGCAAGGCCGATGCTGCAAGCGGCGAAAAACTTCGATGCCCGACATGCTCGGCAGTTCGATGTCCAGCAGCACGATGTCGGGACGCAGCCGCTCGATCAATTCGATCGCGGCCGGCCCGTTCGCCGCTTCGCCCGCGCATTGCAACCACTCGATCCCGCTGAGCATGTGGCGCAGCCCGAGACGCGCCACAGGCTCGTCATCGACGATCACTGCGCTCAGCGGCTCAGTCATCGGTCTGCTCCTGCGGCACTCGCAGGGCGGCCGTCACTCCGTGCGGCACGGTGGCCGTGAACATCAGCGATGCGTTCGCGGTGTAGAGGGCGGCCAGCCGCTCGCGCAAACGCCGCAGGCCAGTGCCCTCGCCATTTTCGAGCTGCGCAATCGGCGCGCCCGGGCCGGTGTCGGCCACGGTGAGCACAAGAACGTGGCCTTCGCGAACCGCGCTGATGCGCAGCTCGATCGGGTCGATTGCGGTGGAGGCGCCATGGCGCACCGCGTTTTCCACGAGCGTCTGCAATGCGAACGAAGGAAGCGTGTCGGCCAGCGCCCCCTCGTCGATTGCGGCGCGCACCTGCAACCGGTCGCCAAAGCGAATGGCTTCAATCGCGAGGTAGTGTTGGACAAGCGCCCACTCTTCCGCCAGCGGGACGAGGTCGCGCGTTTCCTCGAGCGTGCTGCGCAGCAGCCGCGCCAACTTCTCGGCGGCGTGGACTGCGCCGCTGGGTTCGATGGGAATCAGCTGCACCACCGTGTGCAATGCATTGAAAAGAAAGTGCGGATGCAGCTGCGATCGCAACGCGGCCAATTGTGTTCGCGCCGCGAGCGCCGTCAGCGTCGCTTCGCGTTCGGCGGCGCGGTGCGCATAAGCCGCACCGGCGACCATGGCGTAAAGCCACGCGCCCGTGACGAGGAAGATCACGAAGCCGGGTCCGAGGGCGATCGACAACTGCCCGCGAATGAGGCTTTCGATCACGCTGTTCAACACGAGCCAGGCCACGGAGTATGCGGCCGCTGCAAACACGTGAATGAGCACGAAGCGCGCGCGAAAGGGGTGCGGCCACGGCAGACGTTCCGTGGCGCGGTACACCACAACCCCGAGTGCCGCCGCGCACGCGATCAGGCGAAATGCCACCGCGGCGCCTTCCTGCAGCGGCGCGCCATGGACCGCTGTGATCAGCACGGTGAACAAGGCCCAGATCGGCAACCAGCCGACGATCAGCTGCGACCAGATCCAGGCTCGGGGCATGACGGTGATGCGATGAACTCGACTTGCAACATGGGCGGCATTGTGCGCGTTGCGCTAACGCGGCGCCTGTTTGGCGACACGCCGCGCGGTGATCACCAGCGCGGCCTCGTCCCAGGTTGCGCCGTCGTCCATCGAACGGTCTTGCTGCATTCGAAATCGATCCGCACCGATTTCGTAGAAGCGCGTGCGTGTGAGCATCTTCTTGCCGTCCGGGTTGGTGCCGGTGCCGTTGATTCGCATCTCGTTGCCTTGCCATTGCGCAGTCGCGGGGCCGAAGCGTGCGCGATAAACATCGAGCGATTGCAGCTGCCATTGCCGCGCGTTGGCGTCGTACACGCGCATGGCCTGCGTCAGCGCAACAGGGTTGCCCGATGCATCGAACACACGCAGTTCGTCCATGACGCCGCGGCCGTCGAAAGCGCGCCACGCTTTCCACGAGCCGACCAGACGCGGCGTGCCATGAATCGCTGCTGCAAGGCCGTTGACCTTGGGCGTCACTTCAAGCTCCCACTGCCCGACGAGGAAGTCGAACTGTGCGGCTTCGGGCGGCGGCGCTCCGCCGGGTTGCGCCTGCGCGAGCGGCGACGACGCGATCACCAGCGCAGCGATCAATGCGGCAAAGAATTTCATTGAGCCTCCAATTGGCGTGTGGCATGTGGCGTGCGGCCCGTTGCCGCACTGGTGCCAGCATGCCGCCGATCACGCGCGCGCGCGGCGCCGTTTCGCCGAACCGTCGATCCATGCCGTTGAACGGCAACTGCGCAGTGGGCAGCGAGCCATAGAGTGCTGCATCAACTTCACCGAACACTGCTGTGCAAGACATTCACCCCTCACCGACAGACGCGCTGATTCGCTTGAACAGCGTGAGCAAGCTCTATCCCGTTGCAGGCGGATCGTTCGTCGCGCTCGACGACGTCAGCCTCGAGATCGGCCGCGGCGAATTCGTGGCCGTGGCCGGGCCGTCGGGCAGCGGAAAATCGACGTTGCTGAATTTGCTCGCCGGCATCGACAAGCCCAGCAGCGGCGAAGTGTGGGTCGGCGGCGAGGCGCTGCATACGTTGAGCGAAGACGCGCTGTCGGCCTGGAGGGGCCGCAACGTGGGCATCGTCTTCCAGTTCTTCCAGCTGCTGCCGACGCTGACCGTGATCGAGAACGTGATGATGCCGATGGACTTCGGCCGCGTGTGGCCCGCACGTGAACGCGCCGGGCGCGCGTTGCACTTGCTGGAGCAGCTGGGCGTCGCCGACCAGGCCGACAAGTTTCCGGCCGCGTTGTCGGGCGGGCAGCAGCAGCGCGTGGCCGTGGCCCGCGCGCTGGCGAATGCGCCGGGGCTTGTGCTGGCCGACGAGCCAACGGGCAACCTCGATTCGCGCAACGCGCAGTCGCTGCTGGAGGCGCTGGCCACTCTGGTGAAACGCGAAGGCATCACGGTGGTGATGGTCACGCATGAACGCGCCGCCCTGCGCTGCGTGGAAAAAATCGTGACGCTGATCGATGGGCGGATTGCGGAATCCGTGGCCGAGCATGCGCATGTTTGAAATGCGCTGGCGCAAGCTGCTGCGCGATGTGTGGCTGCATCGCGCACGCAGCGCACTGGTGATCGCCGCAGTGGCCACGAGCCTTGTTGCGGCGGGTGCGCTGCTCGACACGTGGGCCCTTGTTCAACGCGCGACGGTCGGCGTTTACGGCGCGAGCCTGCCCGTGTCGGCGACGCTCAAGGTCGACAACATCGACGCGGCAACTCTGGCGCGCGTGCGCGCAATGCCGGAGATCGCAGCTGCGCGCATGCGGCGGTCGGTAGTGGCTGCAGTGCGATCGCAAGGCACGTGGCAACACGCGATGCTGTATGCGCTGGACGACTACACACAGGCGTCGATGGCACGCCTTGCGCCGCTGAGTGGCGCGTGGCCGCCCGCTGATGGAACGCTGGTGATCGAACACTCGTCGCTGGAGTTTTCGGGTGCAACGGTGGGTGAGACGGTGCAGTTGCGACGAAGCATGGATTCCGCGCAAGCGCCGCTGGTATTGCCGGTGACCGGTGTGGTCCGCGACGTGAGCCTGGCTCCCGGTTGGATGGAACACCTTGTATACGCGTATGTGACGCCGGCGACGCTGGAGCAGCTTGGCGCTGCGCCGAACTTCAACGAGTTGCAATTGAGAGTGAGCGACGCGAACGCCAGCCGCGAAGAAGTGCGCCGCACAGCGCGGCGCGTGAGCGCACTGCTGCGCGATGCGGGCGTGAACGTCACGGCCATCGATGTCCCCGTGCCGGGCGAACACGTGCATGCAGCGCAGATGAATTCACTGCTGTACACGCAGGGCGCGTTCGGATTCTTGGCGCTTGTGGTCTGCGGCTTCCTTGTCGTCAACCTGGTGAGCGCCACGCTTGCCGGCCAAGCGCGCGAAATCGCGGTGATGAAAGTGCTGGGCGCATCGCGCTCGGAAATTGCTGCCCTGTATTACGGCCAGGCGCTTTTGCTGGGCGGCATTGCATCACTTGCTGCACTGCCCCTTGCGATTTATATCGGCCGACAGTACGCGGGCCTGAAGGGCGAAATGCTCAACATGCCCGTGGCCGGCTATGCGACGCCCGAGTGGGCCATCGTGCTGCAACTGGCGGTGGGTTGCCTGTTGCCCGTGCTTGCCGCAGCGCTGCCGGTGGGGCGTGCATGTGCAATCTCTGTCGGCGCGGCACTGCGCGACATCGGTATCGTCGCACCGGGGCGCGCGATGACACTGCGTCGTGACTGGGCGCCGGCCGGGTGGGCACGCCCACTGTTGCTGTCGGTCGGCAATGCTTTCCGGCGCCGTCAACGCACGCTGTTCACAGTGCTGGGGCTGGCCGTTGCGGGCGCAGTGTTTATCGGCGCCGCGAATTTGCGCGGGGCAGTGCAAGGCTCGGTGGACATGTTGTTCGCGGCGCAACGCTATGACGCGATGCTCCGTCTATCTGAAGCGCAGCCGGCTGCGCAAATGGAATCGATCGCGCGCGGCGTGGAAGGCGTGTCGCATGCCGAAGCGTGGCGCAGCATGCGCGCCGCGTTGCCGGTGGACGACGGCGCCGAAGGCGAAGCGAGCAACGAGCCCTTCACTGTGCTCGGCGTTGTGCCCGGCGACGGCATTCTGCAACCCGATGCACTGCAAGGCCGCTGGCTGCTGCCGACAGACGATGCGAGCGACGCGCCCGCGCTGGTTGTGAGCCGTGTGCTGCTTCGGCAGGTGCCGGCGTTGCAGCCGGGGCGCCGCGTGACGCTGCGCATCGACGGCAAACTTTTGCCCTGGCAAGTGGTCGGCATTGTCGACACCGGCCCGCAGGCGATTGCGTATGTGCCGCGCGCCGCGCTCGACAAAATCGCCGGCAATTCATTGGCGAGCTCGGTGCAAGTTGCGCTTGCGCGCGGCAGCACGGGGCAGCATCTGGACACCGTGCAGCGATTGCGCGATGCATTGCAACAGGCCGGAGCGCAAGTCGCCGGAAGCCAGATGCAAGTGGAGTTTCGCCATGCGATCGAAGACCATCTGCTGATGGTTGTGCAGTTTCTCGGTGCGATGGCGTGGGTGATGATCGCCGTGGGTGGCATGGGCCTGGGCTCAACGATGGGCCTGGCCGTGCTCGAGCGCACGCGCGAAATCGGCGTGATGCGCGCCCTGGGTGCCAGCAGGCGCGACATCTTTGCAATCGTGCAAGTCGAATCGCTTGTGCTGGTGATGCTGGCGTGGCTTGTTTCGCTGCCGCTGTCGGTGCTGGCAAGCGTGCAGTTAAGCGATGCTTTCGGCCAGGTGATGTTTACGGTGCCGACGCGCTACTGGCCCGACGGCCGTGCGGCGCTGCAATGGCTTGCGATCATGGCCGTGCTGTCGTTGCTGGCTTGCGCGAATGCGGGATGGCGCGCCACGCGCGTTTCAGCGGCGCGGGCGTTGGCCTATGAATAAGCAGCCTATTGCTTCACACCCGGCTGCACGCACACCGACACTGCAACACTTCCTGCGAGCGGCTTGTTGGAACCGGCGCGCGCATCGAAGTAAGTCAGCTGCTGAAACGCCGTGCCGCCGAAGTCTGTTGTGACCACGAGCTTGCTGCCGTATGTGTAAGGGCCGCTGACGGCTTGTTGGCCGTCGTCGAGGTAGAACGAATCGATGCTGGGATAGGTCGACGTCGCGGTGACCGAATATGACGCCGGCATGCCGGCGATGCGGGAGTTGGCGACGCAGCCGATGGGAAGAAAGCCGTTGCCGAATGGCGGGTTGATCGCGCCGCCCCCGTTGAGCTCTGACACGTCGGGGTCGATCGAGCGGACACACAGGCCGTCTGCATTGTTGGCGCCATGGCGGTTGGGTATGCGTGGGTCGGAAAAGCCGCCACCCATGATCACCTTCGAGACGAATTCTCCGGGGCGCAAGACCAGATGGGTGCCGCGCGTCTGCATGCGGCCCCACGGATTGGCGGTGAAGTCACTGGCCGCGAACGTGCCCACCGACAAGATGCGGCCGTTGGGGCAGTCTTGCTGCGGCGTTTCCACCCAAGTGCCCTCCGGGTACGGCAGCAGCGACCGCCAGGTTCCGCCATCTGTTTGCTGCCGCGCATCGCCCGTGAAGTCGCTGATGCAGATGTCGGTTCCGGGGATGTAGTGGAATGCGGAGCCATAGAGCGAGCAGATCTTGACGTATTCCACGACCGCTTGACTTGGCACCGGAGCGAGCAGCATGCCGACGAATGCGGTGAACGACAGGAAGTGAATTTTCATTGGCCGCTCCTTTTTGATGGCTCAGTATAAATGTCGATCGTGACGCTTCGACCGCTTTTTAGCTCATCCGTGCCTCCAGCAAACACCCGAACTCCCGCGCGAAATCCACCGACACACGCGCGTGCACTGCGCCTTGCTTATCGAAGAAGCGCTGCGTGCCTTGCAGCGTGAACACGCCTTCGTGCCAGATGTTCGGGTGGATATACAGGCCCTGCGATCCGTCGAAGGCGAAGCACACAAACTTTTGCGGCGTGATGTCGTCGCCCGGCAGCGCAAGCGGCACGTAGAAGGGCCGCGCGTCCATCGGATGGAAAAGCTGCCCGCCGTCGGGGTGATAGTTGGCGTGCCACAGCATCATGCGCGTGGGCGCGTTGGCGTGATCTTCGCGCGCGTGTTCGGGCGCGGTGGCGTAGGCAAGGATGTAGTTGCCATCGACCGCCTCGTTGCGGCCATAAAGAATGTCGCCGCGCCATTCGCTGACGAACACGCCTTGTGTTGTGCCGGCCTCGTCGCCAGAGTCTTCGTCGATGGGGCGGGTGCCGGTGGCCGGCCACCGCACGATCTGCACCGTGCACTGCGCCGGATCGGCGACGAGATGACCATAGCCCGCGAGGCTTTCGGGCGTGGCTTGCACCACGGGCATTGCGACGCTGGGCGTGCCCGGCGGGATGCGGGGGTTGAGGAAGTCGATCACCGCCCGCATTGTGTCAGCGGCG
>Ga0265314_10000728_pt1 | contig 39616 bp, 34 predicted proteins | sample 4126metaG_FD_203106 | JGI IMG/M metagenome (GOLD analysis project Ga0265314, IMG submission 203106) | Rhizosphere microbial communities from Carex aquatilis grown in University of Washington, Seatle, WA, United States - 4-1-26 metaG | ecosystem: Host-associated > Plants > Roots > Rhizosphere >...
TAATTGCATTGCACTTAGAACGGCCTTTCAACGCAATTCTGCGTCAAACAATCGTAATACGTAGTTACCGTAGAAACGCATGCAACACCTAGGCCTGCTCTTTGCGCTGACGCTGCTCGGTGTCAACCTCTGGGGCCTCATGCTGATTGCGGGCCTATACTGGCGCAACCGGTGGTTCGCCGTGGCGGCCGGCCCAATCCTTGCAGTCACAGTAATTTACGCAATCGAGTGCCACCATGGCCTCGGTCCCAGGCTTTCGGTCTTGGGGCAATTCTCGACGATTGTTTCGGTCGCGATGATAGGGCTGAGCATGGTCTCGTGGGAGCCGGCCAAGCTCGGCCCTCGGGGCGCCTCCATTCTGAGTGCCTGGCGCGAGGAATTCGCCCCCCGGCGGGTGGCGGGATGCCTGGGAATAGGGGCGGGGATTTTCCTCTACGCCATGCTCTGGAGGTTCACCGCACCGGATATCGATGGCTCGTCGGAGAAGATCGCCGATTTCTCCTACATCTGCAGCTATTACACTGGGGAGACGATACCGGTGCCGGATGCCTGGCTGTACCCCTACCTGTCGACGCAGTATTACAGCTTCCAGCATTACGGGGCGGCATTGATGGGCCGGGTCCTCGGGCTTCAGACCGGCGAATGCTACAATATAGCGCTCTGCCTTCTGATAGCCCTCGGTGGCACGGCGTTCGCGGGCGCCGTGTGCATGGTGGCGCGAAAAACCTGGGTAAGGGCGCTCATCATCTTTGGCTTCGTCTTCGGCGGCATGGGGATGACGCTCCTCGTCCACCTGACGGACAACGACGTCCTGCCGTGGACAAGCATGCGCTTCATCGGGAGCGCGCCCATGGACAAGGCGCCCCTGGGCCCGTGGCTAAAGGCCTACCAGGCCAAGTACGAGCACCTGGAACTCCCGGGGGAGCCTTACGCGTACTCCATATACCTCGGCGACTACCATGCCCCGCTCTCGGGCTACTACCTCCTCGGGCTCTGCGCCATGGCGATGATCCTGGCGTCCCGCACGCGCCAGAGCCGTTACGCCGTCATCGCGGGCTGCACGCTCACGTGGACGCTCCTTGCCAACACCTGGGTCCTTCCCCTGCAGGCGATCGGGGTCCTCGCGTGGCTCGCGGTGAACTATGCCGACTGGCGCCGTCTCATCCCGGCCGTCGCGGGGGGCGCCGCGGTCGTCTGGCTTCTCGCGTGGGTCTACCTCTCGGTATTCACGTCCTCGGCGGCGGGTTACGGCGCCGCGCTCAGGTTGGTCCCCTGGAGCGAGCACACCCCTCCGCTCATGCTTCTGCTCTTCATGCTCCCCACGATCGCGCTGATCGTGCTCGGCCTCTTCTCCGGGAGCCAGCTGGGCCGCCGACTCGGCGTCCTCTGGCTCACGTTCCTGCTCTTCTCGGAGTATTTCTACGTGGATGACATCTACTCGGGGATGTACGACCGGTTCAACACGACGCTCAAGTGGTGGCCGTGGGTGGCGGCCGGCGCCCTGATGACCCTCGGGCCCCTGGTGCTCGAGCAGGTGCGCCGGCGCTGGGTGCGCATCGCCGGCCTCCTTTTCTGCCTCTACCCCTGCTTTTACATATTCGACCTCTGGCGGCCCTTCCTCGGCGGACCCAGGTCGTCGATCGGGAAGATCGAGGGCACCACCTACCTCACCAAGGAGGAGTTCCCGCGCCTCATGCTCGGCAGACTCAAGGTCGAGAAGCCCGGGGTCGTGATCGAGCGCCCGGACAAGGAGGGTGCCTTCACCAACTCGGCCGTGATCCCGCTCTTCGCCGGCCAGCGCATGTGGCTGGGCTGGTACGGGCACGAGCTCCTGTGGAGGGAATTCCGCGAGGACCTCAGGAGGAGGCATGAGAGGCTTGTGAGCTTCTACAGCGGCGAGATGCCGGACGCGGGCAAGTGGCTCATGGCGCAGGGGATCGACTACGTCACGTGGTACCGCCCGGACGACACGCCGGAGCTCTGGGTGAAGGTGAACAAGTCCGTCAGCCCCGAGTACATCTGGTGCGACATCCTCACCTACAGCAGCGAGCACGAGGACGGGCGCCGGGTGGGCCTGTGGAAGCGCGCCCCGCAGCCCTGACCAGAACCTCAGGCCTTCCCGTCGCGCAATTTCTCGAACGTGTGGAGCGCCGCGCCGACCACCTGGTCCATGTTGAGGTAGCGGTACTGGGCCAGCCTTCCGATGAAGGTGACGCCGGGCTCGCGCTCCGCGAGCTCGCGGTAGCGCGCAGCAAGCGAGTCGCTCTCCGCGCCGGGAACCGGGTAGTTCGGGTCGCTCTCGCCCGGCTTGTACTCCGCCGGGAATTCGCGGACGAGGTTTGAGCTGCGGCTTACCTGGCCGGTGACGTGCTTGAGCTCGACGGTCCTCGTGTAGGGCTCGGAGCCGGGGTAATTGACCTGCAGGACGGGCTGGACAAAGCCGCCCGCAGGGACCTTGTCCGGGTCCAGTTCCTCGAGGGCGTAGCGCGCCGTCCGGTAGGGCAGGGGGCCGAAGCGGCAGTCGAAGTACTCATCCAGCGGTCCGGAGTAGATCAGGTGCCGATACCGGACTTTCGGGAGGATCTCCCGGTAGTCGGTCTCCAGGCGCAGGTCGGCCTTGGACGCCTCCAGGATGGCGTCAAACATGGGCTGGTAGCCCAATTTCGGGAGGGCCTGGAACTCGTCCCGGAAGTAGCGCTCGTCGAGCCCCGTGTGGATGGGGAGCCTGCGGCAGACCGAGGCGTCCAGCGCCTCCGCCGGCCGGCCCCACTGCTTCTCGGTGTAGCCCCTGTAGAAGAGCTCGTAGAGCTCGGTGCCGACCGCGGCGAGGATGGCCTCCTTCGAATTGGCGGGGGAGGCGATCGGCAGGGCGCTTCGCGCCAGGTAGGCCTTGAAGTCCTCCTCGGTCGCCGTGGGGTTTGCGCTGAACTGCCGGAATGTCCCCAGGTTTATGGGGAAGCTCCAGTACGTGCCCCTCGTATAGACGCTCACGCGGTACTTGGCATCCGCCCAGCCGGTGAACCGGCTCAGGTAGGTGCGGACAAGCTCCGAGTTCGTCCGGAAATAGTGGGGGCCATAGACATGAAAGAAGAGGCCGTTGCGGTCCTTGCGGTCGTGGCAGTTCCCCCCGATGTGGTTGCGCCGCTCGACGACCAGGCAGCTTCTTCCCAGCGAGCCCAGGCGCTCGGCCAGGACAAGCCCGGATAGGCCGGCCCCGACGATCAGGTAGTCGTAGCTGTCTCGCATTCCCTACTTGCCTAGCCTGAAAACGTCCCGGTGCAACCGCAGCGCCTTGGGTACAAACCCCCACAGGCGCACGGTCGGGTGGCCGCCGATGCGGTCGCGAAAATGGATCGGCACCTCCTCGAACCCCTCGGGCTCGAGGAGCAGCGCCATCGCGATGTTCGCCAGGTTGAAGTCGGCGGGAACCCTCGCGGCCGCGGCGGCCGCAAGGGGCGCGCGGTAGAGCCGGAAGGGGACGTTGGTGTCGTTGAGGCGCGTCCCCCGGGCGACCTTCAGTGAAAGCCGCAGGACCGAGCTGATCACCCTCCTGGCCAACCCGTCGTCGCGGCTCCTCCTCCTTCCATAGATGGCGGCCGCCCGCTCTCGCCTTGCCCAGACGCTCGCGAAGCCGGCCGGGTCGCACTGGCCGTCCGAATCGATCTGGAAGATGTAGGTCGCCTTCATCCGGTTGGCCTCGATGTAGCCCACGAGGCAACTCTGGCCGTGCCCCCGGTTCGAGTGGCGGTGGACCCGGAGCTCGGGCCAGTCCAGCTCCGCGAGTCGCTTGGGCGTCCCGTCAGTCGAGCCGTCGTCGACCACAAGGATAACGAACCGCCCGTCGCCCACCGTCCTTGAAAGCTCGGCCCTCCACTCCCTAAGGACCGGCACGATGGCATCCTGCTCGTTGTATACGGGCACGACCAGGACGAGCTCGGGCGTTGAGGGGGGCACAGGGCTTGGACGTTTAGTCTGGCTGGACTTGGCGGCGAATCGTCACTGCTCGATTCCCGCGGTGGCAACGCCAATCCTTGGGTTCTTCGCGCCGGCGGGGCACCGAAGGCATTGATTCAAAGATTTTTAACCTGAGTGCCCCGCGTTCACTCGGAAAGGAGCTCGGCTCCCTCAAGCGCGAGGAGGCGCGTCTTCGTGCGCACGCCTCCCGGCGCGGAGAATCCCGTCATCTTGTCGCTGGCCGAGACCACGCGATGGCACGGGACCAGGAGCGGCCACGGGTTCGTGGCGAGGGCCACCCCGACGGCGCGCGCTGACTCGGGACCGAGCGCGAGGGCCCGGGCGACCTCCCCGTAGCTTCTCTTCAAACCGGGTGCGATCGCCTGCGTCTGCAGGTAGACGGCGCGCTGGAAGTCGCTCACGAGGGACCAGTCGAGCCCGATGTCGGAGAAATCCTGGGCCTCTCCGCCGAGGTGGGCCCTGGCGCGGGCCACGACCCGGTGCACCCAAGGGGGCGCCCCCTCCTCAACCGTCTCGGGGCCGAACCGCGACAGCCGCTCCCGCGTGAGGGCCTCCGTCTCCTCGGGCAATTGGAACCGGACGACCTTTGCGTCGCTCCACGCCAATCCGCAGGCTCCGAAAGGGGTGGGGAAGATGACAAATGCCATGGCGGGGACCGACGACCGCGGAGTTTCTCCGAGGCCCTGGCGGCGAGGCAACGGCAATCGGGTCCTCGTGTCATTACGGTTTACCTTTCCTGGCATTCCATGCTCTCTTTCGGCGTGCGTTGCCCCTGCGCCGCCGCGGTGCGGACGGACCCCGCCGGGCGCAACCGCCGCAAACGATGAAGACCCAGCACTGGTTGGTGAAACAGGAGCCCGAGAGTTACTCGTGGGATGCGTTCGTAAGGGACGGCCGCACCTCCTGGGACGGCGTGCGCAATTACCAGGCCCGGAACAACCTCAAGGCGATGGGCAAGGGGGACGCCGTGCTCTTCTACGCGAGCGGCGGGCCCAAGGAGGTCGTCGGCATTGCCCGTGTGTCAAGGGCCGCCTACCCGGACCCGACTGCCGAGGAACCGGGCTGGGTCTCCGTCGAGCTCGAGCCGGTCAGGGCGCTCAAGCGCCCGGTCACTCTTGAACAGATGAGGAAGGACCCGGCGCTTGCGGCGGTGCCGCTCCTTCGGCACACGCGCCTTTCGGTCATGCCGGTCGCAGGGGCCGACTTTGACAGGATCGTAGCGCTGGCAGGCTAGGCCCTCTTCCTGCCGGGGCGCGACCGGGCCTTCGCCGAAGGCCCCTTCGACTCGCCGAGCGTGCGCGATCCCGGGATGTGGCATTTCCCCCAGGTGACAAGCGCCGCAAGGACGGGCCCAAGGTCGCGGCCCTTCCTTGTCAGCGCGTAGTCATAGCGGGGCGGGTTCTCCTGGTAGGGTTTGCGCCCTAAGAGCCCGGCCTGCTCAAGGCGGCCGAGCCGGTCCGCGAGAATATTGGTGGGGATGTACTCGGGCGATTCCAGAAACTCCCCGAAGCGGCGCTTGCCCCAGAACAGATCTCGCACGACGAGGAGGGTCCAGCGGTCGCCTATGAGGTCGAGAGACCCCGAAATGGGGCAGGGGGACCTGGGGACCTCGGCTCTTCTTCGGCGGGATTGGGGCACCCGGTGACGCTAAAATAGTGACTTGCCTCAAGCAAGTGACTAATCAGAGTCGTGTAACTTGCAAATCGCAAGCAACTACAAAGGCACGCCATGAATACCGATGCTCGCAGGCTCCTTATCGTCACGTCCGCATGGGGCGCGGCGGCCGCCGGCCTGGAGCAGGGCGCGCGCGCCGGCCGCTGGGTCGTATTGCAGGTTCATGACACCGGCACCGGCATTCCGCCGCACGTGCTAGCGCGGATGTGGGATCACTTCTTCACCACCAAGGCGGGGGACAAGGGAACGGGCCTCGGGCTTTCGACCGTGCGGGGAATCGTCGAGAGCCATTCGGGCTTTGTGACGGTCCAGACCGAGCTCGGCCGCGGCACCAAGTTCCGGGCTTACCTCCCGCCCGCCGAGGGAAACCTGGCAGCGGACGCCATCGCGGCCACGGCTCCGCGCGGAAACGGGGAGCTTGTGCTCGTGGTCGACGACGACCCCCTCATCAGGGTCACGACGACCGCCATGCTGACGCGCCACGGGTACCGCGTCCTCGTCGCCGGCGACGGGGACGAGGCCCTTGTCCTATTGAAGGCGCGCCGCCGGGAAATCAACCTGATCGTCACCGACATGGACATGCCGCACCTGGCGGGTCCCGGGCTGGCCGACTGGGCCAAGGAAATCAACGCCGACATCCCGATCCTTGCCATAAGCGGGGTCGTCCCCGGGCCGAACACGCGCCATCCGGATTCGTTTGCCCAGGGGTTCCTGCTGAAACCCTTCACGGTCGAGAGCGTGCTGGCGCTCGTCCACCAGCTCCTCTACTCAACCGACCCGGTCATTTGACGGAGTGGGTTGGCTAAAGGTTCGCGGACGGCCGCGCCCGGCGTCTTCACGAGACGTTCTCCTCATGCCTGTCGAGGAGGCGAAGGGGTTCCGCCCCATCCCCCGGGGGCGGACAAAATTTGCACCGTTTATGGCAATAGAGGAACAGCCCCCGTCCCAGGGAGGCCTATAATGGACCCCGTAGACAATCGCGAAACGCACACGGTTGGATGAGGCGCACAGTGCTTCGGGTCCTGCGCATGACCCGTGCAGTGGCCCCTGATCCGGCGGTGGTCCGCATCCGAAAAACCATGCCCGACACGCTCTCATTCCGGCTCAACGGCGGCGAAGTCCACCTGGACGTGGATTCGGACCGCCACCTGCTGTGGGTCCTCAGGACGGACCTCGGCCTGACGGGAGCAAAGTACGGGTGCGGCGAGGGCCACTGCGGCGCCTGCACGGTCCTCGTCGATGGGAAGCCCGTCCGCTCGTGTCTGAGGCGGGCGAAGGAGGTCCACGGAAAGGACGTCGTCACGATCGAGGGCCTTGCAAAGGATGGAAAGCTGCACCCCCTGCAGAAGGCATTCGCGGACAACGAGGCCATGCAGTGCGGCTATTGCACCCCGGGCATGATCATGGAGGCTGCGGGCTTGCTCCGAGCCAACCCCGACCCGTCGGAGGAGCAGATCCTGAGCGGCATGGAGCACAACCTCTGCCGCTGCGGAGCTCACCCGAGGATTGTCCGGGCCATCCACGATGCGGCAGCGGAGATGAGAGGAGGCGCGAAGTGAACCCAAACCCGACACGCCTGCCGACGCGCCGCGAATTCCTCCAGCAGATGGCGGGGGGTATCGTGGTCCTCGTCTCCCTGAGCAGCATCGCCTCAGCCGAGGTGGCCCTGGAGGGAGTCGCCCGCGTCGGGCCTGTGCGCCCCGAGCTGCCCACGGATTTCAACGCGTTCGTCCGGATCGGTGAGGACGGCAGGGTGACGGGGTTTACGGGGAAGATCGAGATGGGCCAGGGCTCGGGGACGTCGATCGGCCAGATGCTGGCCGACGAGCTCGACGTCACGCTCGAATCGGTCGACATGGTGATGGGCGACACGGAGCTCTGCCCCTATGATATGGGCACGTGGGGATCGATGACGGTCCGCTACTTTGGGCCGGCCATGAGGAAGGCGGCCGCCGAGGCGAAGGCGATCCTCGTTGACCTTGCGGCCGAGGCGCTAGGCGTGCCGGTGGACAGGCTGGTGACACGGGACGGGGTCATCTTTGACAGGGAACAGGAGACTCGCAGGGTGACCTATGGCGCGCTCGCAAAGGGCAGGCGGATCGAGCGGCGCCTGAAGGTCGGCCCGAGCCTCAAGGATTTCCGGCAGTTCAAGATCATGGGCAAGCCGGTAAAGAGGCGCGACGGCAGGGACAAGGTGACGGGCGAGGCGAGGTATTCGGGCGACGTGCGCCTGCCCGGCATGCTTTACGCCAAGGTGGTGCGCCCGCCCTCCCACGGCGCGACTCTGAAGAGCCTCGACATGGGGCCCGCGGGGGAGGTACCCGGGGCAAAGGTGGTGCGCGACGGCGACCTGGTCGCGGTCCTCCATGAGCTTCCGGACATGGCTGCCGCAGCCATCAAGAGGGTCAGGGCCGAATTCGATGTGCCCGCATCGAATCTCGATCCCCGCACGATTTTCGACCACCTCCTTGGGGTAGCTCCGGAGGGGAAGGTGGTGGCCAGGGGCGGCGACATCCCCGAGGGCGAGCGCCGATCAACCCGGAAGTTCGAGACGACATTCCTCAACGCCTATGTCGCGCACGCCGCGATGGAGCCCCACACGGCGCTGGCCCGGTTCGAGGGCGGGGGGGCGACCGTCTGGGCCTCCACGCAGAATCCGTTCGGGGCGCGCGAGGAAATCGCGGTGGCGATAGGGCTACCGGTCGAGAGGGTCCGCGTGATCACTCCGTACGTGGGCGGTGCATTCGGGGGCAAGTCGATGAACCTGGAGGCCGTCGAGGCGGCACGCCTGTCCAAGGCCTGCGGCAGGCCTGTCCAGGTAGCTTGGAGCCGCGAGGAGGAGTTCTACAACGACTGGTTCCGGCCGGCAGCGATCGTCAAGATCACCTCGGGGATCGACGCCGACGGGAAGATCACGTTCTGGAACTACGATGAGTTCTACGCCGGCGGACGCGGCGCAGAGCAGTTCTATTCGATCCCGAATCACCGCACCTGCGTCCACGTGACGGACATCCGCGGGCCGGCCGGGGCCCATCCCTTCACGACCGGCGCCTGGCGGGGCCCGGGAAACAGCGCCAACACCTTCGCGCGCGAGTCCCAGATCGACCTGATGGCCTCCGCGGCCGGCGTCGACCCGGTCGAGTTCCGCATCCGGAATCTGGCCGACCCGAGGATGGCGGGGGTGCTCAGGGCCGCCGCGGCCAAGTTCGGGTGGTCGCCCGCCCGCTCGCCCAGCAAGCGCGGATTCGGCGTGGCGTGCGGCATCGACGCTGGGACTTACTTCGCGGCCATGGCGGAGGTTGCCGTCGGGGCGACCGACGGCGTCGTCAGCGTCAAGCGCATGGTCTGCGCCCAGGACATGGGTGTCGTCATCAATCCATCGGGGGCGAGCCAGCAGATGGAGGGAGGCCTCATCATGGGCCTCGGGTACGCGCTCTCCGAGGAGGTCAACTTCTCCGGAGGCGAGGTCCTGGACAGGAATTTCGGCACGTACCGCATTCCCTCGTTCTCCTGGCTTCCCACCATCGAGACCGTTTTTGTCGAGAACAACGACTTGCCGCCCCAGGGGGGCGGGGAGCCGTCGGTTACCGCGGTCGGGGCGGTGATAGCCAACGCAGTCTTCGACGCCACGGGGCTGCGGATGCTGCAACTGCCGATGACGCCCGAGCGCATCCTCGCCGCCCGTGTCTGACAAGATGGCGCGCACCTCGGGGGGACAGCCCGGCTCGGCGCGGAGTCCAGACGAGAGCCCCCAGAGCCTCCTCTTGGGGGACAGCCCCGCCATTCGCAGGGTGCTTCGCCTGGCCGAGGAGGTTGCGCGAAGCGACGTCACCGTCCTGATCGAGGGCGAGAGCGGGACCGGGAAGGAGATCGTGGCGCGAATGATCCACCAGCGCAGCTCCCGGGCCGCAAAGCCGTTCATCTTTGTCAACTGCGCGGCGCTTCCCGAGCAGCTCGTGGAGGCTGAGCTGTTCGGCTACGTGAAGGGGGCGTTCACCGATGCGCGTTTCAACAAGCCGGGCCGCTTTCTTCTCGCAAACGGCGGCACGCTCTTCCTTGACGAGATCGGGGACATGCCGATGAAGGGCCAGGGCGACCTGCTTCGCGTTCTGGAGGACGGCGCCTTCCGCATGGTAGGCGGGACCGAGCTGATCCAGGTTGATGTCCGGGTCGTAGCCGCCACCAACAAGCGCCTGGAGGAGGCCGTGGCCGCGGGAAAGTTCCGGGAGGATCTCTATTACAGGATCCAGGTGATTCCGATCCCGATCCCGCCCCTTCGCGAGCGAAGCGAGGACATTCCCATATTGATAGGGACCTTTCTGGCCCAGTTCGGGGCGAAGCACAGGCGCCCGACGTGCAGCCTCACGCCGGAAGCCATGGAAGCCTGCAGGCGCTTCCCTTGGCCGGGAAACGTACGGCAGCTGCGCAACGCGATCGAATGGCTGATGGTGACGTCGCCAAGAGAGGCGATCGGCGTGGACCTGCTGCCGACTTACATGCGTGCCAATGGCGAACCCGCGCACGACTTCTCCATCCGGCCCGGGATGACCCTTTCAGACGCGGAGAAGACGCTGATCCGGCAGACCCTCCTTCAGGTCACCTCCAATCGCGGGGAGGCCGCAAGGCTTCTCGGCATCAGCCGAAGGGCCCTCCAATACAAGCTTCGCCGCTACGGCCTGCTGAAGCCTTGACCGGCCCCCGCGTGCTCGAAGGAGCAAGATACTGCACTGCGATCGGAACGGCGGTGCAGATGTTGCACCTCCATCAATCCAGTCCGTGGCGATAGCCGTGCAGGCAAAATTCTATCTGGCGACGGGCAAACACCTAAAGGAGTTGGCCGGCGATGCGGCATAGGGGGTGCAAGGAAACCTACGTGCCCGCCATGGGCACACTCTGTTAGATACAAAAAAAACAAAATGAATCCTATGAATCCCGACATTAATCCTGCCGGCACCTCTACAATTCCTGCGCCCAGCGCCGCGCCCACAGCGCCCGCCGCGGCCACGCCGACTATCCCGGTCTTTCAGCAGAAGCCGAGATTTGTTCGCACCAGCAAGAAACAGCCTGCGCCCGCAACGGCCCAGGCTCCCGCCACCAAACGATGAGTCGCGACTGCGCGACCCTTTACCTGAAGACACCTAGCTAACCAACTGGCGGCCGGGTCCGTTTCCGGCTCCGGCCGCCGGTTCCCCGTTTCATCCTATGGACGTAGACATCATCATCTCCAACCTGACGCAGCTGCAGCTCATGAGCCGACGGGGCAACCGCCTCACACCAGACCAGCAGCTGACCGTGACCCGCCTGCGGAAGGAAACGCCGGCCCCGGTCCTCGCGCATTTCGACGGCATCCTTGCCAGGGACAGGAAGGCCGTGGCGGAAGTAAGGCACGGCGTCTGCTCGGGCTGCTACCTGCGGCTGCCGACCTCGCTCATCAACGGAAACGGCGGACTTCTGACGACCTGCGAGACCTGCGGCGCCTACCTCTCGTTCGAGCACGAGGAATCAAGAGCCGACATGGCGATGGCCTCGGCGTGATCCGCCCATTGGCCTGGGGTGCCGGTCCGCCCGCGGCGCGGAGCTCCCGCCGCGCCGGGCCACGCGAGCAGACCCAACGGCTGCGCCTTCGCTAGGGGCGCAAGGCCCTCAATGCGCATCCAGCTTGGCTGCGCTCATCCGATTGGCGGGACCGGGACCCACGACCGCCTTTCCCACGACTCCCATCCCAGCTGCGCAAGTTGGACGCCCTTGGCCCCCTCGAGGAGCGTCCAGCGGAACGGTTCGTCATTGGCGACGTGCCTGAGGAAAAGCTCCCATTGTACCTTGAACGCGTTGTCGATCGAAGGATCCTCGGGCATCTTCTTCCACCCGTCGAAGAACTTGACCGGCTGCTCGATGTCGGGATTCCACACCGCGCGCGGGGTCTCCTCCGCGCTCTGGGTCCAGCAGTCGCGCAGTCCCGCGACAGCGGACCCCTTCGTGCCGTCCACGTGAAGGGTGAGCAGGTCGTCGCGCCGGACGCGTGTGCACCATGAGCTGTTGAACTGGATGACCAATCCCTCGTCGGTCTGCATCGTGGCGTAGCAGGCGTCGTCCGCGGTGCAGGCGTAGGGCCTTCCCTGCTCGTCGCGGCGAACGGGGATGTGGGTCGCGAAATTGCAGGAGATCGCGGCGACCGGGCCAAAGAGGTTGTCGATCACGTAGCGCCAGTGGCAGAGCATGTCGATGCCGATGCCGCCCCCGTCCTCCTTTCTGTAGTTCCAGGAGGGGCGCTGCGCGGGCTGCGTGTCGCCCTCGAATACCCAGTAGCCAAACTCCCCTCGCACCGAGAGCATCCTCCCGAAGAAACCGCCGTCAATTAGGGACTTCAGCTTTCGCAGCCCGCCCAGCCAGAGCTTGTCCTGCACGACGCCATTCTTGAGCCCGGCGGCCTTACATTCCCTGTAGAGTCCCACGGCGGTCGCCGCGTCGACGGCCGTCGGTTTCTCGCAGTAGATCGCCTTCCCCGCGGCGATCGCCTGGCGAACGGCCGCGGCCCGCCGGTCCGTCGTCTGGGCGTCGAAATAGATCCTGTTGAAGGGATCCATCAGGGCCTCCTCGAGGCTTCCCGCTATCCGGGTCACCCCGTGCGCCGCGGCCAGGGCCCTGAGCTTCTCCGGGTTTCGCCCGACGAGGATCGGGTCGGGGATGATGCAGTCCCCGTTTGGCAGGCGGACTCCGCCCTGGTTCCTGATGGCAAGGACGGAGCGGATCAGGTGCTGGTTCGTGCCCATGCGTCCCGTGACGCCGTTCATGATGATTCCTATGGGGATTTCCTTCATGGATAGGTAGGTGCGGCGCCTTTGGATGAAGGGACGCTTTATGTGTGCGCGATGTAGGCCTTCTTGATTTCCTCCAGGAATGATGCCTGGTCAGCCGCCCAAAGGCGGCGCGAGAAGATCTCGACCTCGTGGAATCCCTTGAATCCGGCCGCCTCGACCCATCCCCGGATCTGGCGGATCGGGATGCAGCCTTCGCCCATGAGGCCCCGGTCCTCGAGCAGGTCGGTGGTGAGCGTCCGCCAGTCGGAGACATGGAAGGCGAAAAGCGTGCCGTCCCTTCCGCACGCGCCGATCTCGGCCTCGAGCCGGTCATCCCACCAGGTGTGATAGACATCTACGGCTATCCCCAGCCAGGGCGACCTGAGCTCTGCGCAGATCGCCCTGGCCTGGGCCATCGTGCTCACCGCGGACCGGTCTGCGGCATACATGGGATGCAGCGGCTCAATGGCGAGCCGCACGCCACTCGCGGCCGCGTGAGGCAGGACGGCCCCGATGCCCTCCGCGATCTGTTTTCGGGCCTCGGCAAGGCTGAGCCCGGGCGCGTTGCCGCAGACAAGCACCACCAAAGGGGCCCCGAGGGCCGACGCCTCGTCGATGCACCGGCGGTTCTCGTCGATCGCCTTTGAGCGGCCCTCGGCCGTTTCCGACGGAAAGAACCCTCCGCGGCAGAACGACACGACGGTCAGCCCGTTGCCGCGCGCGAGGTTGCCCGCGGCAGCCGCTCCCAGGCCGGCGAATGAGTCCCGCCACACGGTGATACCCTTGACACCCGCGGCCGAGTAACGGCGCACCGCCTCCTGAAACGACCACGGCTTCGTGGTCATCGTGTGGATGCACAGCCGCGAGAAGTCCGTAAGGGGAGGGGTCATGCCGATGCCGCGGTGTCTAGCACCCGAAGAAGGTGTAGTAACTCCTGGGCTCGGCCATCCGCCCCAACAGGAGGCCGAGCTCGCGCGCGTGGTAGTCGCCCCACATGGAGGATTCCCCGCACGGGACCTTACGGCCCCGGGGCACGTTGTCCCAACCGTTGGGGCGGTGGTAGACCGTGTGGAGAAGAAGTCCCTGGTGGCGGGGCGACGTCGAGAGGTAGGGCTCGCTGAAGAGGGTCCGGGCGACCGTGAGGCCGGCGCAGAGGTACCGGGAGCCTGCCCGGGTCTGGCCGCTGGAGGCCAGATAGTTGCCCAGCCTTACAAGGCCCTGCGCCGCGATTGCCGCGGCCGAACTGTCCACAGGTTCAAAGTCGTTGAAGGGATCGGCGGGGCGCTCAAGGTAGCCTCCGAGGTTCTTCAGGCCAGGGGCGCCGGTGTCCCAGTAGGGCACGCCGTCCGAGGGTGTGTTCTCGATGTAATAGTCCGCCGTCGCCCGTGCGACCTCCGCGAAGCGTTTGAGGACCCCCGCCTTTCCCCCGTGCGACCCGAATTCATCTGCCGGCCGCCCCGCGAGGAACTCCAGCTGCTCGGCGTACCCGCAGATGATCCAGGCAAGCCCCCGCGTCCAGGTCGTGAAGGGCGAGTAGCCCTGCTGGGTGCTCGGGCAGCGGTAGGTGCCCCCGTTCACGTTGAAGATCGACTCATGAGCGACGCGCCCGCGGGCGTCGTAAATATCGCGGCCGGTCCCGAAGTAGACGTTGAACCGCGCCGTCGTTTCGGCGTGGGTCAGGAGCCGGCCGACGAGGGACACCTGCTGGTCGTTCTCGGACATGAGCGCATGGCCCAGCGCGTGCGAAAGCGCAAGGGAGCGAAGGGAGCGGATGGTGTCGGCGAAGAGGGAGTGGGGGCCGTTGAAGGAGTAGATGTAGCCCAGGCCCGAGGGAAGGTGGGTCCAGCGGGCGGCCTGGATCGCGCCCGACACCTTCAGGGCCAGCTCGTAATGCCTGAGGTCCCCTTCGTCCGCGTGGAATGCGCCGGACCTGGCGAGGTGAAGGAGGTTCCCGTACGTCGACACGTTGTTGAACCCATGGTCGTGGACTCCGGTGTGGCTGACATGCCTTGCCATGTGCAGATGGGTCCCCTCCCGCCCGATCTCCAGGAATTTTCGGTCGCCCGTCGCCGCAAACTGCAGGATCGCCGAGCCGAACTGGAACCCCTGCGTCCACTCGGTCCAGCCCCGGGACGTATACCTGCCTTCACGGGTCACGACCGGAGCCCCTAGGCCCGGGTCCCAGTGCTTCTGGACCAGGCGTATCTTGCCCGCGGAGACTTCGAACATGCGGTCGATATCCCGCCGAAGCGATCGGGGTGTGAGGGAGGTGTCTATCTGGATCATCGGAGGGGCCGGCTACAGCCGGCGTATGTGGAAACCGCCGTCGACGGAGATGACGGCACCGGTCGAGAACGCGAACCGGCCGGCGATGATCGAGCGCACGGCGAGCCCGACGTCCTCGGGGGATCCCCAGCGGCCCTGGGGTACGAGGCCCTCCGCCAGGAGCCTGTCGTATTTCTGCTTCGCACCGGCGGTCATGTCGGTGGCCATGATCCCCGGGCGCACTTCCACGACCTGGATGTTGTCCTTCGCAAGCCGCGCCGCCCACAACTGGGCCGCCATGGCAAGTCCCGCCTTCGAGACGCAGTAGTCGCCCCGGTCGGTGGAGGCCGTGTCTGCCGATATGGACGTGACGAACACGACCTTGCGCCCCGTCGGCAGGGCGGACCCGCCGCCCTTTCGGGTCCAATGGCGCACGACGGCCTGGGTCAGGAAGTAGGGTCCCTCAAGGTTCACGCGGATGAGCTCCTCAAACGACTCCTCGGACGCGTCGACCAAGTCCGCTCGGACCCTGGGGGCGATGCCCGCATTGTTGACTAGGGCGTCAATCTGGCCGAATTCGGAGAGCGTCTCGGCGACGAGCCGTTCTCGGTCGGCCTTCGTGCCGATGTCGGCCTGTATGGGTACGAACCTCTGCCTCTTGGTCCTCGAGGCCCTCGCGCACAGCTTGGCCGCCTCCTTGGCGGCATCGCGGTTTCCCGCGTAGTTTATCGCGACGGAACAACCCTCCGCTGCAAGTTGCAGGGCGATGCCGCGGCCCAGACCGCGACTGGCGCCTGTGACAAGGACTACGGGGATGGGGGACACGATGCGCTACCTTATTGGAATTACGGCGCGAACATGAGGATTTTCCCGGCGCAACATAGCACTTTTGCGACATCATTCACACGCGCGGCCTCGTGCGGATACGGCGGCGCAGGGCTCCCCATTTTCCCCCAGAAACCTCGGCCCTATGTGCCCAACTCAGGCTGAAGCGGCTTAAGGACGCCGGCCTTTTGGCTCGCTCGCTGAGACTCCACATCGGCGATGTAGCGCCGGGTCGCCGGTGGAAGCTCGAGCCAGATCTTTATAGCGATCACAAGGCCGACAATCGCGAACGGAGTGAGGAAGAGGGGCCACCATTGCCAATTCCGCGAGGCGATGTACCCGATGCTAAAGGACTGGATGGAGCTGCCGAGGTACGCGAAGCCATCGACGATTCCGGCGCACGTGGCGGTTGCCTTGCGTCCCCCGAAATCGGTCGCCGCGGTGCCCGACATGAGCGAGGTGATCCCGACCGAGCACGCCACAATGGCGACCCCGGCGGCCCCCACGATGACAGGTGAGGACCGGAGGGTTGCGGCCATGACAAGGGACAGGATGAGGACGAAGCCGCACAGGATCGCCGCTGGCGGCCCTCGGCGGGATTGGAAGAGCTTGTCCGAGACAAGTCCCGACGCGAAGCCTCCGAGGACGCCGAAGATGCACAGGAGCCATCCCCAATGGGTGAGGAAGAATCCGGCTCCGGGCTGTTTGATCTCGTTCGCAAACACAAAGTACCACTGCGAGATTCCGTTCCGGAAGATTCCAGACGTGAGCTCGACCACGGCGATCATTAGCATGAGCGGGCTCGCGAACACCTTCTTGAGCAGGTCCAGGTACGTGAGGTGCACGTGCATCAGGCCCGAGGAGGCATCGTGGGTGTCAAAGGAGGGGAATCCGGCGTCCTCCGGGGTGTCGGCGACGGCCCATAGGTCCACCACCGACCAGAATGCGATGATCGCGGCGGGAATGAAGAACACGGCCGGGATGCTCTTGGTGAAATTGACGATCCCCTGTCCCCAATCAAAGGCGAAGTAGACGCCGAACGAGATCAGAGTCCCGAAGATGGCGCCGAACACGCCGCGCTCCCTCACGTGGAACCAATAGGCCTTAACCTTGATGATCGAGACGGCGCCGTAGCTCTGGAAATACATGTTCACGCTGTAGAGCGTGGCGTAGGTTGCCACGAGGTGGGTGCGAAACTGGCCCGCAAGCACCGCCATGGTCAGGATCCCGAGCAGCACGTTGGCCGCCGCCGCTCCGAATCCCGCGATGAGGATACCCTTGCGGCCCCCGATCCGATCCACGAGGGGTCCGTTGACCAGGAACGACACGGCGTAGACCAGGGTCCCGAGTCCGAAAATGAGCCCGAACTCCTCCTTCGACATCAACACTCCGAGCGCGTTCTTCGAGACGTTCAGGTTGTAGCGACCCATGTAAAGGAACGAGTAGGTCATCCCCAATGGGAACCAGTTCAGGAACCGCCGAAGGATGAAGCGCCGGCTGTGCCCCAGGGGATTGTTGATGAAATAACCCGCGATGACGGCGACCAAGCAGGCGGCGATAACGGCGAGGTACATTGGGCGGCTCGACGATGCCTGCGATCCGTGCCGGCACAACCCCTTTCCGGGCCACGCCTAATCCTCGCCCGGCTCCGGGAACCACCCTCGGTACGGCCCCCGTTTGCGGCATGGAAGGGGGGGGTGGGGGATCGGCGGGGGGGCCGGCCGGCAAGGTGCTTCGCGTGGCTTGATGGAGTCCAAAAAAGGCCGTCCGAATCAGGACAAGTGTCCTTTGCCATTAGGGAGAATTATTGTTTGACACGGACACGTGTCCTAATAAGACACCTCTACCCCTATGAAACCACCTCGCATTATGCACGCTGCGGTTGCCGTTGGCTTGGCGCTGGGCGTGCTTACCCCGTTAGGACTGTCGCAGACCTCCGGCCAGACCCAGTCGGCAACCCCCGTTGTAACACAGAACCAAGGAAGCGTAGCCACCGATGAGGTGCTCACGCTCCCCTCATTCGACGTCACTGCCGATTCGGCGCACGGCTACATTGCCTCCGAGTCGACGACCGGCACCCGTATCGCAAGCCGGATCGCCGATCTTCCGTTCAACGTGGACGTCGTGACGGCGCCGTTCATGAGCGACTTTGCGGAGTTCAATCTGAATGACCAGCTGGCATTCGTCAGCGGTTTCTCACCATCCGAGATCACCGGGCAGTTCCAGCTCCGCGGCTTCACGTCGCCGGTCGTCATGGTGGACGGATTCCGGCGAATCGGGCTCGTGGATGTCGTGGACATCCAGCGCATCGAGGTGATCAAAGGTCCCGCGGCCTCGATCTACGGTGCCATTCAGCCGGGCGGCGCGGTCAACATCGAGACGCCGCAGCCTACTACGACTCAAACAGGCAAGCTCAGCATTTCAGCGGGTTCGGACAACCTTCTGCGCGCTTCGTTGGCCCTTTCGGGGCCGATCAACAAGGCCGGCACGTTCTTCTACCGGGTTTCGGCGGCACACGAGTTCACGGACTACGCCGAGGCATTCGCAAGCCACAGCCAGACATTCCTCTCGGGGAAGCTGCTCTACAAGCCGGACGACAAGACGAGCCTCTCGCTGGACTTCGAGCACACGGAACGCGCCGAGCATCCCTTTAACCAAGTCCTGACGATCACGGAGAAGCGGACGATGCCCTGGGCGGCCAACAGCATCACGGAGAGCCAGTACTACGGAATGGCGACCAGCAACCTGCTCAACTACGACTTTGCGGGCCCGGAGAGCATCAACGTCTATCGCCTGACGAGCGCCTCGCTCAGCTTCCAGCACAGCTTCAACGACGTGTGGTCGCTCAAGTTTGGCGCGAATGTCTTCACCAATCCCTATTTCGACCAGCTCGTGGGCAGCGGTGCCTTCTATCCCTATGGCACGGGCAACGTCACGGTCGTCAACGGAGCCGTAACCAATCCCTTCACGCCGGAGGTGAAGGACCAGCCCCAGGTCGACTTTAAGCCGCAGCGCGGCGGGGGTATGCAGCTGGACAATCTCTTCACGTTCAAGACCGGGCCGATTGCCAACAAGCTTCTGGTCACCGGGGACTACTACGAGGTCGGCCAGAGGACGATAACCAAGGTGCCGACCGTGAACGGCAGCCAGGCCACCGACTATTACGCGTTATATAGCGCCTATAACCCGTCCGGCGCCGCGTACTACGTGCCGCAGACGACATGGTCGCCGGCCCTCGGCTACGGGTGGAACACGACGCTCTATTCGGTGAACCCGGCCCTCTACAACGCGGTGACGGCCGACAATTGGACCGCGGCGGGCGACTACGGCGTCTTCGCCAGCGAAAGGGCCTCATTGTTCAACGACCGGCTGATATTCCTCGCCGGCGGCCGATGGGACTACGTCAAGAACCAGGTGAAGAACTACAACCTTCCCGCAGTCGGCGTGCCCACGGCCCTTACGACCGTCGAGCCGCTTCCGTACCAGGCCTTCGACTACAATGCCTCGGCATGGACCTACCAGCTCGGCGCAAACTTCAAGCTGACCAAGGGTATCAGCCTCTACGCCAACAAAAGCACGGCCTTCAATCCCCAGCCCCAGATCGATTCCGCGACGGGTTTGGCTTTGCCGAACAACACGAGCTCCGGCTACGAGTTTGGCGTCAAGGCGTCATTCATGCAGGAACGGTTCAACGTCACCGTCGACCGGTTCCTCATCAACGAATACAACCTCGCCCAGACCGAGACGGATCCGGTGACGAGCCAGAAAGACACTATCCTCAGCGGCCAGCAGCAGGCCAAGGGCTACGAGATGGATCTCAACTTTCAGGCGACCAACAATCTGCTGGTCTTTGGCGATTGGGGCTACACGGACGCCAAGGTGCTCAATTCCAACCTGATCACCTTCCTCAACGGCCTTCCCGCAAGGCGCGTTCCGCGCGACAACGTGGGCGTGGGGCTGCGTTACGAGATCACGCACGGCTTTGCCAAGGGGGTCTTCTTCGTCGCCGATGCGCGCTACTCCAGCAAGTCGCTGGTCAACCTCGGTTCGGGAAAGAGCCTCATCCCCGGGCCGGCCGGCACGACGGTGGGAGCGACGTCGACCATGTATTACGTGGCCGCCACCAACACGACCTATGCGAACGGCAAGGACCCGAAGGTCACCGGCGAGCTGAAGATCACGGGAACGCCGGTGAACAACGTCCCATTCCCGGGCAACGGCGTTCTGCCCTATCCGTCCCAGCCTTCCGGGGCCTTGATCAACTTCCCGATGAGCATCACCGGGACCCCGCTGCCCCTGGTGGATCCCACGAAGCCCGGGATCTACTCCGGCGAACCCGAGGGTGTCTTCGTCGACGACGGGCGTGAGTATAATTTCAACGTGCCGTACGCCGTGTTTGATGCCGGTGTCGGGTACACATGGAAGACAGCGGGACGCTACGTCAGCACATTCCAGGTCAACGTGAAGAACCTGCTGGACCGCAAGTACACCTGGGCCTCGGGGGTCCCCGGCCTCCCGTTCCAGGTCATCTGCAGCTACAACCTCGCGTTCTGAGGTCCCTTTGAAGGCGGGGGGGCGCCAACCGAAGGCGCCCCCTTTTCCGTTTAGCTTACCTCGTTTGAGGGTCCGCACGGGATTAATGCGGTCGCTCCGCTTGCTAATTCGGCAACCGAGGGCGGGCACCTTTGACTCTTGCCGTCAATCTGCCTTCCCGCGGCTCCCTTCGGTCAGCGGGCAGCTAGTGGCCGCCAAGAATCGGATCTCGCCTTAGATCCCTTTCTAGGAGCGAAGCGTCTTACCAGCTGGCATGAATGCGCGCGGTCCTTTCGTTTTGGTTCTTCTTGCAGCTTCCTTAACAGGATGCGCCACACCAGCAGGCGTCACGCTTCTTCCTATTGAAAATCAGATTCCGCCCCTTCGCCCTGGGGTTCGTGACATTAGGATGCTCGATGTTCCCCCGGTGCTGGCGAGCGATATTCGACCTTTCTATCCTCCGGAGCTTTTTAATAGCGGGGTTAACGGTACAGCCATCGTCTTGTTTACGGTCCGCGCCGACGGAGTCGTAACAGACGCGTCAGTGATCAAGACCAACGACATCCATTTTGGAAATGCGGCGATCGAGGCGGTTCTAAGGTGGCGGTTTAGCCCGGCTAGGGTCGATGGCGTCCCTGTAGCCTGCAGGATGACCACTCGGTGCGTTTTTTCATCCCCCCTGGGTAAGATCAATCCCCGACCGTCAGCGATTGGCTTTAACCCGCCTATTCCATTTGAAGCCGAGTTTCCAAGTGGAGGGCATAGGTAACGACACATTTGCCAATGACTCGTTGGTGAATTACCGGGCGAGCGCCTTCGAAGCGCTCTAGGAGCTCCGGTGATCCCCGGGGGAGGAGACCAGGAACACGGATGAACGGAACCACCCCGTGCACGGAGCCTGCGCCTATTTGGCCCGCGCAGACTCACCCGGCCGCTCCTAGGATTCGATGGGGTCGGCGCGGGCCTGCCGGGTACCCGCGATCAATTGGCCAGCGGAACCGCTGGATCGGCGGCGACCTTCGCAGCCGACAGGTCGTTGTTCGAGAGGCGTATTCCTCCGATGACGTCACCCTTGTGCTTTAGGAAGACATTTGTCCCCACTGCCGCCTTGGAGGAGCGAAGGGAGACCTTGTTGCAGTCATTGAGGTCGAGTACCGGCCGGTCGGCCTTCGGCAACATGGACGTCACGCCGTCGAGCTCAAGGCCAAGGACCCGGTCGAACACGAAGGCGTTTCCGGACGTCGCATCCACGCGCACGTCATGCAGCTCCACGTCCTCGGAGTGGTCGCAGACAAAGCCGGTGCCGCCGCTCGCCGTGATGTCCGAGAAGCGCAGCTGCGCGACGGCCTTCTCGGGAAGGCCGTGAATGCTGGCGACCTGCGCGGCGCCGACGATGGTGAGGTTGCTAAACGCGAAGTTCCTGAAGATGGGGGTTCGTTCGGACAGCGGCTCGGCAGGCTCATCTCGGTACAGTGTGGTGATCTCAATCGCCTCGGCCGTCGCATCATCAATCACGAAGTTGTCAAAGCGCAGGTTCTCAACCGTGTTGCCGCGGCCTCGCATGCTCTTGATCCGGATTCCGCGCTCGGTGCCGTGAGAAACGATGTTGTTCGCGACGACGTCGCGAATCCCGCCGGAGGTCTCGCTTCCGATCACGACGGCCCCGTGGCCCTTGTACATGACGCAGTTGGCTATCGTGACGTGCTCGGTGGGGCGCGCCGTGCGCCGGCCGTCTGCATCGCGGCCGGACTTGATCACGATGCAATCGTCGCCCGTGCTGAAGAAGCAGTCTGAAATGCGGACGTTGCGGCAGGAATCGACGTCGACGCCGTCTCCGTTCGGCCCCGTGGACGCAAAGGTGACGCCGCGGATGGCGACGTTCTCGCTGTAGACGGGGTGGAGGAGCCACATGGGGGACTCGGTGAGGGTGACCCCCTCAACCAAGACGTTCCTGCACCCGTAGAACTGCACCAACGACGGGCGCAGGTAGTCCGCCGCGAGATTGAATTCACCGATTCCCGGCCTTTCACCTGCCTCGATGCGCCCGAAGAGTTGAAGCCAAGCCTCCATCGCAGGACGAACCTCGGCTGCGCGCTCCGGCGCGTACTTTCCATTGCGCCACCACCAGTTGGCGCCCTGGCCGTTGAGGGTTCCCCGGCCGGTCACGGCCACATTGTCCCTGCCGTTTGCATAGATGAGGGGCGCGTGGGTATAGGCGTTCGTGCTCTCCCAGCGCGACGGCACGAGCGGCGAGTCTGCCGGGTTGCCACTGTAAAGGAGCTCCGCACCGGCCTCCAACTGAAGCGTCATGTTGCTTTGGAGCTCGATCGATCCGGTGAGGTAGCGCCCAGCGGGGACGACCACCGTGCCCCCGTGGGCCGCCGCGCAGGCGGCGACGGCGCGTGCCATGGCCGCCGTTGCAATCGTCTTCCCGTCCGGGATGGCCCCGAAGTCCAGGACATTGAAAGAAGTTGGTGTAGAAGCCGCGCAAAACGGCACCGCCGCGAGGAGAATCGCGGTGAGTTTGAGTTTTTGGAGCATCGAATCGGGGTGGGATTGCCATGGAAATGTCTCAGCAATGTCCAAAGCGAGTCAAATCTAAACACGGACACGTGTCCTATTATCATTGTCCTCTTGCATTGGGCGCGGGCAAAAGGTTTTAAGTGACCGCCTCCAAACCCCAAGATGCACGCCATTGATTACGCGATCGTCGTCCTCTACCTGACGGTGGTCCTGGTCCTGGGGCGCGGCTCGAAGAAGGGGACGAGGTCAGAGGAGGCGTTCTTCCTCGCCGGACGGACGCTGGGGAAGCTCCGGCAGTTTTTCTTCAATTTTGGCCACTCAACGGACGCAAACACCGCCGTGACCACGGTGAGCTTCGTCTACGACGAGGGGGCCTCGGGCGCGTGGCTGCAACTTCAGATGATCTTCCTGAACCCCTACTACTGGTTCATGAACGTCTGGTTCCGGCGGGCTCGGCTTATGACCACGGCGGAGCTTCTCGAGGAGCGCCTGGAGAGCCGGCGGCTGGCGCAGATCTACGCGGTGTTCCAGATTGGCGTGGCCATCATCGGGATCGCGTTCAGCAACTTCGTGGCCTACAAGGTGACCTCTGCGCTTATGGAGGGGGGACCGACGATCCCCCCGGTGCTGTTCTATTCGGGCTACGTGGCAATCGTCGGCATCTACGTGGCGATGGGAGGCCTCGAGGCCACGGTGGCCAACCAGGTGTTCCAGGGCACGCTTGTCCTCGTGTTTTCAGTGGTGCTCCTTCCGTTCGGGTTTCACGCCCTAGGCCGCGTGGGCCTGCACGAGAGGCTTCCCGAGCAGATGTTCGCTATCGTTGCCGGGAGCAATAGCGGCCAATTCACGATCTGGGCCGTGCTCGCGATCCTTGCGGTCAGCGTTGTCCAGATAAACGGCAACATCATCAACATGGGGCTCGCGGGATCGGCCCGCACCGAGTTCGCCGCGCGGTTCGGTGCGGTTTCAGGCACCTATGGTAAGCGGATCATGATCGTGCTCTGGGTCTTTGTGGGCCTGATCGCCGCGGGCTTGCGCCAGGGGCCGGACCGGCTTGCGGATCCCGATTCCGCATGGGGTAGTCTGTCGCGGCAGCTCCTGGGCCCGGGTCTGCTCGGTGTCATGCTCGTTGGCTTGCTGGCGGCGAACATGGCCTCAATTGCGACAAAGACGATGGCGGTTTCCGCGCTGTTCGTTCGCAACCTGTACCGGCCGCTCGTGGCGGGCGCCGACGATCGCCGGGACGTCATGGTGGGGAGGATTGCGGGCGCATTTGCCTTGGCGGCAAGCGTGGCGGTGGCCCTGACGATGAGGGAGACCCTCGCGGTCACGAAGCTGATTCTCACCATCAACTTGCCCTTCGGCGCGTCGCTGCTGCTGGCGTTCTTCTGGCGGCGGCTGACCCGCGCCGCGGTCTGGTGCTGCATCGTCCTGACCGGTGCATTGATCCTGATCGAGCCGTTCGGGCTCCACATCGCCGGGGCAGAGAGCTTCAACGCAGGGGCCTGGATGCTTGAGCACGCCGGTCTGCGACCTTCAGGGTACGGGCCGGGCTGGCTTCTGGCCGCGCAGTTCTTCTTCGACGCACTGTTCCCCTTTGTCGTGCTTGTCGGCGTCAGCCTGCTGACTCGGCCCCCGCGCCCGGAAACCCTGGCAATCTTCTTCGGGAAGATGAAGACCCCGGTCGGTGCGAGCCGCGAGCTCGACGCGGAGGCCATGAGGGAGACACGGCTCAATCCTTCACGGTTTGATCAGCTTAAGCTGTTCCCCAAGTCCGACTGGGAGTTCACGAGATGGGACCGGGTGGACACCGTGGGCTTCATTGCCTGCTGCGGAATCTCGTTCTCGATCATCGGCCTCTTCTGGGTGGCACTTTCGGCCGTGGGCTAGCGAGCCCCGGGGCCGCCTGGCATCCTAGCGGGGGGAGCGCTCGGGATTCCATCCGTCCGGCCCGCCCAGGACCCGCAGCGGCGTGATTGAGGCCGCCTCGGGCTCGGACAGGGGGCTTTCCCAAGGAACTCTTTGGGAGCGGCTCGCCCCGGGCCCGGTGTTCCCGAACTCGGAAAAGCGCGCAGTCTTCTCCGCATCCGGCTTGTTCCAATTGTGCCATCCAGAAGGCCGCACCGCATCCGAAAGGGTCGAGTTCAGGAATACGACGTTGGCATAAGGGCGCCAGGGCCGCCCAAGGTACGTCTTGGTCCCGGCTCCTTCGGCGCCGATCGTGCAATGAGAGAACACGAATCCGAAGGCCTGCCCTGCGGGCGTCGAGGCGGCGGTGATATAACCGTCGCCTGTGCAGGTGATCTCGCACCGATCAAAAAAGGACGTCGCTCCGCCGAAGATGAAATCCACCGCGCCGGCGATGGTGCAGCCGCTGAAATACTGGCGGCCGCGATTGGCCAGGATCGTGTCCTGCCAGCCAAGGAAGCGGCAGTTTCGGAAACTGACCCGGTCCCCGTCCACCCGGAGGGCAAGGGCCTGGCCGACGCGGATCGAGGAGTTCGCGATCGTCAGGTTCTCCACAGCAAAATCGTCCGCATCGATCCACACCGTTGGGGTATGGAAGGTCCCGATCGGCTTTCCGTCCGGCGCAGGGATGGATGCATAGAGCCCGAACGAAACGGTCGTGCGGTTCGGGTCGTCGCCCACGAGCCGAACGAAATGCTTCTCCCGTTGCACATAGACAAGCTCGTGGTACGTGCCTGGCCTCACCCGGATGGTCCAGGGGGCCGAGGCCGTGTTGGTTTGAGGCGCGGCGTTGATCGCCTCCTGGATGGACTTGAACTGGCCGGTTCCATCGGGTGCGACCACCGAGTCGTCCCCGTGCGAAGGCGCGGGGCCGGCGCCCACGACATGGGCCAGCAACGCGCCTCCGAGGATCAGGAAGGCTGCCAAGGCTCTCACCAATCGTTTCCTCATTGGATCGGAGCCTCGTCCGCGGTCGGCTAGTGGGTCAAGTTCGCCACGGTGTCCTCGACAAGCAGCGCGGGGCCGGAATCCGGCTTAATGCTGACGTTCTTCAGCGAGACCCCGTCCGCATACCCGATGCGCAATCCGGTACGTGCCCCGACCGTTACATTCTCGAGCACGATGCCCCTGGCGGGCATCTCCGGCAGACCCATGATCAGCCCCGCGTCCCTCGTGCCTCCGTCGGCCACAATGTTCCTGATCAGGATGTGGCTCCAAATGGGAGTGTCAGGGGCTACGGGCTTTGCCTCGTCGTGAACGCCGGGCTTGGGGAGGCCGTAGTAGTAGCTCGAGATGACGATGGCCTGGCCGACGTTCCTCATGGTCAGGTCCGTGTAGGTGATATTCTCAACGAGTCCCCCGCGGCCTCTCCGCGACTTGAGCCTTACGCCGATGTCGGTGCCGTCGAACGTGCAGCGCTGAACCGTCATGTTTCGCACCCCGGAATCCGTGTCGCTGCCGATCGAGCATCCGTGGCCGTGAAGGAACGCACAGTCTGTCACGAGGACATCCTCCACGGGTCCGGACCCGTGCGTGCCGGCCTTGACGGCAATGCAGTCGTCTCCGGTGTCGATCTTGCAGTGCGTAATCAGAACCCTTCGCGAGACTGACGGGTCAATCCCGTCGGTATTGGGGGAATTGGAGGGGGCGCTTATCGTAATCCCATCGACGGTCACGTCCTCGCAGCGGAACGGGACGAAATGATACATGGGGGAATTCGCCAGGGTCACCCCTTCGAGGAGGACCCGCTGGCAATGCTCGAATACCATCATTCGGGGCCGGCCGATCTCGGCGTCGGGCAGGCCCTTCGCGCGGGCCTCAGACTTGACCCGGCGCTCGATCACCCACCAGGGGTCGCCCTGGCCATCGAACACCCCGGCTCCGGACACCATGAGATCGTGGCAGTCCTTTGCGCCGACCAGCGGCCGGTACTTGTTGCCCTGGATGCGGTAGTCGTCGAAGTTCTGCGAGAAAAGGATTCTGGCGCCCGCGTCGAGGTGGAAGTTGAGGTTGCTGCACAGCTCGATGGGCCCCGAGAAGAAGTCGCCAGCGGGGACGACAAGGGTTCCTCCTCCCGCGCTCGCGGCACCGGCTACCGCCCTTCGGAATGCTCCCGTATTCGAGGTGCGCCCGTCCGCTATTGCGCCGAAATCCTTCACGTTGAATACATGGCTTGGGATTGCCGGCCTCGCGGGGGAGAGATCGGTTTGCGATGAGGCGGCAGGGCAAAGGGCGAGGAGGCACGCTGCCAGCAGCAAAATCGGGGCGGGTTTCACGGTCATTAAATTAGGATACGTGTCCCTTTTTGTCGATGCTATGTTGACGAAAGGCCCATACGTCCCTTTACAAATGGCGGACCCCGTCCCATTTCCAAAAGTGCCGCAACCATCCGCCAGCCGCAATAAGAGGGCGATCCGGTCCACGGAGGAGTTCGCGCGCTATGTCGGGTTGGCTCGCACGACGGTTTCGAGGGTGCTCAACGGGCAGCCGGGGCTCAAGCAGAAGACCATTGACCGGGTGAGAAGGGCGATGGACGAGACGGGTTTCACGCTCAACGCCTATGCCCTTCATCTCAAGGGCAAGAGCGCGGCGTCCATCGGGATCTGTGTCGAGAGTCTGTTCACTCCGCCTGCGGTCGCGAAGCTCGCGATCCTGCAGCGCAAGATGCGCGGACGGGACATCTCATCGATGATCGAGGTGGTGGACCCCGAAAGCACCCGAAGGGTCATTCGGCACTTCATGTCAATGAGGGTCAGCGCGGTCGTGTTCATCGGGCATTTCAATGAGGCGGAGCTGACTCAAAGAATCGAGGAGCTTTCGCAGCACGGGGTACCGCATCTGGTCGTGGACCAAGCCGGGATCCCAAACGCCAACACGGTGGCGCTTGACCGGCACAAGGCCATGGCGGATATGGCCCGGCACCTGATCGGGCTCGGCCACTCGTCCTTCGGGCTCCTCGGGCTCTCCGGGGCGCCCAGGTCCGTCCAGGACCGCCTAAGCGGCATGGCGGGTGCGCTGGCCTCGAACGGAATGGCGCTTGAGCGCAACACATTGTCGCTTGACCACCTTCACACCCGCACGAGTGACTTTGAGTTCGGGCGCGCCCTAGCAAAGAGCTTCCTCGGGGTGGAGCGTGTTCCCACGGCGTTCGTTGCCCTAAACGACGAGATCGCCGTCGGCGCGATCCACGGATTCCAGGAGGCGGGATTCAGGGTTCCCGAGGACATGTCGGTTTCGGGGTTCAACAACCAGGACATCTGCCTGATGACCAAACCGCGCCTTACGAGCGTCGATCAGCAGATTGAGGCGACGGTTGAGGCTGCCGCCGAGATCCTGTTCGGGAAGATCGGCCACGCGGCGGCGCGGCGCACGGTGGTTCGCACGATCCAACCCTTGCTCATCGTCCGGGAGTCGACGGGGCGGGCTCGGTCAGCCGTTGCGCTTCGAGGCCGGCAAGGATGAACGCCGAGACGCCCTTCAGGTCATTGTCCACGACCGGTTCGCTCACATAGTACTCGAACGAACCGTCGCGGGCCCGGCCGGCGGCGTTTCGGTTGTTGAGGCCGGCCACCGAACAGCAGTGGGTGAGGCTGGTTTGGCCTGAGGGATCGCGTTGGATGAACTCGCGGACCAGTCCCGCGTAGCCTGCCAGGGCGGCGCCAAGGTATCGTTCGCGCGGCACGAGGCCCCGGTTCACCGCCTTCGAAAGGGCATAGACGTACATGCTCGATGCCGACGCCTCACGGTAGTTGCCCGGTCGCCTGGCCCGGTCCACTACCTGCCACCAAACCCCCGTGGCGGGATCCTGCCAGCGCGAGATCCCGTCCAGGATGCGGACAAGGACAGTCCTCACGGCATCGGTTTCGGGGCGGCCCGGCGGAAGGTCGTCCAACTCGTCAACGGCCGCCATGGCATACCAGCCAATCGATCGCGCCCAGAAGTTCGGGGAGTGTCCGGTCACGGGATCTGCCCACCCCAATGAGTGCCTCGAGTCCCAGGCGTGGTAATAGAGCCCGCTGCGCGGATCATACAGGTGGCGGTCGGCGATCAGGAGTTGCCGTGCTGCGTCGTCCCGCGCATTCGGATCGCCGAAGACGGCTCCAAAGTGAGAATAGAAGGGCCCGGCCATATAGAGTCCGTCTAGCCACATCTGGTTGGGATAGATACCCTTGTGCCAGAATCCCCCGTCATCCGTGCGCGGCTGGTGGGCGAGTTGCGCCCGGAGGCTTTTTGCGGCTGCGGCTAGTCTCGGGTCCTTTGTCTGGTCGTAACGCCAAAGTATGGCACGCCCGGGTGTGATAAGGTCCAGATTGTACTCCGACGAATCGTACCCGCGGATGGTGCCGTCCGGCCCAATGAACGAGTCGATTACACGAACGCCGAAGTCCGCATACCGACGGTCGCCGTCCGCACCGGAGAGTTGCTCGAGGGAATAGGCAAAGAACCCGGTGGTGTAGCTCCAGGCCCCTTTCGAACCCGGCTTGAAATCAAGCGCGTCGCCCTGGCGGACCATTTCCGAGTGGGCGAGCCTTTCCGACCATTGGAGCGGAGTGGCCCCGCCAAATTGGCGTGGCCCCTCGGCGAAGCCGGCTGCAGTGGCAGCCATCGACGCCGCCAACAGCAATGCTGATCGATTCTGTCTCACCTCCGCTTAGTCGACCGAAACGGAAATGGGGGCGGCAACCCGTGCCGAGAATGCGGCGAGATAGGCCTGCCAGTCCGCTTCTCCTGAAAAGTCGCCGCCGTGCACCCAACCCGCGCCGACATAGTAGGTGGCGGGCCGTCCGGACCTGACTTTCACCAGGGCCAGATGGTTCAGACTGTCCTCGGCCAGGCCCGCATCGGCGCCCGCGGGGAGGACAATGCCCGTCCCCAGTCCCGACGCCTCGGGTTCCGGATAGAGCTCCCATTCGCTGGCCCAGGCGCCGTGGGGTTCCGCCGTGAAGCTCATCTTGGCCTTGGGGTGCTTTCCGAGTCCGAATGCGGCGGTCAGCTCCTCGGGCCCGGAAAAGGTGAAGGTGCTCTCCATCCGGTCCAGGTTCCGGCCGGCGTCCACCGTGAAGCGCTTCACCTCGGAAACCGTGACTCCGTTGCCCGCGTCCCACGGGGCATACGTGAGTTCGAAGATCGCCCGAATCGGCCCGTTCGCCAGCACGCGCCACGAGTTCCAGTTGGCCGAGGTGTGGAGGCTCTTCCCGTCCCAGATCCCCGATCCCCCGCAACCCCTGCCGGTGCCGACCGAGTAGAAGTCAAACCCCTCTCCATTGTCCTTGTGGTAGTTGTTGTGCCCGCGGATATACCAGCGGTCCACGATCGGGTAGCTCACCCGCTTGGCCCAAACGTCGATTCCGCTGCTCATCAGGCGGCTTCCTCCTGCCGCGGGCGAGTCCAGGGCCTGCCCGTAGATGCGGTGTGCGATCCGGTCGTTCTCCCAGGCAAAGTCGTCGTAACGTTCCGGCACGTAACGGGCGAAGACCCGGGCCGGGAACGGGGCAGCCGGCGACGGCGTGCGCTCAATAGTGAAGGCGGCCGACTTCTCTCCCGGGCCGAAGTCATGCTGGAAAAGTACGTCGTCATAGAGGCCCTCCCTGTTGTCGGGGTGAAAATTGGTGAACTGGTAGGGTAGGGAGGTGCCCGACGCGTCGCGCACGACGAGCTTCTCGGGGCGTGCCCCGGGCATCCGTTGCACGACATCCCTCCAGGGGACGGTCACGACCTCACCGGGACGGGCCGCGTCGAGAGACTGCGTCACGGTGACAACGATCTTATCGGCCGCGGGGAAGGCGGGGGAGGAGGCCAGGGCCGCGGCTAGCGCAAGAATCAGGCTGGGGTGTTTCATCGGGGTTGTGGAGTGCGGGATCGGGGGCTTTCGTTTCGAGCGGCGGCTAGTGTGGGGGACGCCCGGGCGCTAATTTGCCTTGTTCTTAGGGGCGGGAGGCGCAAGGGTACTAGTTCACTAATGAACGAGAGATTCATAAGTGAACACCCTCCAGCGCTGCAACCGAATTAACGCCAAACGACCCGAGACCGGGCAACGAAACAATTCCATGACACGCGTCCTCCTTACAACGACATCCTTCCAAGACACGCCCGGCGTGCACCATGAGCTTCTTGCCAAAGCGGGCTTTGAGATCGTCCGCGAGCGGGGACCGCTCTCCGAGTCGCGCATGCTTGAGCTCGCCGGCCAGTTTGACGCCTATCTCTGCGGGGATGATGCGCTGACACGGGCGGTGATCCAGAAGTCGCTGCCCCGCCTGAAGGTGATCAGCAAGTACGGGATCGGAATCGACAAGATCGACGTCAAGGCCGCGACCGAGCTCAGGGTGCCGGTACTCTTCACGCCCGGGGTGAACCACGTCACCGTCGCCGAGCACGTATTTGCGCTCCTCCTTGCGGCGGTTCGAAACCTGGTCGTGGAGGCCAATCATGTCTCCCGGGGAAGCTGGACGCGGATCACGGGAACCGAGCTCTTCGGCAAGACGCTTGCGATCCTCGGCCTGGGTCGCATCGGCCGCGAGGTGGCCATCCGGGCAAGGGCGTTCGGCATGGTCGTGCTCGGCTACGACACCTACTGGGACGAGGCATTTGCCCGCCAGCATGAAATCGAGCGGGTCACGGGCCTTGACGATATTTTGCGGAGGGCGGATGTCGTCACGCTGCACACGAACCTGACGCCGGAGACACGGCACCTCATCAACTCGGGGAACATCGGCCTTCTCAAGCGCGGGGTGGTGGTCGTCAACTGCGCCCGCGGGGAATTGGTCGAGCTCAAGGCGATAGTGGAGGCCCTCAAGTCCAAGGCCATCCTAGCCTATGCCGCGGACGTGTTGGATCAGGAACCCCCGCCTGCGGATTACCCCCTGCTTGGGCTTCCCAACGTGATCCTGACGCCGCACATAGGCTCGCGCACCCACGAGAGCGTCCAGCGGCAGGCCACATGCGCCGTCGAGAACCTGACCCTTTTCCTCGCCGGAAAGCCGCCGATCGCGCAGGCCAACAAGTTCTGACGCCAATGGGACTGCCGGGCGGGGAAGAAGTCCCCCTTTAGCGGACGACGCGGGCCCCGCCTCCCTTGATGAGGCTTTCCACCTCGCGCTGCGTGGCCATCGAGGTGTCCCCGGGGGTCGTCGACGCCAGGGCGCCGTGGGCCGCGCCATAGTCGACCGCCGCCTGGGGGTCATTCTTTGAGAGGAAGCCAAACGTCAGTCCGCTGGCGAAGCTGTCCCCGCCGCCGACCCTGTCCAGGATCTCAAGCTCGGGGTACTTGCGGCTTTCGTAGAAGCGGCCCTCGTGCCAGAGGATGGCGCTCCAATCGTTCTTGGTGGCGGTGATGACCCGCCGCAGGGTGGTGGCGGCGACCTTGAAGTTTGGGTACGTGCCGACCGCGGTCTCAATCATGGCCTTGAAGGCTCCGGAATCGATGTGGCTAAGCTTCTCGTCCGCGCCCGTGACCTTGAATCCGAGCGAGGCCGTGAAATCCTCCTCGTTGCCGATCATGACGTCGACGTGCTTGGCGATCTCGCGATTGACCTCCTGGGCCTTCTCGAGGCCGCCTATGGTCTTCCAGAGGGAGGGCCGGTAGTTCAGGTCGTAGGAAACGATGGTGCCGTGCTTCTTCGCGGCCGTGACCGCCTCGACCGTGAGGGCGGCGGTGGTCGTGGAAAGCGCGGCAAAGATGCCGCCCGTGTGGAACCAGCGGACACCCCTCCTCCCAAAGATGTCCTCCCAGTCAAAGTCCCCCGGCTTGAGCTGCGACGCCGCGGTGTTTCCCCTGTCGGGGACACCGACCGCCCCGCGGATGCCGAACCCGCGCTCCGTGAAGTTGAGCCCGTTTCGAACCGTCCGGCCGATGCCGTCGTCGGCCCGCCACCGGATGAATTCCGTGGAGACGCCGCCCTGCATGATGAAATCCTCGACCAGGTGGCCGACCTCGTTGTCCACGAACGCCGTGCACACGGCGGTCCGCAGCCCGAAGCATTTGCGCAGGCCCCGCGAGGTGTTGTATTCGCCGCCCCCCTCCCAGGCCGCAAAGGACCGGGCGGTGCGGATCCGGCTCTCTCCCGGGTCCAGGCGAAGCATGACCTCGCCAAGCGAGAGCTGGTCAATAGAGCATTCCGAGGCGGGTCGAAGTTTGAGGCTCATGGCGGTGGGGGAGAGGGGAGCGAGGTGGGGTTTTGCTAGATGACGACCGACTGGGCCGACGAACGGGCCCATTTGGGTAGTCCGGCTTCGGCGGCAAGTTCATTGAATGCCTCCACCTCCGCCTCGGTGAACAGGAGGCCGCCCGCCTCGGCGGACCTCTTCGCCCACTTGGCCTCGGGCTGGCCCGGGAGCACGCACTTCTCGTTTCCGTGGCCGAGGATGTCCTCGATCACGGCCTTCACGTTGGAGGCCTGGTTGCGGCCCTTTGCGAAGGCGCCCGCGCTCACCGCATCCGGGTGGATCACCTGGAAGAAGAAGCAGCATGTGTGCTTTTCCTGGGGATCCTGCTCCCAGCGGCTGCGCAGGGTGGGGAGAGAACCCCCAATGAAGCCTCCGACCAATTCGTCGATGAGCGAGAGCCCGTATCCCTTGTGCGCCCCGAACGGAAGGAGCGAGGTAGCCTGGTGCGGGTCGACGGTCGGGTTTCCATCCCGGTCGAGGGCCGCCATGGGTGGAAGCGGCAGGCCCTCGCGCTTGAGCTGCTGCACCCGGCCCATGGCGATCACGGACGTGGCCCAGTCGATCACGATCGGGAACCCTATCGCCTGGGTTGTCGGAAAGCCCCAGGAATGCGGGTTGGTCCCGAGGGTCGGGAATTTGCCGCCAAAGGGAACCACCTCGGCGAGGGCGGCGGTGCAATTCGTGTAGGCGATGTAACCGCGCCTTGCGGCGTCCAGCACGTAGCCGCCTCCCCAGAGGTAGTGGAACGCATTGTCGACCGCGATGGTCCCGACCCCGTACTTGTCCGCGAGCGCCATCGCAGCATCCATGGCGCGATAGGCCGTGGATTGCCCAAGCTTCCGGTTCGCGTTCCAGGATTTGGCAGCCTCAAAACGCGAGGGAATCTCCTCGATCTTGGCGCCCGGAACGCAGCCTTTTGACCCAGAGCCGAAGAGGTGGTCAAGGTGGAGGGCCTTGATCGCATTGTGCGTGCGGATGCCGTGGCGCGATGCCTCGGCGCAGAGTCGCGCGCCGTCCCTGGCCTCGTCGGCCAGGAACCCGCGGTGCATGTAGACGGCCTCGGTGAGGGCGTTATGCTTGGCCTCCGGAATGACAAAATAGGTGTCGGACATGGTGAGTCTTTTCAGGCGCGGGTAGCCGCTTCCGCGAATTCCCGGGCGCGGGCGGTTATTGAGGTCCAGTCGCGGGCCTTAAGGGCCGCCGGGTCCACGAGTGCGCTGCCTGCGGCCGTTGCAAACGCCCCCGCCTTGAGGAAATCACCCAGCGTCTTTGTCGTCACCCCGCCCGTCGGCAGGAAGTTGAGCTTCGGAAAGACGGCCCTTAGGGACTTGATATAGGGGGGGCCAAAGAACTCGGCGGGGAATATCTTGATTATGTCAGCGCCGAGGTCGGCCGCGGCCGCTACCTCCGTCGGGGTAAGCGCGCCCGAAAATATGGGAACGCCCAGCTGGTGGCAGGCCTTCACGACCTCGGGGCGAAGTCCCGGCGTCACAATGAACCGGGCCCCCGCGGCAACCCCCGCTCGCGCGGTGGCGGCGTCGAGCACGGTGCCGAGTCCGAGCATTACCCCAGGCAGCTGCTGGGACACCTCCGTCACCAGCTCGATGGCGCCCGGGGTGGTCATTGTGAGCTCGATCGCGTTGAGTCCTCCCGCCGACAGGGCGGTGGCGCATTCAAGCAGGCTGTCTGGGCCATCGGCCCTGATGAGGGCGATGACCTTCTCCATCTTGATCCGGTTGAGTACTTCGGTCTTGGGCATTTTTGAAAAGGGTGGAGCGGTTGGTTTATTCGGCTGCGGTGTAGCCGAGGAGCCGCGATGCCTCGGACGCGACGGCCCGGACCTTAACGGCGACTTCGGGAATCCGCTTCTCGGCGAGGCGCACGGCCGCAGCGGTGATGCCGATTGCCGCCACGACATTGCCGTCCGACGAGAAGATGGGTGAGGCCACGCAGCGCACACCGTAATGGCACTCCTCATTGTCGACGCTGTAGCCTCGCTTGCGGGTCAGCCCGATCTCCCTCTCGAGATCGGGGCGCCTGGTGAGCGTGTGGGACGTGTGCTTGAAGGGGGCCTCGACGGCGTGAAATTGGGGGTACTGCTCCCTGAAAACGTAGGAGAGGAAGATCTTGCCCGTTGCGGAGCTGTGGAGGTCCGTCAGGAACCCGGCCGGCGACACAGCCCGGAGCGGGTGGGGGCTGTCCTGGACGGCGATGACGAGCGACCTCTCGTTGCAGGGTATCGCAAGGTGGGAGGACTCGCCCGTCTGGAGGGTCAGCTTTTGAAGCAGCGGCAGGGCGAGCTTTCGAATGTCTGTGCCCGCCAGGGCGGCGTTGCCCAGGTGGATGAGGACAGGGCCAAGGCCGTACCGCCCGTCGGACTTCTGAACAAAGCCCTCTATCTGAAGGGTCGCCGTGATCCGCATCGTGGTCGTGACCGGTATGCCGAGAATCCGGGCGATATCGGACGCCTTCAAGCCGCCGGGATGGCTCCGAAGCAGCTTCAGGACACGGCACGCATTGCGCAGGTTCGGTATGACATAGCGCTCCAGAGAGGCGTTTGCTCCAAGCTCGTTTGCGGTTTGTGTCATCAAGGCTGGGGACCCAAGGAATTGGCGTTTCCCCGGAAAAAGAGTTTCATTCGGCTGTGGTCGATTTTCTTGTTGCTGAGGATATGGTTCACCTATGAATTGCAAGTTCATTAGTGAAACCCTTCAATTTGGAATTTAATGAAGACTGAAACCCACCTTGAGAAGCTGTTTGGACTAACCGGCCGCGTTGCCGTCGTGATCGGAGGGACGGGCGAGCTTTGCGGCGCGATTGCCGAGGGCCTGGCCTCAGCCGGAGCGGAGGTTGTTCTCGTCGGGCGCAGCGCCGAGAAGGCAAAGGTGCGCCTTGATGCGATCGCTGCGGCGGGCGGCCGCGGCTGGTTCCATTCCGCCGAGGCGACGAGCAAGAAGGAGCTTAAGGGGCTGCTCGACGCGGTGATAAAGAGATCGGGCCGCGTTGACGTGGTCATCAACGGGGCGGGAGCAAATTCACCGACTCCGTTCTTCGACATCACCGAGGAGGAATTCGACAGGATTGTGAGCGTGAACGTGAAATCCGTCTTCCTTGGATGCCAGGTGTTCGGCAAGTACCTCGTCGATCGGGGAGAGGGCGGCTCGATCATCAACATAGGGTCTATGTCCGGTTTCGTGCCACTCTCTCGGGTGTTCACTTACTCGGCGACGAAGGCCGCCGTCCACAATCTATCGAAGAACCTGGCCCGCGAATGGGCGCCGCACGGCGTGCGGGTTAACACACTGGTGCCGGGATTCTTCCCAGCCGAGCAGAACAAGAAGGTTCTGACCCCCGAGCGCGTGGCCACCATCATGGGACACACGCCCATGCGGCGTTTCGGGAAGGCACAGGAGCTTGTTGCCGCGACCTTGTTGCTGGCCTGTGAAGGTGGTGGCTCCTTCATCACGGGTTCCGAGGTCGCCGTCGACGGCGGCTTCAACTCGATGAGTATCTGAGGGTTGCGATGAGGACGATCAACCGCTTTCTCCTCCAGAACGGGCTGCCAATCGCAAGGAACCCATGCGTCAGCCCGGACTTTTGCCTGGATTGGCCGGCGCTCGGAAGAAAGCTTTCGAGCGGGGGCGCTAAGGATCTGGTCGAGCATCCAAAGTCGTTGTTTGCGACCGCAGCGGGGACGTGGACCCTGCTTGAGGACGTGGCTACGGGGGACTGCGCATGGAAGCTCGAGGCTCCCGGCAGCGCGGCCGCAGCGTCGGCACTCGCGGACGGTGTCGTGTCCTCCAAGGGCGCCTGGTTCCCGGCAACATGGGAGAACCTCCTGCGGCTCAAGAATCTCGTCCAGGAGCATGACCCCAACTCCACGGTCTTCCCGTCTTCGGCGGGGAGCCTGGGGAAGAGCACGCTCGGGATAGGCGCGCGGTTCACGACCCTGCACTGGCCCGCGGTGGAGTGGGCGATGAGCGCCCTGGAGATCGGGGTGACTGCGAACCAGAACAGCATCCCGCGCGAACTTGTCTACGACGTCGACGCAATGCTCGAGGGCCGTCTCGACACGGTTCCATTCCCTTTCATCGGTACGAACGTGCCGGAGGGGCACCAGGGGCAGAGTGTCGAGGGAATGAGCCATGGATGCGTGCTCTCAAAGCTAAGGCACGGGTTCCACCGCCGGCGTATCCCATGGAGTTTCAACGCGGACCATCAGCCAATCGGCGGCGCCTTTGACTCGCGCGAGGATGCGCTTGTCTCGGGGTGCCTCCTCGCCAGCTACATCACCTTCGACCTCTCTCCTGAGCTGGCGCTCAAGCGCCCGGCGAGCATGGAGGACATCGACAAGGGCGTCGTTGACGCCGTGCGCGCCCGAGTCTCTGCGGCAGGCCTGTCCCTTGAGACCTCGGCCTTCAATGCGCTGCTTGCCGCCGTGTGGCCCGCGATGCAGAAGATGAAGCGCAGGGACACCAAATACGCGGCGGCGAGGCAGCGCGCGTTCACTACCGCCGAAGGGCGCGCCTACCTGCGCGAGCTGTCGATCGACGAGCTGCCCGGACTAACAACCCCCGAGACAACGGCGGTCATGCTGGCGCTCTGCGAGGCCCTCGGGATGCCCGTGAACTTCATCGCGCCGGCGTTCGGCTTCCAGAAGAACATGCCCTATCCCGACAACGTCGCGCTTCGCTCGCTCATAAAGCGGCAGTGGGAGGTGGCCCGGAATTTTGGAGTCAGCATCGGATTTCACTCGGGCTCGGGAAAATCGGCCGAGAACTACCGAGTCATGGGAGAGGTGACGGGGGGGCGCCTCGAGATCAAGACGAGCGGGCGATACACCTACGAGATGGGCGTGGCGCTGTTCAGGTCCACAAACGCGGAGGACCAGAGACTGTGGCGCGACTGGTACCGGTTCACCATCGAGCTCGCCGTCTCCGGGGCCTTCAGCACGGACTCGACTGAGAGCAGGATGGCGCGCACCTTCGTGACAGACTCGCTCCTTAAGGCCGGGAAGTCGGCCGACGTATTTGAAACGGCTTCCGCGTGCAGGGCCGCGGTGGAGGCTCTGCCCCCCGGCCCCGACCACATGTTCTTCTTCGAATACAACTTTCTCTTTGTGCTCGCGGCGGGGGGTAAGCCGCAGAAGAGCGCCCTGGGGGACCACTCGGCCGCCGGGTACGCGCAGCGCGCGCGGTTCTATTCGATTTCGCCTGATGCCCGCCTGCTCTACGCGAAGGGCGTCGCGGGTTACATCGTGTTCCTTGCCGAGCATACCGGCCTTGTCCCCGCGGCCAGGTGCGCCGCGAGCATGAGCCTTCTGGGCCGAATCAATTCGTACGAGGAGTTCCTAGGGGAGATTTCAAAATGAAAACCTTCATCAATGACGACTTTCTCCTGCTGACGGACTTGGCGCAGGAGCTTTACCACACCTATGCAAAGGGGGAGCCGATCTACGACTACCATTGCCACGTCTCGCCCCAGCAGATCGCGGAGAACCACCAGTTTGGCGACCTTGCGGAAATCTGGCTCGGGGGCGATCATTACAAGTGGAGGGCAATGAGGGCCAACGGCGTCGACGAGCGCTTCTGCTCGGGGGACGCGCCGGCCAGGGAGAAATTCCAAGCGTGGGTCCAGACGCTTCCGCACGCGCTCGGCAACCCCCTCTACCACTGGTCCCACCTTGAGATGACGAGGTACTTCGGGATAAAGGAGATCATCAGCCCGGCGACGGCTGACGCCATCTGGGCCAAGGCGAATGCGAAGCTGCCCTCGCTGCGGGTGCACGACATCCTGGCCGCAAACCGCGTCGCGGTCATCTGCACGACGGACGACCCGGCCGATCCCCTCGACACCCACGAAAGGATCCGGAAGCTCGGCCTCACGACTCGGGTGTACCCGGCCTTCAGGCCCGACAAGGCGCTGGGCGTCGCGAGTCCCGCAGCCTTCAATGCCTGGGTCGAGAGACTCGCCGGCGCGGCTCGGACCAAGATCCGCTCGTTTGACGATTTCCACGGCGCGCTCAAGAAGCGCCACGACGACTTCCATGCGTTCGGGGGACGGCTATCGGACCACGGGATGGAGGCCGCGCTTTCCGAGCCGTGCACCCACGCCGAGGCGGAATCCGTCTTCAAGGCGGCGCGCGGCGGGCGGGCGGCGACCCCCGAGGAGGCGGCGAAGTACGGCTCGTACCTCATGCTCGAGTTCGGAAAGTGGGACGCCCACCGCGGCTGGACGAAACAGCTCCACCTGGGCGCGATCCGCAACGTGAACACGCGGCTCCTGAGCAAGCTCGGATCCGACACGGGCTTTGACTCGATAGGCGACTTTGCGCAGACGCGCGCCCTCGGCCGGTACCTCGACAGCCTCGACATGACCGCTGAGCTCCCCCGGATGGTGCTATACAACGTCAACCCCTCCGACAACTACAGCTTCGCCACGATGGCGGGGAACTTCCAGGACGGCACGGTGGCCGGGAAGATCCAGTTCGGCAGCGGCTGGTGGTTCCTTGACCAGAAGGAGGGGATGGAGTGGCAGCTGAGGGCGCTCGCCAATATCGGGCTTCTCGGCCGGTTCGTCGGCATGCTGACGGACTCCCGAAACTTCCTATGCTACACCCGCCACGAGTATTTCAGGCGGGTGCTTTGCAACCTGCTCGGGTCCCAGATGAAGAGGGGCGAGCTCCCGCAGGATCTGGAGCTGGTGGGGGCCATGGTACGCCGCATCTGCTTTGCGAACGCCCGGGAGTATTTCGGCCTGGAACTCGACCCCATCTACAGCTGACCGGGCCGCCGGGATCACGGTGAGGCGAGCGGCCTGGTGCCGACCTAGAGGTCGGTTATCGTCCTGTGCCTTGGTACCAGGAACTTGATGACCGCCCACGCCACCAGGTA